>Ga0078972_1011193_pt1 | contig 16206 bp, 11 predicted proteins | sample YelNatPaOPGAMG01_FD_67568 | JGI IMG/M metagenome (GOLD analysis project Ga0078972, IMG submission 67568) | Hot spring thermophilic microbial communities from Obsidian Pool, Yellowstone National Park, USA - OP-RAMG-01 (SPADES assembly) (version 2) | ecosystem: Environmental > Aquatic > Thermal...
TGGTGTATGACATCGCTCGTCACGTGGACTCCACCGTCCATCTCTTTGAAAAATGGGGTCTTCCGATCTGGAAGGATGAAAAAGGCAACTACGTGCACGAGGGCCGCTGGCAGCTCATGATCAACGGCGAATCCTACAAGGTGATCGTTGCTGAGGCCGCGAAGAATGCCTTGACCCAGCGCGGCGGCGAGTATTTCGAGCGCGTATTCATTACCCATCCGCTTATGGATGGCGACCGGATTGCAGGCGCAGTGGGTTTCAGCACCCGTGAAGAAAAATTCTATGTATTCAAGGCCAAAGCGGTGCTGGCTGCCATGGGCGGCGCAGTTCACGTGTTCAAGCCCAGGAGCTCAGGAGAGGGTCTTGGCCGCGCGTGGTATCCGCCCTGGAACTCTGGCTCCAGCCTATACTTCACCTTGATGGCGGGCGCTGAGCAGACCTGTCAGGAAGTTCGCTTCATCCCGGTGCGTTTCAAGGACGCGTACGGCCCGGTTGGCGCATGGTTCCTCCTGTTCAAGTCCAGAGCGACTAACGCAATGGGCGGCGAGTACATGGTCGAGAGAGCAGCCGAGTTGGAGAACTGGGGATCGTATGGAAAGGTGAAACCCATCCCAGCGAACCTGCGCAACTATCTTGGAATGCTCGACGAGCTGGAAGGTAAAGGCCCCATCTACATGAGGACCGAAGAAGCCATCCAGAAGATTGCCGAGACCTACAAGGACGATCAAAAAGCCTACAAGAAAAAGATGAAGGAACTGGAAGCCGAGGCATGGGAAGATTTTCTTGACATGACCATCTCCCAGGCCATCCTCTGGGCAGGCACCAACGTGCAGCCTGAGGAGAAATCGTCCGAAATCGCAGCAGCCGAGCCCTATTTCATTGGATCACACTCTGGCGCGTCAGGCGCATGGGTGAGCGGCCCGAAGGATCTCGCGCCGCCCGAGTATTTCTGGGGCTATGAATATATGTCAACCGTGAAGGGCTTGTTCTGCGCGGGCGACGCGTCAGGCGCTTCCAGCCACAAGTTCTCCTCAGGGTCCCATGCTGAGGGACGCGCTGCCGGCAAGTCCATTGTGCGGTTTGTGGTGGACAACAACACCCAGCCCAACGTGGACGCGGCGCAGGTCGCAGCGCTGAAAGAGAAAACCTTGAAGCCGTTGGATATCTTTGCAGCCCATGGCGCAAAGTCCAGCGATCCGAACATCAATCCCGAGTTCGTGAAGCCGAAAATGTTCATGTTCCGCCTCCAGAAGATTATGGACGAGTATGCGGGCGGCGTCAGCGCGGCCTTCCGGACGAACAAGGCCAAGCTGGAAAGAGCGCTTGAGCTTCTCAACTGGCTCAAGGAAGACTCGGAAAAATTGGCAGCCGAGGATCTGCATGAGCTCATGAGATGCCATGAGAACATCCAGAGGATGTATCAGGCCGAGGCTCACGTGCGGACCATACTGTTCCGCGAGGAGACCCGTTGGCCAGGATACTACTTCCGAAGCGACTTCCCGAAACTGGATGAAGCCAACTGGAAATGCTTCGTAAACTGCACCTACAAGAACGGTCAATGGGAGATGAAGAAAGTACCCATCATCTCGATAGTTGACTGATCCGTAAAGGGCTAAGACAAAACTCCGGGCGGCTGTTCTCAAAGCCCCCGGAGTTTTCTTAAAGAATACTAGAATACGTGAATAAACACAGGACTCCGAAAAAATCGCAATAAGCAATCACAGACATAACTCTTCTCAAGAGGGAACACGAATGGGTCATGATTCAGCGTTTTAATGCTGTGGAAGCGCCAATCCACGGAACTCAAGCTGACGCCTCAATTTATGGGAACCACCTTGAGGACGAGCAGGCCGCAATTCGTGATGACTTTTGAGAACTGAGAGAAAGATATGCAAGGGAGGAACCATGCCTGACGATAAGACAGTGCTTGTAGTTGGCGGCGGAATCAGTGGGATTACTGCAGCGGTAGAGGCCGCAGAAGCCGGATGCAAAGTGATCTTGGTCGAAAGGCTCCCCTATCTTGGCGGCCGTGTCGCCCAGCTCAACAAGTATTTCCCAAAACTGTGTCCTCCCACATGCGGCCTTGAAATCAATTTCAGGAGGATTCGTCGAAATCCTGATATAACCGTCCTGACTCTTGCGCAGGTGGACAGCATCTCAGGTTCGCCTGGGTCCTATAAAGTAAAGGTGACGGTCAAACCACGCTATGTGGATGACCACGCCTCGACGACTCAATGTGTTCAGGACTGCCCGGTAGAGATTACCAACGAATTCAATTACGGCATGGACAAGACGAAAGCCGTGCACTTGGCTTATGAAATGGCGTACCCCATGAAGCTCGTGGCAGACGCGGAGGCGCTCAACAAGGTGAAAGGCACGCCCGCATTTCAGGAATTTGTGGAGTCATGCAAGGCCAAGGGCATCAAGATAGATCTCGACGCGAAGCCGCAGTCCCTGGAATTGAACGTTCATTCCATCGTCTGGGCAACGGGCTGGAAGCCCTACGACGCAACGAAATTGGACTCGTTGGGGTTTGGCAGGTGCGCGAATGTCATCACGAATGTAATGATGGAAAGACTCGCTTCAGTGGGTGGACCTACCAAAGGTCACATCGTGAGGCCTTCTGACGGGAAAAAGGTCAACAGCCTTGCCTTTGTCCAATGTGCGGGGTCAAGAGACCGCAATCATCTTCCCTATTGTTCGTCCATCTGCTGCCTAGCCTCCTTAAAGCAGGCCACCTATTTGAGAGAATACAATCCGGATGCGCAGGCTCACATCTTCTATATAGATTTGAGGGCCTACGGTCGATTTGAATACTTTTTCGACAAGGTACGCAAAGACGACAAGATCCTGCTCACCAAGGGAAAAATCGTCAATATTACGGAGGATCCGGCGACAAAGGACGTGATCCTCGAAGGCGAAGATATATTGTCAGGGACGAAGATACGGCGGACATTCGACATGGCGGTTCTTGCGGTGGGAATGCAGCCGAACACGATGGAGGAAAAGGTCCCTATATCTGGGGTTCAATACGACGAATTTGGGTTCCTGGTGTCTGACGAAGGAATCCATCCAGCGGGGTTGACGCGAAGACCAATGGATGTGGGGACGTGTTTGCAAGACGCTACAGGGGCCGCATTGAAAGCCCTTCAAGATACGTTGGGGAGGTAGGTCCATGGACCACAAGATAGGAGTGTATATCGATACAGGTTACGGTATCGGCGAAGCCCTGGATATAGAAGCCCTCATGGCAGTGGCCAATGACGAGTTCAACGTTGCGGTATGCAAGGCCGACTCGTATTGGAGCGAGCCGGACAAGTTGGACGTGATCAAGAAAGACGCTTCGGAACATGGGCTTACCGCAGTGGTCATTGCGGGACCTTCTCCAAGACTGTTTCAACAGGAGTTTACATTCCAGGGTCTTATTACCGAACGAGTGAATTTGCGTGAACACGTGGTATGGTGTCAGCCGCCCAATGCTGAGGATACCCAGATGCTGGCAGAGGATTATCTCAGAATGGGCATCACAAAGGCCTCGAAGTACGAAGATCGCGCGCCCTTCATCGAGCCTGTCGAAAAGGCGATCCTGGTGATTGGGGGTGGTATGACGGGGCTGACCGCGGCTCTAGAAGCGGCAAAGGCCGGCTACCAGGTGTATTTGGTGGAGAAAGAGCCCCACTTAGGTGGGTGGGCGAACCGCTTTCACAAGGTGTTTACCGGAAAGCCCCCCTATGATGAGCTGAGTGATCCGCCGATCCAGGACAAGATAAAGGCTGTTCAGGCACACGACAAGATCAAGGTTTTCACCGGTCACAGGGTCTATAAGATATCCGGCGCGCCCGGAATGTTCGACGTCATGATCAGGCCTGATGGCCCTTGGATTGAAAGATTGGTGCAAAAACAAAACGAATGGCTTGCGGCCAAGAAGGCCAAAGAGGCGCAAGACAAAGGCGAACCAGAGCCGGCCAAATCTTCGCAAGAAGAGGTAGCCGTTGTGGTGGAGGAAGAGCCTGAACCTACGGAATTCCCGTTTGAGCAAGTCCGAGTCGGCGCGGTGGTCTTGGCGGCAGGCTGGCGGCCACAGGATGCTTCTGTGTTTGAAAATTTGGGATAAGGCAAGTATCCGGACGTCATCACCAACGTGCAGATGGAAGAACTCGCTGCTAAGGGGAAAATCCGAAGACCTTCGGACGGCAAAGAAGTCTCTTCAGTGGCCTTTATAGAGTGTCTGGATGAAAAGACCGAACATCCATGGCTTTTCTCGTCGGCGGTTGGATGTCTGGTGGCGCTCAAGCAGGCTCAATATCTGCGAAAGAGCAATCCCGACGGTCGCGCATATCTCTTTTACGACAATATGAGAGCTCCCGGCCAATACGAGAAATTCTATCAGACGATGCAGGACGATCCGGGAGTGTTCTTGTCGAAGGGGACGCCGGAGAGCGTCTCCAATGGAGGGGCTGGCCTGGATTTAATTGTCAAGGACACCCTTTTAGGAGAGCGGGTAAGACTGAATGTGGATTTGGTCGTCCTATCCACAGGCATGGTGCCCATGACCCAAGACTCGGCCATCGTCAACCTGCAATACAGACAGGGGCCGTTTTTACCAGTGAATCCCTACGGCTTCAATGATAGCCACTTTATATGCTTCCCGTATGAAACCCAGCGGACGGGGATTTATACGGCAGGTTGCGTCAGACAGCCAATGGATTTCGCAAGCTGCGAAATGGACGCAACAGGAGCGGCGCTGAAGGCAATACAATGCGTGGAATTAGTTTCCCAGGGCAAGGCTGTTCACCCGAGGGCTGGAGACGAGTCTTTTCCAGATATATTCATCACGCGTTGTACGCAATGCAAGCGCTGTACGGAAGAATGTCCCTTTGGCGCATACGACGAAAAGCCTGATGGGACGCCGATGCCCAATCCTACGCGGTGCAGGCGTTGCGCAATATGTATGGGGTCGTGTCCAGAGCGAATCATTTCATTCCGAGACCACTCGGTGGACATGATCGGCTCGATGGTCAAGGCCATCAACGTCCCGGATGAGTACTCGGAAAAACCGAGAGTGGTGGTCTTTATCTGCGAGAACGATGCGCTCCCAGCGGTTGATATGGCGGGCATCAATAGACTCCAATACAGCCCATTCGTGCGGTTTATCCCCTTGAGATGTCTCGGCAACATCAACATGGTATGGATCGCTGATGCGCTCTCCAAAGGCATAGACGGGATCATGCTCATCGGCTGTAAGTATGGAGACGACTATCAGTGCCATTTCGTAAAAGGGAGCGAACTGGCGGCGTACCGCATGGGGAAAATCTCTGAGACGCTCCAGCGGCTGGCGTTGGAGTCAGAACGAATCCGAGTCCACCAACTCGCTATAGACGAATACATGACCATTCCTAAGCTTGTGGACGATTTCATGGAAACGCTTGCACAGTTTGACCCGAACCCCTACAAAGGCTTTTAAGGAGACGAGACCATGTCCAAGGAATTGGTTGCCAAACCTGATTTGCAGTTTACTCAGGACCTCATTGATGCGGGAGGCGGAGACCTCAAAAAGTGCTATCAGTGCGCTACGTGCTCGGTCGCCTGTCGTATCGCGCCGGACAACAATCCATTCCCTCGCAAGGAGATGATCTGGGCTCAATGGGGACTCAAAGATAGGCTGATGAATGACCCTGATGTGTGGTTGTGCCATCAATGCAACGACTGCTCGACTCAATGCCCTCGGGGCGCGTACCCGGGCGATGTCTTAAAAGCGGTGCGCAAGATGGTCATCCAAGAGAACTCCTGGCCTTCTTTTCTCGGAAAGCTGGTGGGGACGCCGGCGATGTTCGTCGTTGCCATTGCGATTCCTATTGTGGTCGTGCTGGCGATTGTGTTTGCCAATAAAGGTTTCACGTTTCCGCAGCCTGTCAAGTATGGGATGTTTATCGATTATATGTACATTCAGGTGGTATTCACGCTGGCGCTCTTATTCGCAGTCGTGTCAATGATACTGAGCCTCAAGAAATATTGGGCCAACTTGGAATCCAACAACCCTCTCGGGATAGCAGGCGCTCGCAAAGGATTCATACCGAGTCTTATCGAGGCGCTGGGGGAGATACTGCCCCATACGACGTTCAAGGATTGCCAGGCCAACAACATACGCTACGCGGCCCACCTCATGGTTTTTTGGGGCATGCTGGGGCTGTTGATAACGACAGCTATTGTCGCCTTCAACATCGATATCCTGCACATCGCCCCGCCGTCTCAAAACGGCCCGGGGACGATACCCATAAAAATATTAGGAAATGTGAGCGCCATTGCGTTCGTATTAGGGCTGGCCATCATGCTCGTCCGGCGATTGACTGTGCCTGAACAAGCCGGCGGGAGCTCTTACTTTGATTGGTTTTTTCTGTTCATTATCTGCGGTACCGGCGCGACAGGGGTCTTGACAGAGTTGCTTCGATATTCGGGGTCGCCTGCGGGAGCCTACATTTTTTATACGATTCACCTTATGTTCGTCCTCTCGCTGTTCATATATCTGCCTTTCTCTAAATTTGCTCACCTTGGATATCGAACCATAGCCATTACGTGGTCAAAGGCCGCTGGCCGAAATGTGACGTTGCCTGTGCAGCCGAAATTTGTCCCTGCGCCGGCGGATGTGTCTGCTGGCGAGGAGGCGGCGAGCTAAACCACGGCAAGACTCTGAAGGTCGTGACGAACTAACGGGAAAGGGCATTCATTGACGAATGCCCTTTCATTATCCCCCTCCTCCTCAAACTGGAGAGACAACCACCAATTTCTTCACTCTACCAATTTCGACTGCGCCTAGCCTCTCAGTGCCATAACGACTGCTGCCTTGTTTCTTGTTTGCCCTGCGCCAGAAGGTAGGGCAAAGATCATGCCACATTGAGATAAACGTATGTCGCTGAAATCTGACTATGTTTCAGAGGCAGGGCATCGGGGTTGGCTGAGGGGAGGGACAAGAACTGTCAGTATACAGAGGTCGTGCTCATTTATCATATTGATTTTACGGACAATAAACATGTCAACAATCTTTACACCTTGTGACAATTTTTGCGCATGGAGGCTGTCCCGCGGTTCTCCATGACAATCGCGAATTCGACTGCAGCCTCCCTTTGTGATTGTTCTGAGAAAAGGTCTGCGCCGATACGAAGCTCGCTCGTTTGCTTCCGAGCGTGCTTCCGATTATGGCGCAGGAATACTCACTTCTCTCAGAGCTCGAAAACGCTACGGTCCTACGATGCATACCGATATGGTGGCGCCGCCGGGCGTGCCGCCAAGATTGTGAGCGAGGCCGAGACCTGGGTTTTTTACTTGACGAGGTCCTGCCTTGCCTTGAATTTGTTTATAGAGTTCGTAGATCATCCTCAAGCCAGTTGCTCCGATGGGATGACCGAAGCATTTCAATCCCCCATCCATATTGACCGGAAGCTCTCCCGTCAATTCAAACGTTCCGGCCTCAATATCTTCTCGGCATTTTCCCCTCTGTGAGAACTGAAGATCTTCGTAGATGATCGCCTCGGTGATGGAGAAGCAATCGTGCACCTCGGCCATGCTTATTTCAGCTCTAGGGTCTTTGATGCCTGCTTGTTCGTAGGCGCCTTGGGCAGCTCGAAACGTCTCTTTTACGGATGTCCAGTCATGTTTTGGGTTCATATAGCCTTCCGAGGGACCGACCGCAATCTGGACAGCCTTCACGAATACCGGGTCTGATCGGAAGCTTTTTGCAAGGTCTTTGCGGACGAGTATGGCCGCGGCTGCCCCGTCGCTGACGCCGCAGCAATCGAATAATCCTAACGGCCACGCGATAATGGGGGCTTTGAGCACCTGTTCCACTGTAATTTCCCTGCGAAAATGGGCTTTTGGCGACATTGTGCCGTTGTGATGATTTTTCACCATGATTTTTGCCAGCATTTCCCTGCCTTGTTCCGGGGTCAAGCCGTACTTGTTGAAATAGCTTGTGGCCATCATGGCGAAGTGGCCTGGCGCCGTAAAATTACGGCTTCGGAAGGTGTTTGGCGCTGTGGATACCAACCCCATGGCGATGTCGTCCGTAGGCAGTCCGCTGTACCCGGAATCCTTGAGTTTTTCTGCGCCGACGGCCAACACGATGTCATAAGCGCCGGACGCGACTGCGTATGCCGCGTTGCGGAAGGCGTCCGACGCGGTGGCGCACATGTTTTCGAGGCGCGTCACCGGTTTGTAATCAAGTTTCAAGGTGGTGGCGAGGGGCTGACTGGGCGCGGGGATATTAGACCAGTAGGACCCCATCCAAACAGCCTGAATGTCCGTGGGATCGATGCCCGCATCCTCATATGCTTCATAGACAGCCTCGATGACAAGATCATCAAAGCTCTTGTCCCAATTTTCGCCGAATTTGGTGCAGCCCATGCCAACTATTGCTACTTTGTCCTTTATAGTTTCCATTGCTTTGGTTGACCTCCGATAATGTTGTTTTGCGACCGAGGTTGCAGTGTGTTAGCGTACGGGCCGCGACTTCCACCAATAAACCTGGACGCCCTCTGTAAAGCGGAACTTGCGAAAAGTCATTTCCACAGGCATGTTTATAGACACGGCTGACGGATCTCTATCAGTGAGGTCCAGCATCATTCTGCCGCCGCCGTCAAAATCCACGGCAGCCAGGGTCGTCGGCGGATCAAGGGATACCGCGAGGTTGTCATGAGAAAAAGTGGTGATCCTGCCGTGCTTGTCCGCGAAAGGATAGAGATCGTAGTCGTCTTTTGCGCGGCATTCCATACATATCCTTTGGATAGGGTACTGCACCGTTCCGCACTTTTTGCATTTTGAGCCGTACAGGGCCAATCCTGACAAACGGTCCCGGTGCAAGGCGGGGGCAGACGCTGGTTCGGTCTTGGGCCTCATGGGCGGCTCGGGATGCACGAGCTCTCTCCAACGGAGATACCTTTGATAGGTAGTATAACCTTTTGAATTCATCATCCTCATTACAGTCTGTTTTTGTTTGTAGTCTTCTATTGCCTTGGTTACGGTGAGCGCCATGACGTCGCAGCCGTCCCCATAGTTTACCCACAAGAGACGATCGCCTGGGCTGCTTTGATCCAAAGTCGCAGCCAACAAAGCCAGAGAATGCGCCGAGCCGAGATAGCCCAAAGAGGCCCACAATGGATCAGAACATTGAGTTTTGGGATCGAATCCGGCGAGCTTTGCCGCGGCGGCGAGATAGGTTGGGTTGGGGGCTGAAAAAACGGCTTTGGCAAAGTCAGCCGGCGTGAGGCCAAACGAGGCCAATGCCTGCTTGACCGCCATCGGGACGACTCTGGTGTAGCCGGCTTCTCTCACGAATCTATCTTCCCATGACCGCACAAACCTCTCGTTTGCCGGCCTATATACGTCGTACAATTCGTTGTACATGGAGTAAGAGGCGTCGATGCTGGCCAAGACATCCCCCTCCCCGATCAACATCGCCGCTGCGCCGTCGCCGAACTCTAGTTCGCGAGAGCCATTTGGCATGCCAAGTCTCATGTCCGACGCACATACCAATACCTTGCTCGGCCCAAGGGCCTTGACGCAGTTCATCGCCAAAGCCACTGCATTAGTGCCTGACCGCAGTGTGCCGCCGACGTCAAGCGTGAACGCATTATCAGGAAGATCGAGGACTGCAGCCGCCAATGCCGCGTTTTGCTTCTCCGCATACGGTAGAGTGGTGGACGCAACAAACAGCGCGGCGAGGTCTTTTGCATTCTCTTCCCTTAGACAGGAGCGGCTCGCTTCCACTGCCATGGTTAATGTGTCTTCGTCGAAATTGGCCACCGCCTTCTCCCCAGGGAGCTGGTAGCTGGCCCAGAATTGACCTATATCCCCTCGTTTGAGGCGGTAATAGGGAAAATAAACTCCATACGATTTTATCCCGAGCATGATACCTCCAAAAAATTCAATGGTTATTCGCCCTGTGTGGTCTGCTTCTTTACATACGCCTTGTAGATGGGATCGTTTTCTTTGAGCTCTCTTCGCATGACCTTGCCCACGAGGGTCTTTGGAATTTCGTCTATAAACTCTATGTACTTGGGGACCTTGTATCGAGCCATGTTGGCGCGGCACCATTCGATCAATTGGTCTTCTGTCATCCTTCCCTTGTATTTGTCCGTGAGGACAACCCAGGCCTTGATGGCTTCGCCCGTCTCCGGGTCTGGCAGACCAGCGACCGCGACTTCGTGAACGCATTCGTGCATCCCCATGAGTTGCTCTATTTCTGTAGGAAACACAGAATTGCCTTTGACCTTGATGAGTTGTTTTTTCCTGTCATTGAGAACTACCCTGCCGTGCTCGTCCATGTACCCGATATCGCCGGTGTAGAGCCATCGTTTGCCGTCAATTACCCTCACGGCAAGGGCTGTCTCGGAGGGATTATCCAGGTACCCCTGCATCACGGTTGGTCCAGTCACAACGAGTTCTCCACTTTCTCCGATGGGGAGCTCTCGATCGCCAGTCTCCATGTCCATGATTTTCCATTCGATTCCTGGGAGAGGCAATCCTATGGTTCCTGTAGTCTGAATCGCTCCGAGGGCGCCGCCCGAAACAACGGGAGAAGCCTCAGAAAGCCCATAACCTTCCACAAGCATGGCGCCAGTCGCTTTTTCAAAGCGCTCTTTGACATTTCGATGGAGAGGACCCGCGCCGGAAATACATCCTCGCAGTTTCCGCGCCACCGGATATTTTGAGATATTTGGAAAATCGGCCATCCGCTGAAAGAGCACCTCGGCGCCCGGGTAATATGTTTGGTGGTCCGGGGCGAATTCGGTGATAGCCTTCAATAATTCCTCTGTTTCAGGAGGACGCGGGAACAGCATCATGCACATTCCGCTATGGATTACTGTGTTCATGACCGCGGTCATGCCAAAGGAATGAAAGAGGGGCAATATACCGATCATGAACGCGCCCGGCTCCTTCATCCAGACCCACAAGCCGACTTGAATAGCGTTTGACACGCAATTGAAATGAGAGAGCACCGCTGCCTTCGGCACGCCGGTTGTCCCGCCGGTCATGATGTACGTTGCAGTATCTGTGGACTGCACATCGTGTGTGAGGTTTGTCGGAGGGTTTTTTAGGAGGTCCAGAAACTTGATGGAGTTGGGAGGCGTAGGGCCTGTAGGGATTTTTTTAAGTTTTTTCCCAAGCCATTTCTTTATTGACGAAATTTTCAATACGTCGGCGATGTTGGTGGTAATGAAAGTGTCGATGGGATATTCATGGGCCACTGGGGCGATCAATGTGTCATAAAGGGCGTCGAGGATAATTACGGTCTTGGGCTTGGTCAATTTTAGTTCATGCAAGACTTCGCCCGGCTTGTACGTAGGATTCACTCCTGTTACAATAACGCCGAGCTTGGCGCAGGCGTAATAGGCGACGACATACTGAAAACAGCTTGGCAGCGCGATTGCCAGTACGTCGCCTTTTTTGAGTCCCATTTTATGAAGACCGGCGGCAAAACGATCGACGTGATCCAGGAGTTCGCGATAGGTCATAAACGAATTGAGGAACCAGATCGCATTTTGCTGCGCGTACTTGTCCACCGCGTCAACGAGCATCTGATAGAGGGTTATGTGTGGAAAATCGTAATTTTTTGGCACTTGCGGCGGCCAGCCAGCTTCTGGCTGCAACCACGGTTTTGATTCATCTACGTAATACTCGCCTTTCTCTGTCATTGGGCTCTCCTTATACCCAGGCAACAGCCCGGACTGGCTCGACTGGGGCTGGTGTTTGAAAATCTCCGTAACGTTTTCACCAAGATTCACAGAAAAATTACCTGGCTTGCTCCTTCTTTTTCTTTCAACGCGTCTGTAATCCGTAGTTTTAGAGCGGGATCGGCGATAGGGATCACTTCGGACAACGGGTTTCCGTGTTGATCGGCGTCGAACTTATACCGGACCACGTATCCTGCGACGACGCAATATCGACACCCCCAAAAGCCGCAGCAGGACGCGTCCACCACTGCGTTCCCCACCGCGTAAAGTATGCGGCCCTCGTCCCATTCCAGGATGGCCTCTGCGTCAAACTCGTACCGTGCGCCGATGGAGCGAATTTCTTTCGCTATTTCATGGACAAAAATAGTGCTCATAGAGCCGTTCTCACAAGTTATCACGAGATTGCTTCGCTTGGCTCGCAATGACACGCAAGAAAACATTGTCATTGCGAGGAGCGAAGGCGACGTGGCAATCTGAGCTCGTCGAAATCAATGAGTCTAACTACTATGGAATTCGCGTTTATTTTCGGGAACCAGTATACGGGGCGCCGCACGCGACGCAGCAATTTCAGTTCACATCAGTCGAGCAAAAAGGCTCTGTTCGGTGCGCGACTCGCTTCGAGGATTGCTTTCACGCTCCCGTCGCAGTCATTCCATCGGTGGATGGAATCCAGACAGAAAGCGCATTGATTGGGCGCAAAGGCCATTGTCGCATGCGGGGTTTTCTTGCCGAGCTCCTATTCCTTGTCGAAAATCTCATTAAGCGCTATGAAAAAGGGAACGCCGCAGGTATAAGCTGTTCCACTCAAGTAATTGCAGAGCCGCGACATGCGTCGGCGCAGGCTCTCGGGAGAAATCGATGTTGCGCATCTCGCCTGAATGGAAGGAATCCTATCCGGGAAGCCAGTTTGGAGTCCTGGCGATGAGTCGGGTTTCGAACCCACCCCATCATGCAGGCCTGGCCAGAGTAAAAGAAGAGCTGCAAACCGATTTGAAGGCTCTGTTCAAGGATCGGTCGGATTTGCGAGCTTTGGAGCCTATCAAGGCGTATCAAGCCTATTACAAGAAATTCGGCAATACCTATCATGTGCTGCAGCAGCTAGAATCAGTCTTGTTTAAGGGGAAGTCCATTGCCTCGGTATCAGCGCTCGTGGAATGTATGTTTATCGAGGAGCTCAGGAACATGCTGCTTACTGCTGGGCACGATCTCGCTGCGATTGAAATGCCTCTCACCCTGGATATCGCCAAAGAAGGGGATCGCTATACGCGCATCAACGGCAAAGATCAGGAGGCAAAGCCAGGGGATATGATCCTCAGAGACGCCGCAGGCATCATTTCCACCGTCATCTACGGCCCGGACCTCAGAACGCGCATCACCTCCTCGACACACAGCGTATTGTTTACCGTGTACGGGATGCCGGGTGTTGGAAAGCAAAATGTGAGGCAGCATCTGGAAGGCGTGGCGCGGAACGTGAAGATCGTAGCCCCTGAGGCGACCATTGAGTCTCTCGAGGTATACGGCGCGGACTGACCGACCAGTATAGTATTTCCCAAAATTACTCACGAATTCGATGACGCGGCGTCATTTGGAGCATCCCTCGCCGTCATTTCAAACATTTGTCTCCCTGTTACTTGGAGGACTCTCCCGGGTGTTGTTTCGAGCGAAGCGAGAAACCTTGACCCGCAAATCAAGACTCCTCGGTCGCCGTTTCTCCCTTCGCGTTCGATCCTGGCTCATTCGAAATGACAAGAGCGGGTCTGGCCTGGCTGGCTAGGCGGTTTTCAAACGTATTCACGAACTCGATAACGTGGACCTCATTCCGGTGAAAAATGGAGAGGATGGCGCCGATGATCTGACCGCCCATGTCTCACCAAAACCAGTGCGGCCGCTGCGAGAGCCATTCTTGTGCCGTCGCTCTCAACCAATCTCTCAGAGTCGGTACTACATAGAATGACGGTTCCATGAGATCTTGGCCGGCCGCGATGATGCCCTGCTGTTCGGCGACCATCGCCAGCCTCGTATGCGGGTAAATCCGAATTCCGACTGACAACCTCAGGCTTTCGAGCTCGAGAGAATCAGCGAATCGCAGACTTTCCAAGGCAGTCTCTTTGGATTCTTCGGGCCCGCCAAGAAGCAAGAAGCCGATGCGCTTGATGCCGTGTGCGGCAAAGAGGCGTGAAGTATGTCGGACGGCTTCGGGACTGAACCGCTTGTTCATTGAACGAAGCACGAGTTCTGAACCACTCTCAAAGCCCAAAGAGACTTCTTTACAGCCAGCCGCGGCCATAAGTTCGACGAGTTCGGCGTCGAGCCGTATAGGATAGATGATGCAGCGCCACGCGATTTCGAGACGAGCTGCGATTATTTCTCTGCACAAACGCTTCGCGTACGAAGAAGGCAAGTTAAAGGTGTTGTCCACGAAATAAAATTGCGTGAAGCCTTGGTCGGCGGCTGTGCTCAACCACTGCGCGACTACCTCTGGGGATCGGAATCGCAGCCTCGCCCCCTCTATAGTCTCGGTAGAGCAGTAGCTGCACCGCATAGGGCAGCCTCGACGCGTCTGCACCGGAAGCCAAAAAGTTTGATCCCCCGCCAGGGAAAGAGGCAAGAGATTTTTCCCGGGTAGTGCGAACCGGTCGAGATCTTTCTGAAACATTTTGGGTGCGGCCGCGTTCGCAGCTCGACGATGCAGACCAGGGACTGACTCGACGTCAAGACCGCGCTCGATGTTGTACGCCAATTGAACCATTGCGGCCTCGCCTTCACCTGATATGCCCATGTCCGCCCCTAAAAATTCCAGGATGCTGCGAGGGCAAATGCTGTAACCGGCGCCCCCTAACACAATGGGAACGCGTGTTAGTTCGCGACACAAGGTCGCCACAGCCTTGGCCTCCTCAAGGAAAGTCTTTGTGTCGTTCATCTGCTGGTTGTCGATGTTTCTGACAGATATCCCGACAAGGGCAGGCCTGAAATCCTCCATAAGGCGAGCAAGCGCAGGAGCGAAATCTGATAGTTGCATCATGTCGATTGCGCAAACATCGTGGCCAGCATCCTGAAGAGCTTGAGCTACACAAGCCAGGCCCAAGGGCCACGCACGCATGTTGATCTCTTCTCGGTTCGCTGAAATGAGGAGGATTCTCATCTGCGTTCTCCAAAATCCACAACTTACCGCCTGGCACACCTTAAGACGCCTTCTTGGTTTTCGCAAGAACGGCGGGCTTTTCGGGTTTTCATGCCAAATGCCGAGGAGCTGAACGCGTGATAGAAGTCGCCTTTTTCTCACTGGCGTCATTGGTCTTGGCGGGATCGCCTGAACTCGACTATTATGCAAGAAGACATTGTCTCAAGCCGTCTTGCAAAGAGACCTGAAGGAGCGAGGAAGATCTCATGGGAAAAAAATCCGAAGAACAGCAGATCATGAAGGTTTTAATACAATTGGCCCAGGAAGAGAATAAGCTTACTGAAAACATGGTCGATATGATGGCCAAGACGAATGAATTAGCGGTCCGACGGACGGAGAGCGCTGATACACGCACTCGCTTGGCGGAAGAACGTACGAACCTTGCCAGACAGCAGACCGATTTCATTTCTAAGACAGCAGACCTCGCCGAAAAAAGAACAACAAGCGCGGACAAAAGAACCGAACTGTCGGAAGAACGTACAGAGCTGGCGAGGGAACAAACAAAATTCAGCGCCAAGAGTACAGAACTTGCCGAAAAAAGAACGATACTGTCAGAAGTCAGAACCAACTTGGCAAACGACAGGACCTCGTTGGCAGCAGAACGCACAAACCTATCCCAGTCTCGCACAACGCTGGCGGCAGAGCGCAATCATTTGGCATCGGATAGGACTTTATTATCAACGTATCGTTCAGTCCTTGCAAAAGGCAGGACAGAGCTGGCTTTTATCCGAACTGGCCTGGCGTTCGTAGCCCTCGGGGTTGGTCTGATGAGGTATTTTGGCGTGGGGTATTGGACAATCCTTGATTGCGCTCTCGTAGCTCTCGGCGTCGCGAGCACCGCATTCGGCGTGAAAAACTACCTGATAACATTTAAGTATGAGCGAGTCTTTCAGGAGAGAGTCTTAGCGTTGATTTCTAACGTAAATTCGCGGAGTCCACGGGAACACGACGTGCTGTAATGCGTGAAATCCTCCTCTGCTTCCTATTATGACTGTCTCTCGCAGTTCATTTGCGTTGCCTCAGGCGTACCATCGTCAGAAAGGAGCTTCACATGGATAATGAGGCGCAACGCGTTTCTGGCGCGGTTCCGGAAGAGAAGGCGCTTACGGCGCTTGCGCTCTTGTCCCTTATAGGGGGCGCGATGACGGGTCTGATCGTTGCCACCTTTAGGATTGTGTTGCAGTGGGCAGACCACGCCAGGGATGCAATGGTGGGTTGGGCACATAAGGAAAGCGTCCTTGGTTTCTTGGTCGTCTTTGCCATTGTCACGATTGCAGGAGGGGTTGCGGCATGGCTGGT
>Ga0078972_1011194_pt1 | contig 16204 bp, 16 predicted proteins | sample YelNatPaOPGAMG01_FD_67568 | JGI IMG/M metagenome (GOLD analysis project Ga0078972, IMG submission 67568) | Hot spring thermophilic microbial communities from Obsidian Pool, Yellowstone National Park, USA - OP-RAMG-01 (SPADES assembly) (version 2) | ecosystem: Environmental > Aquatic > Thermal...
TAAAAATCCTGGAAGTGTTACAAGAGTAATTTCTAAGCTTGTAAAAAATGGATTTTTAAAACAAGTAAAAATTGGAAAAGTTTCATATGTTTATAGTTTAAATATAGAAAATGAGAAAGTAGAATTATTAATTGAATTTTATAAAAAATTAAAAGAAATTGAAGAAAAAGAATTAAAATAATTTTTGAAAAAAGTTTTTAAATTTTAGAATAGAGAATAAAGCATACATAGAACAATATTACATACGAAAAATAAAATGCATTTTGCAAAAGGAGATAAATATTGTGAATTTAAAATTGAAATTGCTTAAATAAAGAAATTTTTTTAGTACTATTGCTCCTTATACAAAGTGTCAAGTTCATATATGAAAATAAAGAATAATTTCTTATTTTGCTTTATCTTTTTTATAGGTTTTAGATATATTAAAAATTGAGGGATAAAAAGAAAAACTTAAAAACAACAAAGAAAAACAAAAAGTAGGAAATATAGCTTTTATTCATAAATATAAAAAAAGAGAAAGGGGAACAAAAATGGAAGAAGGAACGAAAATTCAAAGCATAAAACAGAGAATATGGGGATTACATAAAAAAATAAGGAGAAAACTTCCAAAAACTTCAACATTATTGGAAGCAACAATAATAATGTCATGTTTAATAATAGCATTTACAATTAGAATGATTCCATTAAGATATGGAGCAACATTATCTGAATTTGATCCATATTGGCAATATAAAATGGCAAAATATATAACTGATAGAGGTTGGGGTGGATTTAAAGATTTTTTCTCATGGTATGATACAACAGTATGGTATCCATATGGAAGAAGCCCATCAAGAACTTCTTTTTATGGTTTATCATTTTTATTAGCATTTGTTAAGCTTTTATTGGAAACTTTTGGAATAAATATAGAAACAATGGATTTGGCGATAATATTTCCAGTAATTTTAGGAACATTTGCAGTATTATTAATGTATTATTTTGGAAAAGAAATAGGTGGAAAACCAGCAGGATTATTTGCTGCATTATTATTAGCAATAAATAGTGCGTATATAGGAAGGACGCATTTAGGATGGTTTGATGATGAATCTTTAGCGGTACCATTAATGATAATAGCATTTTTAGCGTATTTAAGAGCAAATAAAGAAACAAATACGAAAAAATCGATGATTGTATATAGCATAATAGCAGGGATTTCATTAGGATATATGACAGCAAGTTGGGGAGCCTCAAGATTTCCAATGATGTTTATACCAATATATGCATTAATATTAGCGATATTAGGGAGGTATAAAAGACAATTATTGATAACAACAACTATTGCAATGAGTATAGCAATAATGATAGCAACCCATGTTCCAAAATTGGGCCCAGGATATTTAAAAGAGATAACGGTATTAACAAGTTTAGCAGCAATAGTAGTATTAGCAATAATAGAGATAAGCAAGTTAGCAAAACCGGAAAAGCAATTAGTAATACAAATAATAATGATAGGGGCAATAATAATTGCAGCATTAGTTATAGAAACGATAGGGATAGTAGTATTGCCAGGAGTAAAATTCTTATCAGTAATAATGCCAACTTTAAGAGAGGAATTGCCAATATTAGTGAGTGTAGCTGAGCATCAGATGCCAACGTGGGCAACGATATATTTGGACTATGGACCAATTTTAATATTAATACCTTTTGGAATATATTATATGATAATGAAAAGGAAAGATACTGATATATTTTTGGTATTATTAACTTTATTTTCAACTTACTTTTTAGCATCAATGGCAAGATTAACATTGATAGCGGCACCAGTATATACATTAGTAGCAGCATATGCACTTTCAGAAATATTAAAAATGACAGCAAGAAATCTACAAAAAATATTGGTTGAGGGAAAGAAAAGATATAGAGGAGCTTTACCTTCGCCGGAATATGTTATATTAACACCATTAGTGTTAATATCGATGATAATATTCTATGTAACACCGTATGCAATATTGCCAACTCAATATAATAGAGTATCACCTTTAGAAAATGTTCAAACACCAACAACATTGCTATCAAGTAGTGTACCAATAAGAAGCACCGTAGAAGCTTGGACTAGAGCTCTTTTATGGATAAAAGACAACACACCTCCAAATGCAGTTATTATGTCATGGTGGGACTATGGTTATTGGATAAATGTAGTGGGTAATAGGACTACCCTAGCAGATAATGGCACACTTAATTCTACTCAAATTGGTTGGATTGCTTATGCTTTTATGAGTAGAGAAGAAGTTGCTATTAAAGTTCTTAAAAGATTTAATGTTGATTATGTAGTTATTTTTGTTACTCATGATGGACAAAGATTGCTTGGTTATGGTGAAGAAGGGAAATGGATTTGGATGTTAAGAATTGCTAATCAAGAATCTAAAAATTTAGGCGTTTCTAAATTTAATGAAAGTGCTTATGTTGGTGAAGGTGGTAACATTATTCAAGCCAGCGATAAATTCTGGAGCGAAACTTTAATTGGAAACATGATTCCTTATAAACCTACCACATGGCAAGGTCAAGTTTACTTTGTTTATCAAGAACCTAGCTTAAAATATTTCAAGCTTGTTTTTAGTAGCGACAACCCTCATACTGCTGTTGCTTATGTTTATATTTATAAAGTCATTTACGAGGGTATTGATTAATTTCTTTAATATTTATTTATTGTAAAATTTTAAAAAACTAATGCGTTTCAGGTTCTATAATTACTTCAGTACCAGTTGCAGAAATTAATACAGTTGATTCAAAAATTTCTGTAGTCTCAAAATCTAATCCAATAATTGCATTTGCTCCCAACATTTTAGCTTGTTCTATAGCTCTTTTTAAAGCTTCATTTCTTGCTTTAATCATTTCTTCTGTAAAAGCTGAAACTTCTCCTCCAGCCAAAGCTTGAAGAGAAGCAATGAATTTTCCGCCAACTCCTCTAGTTCTCGCTGTTAAACCAGAAACTATTCCTAAAATCTTAACAATTTTATAGCCAGGGATTAATGAATAGTAACCACAATAATGTTATTCATAAAAAATATTTTAAATTTTCCCCTTTAAAAAGTTATTTTTAGTAAATTTTATCTTTTTGATTATTTTAAGTGATTTTATGTCTTTTCATCACGTTTCATTTTTAAAAAATGGTAGCGGGGGGTGGATTTGAACCACCGATCTTCGGGTCTCTTAAGTGAGTACCACGATGTTAAAATGGCACTCACATTATGAGCCCGACGGGATCACCTGGTTAGGAGCCAGCAATTAATGCTTGACCCTTCCCCACCCCGCTTTTTTCCTAATTTTTATTATTTAAAATGCTTACTTAAAACTTTTTCACTACAATAACTTTAATAATTTTTTATTAAAAAATAGAATAAAATTATTACCAAAAAACAGATTTTCTTTTAAAAAACAAAAACAGGTTTTTAATAAATATTTTTTATCTTTCTCTCCATTTTTTCATAATTGCTTCAAAAAGCTCTTCAACAAAAACTCTTCTTTCTTCTTTATTCATTAAATCTAATGCTTCAGCCAATTCTTTATATTCTATTTCTTTATCCATAAGCTTCAATTTATAATTAGGCCTACTTAATAAAAATTCTTTAATTATCTTAATTATTTCATCCACTCTTTCTTCTTTTATTTTCATTTCTTTCAATAATTAAGATTTTCTTTTTAAAAAAGTTATTTATAAAGCTATGTTTTTGAAATTTTGCCTATCTAGTAAGATAATATAAAATAAATTTGGTATTATTTATATAAAGAGAGAGAAATTAAGATTAATTATAATTTTATTTTTTCCCACTGCTCTATACTATCATCATTTACAATATAAAATATTGGATTTACTTCTATTTCCTTTATATCTTTTATTTCCTCATAACTTTTCTTATCTCTCATTTCTAATTTTTTCAATAAATGATTAAACTCGTATAATACTTGCCCTCTCTTTACAGGTATTTTTTCTATATCAAAATTATACTTCTTTATTTTGTTTATATCAAAATTGTAATTCCTTCTTTTTCCTTCTAAATAAACATAATATAAATATGTGCCAATATATAAGATAGGATTTCTCGTATTTCTAAATCTAATTAATTGAGGGTGATTTTTATATCTCTCTATTTTATCTTCCAATACTTTTTGTGCCAATAATCCCTCTCCCCACAAACCCAATAGTCCTTTAGTATCTAAATATTTTGGGTGTATAGACCAGAGTCTCATAAATATTGTTATAAATATTCCTATACATAAAAATTTTTTATTAAAAGTTTAACTATTTCTTCTCTTCTTCTAATTAAAAAAATCATAATTTTTTCTTTATTTAATTTTAACATTGAAAAATTGATGTTCTAAAGTATCATAATCTTTAAATATAAATATGTTAAGATAAAAATACATGGTGTAGGATTTTGAATGAAAAAATCGAGCCTTATATATTGTATACTAGTAATAATTTCTTAAAAGGAATGGGGAAAGCATACAATCTTGGTTTATTACCAAGAAAGCCATTTTTACAAATATTGAAAAAAATGAATATACAATTTAATGAGCTTGATAGAGAAAATGCTAAAAAAGTTTTAGATGAATTATCAGCGAAGGGTATAATTGTAAGTACAGCTCAAATCATAAAATCATTAACACTAGCCCTTTTCACACCAACTACCTTATTTTATGCAATGTTAAAAAAAGTAATGTATATGGAGGGGGCACATTTAGAAGATTGTATTATAATGCACTTCCTTGCAGAAATACCAAGAGCTTTTAGACCAACACTTTTCTATCATATATGGGTTACAGTTCCACTTAATGAAGAAAGTGAAAAGAAATCTAAACAAATATTTAAAAATATTAAGGAAAAAGTTAATGTAGAACCAATAAATGAGAAAGAATGGAGTGAGTTAAAACCTATTATAGATAAAATTTCTCCTAGCTTAAATATTAAAGGTGTATCACAAAATCTATGGCCAACAATATAAATAATGATTAATATATAGCAAAAAATAAACTTTTTCAGCAGCTTAAATATAATCGCTCTTATTTAAGCATTTTCTATAATCTTCTTTTTTTGATTTAAAAAATATATTTGTCTTTAATTCGAAAATATTTACTTAATATCTATATTTAATATTATAATCTTTAAATCTTTCTTTAAATATAAAAATTAAAATAAAAAACATTATTAGTTGAGGTTAATATGAATGCCATTTACGCCATTCCATTTGGGTCCAGCCTTAGGATTAGGGGTCTCTTTTAGAAAGTATATTCATGCACCTACATTTATATTAGCTAATGTAATAATTGATATTGAACCTCTCTTAGTAATCCTCTTCAACTTAAGATATCCTTTGCATGGATACTTACATACATTCTTCTCAGCTTTCTTTTTAGGTCTCGCCTTAGGTTACATTATGTTCTTTTTCGAGCGTTTTTGTTATTCACTTTATAGAGTAATTTATTTAGAGCCAATTAATAATTTGAATCTAAAATCTTTTATGCTTGCAGGTATTTTAGGAACAATACTCCATGTTTTATTAGATTCTCCACTTTACAGTGATATACATCCTTTTTATCCATTAATAACGAACCCGCTCTATAATCCTAATTTAGCATTTGAAATCTATATTATTTGCGTGTTTATGGGTATCTTTGGAATAATATATTACGTTAGTTTACTGGTTGTTTCACTCTACAAAAGATTACATTAGAGAAATTTTGGTTCATATTTTTTATCTACAAGAGAATAATCTGAAAGAGCTGGAATTGCATCAAAATTAAGTTTTTTACAAGCTTTTATTAATGCTAATCTATATTTTATTGCAGAATCCCATGCTTTTCCTTTCTCTTTTAATTCCATAATATTTGAACCTAATTTAGTTAAACCCATTCCTATTTTTTCTCCTAATATTCCTTCTACAATTGGTGGATCTAAGCTTAAATCAGTTATTGGAACAATATCAGGTTCTTCTAAATATAAAGCTTTAAAGAATCTTTCTTTATGAGAAATCATTCTTTTAATGCACCTTATATTTATACTTTTTTTAAACATTTTAATTTTCATAGAAATTTATAAACTTTCATTTATTAATTAAATTAATAAAAACTTCTTCAATTTTTAATTTGCTTTTATAAAAAGAGGAGAAATTTTATATCATTTCATAAGATCTTCGAATTAATCATAAAAATGAATGATTATTAAAATAGGTTTATCTATTAAAGAGTTACAAGCCAATAAATTATCCAAATAAGACACAACACAAAAGAAATAATATATAGAAATGAAGCAACTCGATTAATTGTTAAGTCTGGTTTTATCTTACCTAGTATTTGATAAAAACGTTGCTTAAAGCTTGGTTGTGATGAATTTATGAAATACCAAGCACTGCAAATAGGAGCAAATAAAATGAAAGTAATCAATGAAAGTAATGGTGACATGCTTAAGTTCTTACCATATACTCCTGTATTTAAGGCATAAGAGCAAGTAAGAGTAAATGATGTGAGTAATAGAATTGAAGCTTTTTGAAAATTAAGCCTTAATATACTGAGAATGCCCAATTTTTAAATATTTTTATATAAGCTTAAAATGGAAAATTTTTGGTGTTTAATATGCCAACTTATGTAAATCGTGTAGGTCCTGGAGAAAAATTAAAAGGCAGAAAAGTAGCAATAATAGTTGCAAATGAATTTGAAGATATAGAGCTTCTATATCCATTTTTAAGACTTAGTGAAGAAGGAGCAGAAGTAGTCATAATTCCTATAATGTTTGGTAGCCATCCAAGGCCAGCATTTAAAGGTAAACCAATAACAGGAAGATATGGAATTCCAATTCCTTTAGAATTTCATAAAGAAGGAGTAAGATATGCTATAAGAGAATTGAATCAAGTAAAACCTATAGATTTTGATGCTATAATTATACCAGGAGGCTTTTCTCCTGATCGTTTAAGAATTATAAAAGAAGTTTTAGATTTTATAAAAGAAGCTTATAATAAAGGCAAGATAATTGCTGCAATATGTCATGGCCCTCAATTATTAATATCTGCAGGAATTGTTAAAGGAAAGAAATGCACAAGTTATGCGGCTGTTAAAGATGATCTTATAAATGCAGGAGCAAAATTTGTGGATGAACCTGCAGTTAAAGATGGAAATATAATAACTGCAAGGGTACCAGATGATTTACCAGAATTTTGTAGATTAATAATTGAAAGCTTAGCATAACACCTCTTTTTTTAAAAAAGTGGTTTAAATTATTTAATAAGAGTTATAATATCCGTAAATAGAAGGAATTTTCTTATATTGAATATATCGTTTTAATGAATAATAAAAAGCTAATTAAGACTATAAAAGTGAAATTTTTAAGAGTCATATATTAATAGTCAAATTTTCAAACACCGATATTTTATTTTTAATGAAAAATTCTTGTTGGATTAAGTTTCTTAAATTGTCAAATAAAAAGTTATCCTAAATTTAAGATTTTTTATATATAGAGGGGTACTAGCAACTTAAAGTTTTAATCTAGAAGTAAAAAAAGAAAGTAAAAAACAACAATGTGCTAAGAATTATTCATAAAGATATCCGATTATACATAATCATTTAAAGAAATAAGCTTAAGTTGTATGTTCTATAAGATATTTTTAAAGACGAAAAATATATTTAAGAAAATCATATTGATAATTTATAAGAAATAAAATTTTTATAAAAATAACATTTAATAAAAGCAAATAAAACGAAAAACTTATATATCTTTATGCTATAACATAATAATGATGGGAAATGGGTGAAGTAAAAAAAGAAGAAAAAAAAGTTAGCAGACGTGATTATTTAAAATATACAGGTGCTGCAATTGGTGGTTTGGTAGTTGGTGGAGCTTTAGGATATTTAGCAAAACCAGCAGAAGTAATTAAAGAAACTGTAACTGCTCCTGGTGTTGAAAAAACTGTGACTGTAACAGCACCAGGCATTGAGAAGACTGTAACTATAACTAAGACTGCACCTATTACTGAAACAATTCCTACCACTCAAATAATTACAACATCAGAGACAATTAAGCCACCAGAACTCCCTAAACTTACTGAACCTACAACGCCGATCAAATTAACTTTTTGGAAATGGCAAGCTATAGCTTTAACTGATGAAAGGATACAAAGCATAGTTAACATATGGAATACACTACATCCAAATGTTAAAATAGAGTTTACAGTAATGCCTGAACTCTCTGAGCCTGAATTTATTGCAAAAGTTGAACAAGCTACAGAAGCTGGTACTGGTCCAGATATAATACATACCAGTGATAATGATGCTGTCACGCTAGCATATGATGGTTATTTTGCTGAAGCCCCTGAAGCAATAAGAAAAATAGTTGATTATTATGTATTACCTCCATTTAATGAAATACTTTACTTATGGGGACCTGATATGGTAAAAAGAATGTATGCATTCCCTGGATTTAGGGGAGGAGCAGCTAAGCTTGGATGGGTTAATGAGTATCATTTAGAAGAAGCAGGTTTACCTCGTGATTGGGATCCAGCTGATTGGAACGAATTGATAGATGTTGCAAAAAAACTTACAAAATATGATTCTGCTGGTAATCTTGTAAGATCAGGATTATTCTTAAGAATAGCAGGACATGTTGGAGGAATATGGGATAAATTTATGCCATTATTTTTGTCTGCAGGAGGAAGAGGTATTTGGTATGAGGGAGGGGAATGGCATACAGATCTAGATTCACAAATAGCTAGAGATGTTGTACAATTATACTTAGATGTATTATATAAATATAAAATTTATCAACCTGGTTTTCCAGGAGATGTAACCGCACTTGCAAATGAGCAAATATCAATGCAAGTACCAAGAGAAAACTCTGAAGTAGTACCAGTTATGCTAAAAGTTAAACCAGAAAAATTCTCAGGTCCTGAGGGGCCGAAAGGTTTTCATGCATTTGCTGTCCCACCACCTAAGAAAGGAATGCCATCTAAGACTTGGTTAGATATGCATATGGTAGCAGTAAATTCTAAGAGTCCACCCGAAAAGCAAAGATGGGCATTTCAATTTATAGGATGGGTTATGAGCAATAAAGATGTAAAATTAAAATTATATAATGAAATAGGTCAATGGGCACCATTTAAAGATATAGTTAATGATCCACCATTCAATTCTCCATTCTATCAAAAATTGACAGAATTAATGAAGACTGGAACTAGCAGACTATTTCATCCACTCGCAGCTACAATTGCATATGATGGAGGAACTGTATTAAGTAGAATATTCAATAGGGAAATTAGTCCTGAAGATGGACTTAAAGAATTGGCAAGAGTAGTACTTGAAGATGCGAATAAAATAGTTAAAAAATCTTAATATCAAAAAGGATGAACTATGCCTTTATTAAAATATAAAAAATCCCATTTTTTTTATGCTTTTATTTATTTATTACCTACAATAATTTTATATTCGATATTTTATTATTACCCATTTGCATTAAATATATATTATAGTTTTACTGATTGGGATTTTCTTCATCCTCCTTCATTTATAGGCTTAAAAAATTATCAAAGACTTATTAGTGATCCTTTATTTTTTAAATCATTGATACTAACTGTAATATATGTAATTAGTGTTTTGTTAGGATCTATTGCTATAGGTTTAATTCAAGCATTCATTATTAATAGACCTACAAAATTAGCAGCTTTTACTCGTGTAATAATGTTTATTCCATATATGATTCCAGACGTAGCTGCAGCTGCTATATGGCTCATAATTTTTGCACCTGGTCCAAGTGGTTATGCGAATTGTATTCTTTCAAGCTTAGGCTTAGGAAATTATTCTTGGTTTCAAGATCCAAACTTAGCAATGCCTATGCTGATATTTTATTCTTTATGGAAATATACAGGATTTTCTGCTCTAGTATTATATTCAGGAATAAAAGCCATTCCTGGAGAATATATTGAAGCTGCAAGAATTGATGGAGCGAGCGAATTTAAGGTATTTACAAGAGTTATTATGCCTTTATTAGGACCTATAATTTCTTTCATTATAGCTACTAATCTTATGTCTAGTTGGTTTGTTTTCTCATCAGTATATACTCTTACGAAAGGAGGACCAGGCACGGCTACATTATTAATAGGAATGTATTTATATAGCACAGCTTTTGAAAGCTTTAAGGCAGGTTATGCTTCAACAATAGCTATTATTAATACTATATTCATCATTTTTATAGTTATACTTCAAGTAAAAAGAGTTAGAGGTATAGGATATGGTGTATAAGAATAAAAAAATTAAAGTTTCTGATATATTAGCAAACATTTTTATGATTCTAATAATAGCTTCAGTATTTATTCCTATGTACTTCCTAATAATAACTTCTTTTAAATCATTTTCAGAAATATTAAGAGTACCTCCAACATTCTTTCCTGAGAAACTTACTCTTGAAGGATTTTTACTTGCAAAAGAACATGGAGGAGATATTTTTAGAAGTCTTGCTAATAGCCTTATAATGTCCATTGGAGTAACAATTACAACGCTTTTCTTTTCATCTTTAGCAGGTTATGCTTTTGCTGTATATAGATTCAAATTTAAGGAAGCATTGTTTATAGCTGTAATATCAAAATATTTATTACCAGAAATAGTATTGATAATACCATGGTATTGGATTATGGGAAGACTTAAACTTATAGATAACCTTTTTGGAGTAGCAGTTGTAAATATAATAGGTGCATGGTCAATATTTTATATAAGAAATTATATAACTCAAATACCTCCAGATTATATTGAAGCTGCAAGAATTGATGGAGCAAATGAAAATAGAATCCTATTCCAAATAATTTGGCCCATGATAAGACCTGCATTAGGTGTTGCTACAACGGTTAACTTCCTATGGTCTTGGAATTGGTTCCTATGGCCTTTAGTATTATTGCAATCTAAACAGAACTTTACTCTTCCTATTACTGTAGCTTTTGTTAGGTACATTTATGGCGGAGGTCAAGAATCAGTACCTCATTATGGAGCAATAGCTGCTACTACACTAGTGTACATATTGCCAGTTCTATTATTGTACATTTTGGTACAAAAATGGTTCGTTGAAGCATTTATTGCAACTGGTATTAAAAGATAACATAATCGATTATTCTAAAAATTAAAAACTTATTAATTAGTATACATTATGAATTTTGGGAGTACTATTATGAATTTAGAATTTAGAAAAATCTATGAAGATATATATTCATTAATTAAAAATATTGAGATTATTGATATTCACAATCATTTGGATCCTCAAGCATTATCATTAAGAAATTATGAAGATGTTATTTTTTATCATTATATAAAAACAGAGCTTGCTAATGCAGGAATGTCTTATAAATACTTAGAGGAATTTAAAGGAATTGAAAAATTAAAAATTGCCTTGCCATATATGAAATATTTAAGAAATACTTCTACTTTTTGGTCTTTAATAAAAATACTTAATGATTTATATGGATTTGAAGATAAAGAAATAAATGAGAAAAATTGGAAAAAAATAATTGATCTTTTAGAATCTAAGAAAAATGATGAAACATGGGCAAGGAATATTTTAAAGAATAAAGCTTATGTAAAAAAATCTTTGTTAACTCTTAATCCTTTAGAAAAAATTCCAGAATATGATAAAGAAATATTTAAAGGAGGACTTAGAATGGATTCCATAATTCCTAATTTAAATAAGCAAAGTTTAAGCTATTTAGAAAAAATTACAAATATTGATTTGAAAACTCCAAACGATTTAATAGAAATGCTTTCAAGATTGATTAAAATTTTTTCTAATCATATAGTTGCAATTACAGTAAATATACAACCAGATGACGATTTTCTTAAAATACAAGTAAATGAAAAAGAGGTATCCCCTTATATTTCAATGTTAAAAGAAGTAGGTACTTTAGATATAAATGGTAGAAGAATTTTTTCATCATTCATGCTTAATCAATTATTAGAATTATGTAAAGAATATAATCTTGTTGCTCAATTTATGTTAGGTGTGAAAAGACCTGTACCTGGTGCTTCACCACCAGATTATGCTATTACAATATTTAACTCACAACAATTACTAGATATTGCTACATTATTCGCTAAATATCCTGAAGTTAATTTTGATATATTCATAGCTGATAGCTTATTAAATCATCCAATAACAGTAATTGCAAAAAATTATCCTAATGTATTTTTAAGTGGATATTGGTGGTATTCTATGTATCCTGAAATTATAAGATCTTATTTAAGATTAAGACTTCAAATGCTTCCATACAATAAAGTTGGAGGTTTTTTCAGTGATGCTTATGTTGCAGATTGGGTATATGGAAAAGCTATTTTAGCAAAAAAACAAATTGCACATATATTAACTGAAATGATAATGGAAGAATATATTAGCATGGATCTTGCAATTGATATCGCTAAAGCTATCTTATATGGAAATGCAGAAAGAATATATAAAAAACTATAATAATCATTTTTTATTTATTCTATTTAAATTGCAATATATTATGGATATTTTCCATATTGTTTCACTGCATTAATCATAGCATCAATATTTTCAAGTGGTACTGCACAAGGTACACCACCACCAGCAGATAATATGTATCCTCCTCCAGCTTTAGCTTTTAAAATACATTGCTTGGATGCTTCAAAAACTTCTTCTGGTTTTCCTTTTGCTAATATTTCAAGAGGAGGAATATTTCCCATTAGACATACTTTATTTCCAATTCTTCTTTTTACATCAGCTATATCCATTAAATGACTAAAGTTAAATATTTGAAAACCTACTTCAGATAATTTTTCAAGTATGTGAGAAGTATTAGAATCGCAATGAAAAGCTCTAATTTTATTACTAAATTCTTGAAAAATATTTTTTAAGCTTTTATAACCAAATTCTTCAAAAAGTTTTGGAGAAAGTAATCCAGGAATATCGTCAAGAACAAATATTCCAATAGGATCATTAATTATTTCAAGCTGTGCTTTTAACCATTTTATACATAGTTTAGTTGTTTTTTCAATTAATTTATGCATCCATTCTGGATTAAGTTTAAGATCTGCTATAAATCTAGATAGTCCTCGTAAATGAGCTGCAGTCACAAGTGGTCCTCTACTAGCTACAAATTTTATTGTATACCCTTTACTTTCTAAAATTTTTTGATAATATTCATATAATTCTAAAGCTAAAGGCATTAATCCATCTGTTTGAGGATTGGGATCTTCAAGTTCATCTATTTCTTCAATTTTTTTAATAATTGGTCCAGGAAATGGTAATCCGTCTTTTTTCCATTTAAGCCTAGCTCCAAAAGCAGAAGGTTCTATTAACATACCATATTCTACCCAAAAACCTGGAAAAAATACAATCTCGGGAAATCTATTCAAAATAAATAAGTTAGCTTTTAGCCATTCTTCTTGTATTAAATAATATTTTAAAGTTGTAGTGTTTATAAAACCTGGAAGAGAAGGACTATCAACAATTAATGCTATAGGTACTTCATCTGGTTCTTCAAGATTTGCTGCTTTTAAAAATCTTTCCCATTTATCCATTTATATATCACTAAATTTTTTAATTTAAAAATGATTATTTAGTCTTTTATAAATAATTTTACATTAATTTTTTTAAGAATAATCATTATATAATTTCAATAATAGGCACAATATGTAATAATATTTTTGGAATAATTTTAAGTGCTTCTGCAAAATCTTTATTTATTTTCTTTCCATAAAATGCACTTATTCCTTGAAGATACATAACTAAAAATTCCCAATTATTTTGAAATTGACTTTTATGTTCTTTCAATGCATTAATTTTAATATTAAAAGTATCAGAAATATCAACTATATAATTTGGTTTTGAAGTATAATATAAACCAATCAATTGCACTTCATGAGGCCCTAAACCTTTCTCTAAGTCTATTCTATTTATATTAGGAAGAGAAGAGAAAAATACTGCTTCAGTAGCTAAAAGACCAGCATGTCTATGATCTGGATGAACTTCATAAGGAAGCCATGCATCTGGAGCTAAAACTATATCAGGCTTCTCTTCTCTAATTATACTTATAATTTTATTTCTAACATCTGAAGAATAAGGAAGTTCTGTATCTTTATAATTAAGCCAAATAATTTTCTTTACTCCAATAATTTTCGCTGCTTTTTCTTGTTCTTCTTTTCTAATTTTAGCAAGTTGTTCTGGTTTTATAGAAGGGTCATTTGTCCCAAAACAACCATCAGTTAATGTTAAGTAAATTATCTCTTTCTTTTCTAAGCTTAATTTTGCTAAAATACCTCCTATTGCTATTTCACAATCATCTGGATGTGGTTGAATGCAAAGTATTTTTTTAACATTTTCAAAAGGTTTTTCTATATCTATTCCAATTATTTTATTTATTAAAAATTTTAAATTTTTCTCATCTAATTTCTTAAAAATTTCTTTAAAATTTTGAGACATTCATATACACCTCATTTTTTAAGTTTTCATAAGCTCATCCGCTCTTTTTCTTATAATAATTCTTAATCTATCGATATCTTTTGGTATTATTAATGCGAGAAAGATAAAAAGAATCCCACATATTATCCAAGTAAGAGAGCTAATTAACGTTATAGAAAATTGTAATGTACTACCCATGCTAATGATTCCTACAAGTGCAGGTGAAATGGAACTACCAATATTCTCAAAAAATCTAAGATAAGCTGTTGCACTTCCTCTTAATTCAGGTTCAGTAACATCTGTAATAGCAGCGCTTACACTTGGCCCAGCCATTGGAATTTCAAATGCTGTAAGCACTCCAAAAAAGAAGAAACTTTCAAAAGTTTCTGAATACATTGTCAAATATATAAGTAAAGCTGAAAAGAAAACTACTATAGCTCCAAACATAGCTCTACCTCTTTTCGTTTTCCTAAATAAGAGATCACTTAAATAACCAGCAATAATATTTCCAATAGTCATTGCTATAAGCCAAACAACCATTACTATCATTACCAATTCTGAAGATAATTTTCTTTCCATTACCATGTATGTTATAATCCAAAAAGTTATTGCATTCCATGGAAAAACACCAAAAAAACCTTGAGCATAAAGTAAGAGAAGAGATTTATTTTTTAAAAGAATTTTTAAATCAGATAATTTAGCTTTATAAATATCAGAAACAAGCTTTCCAGAAAGTTCTGGTTCTGAAGTACCTCGAGGGACATCTTTAATAAAAAAATATATAATCAAACCCATTATTATTCCTATACTTCCTGTAATAAAGAAAGCATTTCTCCAATTTAATCCAGCATCAATTATTATTAAAGGTATTACAGTACCAAGTATTGCACCTATTGGACTAGAAGCATTTATTACGCCCATAGCTTTTCCACGATCTTTTGGTTCAAAATAATCTGCTACAAGACTATATACTCCAGGAGGAGCTGCATCATCAATAGTTGTAATAATTCTAGTTGTAAAAAATTGAGAGAAAACTCTAGATAATGCATTAATCCATGTTGTTGATCCCCATATTAATGCTGCAAGTGAAACAAGAAGCTTTCTTGAATATTTATCATATAGAAAACCCCATAAAGGATAAAGTATAGTAGCTATCAATAATGATATTGAAAAAAGGAAGCCCATAGTAACATAATCTACTTTAAATTCTTCAATCAATTGAGGATTTACTGCAGAAATAATAAATAAATCTGCTGAATGAAATGTAAGAAATAGAAATAGAATTATTACTACAAACCATCTATAACTTTTTAACATGAATATATTTTCAAAATTAAAATATATAAAATTTTACTTTCATTTTTCAAAAATATTTAAATTTATAATTTCTTTTATATTATTAAGAAAGAGGTAGAATATTTTGTCCATTCAATATGTTGAAAATAGTTTTAGAAAAATTAATGAAAAAACTATAGAATTTAAAATAAAAAATATGGCTGGATCAGGAAGTGTTAGTGTATCACCAAAAATATTCTTTGATAATAAAGATGTAACTGAGAAAGCCAGTATAAAAATAAGAGAAGGGGAATTTAAAAAAATAGAGCAAAAAATGGATTTAGATGCTCGTTATGGTGATGAAATAACAATAAGAATAGATTTGGATGAAAAAATTGAATCAGGAATACATAATATAAAAACTCAAATAGAAGTTAATTGGCCCATATGGATTACTCTTAAATCAGAATTTAAAGTAAAAGTATAAATTAAGATAATTAAAAATCTTTT
>Ga0078972_1011197_pt1 | contig 16200 bp, 16 predicted proteins | sample YelNatPaOPGAMG01_FD_67568 | JGI IMG/M metagenome (GOLD analysis project Ga0078972, IMG submission 67568) | Hot spring thermophilic microbial communities from Obsidian Pool, Yellowstone National Park, USA - OP-RAMG-01 (SPADES assembly) (version 2) | ecosystem: Environmental > Aquatic > Thermal...
TTGGCCGGAACATTGAGCGGAGGGGAGCAAGGCATGGTGGCCATTGGACGAGGCATGATGGGAAGGCCTAAGCTCCTCCTTCTCGACGAACCGTCTCTGGGGCTTGCTCCGGTCGTCGTCGATGAATTCATTAAAGCCATCAAGAAAATCAATGAGCAGGGTGTGACGATTTTACTCATTGAGCAGAACGCTCGAAAGGCGCTCTCCATTTCGTCCAAAGGGTATGTTTTGCAGAAAGGGGAGATCGTCGTTCGAGGAACCCGGGCTGAACTTTACGAAAGCGACCTCGTTCGAAAAGCCTATCTCTCTTCTGACTGAAAAGCGGCTCGCCTATCTTTCAAGGAATAACAAGTAAACCGACATGGCGAAGAGGAACAGGGCATAAAGCTTTCGCAGGGCGTAGGGGTGGGTCCTGAAAGACACGTAGGCGCCCACGCGGGCCGTGAGCAGAGAGCCGATGGCGAGAGCAGCGCCTCTCGGAAGATCGACGAATCCAAGACACCACGGGGGGAGATCGGGTCGGCCGATCCCATGGAGGATGTAGCCAGAAACCGAGAACAAGACCGTGATGACGATGGTTGCGCTGGAAGTTCCGATCGTTCTTTTTATGGGCATTTTCAAAATATAGTACATCATCGGAATGGTCACCGCTCCTCCGCCCACCCCTGCAAGGGAAGAGACAAGACCTGCCGTCACGCCGATCAAGATAAGGGGAAGGATCTTCATGGGAGGTGAATCGACGGCCTTTTCTTCTTTCACCCCCTTCTCTATGAACATGCGGACCGCTACAATGAGGGCGATCAAAGCAAAGGCAATTCTCAGGGATTGACCGCTGAGATGGGTTGCAACCTTCGCCATGCCGAAAGCGACCACCGCGCTTGAAAGGCCCAAGACAAGAGCGGCATGCCAGTCGATGGTCCTCTGCTTCCCATGCTGATAGGCGCTACTCAAGGAGGCAAAGAAAATGGCCAGAAGGCTGGTAGCTATGGCGATGTGAGTGAGAACGTTCGGAGAGACCCCTAAGTGCCCGTAAGTGAAGACCAGGAGAGGCACCATGACCACGCCTCCACCGATTCCGAAGAGCCCTGCGAGAAATCCGACCGCACACCCCAATACGACAAAAAGCAGAAACCCAAGAAGGCTCAACCCCATTTGATGCGGCCTTAACCCCTTTTTTTTCTCAGGTGAAATAAATCTTTCTCTCCCACCTCGGCGGGAAAGGAAGATGTCTGTCCTTTCTATTTTCCATTTTGTCAACCATCGTCCTTTCAAGCTGCAGCGTGAAAGAGGGGGGTTTTCACACGATCCTTTCCGTTTCCGTGCAGTTTCATGCCCAGAAACCGTCTCGCAATCGAGCCCATTTCACGGGTTGAAAGGGGACGGCTGACCACCTCGATCCGGTTCGCTCGGATGGCCTCGAAAATCGATTCCACCGTTTTCTCTGCATAGATGAGGGAGTAGGTCATCCCCAACTGGAAGAGAAAATGGGCGTCAGAATTACCGATCAGGGGAATCCCGTAGGATTTCGACACATCGACGGCGCGGAGATTAAAGTTGATGGCAGGGGTGTAAAAATGGCAGTACTCGATGGCGTCGAAGAGCTCTCGATGCTTCAACAGGGCACCGTTGAGGGAATACATGCCTGGGAAATAGGGATGGGGAGCGATGACCAGGGTTTCGGGACGACGAAGGGCCGAGAGAGACGTAAAGTCGAAGAGCGTTCTTCCTCGCGGAGGATTCAGGAGCAGGACGTGGCGTCTTCGGATGGTGATTTCGACCCCTGGTATCAGAAGGATACCCCGATCCCTTGCGTAGGCAAAAAGGTCAGGGCTGAACGTCACAGCATGATGATTTGTGATGGCGAGGACATCAAATCCCTGTCCTGCAGCCCTCGAGATGAGCTCTTTGGCTGTGTGTTGGACGTGATCGAGAGGGTCCTCAGCCGTATGAAGATGAAGGTCGGCCTTAAGGGGCCGAAGGGGAACGCCAATTTTTTCCAATCCCTTAAAAGGTTTCTTTTTCACTTCAATCCACCTTGCCTTTCTTTGCCGCATGCTTCCCATGGTCCATGCTCCCAGGCCACCCGGAAGCCTTGAAAGTCACTGGATGCATCCTTATATGGCCTGCAATCCCCTAAGAACCTTTTTCCACTGTTCTTTGTCCTTTGCCGTGTGCTCCCAATTCTTTGTCCTTTATCCTTCGACTTCTTCATGAAGATCGGCTCACCCCTTCCAAACCTCCTCCGTTTCAAAATCACGGAAGCCTTCTTGCTCCTTTTCTTCGTACATCTTGATCCAGGTTCTGATCCGTTCCTCGCCGTAGGCTTTCGTCCAGCCTGCCACGATCTCGTCCACGGGGATGTCGGAGTAGATTCCGTGAAAAGATAGGTACTCCATGAACTTACGGTTCTCGAGGTTGTAGGGCTGAAAAATCGAATCCTCACGGCCATTGAAGTCGAGGGGGGGTACACGGTGCCTTTCGCAGAGTTCTCGATTGAAGGCGGGTGTCGCTTTGACCCACTGGCCATTGAGGAAAAATTCGACAAACCCATGCCAGACAAAAATCTCTGAGCCGAAAAAGTCGAGGAGCTGCTTCGTGGCAAGGTGATTCCTGACCGTAGCAAACCCGACCCTCGTAGGAATTCCCCTGGCCCGTCCCAAGGCACAAAGGAGGGAGGCCTTGGGAATACAGAAACTCCGTTTTCGCCTTAGAACCACGCTTGCGCGATAATCCTCGGGCCGATGGAAAGGGGTGTAAGGATCATAACGGATCGAGTCCCGAACCGCATAATAGAGGCGGACTGCAATGTTCGTGGGATCCCCCTCTCCAGGTGCGACGGCTGAAGCAAATTCTCGGACCTCAGGATGATCGCTGTCAATGATGGCTGTTGGCGAAAGATAGAGATTGAAATCCTCCCCTCCGCTCATTTCCTTGTCCTCCTTGATTCATAAAGAAAAATAAATCTTCCTTTCCCCCGGGGGAGAGGATTGTGGTGAGGGGGCAATTCCAAGAGAGCGCCCTCTTCCCGCCCTCTCCCGCCAAGGCAGGAAAGGGAGATGTCTGTCGTTTCTTCTGTGCAAAGATACATAAGTATAGCTTATGAGACGGCGAAAATAAACGCCGGGGTGGAATTTGCGCCCCTGGCCAAGAACTCTCAAGGCTTACTTTCTGTTACTTTTTGGAGTGAGAAGGATCGGATTGGGTTATAATGGTGGGATGGCGGGGTTAGCATTTCTTAGAAGGGAGGGAGAGACGTGAAATGCCGTCGACATCCAGAACGGGAGGCGATTGCAATTTGTCAGAAACACGAAACAGGATTCTGCCGGGAGTGCTGTGAATGCCTCAACATCGATCATTGCTGTGAGTGCCTCGATCCCAAACTCTACTGCAAGTTCAGAACCCGGTGTCTGATCTGGGAGATGTCGAGGGATCGAAGGAAGAAAGAAGTGAACCAGTCGGAGGGAGGATGACGATGAGCAAAGAACAGGGGGTTCAGGAGATCAAGATCAACTTTCCGCAGGATTTACAAGGAGGGGCCTACGCCAACAACATGATCGTGAGCCATACGAAGGAAGAGTTCATTTTGGACTTCATCATGGTGGCGCCTCCCACAGGAACGGTGACGGCAAGGGTCATCGTGAGTCCTGGTCACATGAAACGGATTCTCGAAGCCTTGAGGGACAACGTTTCGAAGTACGAGAGGGTTTTTGGGACGATTCAGGTTGCCGAGCCCCCAAAGGGCACCATCGGGTTCAGTTAACCCGCGCGTTACGTTGACAAGCCCTGGAGAGGACGCCCTCGAGGCCTTGTCAAGGGGGCTTTGTCGGCATCTGTACGGCTTTCGTAGGCTCACATAGAGTGAAGTTCAGCAGAGTTGGCCGAAGCGTGTGTTCCCCTTGTTTAAGGTGTCGTTGCAAGCCCTCTCTGGCGCCCTCTCCAGGGTTCTGTTTGCGGGGATTTTTACACTTAATCGGGGTTAAGGTCTTTCCGGCCGTCTGAAGAAGGGAAGCCATCGACCCTCTCTCAGTACGACCCGACTCGTCCGATCCCCCGAGGTAGAGGGCCTGCCGTGATCGATTTTTTCAGGAGGTCGTCCATCTCGAAAAAGTTTGTACTCAGGATCCCAGGGAAAGAGGATGAAGGTCTCTCCGGCGACCTTTGTCAGAACGGGAAGGACGGGATCGATCTTTCTTCCCGGTAGATTGTGGAGAGCCGCTTCCATATCATCGAACCTTGAGAGATCTTCCAGGGTTTTGAGGGTGGGCGGACTCAGAATGACCTCGCCGGTCAGATTCTTTTCCAGGGCTTCTCGAGGAGTAAGCCATCGGCCATCGGTTGTCTCTTGCTGATCATGAAGGGCCTCTTGTCCCTCGGGGTGCCGAGCGAGAAAGAATCGTGTATCGAACCTCTCCGAACGAGCCTCCGGCGTGATCCAGTGGGCGAAGTAAAGAAGTTGATCGAGGGCCAAGAAAAGCCGCTCCCTTCGTAAAATCTCCTCAAGAGAGAGTTGTCCTTTCTGCAAGGAAACCCGATAGCCTGAGAAACGTTCCGCATCCGTCCTTTTTCTGATCCTAAAAGGGATTCCTTCGGAATCGAAGGCAAGAAGGACGCCTGCTTCCTCGAAGAGCTCTCTTGCAGCCGCCACCCAGTGCGCGAAGCTCTCCTCCCGAGAAAGGCCGTTGGCCAATCTTTCCTGTGCCTCATCAGGAGAGAGCCCTCTGCAACAGGGAACGATGCGTCCCTCCGTGTCATCCTGATCGACTCTGCCCCCTGGATAGACATAATTCCCTGCCATGAAGCGACTCTTTTCGTGTCGTCGCAGAAGGAAGGCTTCGAATCCCGATGGGCTTTTTTGGCGAAGCAGGATGACTGTTGCCGATTTTTGAGGGATCGCAACCATAACTTCTTTCCCCGTTTCAATACGGAGCCCTCGAGAGGACGCCCTGGAAGCCTTGTCAAGGGGGCTTTGTTGACCCTTGAGCGGTTAACGGAGACTCCACCAAGAATGAATTCCGGCAGAGGTAACAGAACTTGGTATTTGATCCCCTTGAGGTGCCGCTACAAGCCCTGTTTGCCGCCCTCAACGGGCCCCCTTGTACAGCGTTTTTGCAACATCAGGGTTCCCTTAACATACGCTGATCGGAAAATCAAATAGCGAATACTTCGAGAGGGCCTCAGGACTTGACCAAAGGGAGGGAATATGGTATTCCAAACATGTACATGGCACAAGGCAGGGTCGTAAACAGAGTCGCAGAATCCCCTTCGGACGAGAAAGGTGAATGCAAGGAAACCCGATTCGGAAAATTTGGAGACGCTCCATTCCGTTACACGTGGTAACAGGCTTCGTAACAGCTTTTCTTCTCATCGGGTGTTCGGTCCTTTCACCTGAGAGCAGGATGGGTTACGTCCCTTCCTACGTCGGAGAGAAGTGTGAAGCACCCTTGTTTCGTCCAGGCGACGTTTGGAGGTTCGTTGGGGCGAGGGGAAAAGAGTGGGAGGAGAAGGTGGTGGAGGACGACGGAGGGCTTAAGGTCGTCCAAAACGAGAAAAGGGAGTTTTACGGGATCACCTTTTCCATTGGTGAATTTGAACTGCAGAAGTTCTTCCCTCTCTGGGTTGGAAAGGAATGGAGAGGGGCACCTCTCTTGAACACGGTTCAAGGGTACCCTCTCACCTATTCTTTGGTTCTTAGGGTGATGGACTATGTCACGGTCCAAGTCAGAGCGGGCACCTTCAGATGTTATGTCATCGAACTACGGCTTTCCTACTCACTGGACCGAGGGACCGGCTATTACTACTACTCACCGGAGACGAAAAGCATCGTCAAGTTTGAGACCAAATCCCCCTTTCTTTACCAATGGGAGAATTACGAGCTCCTTTCTTACAAGGTTTCAACGGCGCCTTAGCGGATTTAGGTCGTACTCCCTGCCCGCCGAGAGGAAGGCCTTGCCTGGCGGCGGCAGGCAACCTGTTTCCCCAAGGGAGAAAATCTCGCCATTTTGGTTTTGAGGCCATGGGTACCATCGAGGCCGATTTGTTCTCTTGTTCGATGGTCAGAGCGCAACAACGCAGGTCAGACTACGATGAGAGGAGGAGGGTTATGAAGAAAGGAATTTGGGTCAGTTTGTCTCTATCGGTTCTGTTTCTTTTTGCTGCGACGGTTCTTGCTGCCGAGACCCCGGTGAAGGGTGGGACGCTCACGTGGGGAAGGGGGGGCGATTCGGTCACCCTCGATCTTGCCCAGGCCACGGACGGCGAGTCGATCAAAGCGGGCATTCAGATCCTCGAGAATCTCGTCATGTTCAAGAAGGACAGTATGGATGTGGAACCTCAGCTTGCCACCTCCTGGGAGGTCTCGAAGGACGGTCTGGTTTGGACCTTCAAGCTCCGAAAGGGTGTGAAATTCCATGATGGGACCCCCTTTAACGCCCATGCGGTGAAGGTTTCCTTTGAACGGGTCATCAACAAGGATCATCCGTTCCACAAATATGGGACCTGGCGATACCCCGCCCTGGGATTGGGGCCTGTCAAAGAAGTCAAGGTGATCGACGAATACACCGTTGCCTTGAGAACGGAAAAACCTTACGCGCCTTTGGTGGCGAACCTCGCCCTCTGGCTTTGTCCTATTCTCTCGCCCACGGCGATCGAGAAGTACAAAGAGGAGATCGGAAGGAACCCTGTGGGGACAGGACCCTTCAAGTTCGTCAAGTGGGTGAAGGACGACCAGATCATCCTCGAGCGGAATGAGGATTATTGGGGACAGAAGCCGCATCTGGATCGGATCTTCCTCAAGGCGATCCCTGAAGTTTCGGCCCGATACATGGCTTTGCAATCGGGAGCAATCGATATCGCCGACGATCTCGATCCCGATTCGATTCAGATGGCGAAGAGCAATCCCAATTTCAACGTGATCGAACGGCCCAGCATCAATGTGGGATATCTGGCGATGAACACGAAGAAGCCCCTTCTCAGCAACAAGCTGGTCCGCCAGGCCTTCAACCACGCCATCGACAAACAGACGATCGTGAAGACGATTTTCCGCGGTCTTGCCATTCCCGCAAAGAACCCTTTTCCACCCAGCATCTGGGGCTATAACGACAAGATCGTCGATTACGAATACAACGTTCAGAAAGCGAAAGACCTGCTGGCGAAGGCCGGTTATCCCAAGGGGTTTGACATCGAACTGTGGGCCATGCCTGTTTCCCGCGGGTATATGCCTGAACCTGTGAAGACCGCGGAGCTCATTCAGGGATACCTTGCCGCAGTGGGTATCAATGCCAAGATCGTCCGACACGAGTGGGGAGTTTACCTCGATAAGACCTCCAAGGGCGAGCACGATCTCTGTATGCTCGGGTGGCTCGGCGGCAACGCCGATCCCGACAACTTCCTCTATGGACTTTTGAGCGCCGACGTGACCAAACCTCCGGCGGCCAACGTCGCGTTCTGGGAGAACGCGGAGTTCACGAAGCTGGTCAAGGAGGCCCAGGCGGTCTTTGACAAGGCAAAGCGGGCAAGCCATTATCTCCGAGCCCAGGAGATCTTTCACGAGGAAGTGCCCTGGGTTCCCCTCGCCCATTCAACGATCGTTCGGGTTCATAATAAGAAGCTCCATGATGTGCCCCTGCGTCCGAATGGGCTGAACTCGTTCCAGATGATCTGGAAGGAAAAATAGATCGCAGGAAGTTGGATTGGGCCGATTCATCTCAAGACGTCTTTTTCACCTCGTTTTCATCCTCATCGGGGTCTCCATTTTGGTCTTTCTCATGCTAAGACTGATTCCTGGAGACCCCGCGCATCTTCTCGTGGGAGAACTTGCCTCTCCGCAGGATGTGGCTCGAATCCGGGAGAAGTTTGGGCTGGATCGGTCCTATCCCTATCAATACTATGTCTACATGAAAAACCTGTTCAGAGGAGACATGGGAACTTCGATTCGCTCCGGGGTTCCCGTTTCGGAGGAGATCGCCGTACGCTTTCTTGCCACCGTCGAGCTTTCTGTGGCCGCCATGTTGATTTCGAGCTTGGTGGGGATCATGGCCGGGGTGATCTCCTCGGTCCGGAAATACTCCCTCTTCGATTATGCCTCGATGCTTCTGGCTTTAGCCGGCATTTCGATGCCCATATTTTGGCTTGGGTTGATGCTCATGTATCTCTTCTCGGTGAAGTGGGGAATCCTTCCCATGATGGGGCGCTTCACCATGGGATTCGATCCCCATACGGTGACGGGTCTCGTGATCCTGGATAGTCTTTTGAAGGGCGATCTCGCGCTCTTTACCAACTCCTTGAAGCACCTGATCCTACCCGCTTTCACCCTCGCGACCATTCCCATGGCGATCATCGCTCGGATGACGCGATCGAGCATGTTAGAGGTTCTCTCGAAGGACTACATCAGAACAGCGAGGGCAAAAGGGTTGGCCTATCGAACGGTCATCATCCGGCACGCTCTCAAGAACGCTTTTCTTCCCGTCGTCACCGTGATCGGCCTCAATTTCGGGCTCCTTCTCGGAGGAGCGGTCTTGACGGAGACGATCTTTTCGTGGCCGGGATTGGGCCGCTATGTGGTCGATTCCCTCCTCGCAAGGGATTATCCGGCGGTCCAGGGGTGCATCCTTCTTTTTGCCGTGATCATGGTCGTGGTCAATCTGGCGGTCGATGTGATCTATTTCTATTTGGATCCCCGTTTGAGGACCGATGGAAAAGGTTGAGGTTTTTTCGGAACTGAAAAAGAACAAGACGGCGATGGTGGGGCTTTTTCTCATTTCGACCCTGGTGATCGTAGCTGTCCTTGGGCCCCTGATCGCTCCCTATCATCCCCTTACGCCGGACCCTCTGAATCGGTTGAAACCCCCTTCGAGGAGTCACCCCTTCGGAACGGACAGTCTGGGGAGGGATATCTTGAGCCGCGTGATCTTTGGAAGCCGGATCTCCATTCTGATCGGATTGATCGCTGTCTCCCTTTCCCTCGTACCCGGAACGATCTTGGGCCTTGTTGCCGGTTTTTATGGCCGTAAGGTGGACGAGCCCATCATGAGGTTCATGGATATTCTCTTGGCATTTCCAGCCATCCTGTTGGCTATCTTTATCACGGCAATCCTCGGACCCAGCCTTCTCAACACGATGATCGCTGTGGGCATTGTTTACATTCCCCATTATGCGAGGATCGTTCGGAGCACGGTCCTTTCTCTGAAAGAGCAGCTTTTTGTCCAGGCCGTGAGGTCCCTTGGAGGCAGCAACCTGCGGATCATCGTTCGTCACATTTTCCCGAATACGGTTCCTCCGATCATTGTCTATGCCACCCTCGGTATGGGCACGGCAGTGCTGCAGGCCGCAGCATTGGGATTTCTCGGGTTGGGTGCACAACCCCCAACCCCGGAATGGGGTGCTATGCTGAGCGAAGGGAGGCAGTATATTCAAAATGCTCCTCATGTAGCCGCCTTTCCGGGGATAGCGATCTTCGTCTTGGTTCTCGGTTTCAATCTTTTCGGCGATGGGTTGCGAGACATTCTTGATCCGAGTTTGAGGTGAAGGCGGTGGCAGAATCCCATAAAGGAGGTGATGCGGCGAGAAGAGACGAAACTTGATTCGATTTGAAGGACGCTCAATTGGCACGGAAGACTTCGCAATGATGCAAGGAAAGGAGAGATGATCATGAGACGGATTTTTGTTCAAGGCGTAGTTGTTCTTGTTGGTATTCTGATGGTTTTCGGCACCGTGATGGCCGAGAAAAAAGGCGGAACCCTTACGATTGGAAGACCGACGGATCCGGTAGCTCTCGATCCGGCTCTTGAAACGACTGCTCCGGGAGCATGGGTTTATTTCAACATCCTGGAGCCTTTACTGGTACTCGATCACGACATGAATATCACGCCGAAGCTGGCAACCGAGTACAAGGTCTTGTCGCCCCAAAAAGTCCGGTTTCATCTTCGAAAGGGCGTGAAGTTCCACGATGGCACTCCGTTTAACGCTGAGGCCGTGAAATTCACCTTTGAAAAGGCGTACCAATCCAAACCCCAAGCCCGATGGGCAAGCCTTGCAGGACCCATCGATCGGGTGGAAGTGATCGATGAACATACGGTCGATGTCATCACTAAAGAGCCTTATGGGCCGATTCTTCGAAGCATGGCCATGTGTTACACCGGGATCCTGAGTCCCACGGCCGTCAAGAAGCTCGGACCCGAGTTCAGCCGAAGCCCCGTGGGCACCGGCCCCTTTAAGTTCAAGGAGTGGAAGACGAACGATCACATCACCTTGGTTCGAAACGAGGATTATTGGGGCGAAAAGGCGCTTCTCGATCAGGTGGTGTTTCGGGTGATTCCGGAAGAGGGGGCCCGGACTCTGGCTCTCAGGACAGGCGAGGTGGACTTCATCATCCATGTGGCCCCAACGGAAATCGCCAACTTCGAGAAAGATAAGAACTTCACCGTCCACAAAGCGACGGGCCTTCAAGTCTTCCACATCGGTATGAACCTTTCGAAGCCTCCTCTCGATGATGTCCGGGTGAGAAGGGCTTTGGCCCACGCGGTCAATGTGGACTACATCCTCCAACACATCATGGAAGGGTCGGCGACGAGGCCGAGAAGCTATGTCTCGCCAGGCGTTTTTGGTTTCAAGGACATGAACCTTGACAAGCTTTATCCCTACGACAAGAACAAGGCCCTTGCCCTGCTGGCCGAGGCGGGCTGGAAACCGGGGCCTGACAAGATTCTGCGAAAAGGCAACGAGAAGCTGACACTGAGCCATATCGCGGCTCGAGGAAGGTACATGAAGGACGGAGAGGTCACCGAGGCCGTGCAGGCCATGTTGAAGGAGATCGGTGTGGACGTGAACCTCCAGTTCGGGGAGTGGGGATCGGTCTTTACCCAGATCCGCTCGCCCAAGCTGGATCACCACCTCTTCACCCTGGCCTGGATCACGACGAACGCGGACGGCGACTACTCCTTCTATAACCTGTTCCATTCGAAAGGGATTCCTCCCACTTCTTGGAATTCCTATCGATACAACAACCCCAGAGTCGATAAGCTCGTGGAAGAAGCACGAGCCACTCTGGATCCGAAAAAACGGGAAGCCCTCTATGGGGAGGTGCAGGATTTGCTGGCCAAGGACGTGGTCATGTTGCCCATCTACAATTCGAACATGATCTATGTGAGCCGCAACTACGTCAAAGGGTTCAAGGCCCATTCGGTGGAGTACAACCTGGGCTTTGGAGAGACGTGGCTCGACAAGTAGAGGGTCAGTGGAGCGATTCACCCCGTTACCAAAGAGCTCGGTGTAGGGGCACGTGGCAACGTGCCCCTACCGAACCCATCGTTTAATAGGTGAGGTGGCGAAAAGGCCACCTCGAAATTCCGCGGCAGGATGACGATATGCTCGGTTTCATCACGAAACGACTGCTTTTAGCGATTCCTACGATCCTCGGGGTGATCTTCATCGTCATGCTGACGATCGAACTCGTCCCTGGAGATCCTGTGGAGTTGATGCTTGGAGAGCATGCCACCCGGGAGGCCGTCGAAAAGGTTCGAACTGCCCTGGGGCTCGACAAGCCTCTGATCACGCGATACGTCCTTTACGTGAAGAACCTGGCTCGGGGAGACATGGGGCGATCGATTCGTGAGAATCGGGAGGTCACCAAAGAGATTTCCGACGTTTGGCCGGCAACGGTGGAGCTAACCCTTGCGGCCATGCTCATTGCCATCGTGCTCGGTGTAAGCGTGGGGATCATCTCTGCGGTCAAACCGAACTCGTGGTTCGATAATGTGAACCGCGTGGTCTCTTTATTAGGTCTTTCGATGCCCGTCTTCTGGACAGGCCTTGTGTTGATCGTGATCTTCAGCTTTTGGTTGAGGCTCTTTCCCATCGGAGGGACAGGGACCCTTAGGCACCTCATTTTGCCCGCCTTCACGCTCTCCCTTCCCTCGATCGCCATGATCTCGCGAATGACGCGATCCAGCCTTCTCGAGGTTCTGAAGGAGGATTATGTGAGAACAGCGAAAGCAAAGGGCCTTTCCCCCAGGGTGGTCATCCTTCGTCACGCCCTGAGAAATGCCCTCATTCCTATCGTGACCCTCTCTGGCCTTCAGACAGGGCAGTTGATGGGAGGGGCGATTCTGACGGAGACGGTCTTTGGATGGCCCGGTTTGGGAAGGCTTATGGTTCGAGCCATTTTTGCGAGGGACTATATCCTTCTTCAGGGGGCGGTTCTGGTCTTTGCCCTGGCCTTTGTGGTCATCAACCTTTTAGTCGACCTTTCCTATTCATTTCTCGATCCAAGGGTGAGCACGCAATGAAACATCCATCGCCTCCTTCACCTCTACGGGAATTCTGGGAGCAGTTCACCGAGAATCGCCTTGCCCTCGTGGGCTTGGCGATTGTGGTGGCCCTGGTTTTGGTTGCGATCTTTGCTCCCTTTTTAGCCCCGCATGATCCAACCCACCAATCCCTTCCCGACAAAAGGGCCAAACCAGGGGGCAAATTTATCTTGGGTGCAGACGAGTTCGGTCGAGACATTTTGAGCCGGATCATTTACGGAACGAGGGCCGCCCTGCTCGTTGGCGTCCTTTCGGTGGCCATCGCGCTCTTTTTTGGAATGCTTCTCGGAACGATATCGGGATTCTTCGGAGGGCTTTGCGACAACCTGATCATGAGGGCCTTGGACATCCTTTTGGCGTTTCCATACCTTCTGTTGGCCATTGCCGTAGTGAGCGCCATAGGTCCGGGTATCCTCAACACGACGATTGCCGTTGGCATCTGGGCAACCCCAGGATTTGCCCGGATCATCCGGGCCTCTGTCCTTACGATCAAAAAGGCGGACTATGTGCAGGCCGCCAGAGCCCTGGGTGCCTCCAACGGGAGGATCATGTTAAGCCATGTCATTCCGAACTTTATCTCCCCCATCATTGTCTATTCGACGCTCTATATGGCGAATGCGATCCTCGTGGAGGCCGCTCTGAGCTTTCTCGGGTTGGGCGTCCAGCCCCCAACCCCGTCTTGGGGCCTGATGGTCAGCTCGGGCAGGGACTTTCTTCTCTCGGCCCCCCATGTGGCCACTTTCCCAGGCATTGCGATCATGATCACGGTCCTGGGGTTTAACCTTCTTGGCGATGGTCTGAGGGATTCCCTCGATCCGAGATTGCGAAATCTTTGAGGAGAACGAAAACGGGTGATGGGTTGATGGCTCCGCTTCTCGAAATCAAAGGACTGAAGACGTACTTCTTCACACGAAAAGGGATTGTCAAGGCAGTGGATGGCCTTGATCTTCATATCGACGAAGGGAAAACGTTGGGCCTGGTTGGCGAATCGGGTTGCGGCAAGTCGATGACCGCCCTTTCCATCATGCGCCTGGTTCCCGAGCCGATGGGCCGCATCGTTGAGGGATCGATCCTCTTCGAAGGGACAGACCTTGTGAAGCTGTCGGAACCGGAGATGCGAAGGATCCGGGGCAATCGGATCTCCATGGTCTTTCAGGAGCCGATGACCTCCCTCAATCCGGTTCTCAAAATCGGCCTTCAGCTTGCGGAGGCGATCGAGCTTCACCAGGGGCTCTCCTCAAAGGAGGCCTGGCAGCAGAGCGTCGAGATGCTTCGCATGGTGGGTATCCCGTCGCCCGAAACTCGGATCAACGAGTATCCCCATCAGATGAGCGGAGGGATGAGACAGCGGGTCATGATCGCCATGGCCCTCTCGTGTCGTCCGAAACTGATGATCGCTGACGAACCCACCACAGCCCTCGACGTGACCATCCAGGCCCAGATTCTCGACCTCATCAACAAGCTGAAGGAAAGGGTAGGGTCTTCCATCCTTTTGATCACCCATAACTTGGGCGTTGTGGCTGAAGTAGCCCAATCCGTGGGCGTGATGTACGCAGGCCATATGGTGGAGTATGCGGATGTGGTCGCGCTTTTCAAAGATCCGAAACATCCCTATACGGTCGGGCTCTTTCAGTCCATTCCTCAGAAGCGTGGCCGTGGGAAACGAGAGAAGCTTCAGGCCATCCCGGGTCTTGTCCCGGATCTTTTGGGGCTTCCGGTGGGCTGCAAGTTTCAGGATCGATGTACTCGGGTGTTTTCGAGGTGCAAAGAAGAGGATCCTCCCTGGTTGACCCTGGACGGAGGTCACAAAGTGAGGTGCTGGCTCTATGGATGAAACCCTCGTGGCCGTGAAGGACGTAAAGAAATATTACCGCCTCCAAAAGGGCTTCTTCTCAAGAAAGTCCCTTTGGGTCAAGGCGGTAGACGGTGTGAGTCTGGAGATCCGCAAGGGCGAGACCCTCGGGTTGGTGGGCGAAAGCGGCTGCGGGAAATCCACTTTGGGACGGCTTATCCTGAGATTGGAAGAGCCTGACGAAGGGACAATCCTTTTCGAGGGACGAAACATCCTCGAAGCAGATGCGGAAGGGATGAAGGCGCTTCGGAGACAGGTTCAGGTCATCTTCCAAGATCCCTACTCCTCGCTGAACCCCAGAAAGAAGGTGAGCTCCATCATTGGGGAACCTTTCGCCATTCATGGTTTGGCAGGAGGGAAAGAGAGGGAAGAAAAGGTCATCGAACTGATGGAGGTTGTAGGGTTACGGCCCGAACAGAGAAACCTCTATCCTCATCAATTCAGCGGAGGTCAGCGGCAGAGGATCGGGATCGCCCGAGCCCTCGCCCTCCGACCGAAGTTAATTATCGCCGATGAACCGGTCTCGAGCCTCGACGTATCGATCCAGGCCCAGATCGTCAACCTTCTAATCGACCTTCAATCTCAGTTCGGCCTCACCTATCTCTTCATCTCCCACGACCTGAACCTGATCGAGTATGTGTCGGATTGGGTGGCCGTCATGTACCTGGGAAAGATCGTGGAATGGGCAAAACAGGAGGTCATTTACGAAAAGCCGATTCACCCCTACTCGGAGGCCCTTTTTTCAGCCTCCCCATCTCTCGATCCTCTGGCGAAGAAAGAACGGATCCCCCTCGAGGGCGATGTGCCGAGTCCCATCAACCCGCCACCGGGATGCCATTTCCACACCCGTTGTCCCATCAGAATCGATCGCTGCTCGAAGGAGGAGCCGCTCCTGACACCGAGGCCGAACGGCTCCCTCGTCGCCTGCCACGTAAGATAGGGTGGCACTCAGACACGCAGGAGGCTACAGACTACAGACCATATTGAGGCATTTCTGTGTTCATCATTTAGGTGCCTCCACCTCGTCATATTGAGGGAGTTCCGTGTTCATCATTTCTGGGCCCCCACCCCGTCATTCCGAGTCACTCCCCGTGGTCATTGCGAGGCCTTGCGCTCCTTTCATCCTGGGGTATTTCCCTCTTCGTCATTGTGAGGCACTTTCCCCCGGTCTTGCGACGCACTCTCCCTCGTCTTGCGAGGCACTGCCCCCTCGTCTTGCGACGCACTCCCCCCTCGTCATTCCGAGGCACTCCCCCCCTCGTCATTGCGAGGCACGAAGTGCCGAAGCAATCTCGGGTTCGGTTACTGGGGACGTTCCTGAAATTTTCACTTTCTTTTCAATCGAATTCGATCCATCAACAAAGATTTTGACGTAATCTTTAGAAAGCAGTCGAGAGAAATTATAGGGAAAGGGTTGAGTAAGTTATACAAAGCGAAGTAATTATCAACAATGCTTGTCATTCCTGCGAAAGCAGGAATCCAGGGAAACACTGGATTCCGGGTCAAGCCCGGAATGACAATAACGAAAAGACTTATACCGTTGTGTATAAAATTTCAAGAACGTCCCCACGGCTGTTTCCTACCTTGCACCTTCCATCTTTCACTTTTGGAATTGAACTTGCGCCCACACCTCAAGACTTTGGATTTGTAAAGGACCCAAGAATGGTTTAAAATTTCAACGGAAAATCCGATGAATAAGATGGGAGGGGTCATATGGGCGTTGAAGAGCTAAAACAGGAGGCTCTCCGGCTCAGTCCAGAGGCGCGGGCCAATCTCGCAAGGGAATTGCTTGCGAGTCTCGACCTGCTGGGTGAAGCCGAAATCGAGAGACTCTGGATTAATGAGGCGATTCGTCGGGATGAGGACCTGGACAAGGGGAGTGCACAGGCGCACCCCGCAGACGAGGTGCTCGCCCGTGCACGGGCTCGCCGGAAATGAACCCTCCGATTTCGATCCACGAAGCCGCAGAAGCAGAGCTTAACGAGGCAGCGGAGTTCTATGACCTAAAAAGTCCCAACCTGGGGAGTGTATTCATCGACGAAGTGG
>Ga0078972_1011198_pt1 | contig 16199 bp, 15 predicted proteins | sample YelNatPaOPGAMG01_FD_67568 | JGI IMG/M metagenome (GOLD analysis project Ga0078972, IMG submission 67568) | Hot spring thermophilic microbial communities from Obsidian Pool, Yellowstone National Park, USA - OP-RAMG-01 (SPADES assembly) (version 2) | ecosystem: Environmental > Aquatic > Thermal...
AGCCTGCCGCCACGCCATCCCCTTCCGGCTATGCCACCAGCTCCATGAAGCGGGTGACATCCTGGGGCGCGATCTGGACGCGGATTGCCGCTCGAAGCGCATCGATCCCCAGCGCCCGCAGATCTTCGTTAAAGTCGCCGAGCCGTGGCGACAACACGAGCGTCTCGATCCCGGCATCTTCCGCCCGTCCGATCAGTGTCGCCATTGCCCCATCGCCGGCGGGATCGTCGTCGCGTGCGATGTAGAGTCGGCGCAACGTGTCCGGGAACAGGATAGCGGCGAGGTGTGCCGCCGAGAGAGCCGCTGCCATCGGCATGGTGGGCAGAACGCAGCGGAGCGACAGCATCGTCTCGATACCTTCGCCCGCCGCCATCACGCCGCCCGCCACGCCAAAGCGTACCGCATGACCGAGAAGGTCGCCCATCGCGCGCCTTGGCGTGTCGATCGGTGCCTTGCCCAGCGTCGCCTCGCGGAACCCGCCCGGATCGAGCCAGGTGCGGTGCGCGCCGGTTAGATGCCCGGAGAGATCGGTGACAGCAGCGATCAGCGCGGGCCAGGTCTCGGTCGGGCTATGCTCGTCGGGCCGGTAGTAGCAGCGCGGGTGAAAGCGCAGGCTCGCCGCGTCGTGCAAAGCCGTAATGCCGCGTTTACGGAGATACGTTTCCGCGAGCGTGCCCGCGATCGGCTGCGACATGGCGAACAGCCGCCGTGCCGCTTCGGGTGATCCTGCCGGTGCGGCGGATTCCCGAGACCTGGGACGATCCGGTGCCGGGTCAGAACGCGGCAGGTTGAGGAAGGACCGTGCCTCGTCGGCCACGTCCTTGAAGTCTACCAGCCCGCAGCTTTCGCGGATCACATCAAGCAGGTCGCCATGTTCGCCCGTGGCGGCATCGGTCCATTTACCGGCAGCGCCTTTCCCAGAGTCCGGCCCGCTGAGCCGCACGAACATCGAGCGGCCAGGGATGTTGCGGACATCGCCGACAAGCCAGTAGCGGCCCTCGCGCCGACCGTTGGAGAGATAGTGGCGGCACACCGCCTCGGCCTGTCGGCCAAGACGCTGGGCCAGATCGGAGGCATCATGCCGAGGCATCATGCCGCCTCCCGCTCCCCGATGCGCTCCACGGGGAAGCGCTCCAGCAGCTTGGCCAGAACACCCGCACCGTTTGCATCGATCGGCACGAACATGCGGAGCTTCCAGGAGATGATCTCATGGAACAGCCCGTAGGCGCTGAGCCGGTCGCGCATCGTGTCGGTGAAGCCAAACAGCTCGATGCGGTGGGCGCCCATGACGCGCACACGGCGAAGCTGGAGGCCCTCGGCGAGATCGAGGATCGTCCGCCCCTCCATCAACGCCGCGAAGGCATCTTCCGGCGTCAGGCTGCTGGCCCCCGTCACCGTGGCGTTCGCCGCCCAGGCAGGGGACACCTTGCGGCCGATGATCCGTTCACCCTGGTCCGTCTGGAGCCGATAAACCCGCGTGGACTCGTTCGGCAGCCGCTTCCAGATCGGCAGCAGCAACCCTGCCGCGATATGGATCGTGCTGTCGGAGAATTCCGGCACAGTCGCCAGTTCAGCCGCCCAGGCCGTGGCGAACGCCTCCCGGCTGGCCTCCTGCCAATGGCTTTCCGCCATCATCTTCAGCGAGGCACTGTGGTGCTCCATCGGGCGGATGAGCCGAACGCGGCGTTCGATCTCGCCGTCATCGAGCATGATGCTCGGCGCGGAAACCTGCACGGCGGCACGGCCAGAACGCTCGTTCACCAGCATCACCGCCCGAGGATCGGAAAGATGATCGAGCGCCTGGTCCAGCGTGACCGGCCGGTTGCGCTGGCGCTCCATAATGGTGAGCAGCCGCGTTTCCGCGCCCGTCGCCGGGTGCGTATAGATCGTGCGCCGGTCGGTGACGACGAAGCTCTCGGCCTGGAGGGTCTCAAGCCCGACATCGTAGCTGCCACTGGCGATGGCGCCTTCGATCTTCGCGTTGAGCAACTGCTCGAAAGCCGTGAACAGCACGCCTTGCAGCTCGATGGTCAGCGCCAGCAGCCGGTTCAGGAAGGTGGTGATCGGCGGCAGCTCATCTTTGATGCCGTTGGCATCCATGAGTTTGAGCCCGGTCGCATCCTCGAACATCTGGAGCGAGCAGCCTTCGACCTTGCCGCGCACCAACAGCATGTAGAGCTGGCGGAGCGCATCGCGGGCATAGTGGGATTCCAGATTATCCTCGGGCCGGAACAGCCCCTGGCCGCCGGTCTGACGCTGCCCGCGCGTGATGGCGCCGAGCGTGTCGAGGCGCCGGGCGATGGTCGAGAGGAAGCGTTTCTCGGCCTTTACGTCCGTGGCGATCGGCCGGAACAAAGGTGGCTGAGCCTGGTTGGTACGATTGGTGCGGCCCAGTCCCTGGATCGCAGCATCAGCCTTCCAGCCCGGTTCCAGCAGGTAATGGACCCGCAACCGCCGGTTCCGCGCCGACAGTTCGGCATGGTAGCTGCGCCCGGTGCCGCCCGCGTCCGAGAACACCAGGATGCGCTTCTGGTCATCCATGAAGGCGCCGGTCTCGGCGAGATTGGCCGAGGCAGCGCGGTTCTCCACGACCAGACGCTCGCCCTTGCGGATGATCCGGCGCGAGCGGCCCGTCACCTCCGCCACCATGTCCGTGCCGAAACGCTGCACGAGCTGGTCGAGCGCGCCGGGCACTGGCGGCAGGCTGGCGAGCTTCTCGATCAGCCGGTCGCGCCTTGCCACGGCCTCGCGGCTCTCCACCGGCTGGCCGTCGCGGAAGACGGGCCGGGACGAGAGATTGCCCTCGCTGTCGGTGAAGGGCTCATAGAGCTGCACCGGGAAGGAATGAGCGAGATAGTCGAGAACATACTCGCGCGGTGTGATGTCAACGCGGACATCGTTCCATTCCTCGGTCGGGATCTCGGCAAGACGGCGCTCCATCAACGCCTCCCCGGTGGAGACGATCTGCACCACAGCGGCATGACCGTCCGCCAAATCGCGCTCAACGGAGCGGATCAGGGTCGGGGTTTTCATGCTGGTGAGCAGATGCCCGAAGAAGCGCTGCTTCGCGCTCTCGAAAGCTGAGCGCGCGGCCGACTTCGCCTGCCGGTTCAGCGTGCCGCTCTCGCCGATGATGTTCGCGGCTTCCATAGCGGCATCGAGATTGTTGTGAATGATGCGGAACGCGCCGGCATAAGAATCGTAGATGCGGCGCTGCTCGTCGGTGAGCTGGTGCTCGACCAACTCGTATTCCACGCCGTCATAGGAAAGCGAACGGGCGGTGTAGAGGCCGAGCGCGCGCAGGTCACGCGCCAGCACCTCCATCGCTGCGACACCGCCGCCCTCGATGGCCTCGACGAACTCGGCCCGCGTGGCGAAGGGGAAATCCTCACCGCCCCAGAGGCCGAGCCGTTGGGCATAGGCGAGGTTGTGGACAGTGGTGGCGCCGGTCGCCGAGACATAGACGACGCGCGCATTCGGCAGCGCGTGCTGGAGCCGGAGCCCCGCGCGGCCCTGCTGCGATGGGGCAACATCGCCCCGTTCACTTTTGCCGCCGCCGGCATTCTGCATCGCGTGGCTCTCGTCGAAAATGATGACCCCGTCGAAGTCGGAGCCCAACCATTCAACGATTTGCCGGACGCGGGAAAGCTTCTCGCCGCGGTCGTCGGAACGCAGCGTAGCGTAGGTTAAAAATAGGATGCCTTCGGACAGACGGATGGGCTTGCCCTGCGGGAAGCGCGACAGCGGCGTAACCAGCAGCCGTTCCATGCCAAGGGCCGACCAATCGCGCTGCGCATCCTCCAACAGCTTGTCCGACTTGCTGATCCAGACCGCCCGGCGCCGCCCCTGCATCCAGTTGTCGAGGATGATGCCCGCCGACTGGCGACCTTTCCCCGCGCCAGTGCCGTCGCCCAGCATGAAGCCGCGCCGGAAGCGCACCACACCCTTGGCGTCGTCCGGGGCCGCCGTCACAAGATCGAAGGTCTCGTCCACGGTCCAGGCGCCCGCGAGAAACTCGCCATGCGCCTCCCCGGCATAGACCACCGTTTCAAGCTGGGCATCGGACAGGATGCCGCCGGTGGCGAGGTCGGACGGCAGGCGCGGCCGATAGCTCGGCTTCGGCGGCGCCACCGAGGCCATTGCGGCGGACTGCACCAGCTTCGTCGGGTGCGGCCGCGCGCCGGGGATGCGGAACGATTGGAGGCTATATTCCTCGTAGATCGCATCCGTGAGGCTGACACCCTCCGGTGGCGTCCAGTCGGTGGTTTCGTAGACAAGCTCGACCGCCTCGGGCTCGGCGAGCGAGACTTTCGGGGCCGTGGCGGCATGCCGGGCGAGATAGCCGCGCACGGTACGGGGCGCAGGCGCCGACGCTGCCGGTGGCGGGACCATCGGGGCCATGGATACACGCGGCGGGACATGGGTGGCGACCCAGCCGAGCAGTGTGGCGGCGTCCGGGGCAATGCCCGGTGATGCGGGGAATACCGCCGGATCGTCGGCCGGCACCTTGTCGATGACGATCAGCCGCGTCTCGATGGTGGTGCCGTGCCTAGCATAGACCGCGCCGTCGATCGCGGCGGTGAACACCACGCGCCCGCGCTCCTGAAGCCGTATGAAGGCGTCACGCCAGGCCGGGGCGTCCGGCGCGAAGCTGGCGCCTGTAAACGCCACCAACCGCCCGCCATCGGCGAGCCGGGCCAGGGCCGAGACGATGTGCCGATAGGCGGTATCCGCCATCCTGCCGGCGACATTGGCCATCGCGGAAAACGGCGGGTTCATCAGCACGACGCTGGGGATGATCGACGGGTCGAGATGGTCGTCGATCTGCGCGGCGTCGAAGCGCGTGACGGGAATGGCCGGAAAGAGGGAGGCGAGCAGCCCGGCGCGGGCTTCGGCCAGCTCATTCAGCACGAGCGCACCTCCGGCAACCTCAGCCAGGATGGCGAGCAGGCCGGTGCCGGCCGAAGGTTCCAGCACGCGATCGGCTGACGTGATGGCAGCCGCCGTCGATGCGGCCAGGCCGAGCGGGATCGGCGTGGAGAATTGCTGGAAGGTCTCGCTCTCGGCCGAGCGGCGCGTGTGGGTGGGAAGAAGACCCGAGACCTTGGTGAGCATCGGCAGAACCGCCACCGGAGAGCCGGCTTTGCGGAAAAGCGCCTTGCCGTATTTGCGGAGGAACAGAACGGTCGCCGCCTCGCAGGCATCGTAGCTCAGCTTCCAGTCCCAGGCGCCGGACGCATCGGAGGCGCCGAAGGCCGCTTCCATGGCGGCACGCAGCACGGTGGCATCGACACGCTCACCAAGTTCGAGCCGGGGCAGCAGGAGCTGGGCCGCCGCGAAGACGGTGCTGGAATTGTCGGAGGCAGAAGCGAGTGAGAACGGCGCGGCCTCGCCGGCCTCGATCGGAGAAAGATTGTTCATAAAGGGAACCTCGGGAGAGCGGGAATGGGACGAGCCGACCGGCGCTCTCTCTCAACCGCTCCGGCTCAAACCCGTCCCGGCCAACCTCTCCCTCTCCCCGGCCTGCCGGCGGCCGGGTTCGGCCCATGACACGGATGCTCCGCTACCCCTCGCTGAGTCGTCCGCGCCGTCCCTTCCGGCCGAGTCGCGGTCCTTAGCCCGACTCGGACGGGCTGGCATGATCCGCGTCGGTCAGGCTCCTGTCCTCGGCTTCATGCCGGTATGGCGGCTCTCGGCCATCGCCAGGAGTGGGTTTGTCTGGGAGCATTTGGTGATGTCGGGCGACATTGAGGGGGACTATCCCCCGCTGATGCGCGATCAGATTCGTGCCCTGCGGGAGTACACCGCGACACACGGTGCGGAATGGAAGCGCAAGCTGGACAAGGAGTGGCTAGCGGCAACCGCGCATCCGCTGCTCCAGCATCTGCGCAACACACATGGGCCGATCTGGCTGAAGCATTTCGACCTGCCCGCGTGATCGTGCATCGCCGATGGTCCTACAAAGCAACAGGGCCGACCCCATGCCGGGATCGGCCCTGTTCTCGTGGCCGCGCAAGACTGCCGCCTATCCGAAGCGGCGCCCGGTTTCGGTGAAGGTGTATCCGTTAGCGGAGATGGCTTCATCGACCATCTCGTCCGAGGTCTGGTAATTGTATTCCCGTTCGAGCTGACGGTAGAGCCAACGGGCGAGATCGCGCAGCGCCTCGATGATCGCGTCTTCCGCATCCGGCGTCATGTCCTGCGAGATCGGGCTATCGCGCTCAACGGAGATCGCCATGCAGTATTCATGGTAGTAGCGATCACGATGAACGATGTCGGCCCGGAGTTGATAGAAGCTGCGGCGCTGCACGGATTGTAGCGCATCGGCGATCTGGTGAAGTTCCCGATCCTTCGGCGCGTGGCCACGAATTTCTCGTGGCGCCGCCTCCGCATAGCCGTAACGCCCCTCGAAGCAGGCGCCGTCACCCTGGCTCCAGAAGCCAGAAAACCAGACACACGGTCTCTGGCGGGTGCCGCCTCCGTAGAGGCGGACAGGCACGGTCTTGAGATCGACGCCGAGGATTGTGCAAACGCGCTCGAAATCCTCGTAGACGAACTCATACCATTCGTAACAAAGACCGTCCTGGCGATACCAGTTGCGGGCTCTTTCCGTCGCGGCACTGGAAAGCTCATTGAGATGATAAACTATGGTTTCGATGGTCTCAGGCATCGAGACTTCCTCCTGCCAGCGCATCGCACAGCCATTCGTTCGTGTTGACCCAGCCGATGGTCTTACGGGCACCAAGATCGATTACATGTGCGCCGCCGCCAAAAGCATCGAGGCGTGGCTTGCTGCATGTGTCAGCCCAGGCAAAACCCCAGAGTCCTTTGAGATCGAATTTTTCTGCACAAAGCAGAACGAATTCGATCACCAGCTCCGGGTCGCCGGAAAGTTCTTCGTGAATCCAGAGTTTTGTGCTGTCTTCGTTGAGAATCGACAATATGAATCCGTCAGAGAGCATACGATCATCCTCATTTGGCTCGGCGTTTTCGTAAAACTCAAGAGCACGTTGAGAATTTTCTGGTTTACCTACATCCAGTAGGCACGAGAAATGCGTGAAATAATCTGCCATGTCAGGTCTCCTGAAATACGAAACCCGGCACTGAGGCCGGGCTTTCAATGATTGCGAGGTGTCTGAGCGGCAGAGCTACGTCTGCGGCTCCTCGGTTGGATCGCCATCCACCACGAGCGACGGGATCTGAAAATCGGCTGCGGCGAAATGAGCGAGAATCGCCTCGATCGATCCTAGGTCGTTCACTGTACGGCGTCCGATTACAACGCAGTTATCCTCGTCCACGGTGTAAAAGGTTGGTTCGCCACCGCCAGTGAACACGACCCGTTCGGCGTCGAATGAGCCAGGACAACCGCCCGACCATCTGGCAAACGGGAGTTTCTTTTTGACGCACCAGGATTCGAGCGTCTCGAAGCATCCCCACGGCACCTGATGGGCATTGAGGTGGAGTGGCTCGCCAACAGTCCGATCCGTGGATTTGAAGGTTGGGCCATCCCACTCGATGGACAAATCCTCCGCGGCAATGATCGCCGAGAGTTCGGCGAATTCGGATGTAGTTATCCTCCCGCCAAGGATGATAGATGCGGACACACGATCGGCCATGCCAGCCTCCAGAAGTAGAGCAGCCCGGCGCGAGGGTCGGGCTGCCAGGTGGATTGAAGTGGAAGAGTAACGGTCAGCCAGGGGGCTGCTGGGGGATGTGGTCATCGTCGAACGCAACGTCTTCGATCACCGCCCAGCGGCCATCTGGTGCAACACAATCGACAAAGACGATGACACCTTCTCGTCGCTCTTCAACGGCGACGTGTTCGGGATATGCGGTAGACTCCATGGCGGTCTTCGCTCCAGCCTTAGCCTTTACGATCGCCTCGTCGTCGGAGTTTGCCTCGACTGTGAAACCATCATAAGCGCGCAGCCAGAAACCGATCTTGACGATATATTCCGTCATGATGTTTCTCCGGCCTGGCCTGAAACGCTGATCACACCGTCGATCACATTCACCTCAAGCGTGTAGGTTCCGACGAGGACGTTGTCGGCCAAAAAACCTTCACCCATGAGACGCGCACGGATTGCGTCCTGTGCGGCTTCTGCCGCCCAAACGAATTGCCGGCGGTCATTGACCGGCGAGCCATCGTCGTCCTCAAGATCAAATTCAAGAACTGCTCGTACTTTCATGAATTCCTCCGTCACAACGGCCTTCCAAAACCAAAACACCCGGCACGATGGCCGGGCGGCTATCAAATGGATTGCAGGGAGAAAGCGCGGGACGGTCGGCGCCGTCCCGCACGATCGGTTATTCCGCCGCTACCGCGTGCGGTTCGTCCGCGTCTTCGCCGCCGGTCTCGTCGTCACCGGCAAGAAATTCCGGCAGCGCTGCCCCTTCGGTCCCCGCCGCGTCGGGTACGGTCTCGACCGCTTCCGCGTCCGGCAGCCGCAGGGGTTCAGGCAGCCAGCCGGAACCTTCGAGCAGGCGTTCGGCCTCCTTTGCCATGTCGCCCTTCTTGAGGTGGCCGATAAGCTGTGCCGCCCGCTCGCCGGCACCTTCGCGCACGGCTTCGAGGATGCGACGCTTCGGCACCCGGTTGAGGTAATTGTCGGCGGTTGGCATCCAGCCCGCGTCCACCATGTCGAGCCCGACCGCCCGTGCCAGCCGGTCGGCTTGGCCGAGGCGTTGTTCCAGCCCATGCTGGGTAACGCCACTGCCATATGGGTTCGGCTTCTCGTAGAGGGCGTTGACGCCGAAGCTGACGCAATGGGCGAGCAGCGCCAGACGGCTCGCATCGTCGAGCCCGGCCAGCCAGTCCCAACGCGCCTGATCGTCCTGTGGCAGATCGGCCTTCCACGCCTCCTGCCGCTCGGTGATCGCCCGCGCGGATGGCGTATCCTTCAGGTCCGGGGCCTGCACGGGGAACGAGACCTGGCGCACCGAGGCTTCCAAGCACCCGCCGAAGGTCGGCGTCTGCCGGAAGGTGTCGCCGACCAGCTTGTGGAGCAGCACGGTCAACGCGACATGCGGATTGTCGGCGAGCGCGTCCCGCAGCGCCAGCGTGCGATGGGCGGTCAGCTCCATGACCAGCCGATCCGGCAGGGGCTTGACCGTATCGTCATCCTCCTCCTCCGGCTCGGCGGACGGCCCGCCAATGGTGGTGACCGCGCGCTGGATGGTCGGCGTGGCGGGATTGGCGGCGGCCTGACCGGCACTGCCGTCGCCATCCGGCTGCTGACCCGGCTCGACCACGGAGGGCTCATCCTCCGGCCGGACGAAGCCGCGATCGACCTCCAGCGCGCCATCGACGCCGATGCTAACGAACACCCCGGCGCGGGCAATGTCGGCCGGATCGTAGATGACGGGTCGATCCTCAAACGCGCCAAGCGCCGCATCGATTTCGCCGAGGCGCTGGTCCACCTCTTCGGGCAGCTCGTCCGCATTCTCGTACTCGGCTTCGATCTTGGCGTATTCGACCTCCAGCGCCTCGATCGTCGCCTGTTCCTCCGCCGTCAGACCGGCGGGCACGCCATCGAGTTCACGCAGCCCCTGGGCGTGTCCATAGGGAAACTCGATCCCGACCGCGATCCACTTCCAGCCCTGGGCGGCGATCTTCTCTGCTTCGGCCTTCAGCTTCTCCGTCGCCAGACTGTCAAGCAAACCGGCATCTTCCAGCCAGCCACCGTCATCCTGCTGGAACAGGTCGCGCATCACGACGCCCCCGGCGGCCTCATAGGCATCGAGACCGACGAACACGACCCGGCGATCGGAGGCCCGCACCGTCTTTTCCGTCAGCATGCGGCGGATCTGATAGGGCTCCTTGTTCCAAGCGTTGGAGACCGCCTCCCAGACCAGCTCCTGGCGTGCGTGATCGCTCGTCACGCTGAAGGCCATCAACTGGTCCAGCGACATGCCATCCTCGGCATAGATGTCGAGCAGCTTCGGCGACACGCTGGCGAGGCGCAGGCGCTGCTTCACGACAGCCGCCGTGGTGAAGAATGCCGCGGCGATGTCCTCCTCGGTCTGCCCCTTCTCCCGCATCGTCTGGAAGGCACGGAACTGGTCGAGGGGATGCAGCGGCGCGCGATGGACGTTTTCCGCGAGCGAGTCATCCTCCGCGAGGATGTCGGTCGTGGGATCGCGCACGACGCAAGGCACGGGCGCGGTCTTGGCGAGGCGCTTCTGCTTCACCAGCCGCTCCAAGGCCCGGTAGCGGCGGCCGCCGGCGGGCACCTCGAACATGCCAGTCTCGACGCCCTCGGCGTCAAGCAGCGGCCGGACGTTCAGGCTCTGGAGGAGCGTGCGCCGGGCAATGTCCTCGGCCAGCTCCTCGACCGAGACGCCAGCCTTCACACGCCGGACGTTCGACTGGGACAGCACCAGCTTGTTGAAGGGAATGTCGCGCGAGGACGACAGGGTGATCTTCTGAATGGCAGTGGCCATCGGGGTTTCTCCGTGGCGGGCGGCCGAGAGCCTCTCTCTCGACCTCCAACCCGCCGCGAAGACCCGCGCAGCCCTTTTCCTCTCTCCCGGACGGTCCCGCGCACGGCGAGGACGGCGACGCCCGAACGTAGAGGCGTAAAACCGGAAAAGCGGCTTTACGCCGCCATGTGCGTCGCGCCATATCATCTCTGTGCAGTGGCGCGTGACCGGACGCGATGGACAAGAACAGGCCGTGTATCGGCGGCTTGGGCAAGACGCTCGATCAGGGCGAACTCCGCATCGGAGCATTCTCCGCGCACCTCGATGTCGATCCAGTGACCCGCACGACCGACATGGGAGTCGCGCAGGCGATGGTTGGACGACGTGTAAAAGCTCTCGTTCGGGTCGATCAGCCGGACACGGGTGGTCAGGAAGATGATCCCGCTGCCGAGATTGCCGCAGAACAGCAGTTCGTCGGCCGGCGTGGTCTTCGGCCCGCCGCCAATCTGACGGCGGCCGATCTGGCGGAACGCTTCGTCAAAGGTGGCAGGGTTCGGGGTGGTACGTGCCGAGATCGCCTGGTGGAAGTTCCAGGACGGGCGGCTCGGATCGAGCCGCCCCACGGCTATCTGGTGCAGGAAATCGGCAAAGCTCGCCGGGTCCGCCGGATAGGGGCAGGTCCGCCAGAGATCGCGGACCTGCTGACGCAGCCCGTCCGGCAGAGCGAAAAGGCGGGCACGCGCCTTGCGCCAGGACGCGGCGCGCTGATCGCGGAGACGCTGTTCCGTATCGTTCCACCAGAGGGCGCGGCGTGCCATCTCCTCGTCAGCGCCATGCTGCGTGGCGGCGATCTGGTCTGCGAAGAGCGGCAGGGCCTCACGTTCGAGGCGCTGCTTGCGGAGGAACGCCGCGCGTTTGCGCGACGTGTCCCCATAGGCGGCTGGTCTAGGCCAGCGACGGAAACGCATCACTGGCCGTCCCGCCGAGCCTTCGCCGCACGGTAGAGCATGCGTTCCGCCGCGGCGACACTCCCGGTCTCAATGGCCGCGTCGGCGTAGACGGAGAGTGGGAACAGCCCCTCGAAGAGGATGTCCCGCTCGATGCCGAGGCCGAACGGCAGGCGCAGCGACGCCATCTCGCTGAGGCTGAACGATCCGCATTCAGGCTCACCGAGATCGGCGAGACCGTAGAGCGTGTCGCCATCCGCGTCCAACTCGGTCGCAAGCCAGGTGCCGATGCCGAGCGGGTTGAAGAGCTTCACCACAGGCACATGGTCGGCGCCATGCTGACGGCCATTGGCGAGCAGCCGCTCGCGCAGCTCCGGGGTGAGGAGGATCATGCCGCCCTCCTGTCGATGGCGGGTTCACCAGCGATTGCCGCCTGTTGCCCGTCCGGCAGGAAACCGAGCAGCCAGTCCGCCGCCTTGCTGGCCTGGGATGCGGCCCGCACGATGGCGCGGTTGTCCTCGCGCAGCACCTCGGCCCAGGAGCCGATATAGTCGGCATGCCGGACGGTCGGCACGATGCCGAGCGCCGCACAGCAGAAGGCGGCCGAGATTTCCGCGACCAGCTCCTCGAAGGTGTCTTTCTTGGTGCCGAAGGAGCCGGACATGTCGCGGTTCAGGCGGTGTGCCGCCCCACTGGCATGGGAGCATTCATGCAGCGCCGTGCGGTGCCAGTTGATCGGCTCGAAGAAAGCCTGGGGCGGCGGCACTTGCACGAAATCCTGTGCTGGGACGTAGAAGGCGCGGTTGCCGCCGATGCGGAAGTCGATCCCGCTGGCCTTGATGAGCGCCTCGACCGTGGGCTCGATCAGGCCGGGCGCGGGCGGCAGCGCGGCGACGGTGAGATCCTCCGGCAATCCCTCGCATTGCGCCAGGTTGAAGACGGTGAAGCGCTTCAGGAACGGGATGGCCTGGGCTTCCTCGCCCGTCTCGCGGGCACGCTTCTTCTCATCGTCCGGGACGAAGCGGTCGGCATAGACGACGGTGGTGCCGTGCTCGCCCTTGCGGACATGTCCGCCCAGGGACAGCACCTGGCGGAAGGTCAGCCAGCTCTGGCAGGGGAAGCCGCCGCCGATGACGGCGCCCCAGAGGATCAGGACGTTGACGCCGGAATAGGCCCGACACGTGGCTGCGTTCTTCGGCAGTGCGAGCGGCGCTTTCGCCGCCGCCGTCCCCCAGGGCTGCACCCAGGGAAGCCGGCCAGCCTCCAGCTCGGCCAGGATTTTCGTGGTGATTTCGTCGTAAAGGCTCGCCCGGTCAGTGCCGGGGCGAGCATGTGCGGTCTGTCTGGACATCGCGGTTCTCCGCGACGGGCGCTGGAAGCCTCTCCTCCAGCCTCAACCCGTCACGGCAAACCCAGTCCGCACTCTCCCTCTATAGGAGGGTGCAGGGGCCCCGCAGAAGGGGGATTACCGACGACCATGGGCGGCGCCAAGGGGAAGGCTTTCCCCCACCTGAACATCTCATTCAGTGGACCGGTGGCTCCCAATCAGCGGCGTGCCGACTCCCAATTAACCGAACCCAATCGACCTCCGATGCCCGTCACCTGATGCCTCTGGCTCCTAATTTCTACATTTCCTCCTGCGTGTGCAGACGATTGTTGATCCCGCTGATGATCGCATCATCGATCTGTTGCGGAAACCAATGTGGAAGCGATGCTGGAACGCCCTTGACGGCTCCCTATCAGCGCGCTGCGGCCAACGAGGCGGCGATATCCGGGATTGACCGAAAGAGGACGAGCGGGTTGTCGCGCGACGGGACGAAGCCGCGTCGCTGCCAGAATGTGGCGGCATCGGAATCGACAGCATTGACCATGAGCGCGCGGCCACCGACGAGGTTTGCTGCCTGCACGGAGCGCTCCAGTGCATGCTTGACCAGGCCGGTCCCGATCCCCCGTCCGACCCAGCCAAGGTCGGTGGCGAGCTGACCGAGTAGCAGACACGGCACGGGATCGGGAGGCTGTCCGGTGCGGATCGAGCGTGGCAGCACGTTGGGCACGACGCCTGTGGGCGCGAGGCCGTAATAGCCGATCACGCGGCCCGCCTCGTGGACAACGAGAACCGCGGTAAAGCCCTTTTCCTGATTAGAAAGGGCGCGGGTTTTCAACCAATTGTCGAGGACTGGCCTGCCGCAGGTGAACTCGGAAACGTCGTGGGCTGCGGTGAGCAGCTCGGGAGCTGAAATTGCCACGACTTAGCGGTTTGGGGCGGTAGTCGTCTCCCAAGGGTCGGGACGCTTCGCCAGTTCGACCATGGCTGGGACAGGCGCTGCGGGAGCTGCCAGTACGGCCATAAAATCTGCGAAACCCTCGGGACTCATGCGGATCAGCCGATTTTCCATCAGCGCATCCTCGGCCGCGCGCACAGCCGCGTCCCGCACGAAATCCGTGCGAGACCGACCGCGCAAGCTCGCGGCACGGTCGATCATTGCGATGTCGGCCTCGGGCAGGCGCATCGAGATCGGGTGTTCCTTGCGTTCAGCCTTCGTCACCATGAGATGTCTCCTAGCTGACAAGATAGCCATTGTAGTGCAAATTGCAATACGATTGATCTCACCACGTACCGCGACCGCCTCAGGCTGCGACTTTCGTGGCGGCGGCCTGGACCTTGTTCCGCGCTCGGCCGCGAGGAACGAATTGCACTACAGTCGAGGGTGGCGCTTCGCCCCGCATCAGCATCTCGATGTGGTCGGCCACACGATTTGCCGCGTCGATCAAGAGCACATCAACCCGCTTGAGGATATAACCACCCGTAACCCCCCCGAGGCGATGGCCGAGTAGCGCCGCGATCGTCGGGATCGTGGCGCCGAGTTGTTCGGCGACACCGGCGAAACTGTGCCGCAGGCTGTGCAGTGTGACGCCGTCGAGCGGCCCAGCGGCTGGCGCGGCCTCTCCGCGCTCAAGAGCAGCGGCCTCGGCCATAACACGCGCCGTTTTTTTCACGGTGCGCCAGAGGCCGGGCATACCATTATAACCTTTGGTGGCATCCGGCCCGGCGGGAAAGACGAAGTCGGCGATCGCATCCTGGGCGTCGATGATGGCGAACGCTGCGCGGCTGAGCGGTCGCAGGGAAGGTCCGGTCTTCGTCTCCCCGAGAGCGAGGCAGGTGCCGTTGGCATCGACCTCGTCCCACCGGAGGTTCTCCGCCTCACCGCGTCTCACGCCGGTCAGGGCGATGACGCAAATGGCGGCCAAGCCGACCGGGCTGTGCATCGGCTGATCATTCCGATCGCGCCTTGCAGCCAACTCGTCGAGGGCCTGCGCCAGCACAGCATATTGCTCGCCAGTCAGCATCGCCTTCTTCTGCGCGTCGGCGAAGCGCTTGACACCGCGAGCCGGGTTTTGTTCGACGTAACCGTTATCCCGCCCCCAGGCGAACACGGCGCCAAGAAGCCCCAAGGTCCGGGTGAGCGCCCCTTTGCCGCCGCGCACGATAGACCGACGACGTGGCCCCAGCATCTCATTCCGCGCGGTCTTTCCGGTCACAACGGCTGTCTTGAACCCTTCGATATCCGTTCGCGTCACCTCGGTGGCTTTGAGTTGTCCCAGGAGTGGCTTCACATGGGCGTCGATCCGGGAGCGATCGGTGGAAATTGTCCGAGGCGTCTTCGGCGTGCCCTTTCTTCCCAGGACCAGACCTGCCTTGGCGGCGTCCATGTACAGGTCGCAAAGCTCGGCAACGGTCACAGCCGCGCGAAGCTGGTCACGTTCATCGGCCGGATCTTCGCCATTGACGACGCGAGCGAGTTCCACCTGGGCCTTCTCGCGCGCCTTCTCAGCCGTAAGCGCGCCGAACGTCCCAATCTTGAGCCAGCGTTGCCGGCCGCTGCGGGTTCGGAATTTGACGACGAATGTCTTTACGCCTTTCGGAAATACCCGGATGCCGAAGCCTTTAAGCTCGCTGTCCCAAAAGAGCGTTCCGTGCTTTGCTCCGTCTGACTGCAACCCATCGATCACGCGCTTGGTCAATTTCGTCATGGAAATCTGCCTTTTTTTGGCCTCATCGTTGCAACCACATTGCAACCAACTGGGAGCAAATTGAGGGTGTTTTCAGCGGGAGTCAGCGTATGGAAAAGAAGGAGAAAAGTCAATCAATATGTTGAAATATCTAGCTTTATCGTACCCCAGCGTAAATGCGCGAAGACCAGAAAAGAGTGCTCCTGCGCCCTCCGAAGGCAAAGGTCGCGCGTTCGAATCGCGCCGGGTCCGCCAGTTTTCCTCTTTGATTTGCGGTTGTTTGCGAGGCGTGGCGCCCGGATAGGGGGCTTGCCGCGATTGGGGCGCGGCGCGTAGCATTCCGGCGTGTTTGGGGCGGAGAGAATGCGATGAACGGGGCGCAAACGCTGGTCGCCGCGCTGGCGGATCATCAGGTTGAAATCTGTTTTGCCAATCCCGGTACGTCGGAGATGCACTTCCTCGCGGCGCTGGATGGCGGGCGCATGCGCAGCGTGCTGTGCCTGTTTGAGGGCGTGGCCACCGGCGCCGCCGATGGCTGGTACCGGATGCGCGACAAGCCCGCGGCCACGCTGCTGCATCTGGGGCCGGGCCTCGCCAATGGCCTTGCTAATATCCACAATGCGCGCCGGGCCGGTTCGGGCATGGTGAATATCGTCGGCGAGCATGCGCTGGCGCATCTGAAATACGACCCGCCGCTGACCTCGGATATCGAGGGGCTGGCGCGCCCGCTCAGCCATTGGGTGCGGCGGGGGGACTCTGCCCACAAAATCGCCTGGGATGGCGCCGCGGCGGGGGGGCCGGCCCAAGCGCATCCCGGGC
>Ga0078972_1011199_pt1 | contig 16199 bp, 13 predicted proteins | sample YelNatPaOPGAMG01_FD_67568 | JGI IMG/M metagenome (GOLD analysis project Ga0078972, IMG submission 67568) | Hot spring thermophilic microbial communities from Obsidian Pool, Yellowstone National Park, USA - OP-RAMG-01 (SPADES assembly) (version 2) | ecosystem: Environmental > Aquatic > Thermal...
TTCAAATTGTCGCCAGAGCAAAAGCGCCCGCAAAGCCCATGGAATCTCTTTATGCTTTGGCAATTCCTCTAGAAGATAGGGAAAGTGCTCAACGCCCCATGCCCAACGTCTTTTTTGAAGATATTGCTCTTTTATGGTCTCCCAAAAATTTTTACCTAAAACAGCATCCATATACACAGGGGTAAAAACTGGCACAACCTGATGATCTCCATGATACCTAAAATAAGCGCGGAAAAATTGCCTTGAATCTTCGGAAACGATGGTTTTATCCCAAAAATTAATATCAACGAGAGTCTTCATAGACATTGCTTGAGAAGAAAAGTTAATCATCCGATACGGCCTTGTTGCTTCAATCATCTGCCAAAAGGAAGAGGAAAAGGCAATAATCCTGGTTATTGCTGGAGCGTGCCAGATATTATTTGAATAAAGAGGGATGGGCTGATAACTTCTTTTTGCCCGATTTTCATTGGTTATGTACTTGTAAGCCAGGCAGGCGAAATATTGAGGGTGGGGGCAACTATCAGCATCAAACGTAGAAACAAGCACTTTTTCATAAGGAATATTGTGTTGGTCTAAAAATTCTCTCAGGCGCTGGGCAGCCCATGTGGCATTAGCTCCTTTTGCTTTTAATTCGCCCGGTAAGTCTTTAGGGTGAAAGGTAACCAGTAATTTAAAAAAACTTCCCGCAAACTCCTGCTTTAGGGCTCGGGCCTTTTCTCCGGCCGACTCCCCTTCCCTTTCTTCCATTGCCAAGACAATAATCATTTTTTCCTTAGGCCAGATTGCTCTTTGGCAGGCCCGGAGCGAACGTCGCAATGTCTCAATTTCCTCCTTGTAATTGGGGTAAATCACCACCTGATATAAATCTTGCCACTTTTTGAATTGAGGCAAACCAAGCAGTTCTTTAAACCAATCAATTTCTATATCTTTCTTGTAGTGATAGTAGCCCATTATCAAGTGCCCGCCCATCAAAATTGCTTTATATAACCAATACAGATCAAAACAAATAACAAAATAAGCCAAGTAGGTTGGCTTAAAAATGGCCAAGGCAAACGGTGCAAGTATTGTCGCCCAACAGAACAAACCTGGAATTATTTCATAGAATCGTCTCATATATAAAAACTAAAACCTGAACCAAAAGGGCTGAGCCCTGAAAAAAATAGGCCAAATGCCTATCCTTTTTAAATGTATAAAGAAAAAGGAATCCATTAAGCAGAACGACCGAGGCGGCAAAAATAGGTAGGAATATCTCCTTCGTTTGGGCCTTAAAAAAATAAATAACCAGATTAACCAAAAAAGCCAAGAAGGGAAAGCCGAGAGTAAAATAAAATAGTTTCATCATCGCCCATTATAACACAAAGGATTGCAACTTAGCCAGATTATTGTTAAAATATCCTTGCAGTGAAGCAAGAAAAAAATTGGATAGAAACAATTTTAGCCGATCAAAAGGCAGAACGCAGAGAGAAGAAAAAGAGGAAAAGAATGCGTGTCTCAGGCAAAGGTGTATTTAAAATTTTAGAAGTAAAGACGAAGGAGGACAAAAATGTTTAAAACAAAACAAGAAACATATCCTTTAATCGCATTGCGCGACACGGTCATTTTTCCATACCAAGTGACACCACTATCTGTTGCCAGACCGAGGTCAGTAAAGGCCTTAGAGGAAGCAATAAATAAAAATCGATTGGTTGTCTTCGTTGCTCAAAAAGAACCATCAAAAGAAAATCCTGGTCCATCAGACTTATATGGTATGGGGTGCCTCTCTCAAATTCAACAAATAAACAAACGACCAGACGGAAGTATCCAAATTTTAGTAGAGGGCATTGCAAGAGCAAAAATTTTGGATTATCTGCAAGAGGAGCCTTATTTTAAAGCAAAAATCCAGGAAATTATTGAATCACCTACTTCAGATGTTGAGGTTGAAGGACTAATGAGAACTGTCTTATCTCAATTTCGCCAGTACATTGAACTTTCCAAAATTACACTTCCGCTTGAGGTGTTAATGAATCTATTTAATATCAGGGACCCAAACCGGGTGGCTGACTTGTGTGTATCCAATCTTGACCTTGAAACCAAAGACCGTCAAGCAGTCTTGGAAACCGTTGATACCAAGGAACGACTGATTAAAGCCAGTTCTATCTTGGCGCGCGAGACAAAGGTCTTGCAATTAGGCAAGAAAATCCAAACAAAGGCAGAAGAAGAGTTAGGCAAGATGCAAAAGGAGGTAATCTTAAGAGAGCAACTGAAGGCCATCCAAAAAGAATTGGGCATGGATGAAGAAGGAGAGTACGGAGAGCTTGCCAAGAAGATTGAACAAGTAGGTATGCCGGCAGAAATAAAAAGTAAAGCCCTGAAAGAATTAGACCGACTCAAAAAAATGCCCCCCTTCTCGCCCGAAATCCCTTACATCAAAAATTATTTGGATTGGCTCGTTGAATTACCCTGGAGCAAAAAATCAGAAAACAAAATAGATATTAAAAAGAGTGAAAAAATTCTTGAAGAAGACCATTATGGATTACAAAAAGTAAAAGAAAGAATAGTAGAATATTTAGCCGTGAATAAACTAGCCGGAAAAATAAGAGGTCCTATCCTTTGTTTCGTTGGGCCGCCGGGGACAGGCAAGACATCAATAGGCAAATCTATTGCACGAGCAATGGGCAGGAAATTCGTTCGGATGTCTTTGGGAGGCATTAGAGATGAAGCAGAAATTAGAGGTCATCGCCGAACCTACGTCGGGGCACTGCCGGGTAGGATTATTCAAGGTATTAAAAATGCGGGGACAAAAAATCCTGTCTTTATGCTTGATGAAATTGACAAAGTGGGAGCAGATTTTAGAGGTGACCCAGCCTCTGCCTTGCTTGAAGCATTAGACCCTGAACAAAATTATGCTTTCTCAGACCATTATTTAGAAGTTCCCTTTGATCTTTCAGAGGTAATGTTTATCACCACGGCCAATATAACAGATACCATTCCACCAGCCCTGCTGGATAGAATGGAAATTATTCCCTTCCCCGGTTACACCGAAGAAGAAAAATTCCATATTGGAAAAAAATATCTTATTCCCAAACAAATACAGGCTCATGGCTTGAAAGAAAACCAACTCGTCTTTACTGATTCGACCATCAAAGACATCATCACCCAATACACCAAAGAGGCGGGGGTAAGAGAATTAGAAAGGCAAATTGCCTCTATTGCCCGGAAGGTTGCCAAGCAAGTAGCCGAAGGCGCAAAGAAGAAATTCGTTATAAAAAATAAAGATATCCATAAGTACTTGGGAGCGCCAAAATATCGTCTCACAGTGGCCGAAAAGAAAGATGAAATAGGTCTGGCTACTGGATTGGCTGTTACAGAAGCAGGCGGAGAAGTTTTGTTTATTGAATCTACTTTAATGCCGGGCAAGGGAAAGTTAATATTAACAGGCCATCTGGGCGAGGTGATGAAAGAAAGTGCTCAAGCAGCGGTCTCCTATGCCCGAACAATCGCCAAAGAATTAGATGTCAAAAATAATTTTTATGATAAAAATGATATCCATATTCATGTGCCAGCCGGCGCAATTCCAAAAGACGGACCGTCAGCAGGCATTGCTATGGCCACCTCGGTCGTCTCCGCATTAACAAAGGTTCCGGTGAAAAGAGAAGTAGGGATGACAGGTGAAATTACTTTAAGAGGACGAGTTTTGGAAATTGGTGGCGTGAAAGAGAAAGTCTTGGCCGCTCATCGGGCTGGCGTCAAAGAAGTCATCCTACCTAAAGACAACAAGAAAGACTTAGAAGATGTGCCCAAGCACATCAAAAAAGACCTAAAGTTTTATTTCGTTGAACATATGAATGAAGTACTCGCCCTGGCCTTGAAATTTCCTCATAAAAAATCCGGTCTGGATGATTATAAAAAATTCTTAGCCAAACAACTTCTGCTTTCGCAACACGTTCCACTTTCTCAATAAGCCAAGAATGACAGGCAATATAAAAGTTCTAATTGCCATTGTTGGGCCAACTGCCTCAGGTAAGTCTGATTTAGCTATTCACCTGGCCCAAAAATATGATGGGGAAATTATCTGCGCCGACTCCAGAACCATTTATAAAGGGCTAAATATTGGCACAGCCAAGCCGTATTTAAATTTAAAATTTAAAATTAAAGATACGAAATTCGGACCTGTTTATCAAATTGAAGGAATTCCGCATTATGCATTAGATATAGTGAGTCCCGACGAGACTTTTACTGCGGCCCAATTTCAAAAAATGGCCTATCAGATCATTGATGACATTTTAACCCGAGATAAAATCCCCTTTTTGGTTGGAGGTACGGGTTTATATGTGGATGTTGTCACCAAAGGCTTTTCAATTCCCCATACCCCACCAAATCCTGCTCTCAGAGATAAATTAGAGAGGATGTCTAACAAAGCGCTGACGGACGAATTAAAAAAGTTAGACGCAGATGCAGCCAAAAAAATTGACCCAAATAATAAAAGGAGGCTAATTCGCGCTTTGGAGGTCTGTCTTATCACTGGACTGCCTTTTTCCAAATTACAAAAAAAGAAAAAGCCTCCCTATAAAATCTTGACCCTGGGTATAGATATGCCGCGCGATAAATTGTACGAACGAATAAACAAAAGAGTAGACAAAATGATAGAGATGGGTCTTGTGGCTGAGGCCAGAGGGTTGTTTAAAAAAGGTTACTCGCTTGACTTACCATCAATGTCAGGACTGGGTTATAAGCAAATAGGGGAGTGGTTGGTTTATAGACAACCTAAATCCTTATCTGAAACCATCTACCAAATCAAGCGTGACACCCGCCGATTTGCCCGCCGCCAGATTTCCTGGTTTAAGCGTGATAAAAGTATAGTTTGGGTGAAAAATCAAAAAGAAGCAGAAAGGGTAGTAGACCGATTCTTGCACTAATTTTTGGATTATAAGATAATAAAAATCAGAATGACATCAAAGGTTTTTTCGGCCGCCATTGTTGGGTTAAAAGCAGAACCCATTGAAGTAGAAGTGGACATTTCCTCTGGATTACCTTCTTTTTTGATTGTTGGCCTGCCTGATAAAGCAATAGAAGAATCAAAAGAGCGGGTCCGGGCGGCCATGAAAAATTCAGGCCTTCTTCTCCCATCAAAAAAAATAACTGTCAATTTGGCACCGGCTGATTTAAAGAAAGAAGGACCCTCTTTTGACTTACCATTGGCCGTTGCTTTGGCTATTGCCTCTAAACAAATTGCACCCTTAGATAAAAGGTGCATTTTTGTTGGTGAACTTTCATTGAATGGCGAGTTAAGACCAGTAAGCGGGATTCTGCCCATTGCCTTATTGGCAAAACAAGAAGGTTTTAATAAACTTTTTCTACCTCATCAAAATGCCCAAGAAGCATCTTATATTGAAGGTTTAGAAATCTATCCTGTTCAATCTTTAAATCAATTAATTAGCCATTTGAAAAATGAAAAGAAGATAAGAAAGTTTATCCCTAAATCCTCTATCTTATCTCCTGCATCTTATAACTATGACTACGATTTTGCTAATATTAAGGGCCAAGAGCAGGCAAAAAGGGCCTTGGAAATCGCTGCTGCCGGTATGCACAATGTCTTAATGTCAGGCCCGCCCGGGGGCGGCAAGACCTTACTTGCCAGAGCATTGCCGTCTATTATGCCAAGGATGACCGACGACGAGGTGTTAGACGTAAGCAAAATCTACTCAATCGCCGGACTTTTGACTGCCGAAAGGCCACTGGTTTTAGAAAGACCATTCAGAAGCCCCCACCACACTGCCTCAGATATTTCGTTGGTTGGCGGCGGCCAGCGCCCAAAACCGGGTGAAATCACATTAGCCCACCAAGGAGTATTGTTTTTAGATGAACTCCCTGAATTTGGCCGGGCTGTTTTGGAAGCATTAAGACAACCTCTTGAGGACCGGGTAATCACTATTTCAAGGGCATCGGGCACTCTACAATTTCCCGCTCATTTTATTCTGGTTGCTGCAATGAACCCTTGCCCTTGTGGATTTTTAAATGACCCTATCAAGCAATGTGTCTGCACCCCCGCTCAAATTCTCCGTTACCAAAAGAGGATTTCCGGTCCATTACTTGATAGAATTGATATCCATATTGAGGTGCCGCGAGTAAAATACGAAAAACTGACCGATGAGAAAGTAGCCGAGGAATCCAAAAAAATAAGAGAAAGAGTAGAAGAAGCGCGAGAAAGGCAAAGGGCAAGATTTTCAAATTCTAAGATTAAAACCAATGCAGAGATGAGAATCCCTGATATTAAAAAATATTGTCAAATTGATGAAGAATCGCAACTTTTATTAAAAAGCGCTGTAACTCAACTGAATCTTTCTGCACGAGCCTATCATCGTATTTTAAAAATGGCTCGGACCATCGCTGACCTTGCGAAAAGTGAAAAAATAATGACAAACCATATTGCCGAAGCAATCCAGTATAGACCAAAGGAGATAGTCTACTAAGCGCCAAGTTGCGCCCAGTTATAAATTTTATCTGCCACAATAGAGAACCAGTTTGTCTTGTCTGAAATAATAACAGCCGTGGCTATAAGGACCAATATTATCAAAAATAGAAAAGCAATTTTCTTAAGGTCGGATTTAATAAGGTCAGGCTTGATAAGCGAAACAGATGTAGGAGATGGCCTAAGAGCAGGCGCCTGCGGAGAAGGTGTAGCCTGCAAAGGCTGCGAAGGGTGAACAACTGGAGTAGGCTCAGCAGTAACCAACATCTGTCTCAATTTTTGCTTAAAAATTTTTTTGTGTTTCTTGGCCATATTACCTCATTCGCATAAAAGGCGTGACCCGGGATTGCACCGGGGTAAACGGCTTTGCAGGCCTGCAACGCTTGAGCGTAGCTGATGCGGACAGGCCCGCTTACCATCGCCGAGGCCTGAGGGAGAATCGAACTCCCGTACGCGGTTTTGCAGACCGCTACCTTACCACTCGGTCATCAGGCCCTGGTCGTGGCGGGAAAGCCCGCCTGCAACGCTTGGGCGCCCGCCTGCCATGCTTCGCAAGGCGATGCGGGCAGGTAGCTGATGCGGGCAGGCAGGCCGCTGCCTGACTACTCGGCCATCACGCCAAACACCTGGAGCGGGTGATGGGACTCGCACCCACGACCTTCTCGTTGGCAACGAGACGTTCTGCTCCTGAACTACACCCGCTTGCTTTTTCTATTCTACCAAAAGGGCTTGACAAAAATCAATATTAGACCTAAACTGTTCCTTGTATGGAAAAATTCTTACCAATTACCCAAATTGTTCTTGCTATCCTGTTGATATCGGCTATCCTGCTACAGCATCGAGGGACAGGGCTCGGCGGGACCTTTGCTTCTGAATCCAACATTTATCGCTCCAAGCGCGGCCTAGAAAAGTTTCTTTTTTATGCGACCATTATCTTTGCTTGTTTGTTTGTCATAATAACTGTCGCCAACACGATCACAAGTTAATAGAGGGCGAAAGGAACAGTTTTGATAAACAAAACATTGATCTTTTTCAAACGTCTTTACCAACTACCTCAATACCTATCAAAAATAGAAAAGGGCATCGTCCTCTTTCTTAGCGGCGTTATTTTAATCACTACCGCCCTTTATGGCTTTGAGAAATTTTTTGTCAAAAAAATCCCCACTCCTGCTTTTGGCGGGACCTTTATCGAAGGTGGCGTAGGCGAGATACGCACCTTAATTCCTATTTTAAAACAAAATGAAACAGAAAAAGACATCAGCAAACTAATCTTTTCATCTTTGGTCAAAGAAAATGAAAAGAGAGAGATAATTGGGGATTTGGCTAAAAAATGGGAGATAAGCCCAGATGGCAAGCGCTACACATTTTATCTTAGAGATGCGAAGTGGCAGGATGGCGTAAAATTAACTACGGACGATGTGTTGTTTACTTTATCCCTGATATCAAACCCAGAAACAAAAAGCCCTTTTATTGAAGCCTTTAAAGAAGTGGAAATCAAAAAGATAGACGATAAAACAGTCACCTTTGATTTAAAAACGCCTTTTGCTCCCTTTTTGAGCTCGCTAACCGTACCTATTCTGCCAAAACATCTCCTTTCTCAAGTTTCTCCTGAAAAACTAACCAACTCTCCATTTGCCAAAAAACCTATAGGAAGTGGCCCCTTTAAACTAACAAAAATTACACAGCAACGAGAAGAGACATCTGTGACACTAAAAGCCAATAAAGACTATTATCTGAAAAAACCCTATCTTAACAAATTTATTTTTAAAATATACAAAGATAAAGAAGAAGTTTTAAGGGCGTTTTCAAAAAAGCAGATTCTGGGTTTTTTAGATGTAGGCAGTGAACAATCTGGTGGTTATAAAATAATCCTTCCTCAATATAAAGCCGTTTTCTTCAATCTTGATTCGCCCAACTTAGACAAATCAACCCGCAAGGCCTTAGTTTTGGCAACAGATAAACAGGAAATTCTGGACAATATAAAAGGAGCGGAGCAAATTGACTCGCCTATTCTGCCTGGGTTTTTAGGCTATAAAGAGGGAACAAAGTCGACTTTTGACTTAGAAAAGGCCAAATCAATTCTGGCTAAATCTAAAATTAGCAATAAAACACTGACTCTTTTAACCAGCCAAAGCGAGGAAAATCAAAAAGTAACTGAGATTTTAAAGAAACAGTGGGAGATGTTAGGTCTTCAAATTAACCCAGTTGTTTTAAGCAATTCGCTCTTTGAAAAGGAAGTAGCCTCACGCAATTATGATCTCCTTTTGACTGGCATAAACCAAAAGGCAGACCCTGATCCTTATCCATTTTGGCACTCATCACAGGCTTCAGAAACAGGTCTTAATCTATCTTCTTTTAAAAACAAAGAGGTGGACAAGTTATTAGTAGAAGCGCGACAAAGCACAGACCAAAATTTCCGAAGGGAGAAATACGAAAGATTTATTGATATCATCCAAAACGAGGCACCAGCCATTTTCCTTTATCAACCTATTTATTTTTATCACGTCAGTGATATAGTAAAAGGGGTGGGGAAAACAGAAGGAGTGGTTAAGTCTGATAGATTCTGGAACATTGAGAATTGGTATATAAATACAAAAATGCAAATTTCAAAATAGCAATCTCTACTTGTAGTCTGCCCGCGTGGCGGAATGGTAGACGCGCTACGTTCAGGACGTAGTCCTCCAAAAGAGGGTGTCAGTTCAAATCTGACCGCGGGCATTTATTAGCAATCAAGGATAGGAGGTGTTTTTAATGGCCGGAGCAACGGGATTAGAGATTGTGGATAAGTTCTTCGCTCTTCCACCTGAAAAAAGAAAAGCAATTCAAAAGGAAGGCGCCGGCGCACGATTTGTGGCTATTCCCCTAAAAATGGATACCTTAACAAGATTGCGTGGCCTTATTGAAAGGGAAATGGCAAGGTCGGATTATCGTTTGCCTGACATTGAGCAATTTTTTTATCCTTCTGACCCTAGAAAGGCTCAATATATAATCTGCACAAATCTGCCGCTTGGAATTTTCATTGCAATCCAGCAGGAATTCAGCGACTCTCTTATAATTATCCCTGGCACTCTGGATGGCGAGAATCCATTGACTGTTACGGACCTTGAGCCCGGCCCGATCAATTAAGACTTAGGTCAATACCTTGGGAGATTAAATCCAAATTTTAGGGGTTTTTAGAAAAAAGGGTTCTAAATATTGGAACCCCTCTTTTTTTTGTTTAAAATAATAAAAGCAATGAAAAATATTCAAGCATTAGTCTTGGCGGCTGGAAAAGGAACCCGGCTCAACGCAAAATCTAAGCCAAAGGTCTTGTTTACTATTTTAGGCAAACCCATTATTGACTATATCATCAAATCGCTAAATGAGGCTGGTTTTGAAAAACCGGTGGTTGTCGTGGGTTTTAAAGGTAAATTAGTTCAGGACTATTTAAAAAATAAAGCAACCTGCGTCTGGCAAAAAAGACAACTGGGGACCGGGCACGCTGTGATGCAGGCCAAAAAAGCGCTCCAAGACACAGATGCCGTCTTAATTATTTATGGGGATATGCCTTTTTGGCATCCGGAAACCTTCAAGAGATTAATCAAAAGCCATCAAAAAACAGGCGCTACCCTTTCTATGGCGACGGCCATCTTGGACAAACCCTCTTTTTTCCAATATGGCCGTATACTCAGAGATAAAAAGGGGAATGTCTTGGGGATTATTGAAGAAAAAGAAGCATCAGAAAAAGAGAAAAAAATTAAAGAATCTAATCCGGGGTGTTATCTTGTCAAAACCGATTGGCTCTGGCAAACCTTATCTAAAATTAAAAAAAGCTACTCTGGTGAATACTATCTCACAGATATTTTAGGGCTGGCTGTCGCGCAAGGTCAAAAAATCAATACATTACCCATAAAAGATTGGAAACAGGTGGTGGGGATTAACACAAAGGAGCATCTAAGCCTGGCCGAAGAAATAATTAAAGGAAAGAAATCCAATTATACTTGCAAATGATGGGTTTTTTAGTATAATTTGATATGTCAAGCCGAGGTGGTGGAATTGGTATACACGACAGGTTGAGGGCCTGTGCTCCTAAAGAGCGTGCGGGTTCAAGTCCCGCCCTCGGCACCAAGTGGGGTGCGGCACGGTCTTACTAAGCAGTCTTACCAAATAGATTAAAGGGCGGTTAGCTCAATGGTGGAGCGCTTGGTTTACATCCAAGAGGTTAGAGGTTCGAATCCTCTATCGCCCACCAATGCGATTCCTATCGGCTTCAGTCCTCACAATAAAATCTGCTTTATAAAAAGCCAAATACCCTAAAAGTATGCAAATAAGCCGGGCTAGCTCAGCGGTTAGAGCACCTGACTGAAAATCAGGGTTGTGCCCAGTTCGACTCTGGGGCCCGGCACCAAATATTCCCTATTCCCTACTTGCAATTCTCCGCTTCCACCCATCAAAGGCGGACTACGGCAGGCAAAAATTCTGCCTCCAGACACCATTTATGGGCCATTAGCTCAGTGGTTAGAGCATCTGCCTCTTAAGCAGAGTGTCCCGGGTTCGAATCCCGGATGGCCCTAATTAAAAGGGAATTGACAAATTTTAGCCTTCAGATTACCATTTAAGAGAGATTACATCTAATTTAATACATATAATAATTAAAAGTTAAATGGGGAGGAAAAATGAACAAAAAATTAGCCGAAGTGGTCCTATTACCTTTGGCCTTTTTGTTTATTTTTGGCTTGGCTGCAGCCGCTGCTAGAGAAAAGGCCTCATCTGCCAAAACAACCACTAAACCTAGCGAAACAACAGCAACATCAACAACAGAAACATCTACCCAATCATCTGAGAATCTATCTGATGATTACCAAAAAATCAAAGCAGAATGGCAAAACAAAATGAAGGAGATGAAAACCAGGGGAGCGGCGATAACGGCCGAGCAAAAAAAGACCAACCTGGAAATAGCCAAGACAATGGTCCAAAGGGCAATTAATAAGGCAATCTCCCGTCTCAGAAAAATTCAAACAAGAATCTCAAAGATAAAAGTAATCACTGATGATAGAAAAACCAAACTAACTGCCCAAATCGAAGAACAAATCACTGCCTTAAATAGTCTAAAGGAGAAGGTTGGGACAGCCACAACAAAAGACGAACTAAAAACCTTAACTTTACAATTGAAAACCAAACTATCAGAGGCTAGAAAGTTAGTTAAAGAGATTGTTGCAGAAATTCTTGCTTCTCATATTGACGAAACAATTACTAAACTCAACACGATTACCACAAAAATAGAAACAGAAATCTCCACTTTGAAAACACAAGGGCAGGATGTAACTGCAATGGAGAAAACTCTAAATGAAGCAAAGAATTTAATTAATCAGACACAAACCAAGAACCAAGCCGGTGACTGGAGAGAGGCACGGAAACTCGCTGAGCAGGCGCGTGCTAAATTGGTAAAACTGGTTGGGGAAATTAAGTCAGCCAAAGCAAAACTAAAAGGAGGAACAAATGAAACCAAGTAGAGAGTTTATAATTACTCTGGTTTTAGTAATTGTCATTGGAGCGGCTATTTGGGGCTATGCTTATTGGCAGGCACAAAAACCAATCACCACCACAACCACGCCTACTGTTACTACACAGATCGCCCCCCAAACAACAGAAACCCAATTAGAAGCCCAATTGACAACCGTGGATACTGATTTAAAAGAGATGGATGAGACCGAAACAGACTTTGATACCTCTGAAATAGAGTCCTTAGAAAAAGATCTGGATCCCTCTCAATTCGATGTTTTATAAGGGAGGAAATAAAATGGAAAATTTAATTAGTCTAGAAAACAAAACCGCAATTGTAACTGGTTCTTCATCGGGAATTGGCCGAGCAATATCAATTTATCTGGCAAAAGCAGGCGCGAGTGTGGCTTTGGCCGCACGACGAGTTGAAAAATTGGAAGAAGTCGCAAACGAAATTGAGAAAATAGGGCAAAAAGCTTTGCCTATTCAAGTTGATGTTACAGTCCGACAAGATATCCAAAAAATGGTGGCAGAAACAATTAAGCAGTTTGGCAAAATAGATATTTTGGTCAATAATGCTGGCGTATTAGACTTCAAAAATTTCTTAGAGATAGATGACGAAAACTGGAACAAAATTTTGAGTGTAAATCTAAGAGGTTATTTATGGACGGCCCAAGCAGTGGCAAAAGAAATGATCTCAAAAAAGCAGGGCAAGATTGTCAATATCGCCTCTGTTGCAGGAATTTCTGCCTTTCCCCAAATCACTATGTACAACATCTCAAAAGCGGCTGTGATTATGCTGACCAAAAGTATGGCACTGGAACTAGGACCGCTGGGTATTAATGTCAATGCCATCGCCCCGGGCATCATTGAAACAGAAATGACAGAAGAAATGCTAAAAGATCCGAAAACCATCCAAGGCTTTTTAAGCAAAATCCCATTGGGCAGAACAGGTAAGGCTGAAGATATTGCGGGCGCGGCGCTCTTTTTGTCCTCTGAATTGTCAAACTATATGACAGGTGAAACTGTTGTGGTTGATGGAGGATGGACCTGCCACTTATAGCCTCACCAATAACTAATCAATCCAATAACGAATAATTAGTTATTGATTCTATTCGCTGTTAGCGAGGGAAATTTGTTTAACCTAAAACAAATTTACAAAAAACGCGAGCCCTGGGTACATAAAGGCCAGTTTGGTAAACTCCTTGTTATTGGCGGTTCTCATCAATACACAGGCAGTCCTTGGTACAATGCGATGGCTGCCTTGAGGGCGGGTGTTGATTTAGTCTATATCTTTGCGCCAGACAGAGTGTCTAACATTTTAGCGACGGTCGCGCCAGAAATGATGACTGTGCCTTACAAAGGGAATTTTCTAACGCGGGCGCAGATTCCCTTAATTTTCAAAACAATTAAGGAAAGAAGAATTACTGCTTTACTTTTAGGTGGCGGCTTGGGCAGAGAGAAGGAAACGGTTAAGGCAGTTCATTCTATTATCCAAAAAGCAACCCTGCCAATGGTATTAGATGCTGACGCCATCCGTGCTTTGGAAAACAAATGGCAAATCTTAAAAGGCAAAAGTGTCGTTTTAACTCCTCATGCTGATGAGTTTAGGCAACTGACGGGTGAAAAGCCAAACCCGGATTTTTTTGACCGAAAAGAAAAGGTCAAAAAATGGGCAAAAATCATCGGGGTACCTATTCTATTAAAAGGACACATAGATGTTGTTTCTGATGGCAAAGAATTGTATTTTAATAAGGGCGGAGATCCACTAATGACGAAGGGCGGGTTTGGAGATACGTTAGCCGGGATTTGTGGCGCTTTACTTGCAAGGGGTATTAGTTCATTTGATGCGCTTTGCGCCGCCTGCTATATTAACAACAAAGCAGGCGAAATGGCTTGCAAGGAATATGGCGAGGGAGTTTTAGCCAGCGATATTTTTAAATTTATTCCGAAAATTATTTCATAGGAGGGCTTATGGCAAAAATCAAGGTAGATCAAAATCTTTGTATAGGCTGCGGGACATGCGTCTCGCTATGCCCCAAAAGTTTTAAACTAAACGAACAAACCCACAAAACAGAACCAATAGACCCGCCCGGCGACCCTGAGGAAAAAATTAAAGAGGCAGTTGAAGCCTGCCCCGTCTCCGCTATCTCAATAGAATAAGGTTAATTTTTTACATTAAAGATTTTATTAGTGGGCATGGATGGATTCGAACCATCGACTTCCACTTTATAAGAGTGGCGCTCTAACCGCTGAGCTACATGCCCGGATTTACATTTATATTCTACCCTAAATCTTAATCCTTTTTCAACAACTTCAAAAATTTCTAATGGCAGACGGGTGTTCACGCGTTGCGAAGACGCATATGCGGGACTGCGTTACCTTTTAAGGAGTTTTAGAAAGATATCTGCTGGTAGATAAACCCTGCCGATTTGTTTCATTCTTTTCTTGCCAGCCGCTTGTTTTTCCCATAATTTTCTTTTTCGGGTAATATCGCCACCATAAAGATGAGCAGTAACATTTTTCTTTAAGGCAGGAATATCCTCACGCGCAATAATGCGATTTTCTATTGCTGCCTGTAAAGAAACTTCAAAAAGATGGCGAGGAATCAATTCTTTGAGGCGCTTAACCAAATCTCTACCTATTGTTTCAGCCTTTTCCCTTGGTACGATTTGAGAAAGGGGCTCAATTTTCTCGCCAGCAGCCAGAATGTCCAGTTGCACTAAATCGGCTTTTCTATATCCAATGACCTGATAATTCATAGATGCAAAACCAGATGAAATGTTTTTTAATTGGTCATAAAAATCAATAATGACCTCAGACAAGGGTGCTTCATAAATTAAAATCGCCCGTTCGCCCAGATATCGCATCTCTTTGTACTCCGCCCGTCGTTGCCTCGCCAAATCCATCACCTGCCCAAGATATATATTTGGGGTAACAATCTCTAAACGAACGTATGGCTCATAATAGACACCGTCCAACATTTTAATGTCGGCCGTCGGGCGACTGATGATTATTTCAAAACCACAATCTCTTTGAATTCTTTCCTTGGTAATTTCAAGATGGAACATTCCCAAAAAACCGCAACGGAAGCCTGCCCCCAACGCCTTTGAGCTCTCCGGGGCGATCGTTAAAGAGGAATCATTTAATTGTAACCTGTAAAGAGCATTTTTTAGTTTATCAAAATTATTACTGCTTAAGGGGTATATACTGCCATAAATCATTGGCTTCGGTTTTTGAAAACCAGGTAATGGAGTAGAAGGAGTCTCAAAAGAAGTAACGGTATCTCCAATTTTTACTTTGCGAATATCTCGCAGACCTGTTTTTATATACCCAATCTCGCCGGCTGAAATTTCATCGCATGGAGTAAGTTGTGGCATAAAATAACCTACTTCTTGAATCTCACTGCTAAGGTCAGTAGCCAAAAATCTAACTTTATCCCCTGCCTTCACGCTTCCTTCGTAAATCCTAACATAAGCAATAACGCCTTTATAAACATCGTAAACAGAGTCAAATATCAACCCCTTAAGCGGGGTATCAATCTTACCAGACGGGCTGGGAATTCTCTGCACAATCGCCTCTAAAACCTTGTCTATATTCTGACCTGTTTTGGCTGATATCTGAATAATCTCATCTTCTTTAAAACCCAAACTTTCAAGTTCAGAAACAGTACGCCCTATCTCTGCTATTGGTAAATCTATCTTGTTGACAAGTGGAATAATCTGAAGTCCTGCTTGTTTTGCAAGAGTTAAATTGGCCAATGTTTGAGCCTCAACCCCCGAGGTAGCATCAACCAAAAGAAGGGCGCCTTCAACTGCTTTTAAGGCCCGCGAAACTTCATAAGAAAAATCAACATGACCAGGAGTATCTATAAGGTTCAGAATAAATTCTGAACCATCAAATCCGAGATCTGAATTTCTAATTTCTAAAATGCTATTTTTCTGTGATTTGATACTTAGAATTTTGGTATTGTTTAGAGTTTCGGAGTTAGAATTTTGAATTTGCGGACGATTTGGTTTCCATATCATCCGCACCGGTGCCATCTTTATCGTCACCCCCCGCTCTCTTTCAAGATCCATCATATCCAAATATTGCGGCTTCATCTTTTCCTTGGGTACAGTTTGGGTCATTTCCAAAAGACGGTCAGCCAGCGTAGATTTACCATGGTCAACATGGCTAATAATAACAAAGTTGCGAATTTGCACTAAGCGCATTTATTAAAAAATCTTTATCTTCTCAATAATTCTCTGTGCTTCTTTTAGATGCATTA
>Ga0078972_1011203_pt1 | contig 16196 bp, 21 predicted proteins | sample YelNatPaOPGAMG01_FD_67568 | JGI IMG/M metagenome (GOLD analysis project Ga0078972, IMG submission 67568) | Hot spring thermophilic microbial communities from Obsidian Pool, Yellowstone National Park, USA - OP-RAMG-01 (SPADES assembly) (version 2) | ecosystem: Environmental > Aquatic > Thermal...
TTGAAAAATCTCAAAAATTGAAAAATTATCAACCCTGCGAAGTTTATTCAAGAGTTGTTGGATATTTGAGACCAGTTCAACAATGGAATTTGGGAAAGCAACAAGAGTTTAAAGAAAGAAAGGAATACAAAATAAAAATTTAAAATTAAAAAGGTCGAAAATTTAACATTAAAGTAAACAAAAATATGGAAAACACAAATCAAAAAAGAATACCATTGTTAGGGGAAGATTTTCCTAAAATAAAGGTCCAAACAACACACGGAGAGATTGAATTGCCAGATTATTATCGGGGAAAATGGTTTGTTTTGTTTAGCCATCCTGCAGATTTTACTCCTGTTTGCACTACAGAATTTGTTGCCTTCCAGAAAAGATATGAAAAATTCAAAAAATTAAATTGCGAATTGATAGGTTTGAGTATAGATCAAGTTTTCTCTCATATTAAATGGGTAGAATGGATTAAAGAAAAATTAGGAACTGAAATTCAATTCCCAATAATTGCAGACGATACGGGAAAGGTTGCTGAAATGTTAGGATTGATTCACCCTGGAAAAGGAACGAACACAGTGAGGGCAGTTTTTGTTGTAGATGATAAAGGGAAAATAAGGGTTATTCTTTATTATCCGCAAGAATTAGGAAGAAATATAGATGAGATTTTAAGAGCGGTAGAAGCAATTCAGATTTCTGATAAACACGGGGTGGCAATGCCAGCCAACTGGCCCAACAATGAAATTGTTGGAGATAATGTAATAATTCCACCTGCAAAAGATGAAAAAACAGCAAAACAAAGATTGGAAATGGCAAAGAAAGGAGAGATTGAGTGTTTCGATTGGTGGTTCTGCCACAAAAAAATAAAGAAATAGAGGTAAAAGAAATAGTTTTAAAAGGCATTGAAAGATTTAATGAAATTAGATTACCAGAGGCTAAGACAGAGTTAGTAAAGATTAAAAAGAATGAAATTTTGGTTCGCTTTTCAGGGCATATGTGTTTTACATGCGGAGCCTATGATTATTTTGATGATTTGATTTTTGAAATGTTAGAAGTTGGGCTTTGGCTTGAAAGAAAAGAATTTCAAAGAGAAAATGAAAATAGTTATTTGGTGAAATATAAAATATTAAAGGTCGAAAAATAATTTTTAAAATTAAGATATGGCAAAAAAATGCAAAAAACCAAAAAAATAAAAAAAGATCCAGTGACGGTTTCTGATCCAAAACCAGTAAAAAAAGGTTCAAAAACTGAGGAGAATTTATGGAAAGCATTTGCCGGAGAAGCTCAAGCAAGGAACAAATACACATATTTTGCAAAAATTGCTAGAGAAGAGGGATATCAAGGAATTGCGGCGGTTTTTGAAGAAACTGCTCAAAATGAATTAGAACATGCAAAGATGATTTGGAAGCTTTTGGGGAAATGGGCAGATACCAAAGAAAATTTGAAAATGTCAATTGAGGGAGAGCATTACGAATGGACAAAAATGTATCCTGAATTTGAGAAAGTGGCAAGGGAAGAAGGATTTGAGGATGCAGCAAAATTTTTCAAGGAAGTAGCAGAAGTTGAAGAGCAGCATGAAAAGAGATTTAAAAGATTGCTTGAAGAGTTAGAGAAAGGAGAGGTTTTTAAAAAGAAAGAAAAAGTGATGTGGGTTTGTCGAAATTGTGGGTATGTTCATTGGGGAAGAGAAGCGCCAAAAGAGTGTCCAAATTGTAGGCACCCTCAAAGCTATTTTGAGGTGAGGTGCAAATACTAACTCAAAAGTCAAAACTCAAAAGTCAAAAGTTCAAACTCAAAACTCAAAACTAAAAATTATGATTCAGGTAAAACAAATTTATAAATGTTCAATTTGCGGAAACATTGTTGAGGTTTTGTATGCTGGAGGAGGAACTTTAGTTTGTTGCGGAAAACCAATGGAACTTTTGGCAGAAAAGACAGAAGATCAAGGAATGGAAAAGCACGTTCCAGTGATCGAAAAAACAGAAAGAGGAGTAAAAGTTAAAGTTGGGTCAGTACCGCATCCAATGGAAGAAAACCATTACATTCAGTGGATCGAATTAATTGCAGATGGTGTTTCTTTAAGGAAATTTTTAAAACCAGGAGACAAACCCGAAGCCGAATTTGAAGTTAAAGCAAAAGAACTTCAGGCAAGAGAATATTGCAACCTTCACGGATTGTGGAAATCTTAAAATAAATTTTGTTTTTTTATTTAAAACCTAATTGGTAGATTACCGTTTTTGAGAACGATACTATTTAACTTTTTGTCAAAATAAAGCTGAGTAGCTTTAACTTTAACGCCTACCCTTTTGGCTTTAAGCAAAAGCTCATAAATTTTAGGATCGGCTTTTTTATTTGGTGAAAAAGCATCGACATTTTTCATTCCGACAATAAAAAGTATAATTGAGCTTTTTGGATTTTTAAGTAAAGTTAAGATGTGTTTTGCTCCTCTTTTTGAAGGACAATCAGGATACATTGCTAAATTTTTATATTTCATTACTGCGCTTTTTGCCTCAAGGTAATATTCCCTGTTTTTATAGTAAATTAAATAATCAATCAAAGAACCGTTGAGTTTAAAATTTCTTTTCAAAATTTTTCCTCCTTTAAGCCAGGGAATGAATTGATTTTTTAGGGCAATTTCAAAGCATTTCATTTGAATCAAGGTATCAATGATTGAAAAAGCGCGTTCATCTTCTTTTACCATCGAAAGTCTAAATTTTAATTTACCTTTATTTTGAGTTGGCAAAACTAGACCAACCTTTCCTTTTTTTATGAATTCTTCCAATTTTCCGGTATTATTTAGATGCCCAAAGATATTTTTGTTTTTTATTTTAAGTCTTACTACAAATCGATTTATTCTTTTCAAAATTGTTGCTTTTTGATAATTTTCAATTTTTATTAATGTTTTCATTTTTTAACGCTCCTTAAGGCCTCTTTAAATTTTAGCAAATTTGGACAAGCTTCTTGAAAACAATAAAAATTTAAATTATACTAATTACATGGGAGAGAACTTCGCTAATCAATTATTTCAAAATCCAATTTTGATTTTTCTTTTAATTATTTGGTCTTTGTTTTGGAAAGGGATTGCCCTTTGGAAGGCAGTAAAGAGTAACCAAAAGGGTTGGTTTGTGATGCTTCTTTTAATTAATACTGCTGGAATTTTGGAGATAATTTATATTTTTGCTATAGATAAAAAATTAAAAAAGGTAGAAAAATAAAAAATTCAATATGCAAAAGAAAACTCTTTTTGGAATTATCATTTTTATCATTTTTGTCGGAATGGTTTTTGCTTTTTTGGGAAGAAACCTTAAAAAAGAAAGCTCAGACCAGAGCAAAAATCAAATTAGTCAAAACCAAGAAACTTCAAAGCCCTTTTTTCAAATTGAGAAGGTATATTTTAGCGAAACTAATGACCCGAATAATGTTTTGTTGAACATTAAAGTTAAAAGAAATAAAATTGCCGAATATAAATATGAAATTCATTTTCCACCTCAAGAAGGAGCGCCACAAGGAATTGGACCGATTGAAGCTGAAAGCGCCAAGCCCGCCCAATTTCAAGAAGAAGTAACCACCACACCAGAATCATTAATCCAAGAGTTCATTGCCAGAAGCTATCCTGATAATGTTCCAGAATTTGGCAAAAGTTATTTTTGTAAAATTAAGTTTTATTTAACAAATGGTAAAGAATACACATGGGAGGGGAATGTTGGTTGGGAGAAAGTTGAAGAAAAAAAGACACAAGAAAGAGGAGCAGCTCCTACAGCGATTAATAACGGAGTAATTACTTTAAATTTCCCACCGCTACCAAATCTTCCTTCTTGGGAAGAAGAACTTCAAAGAGAATGGGTGCCAGACATTGTTGGAAGATTGATTTGGGGGTATCGGGTTAAATTAAATGGCGATTTTGTTGGCGACTGGCCAGCAGTTTATACGCCAACCGGAGCCAATTCTTACACTATTTCTGACCCTCAAAGCATTTCTCTTACCAATTTAGTTCCTGGTCAGTATTATGATGTGGAGGTTTATCCTTTGGGAATTTTTGTGAGTCCAAATTTAGTAACTAATGACGGACGAAGATATTTAATTGCCAAATTTGGAATAAACAATTTTTCTTGGGCTTGGTCTAATGGGCAGGGCCAGCCAACTAGTCCTTGGGCGCCTCTTCAAGAAATTCCTTCTTGGTATCATGATGTGAGTTATCCCGGTTATTTCTTTATTTCCCATTCTGTTTTTGAGGGAAAAGTTCAGGCAAAAAGAGTTGGAGGTGGCGGTGGCGGAGGCGGCGGTCTTATACAATAATTTTTTAAATTAAAATTTATAGGAAAGAAAATTTTAATTGTTGTAATAAATCTCACTATTGAGCTCGGAGTTCCATAGTTGATTTTGAAGCCAGAGAATACTGCAACCTTCATGGATTGTGGAAGTCAAAAAATAGCGAATGAATTTTTGAACGTCTTATTTTTATGAAAAGATAATTGATCCTTTATTGAAAGAGGTTAGGGAATTTATTGTTGATTTTTCTGAAACGATGGCAGGGGATAAGGTTTTAGATTTAGGTTGGGGGCTGGGGCCCAGGCAATTTATTTTGCTAAAAAAGTGGCAATCGTAACTGGTGTTGATATTAATCCAAAAATGATAGCCTGGGCCTCGAAAAAAAGTGAAAGAGAAAAGCTTAAAATATTTTTTCAAAAAGAAGATATAACAAATTTATCTTTTCCAGATTCATATTTTGATTTGGCAACGATTACGCTTGTTTTTACACGAAATTAGAAAAGAAAAAAGAGACAAAGTGATTTCTGAAATGAAAAGAACCGTTAAGAAAAACGGAATTTTAATATTTGTCGATTTCAATTATCCTATGCCCGAATCCTTTATTTTTTTTGATAAGAATGCTTGAATTTTTGGGAGGAAAGAATAATTTTGAAAATTTTAAAAGTTACTTAAGGGAGGAATTTTGACGATTTTTAAACGAAATAGTTTAAAAGTAGAAAAAATTGAATACTTAAAAAATAACCTTTTGATTGCAATTAAAGGAAAAAATAGTTAGAATATAAGTCAATAGGAAAGGTCAAAATAAAATTAAAAAAAATATGACGAAAAAAGAATTTTTTATTAAAAAAGTTATTCCTAAAATCGAAGAGCAAATTTTTGGATACGACTTTCAGTTGATTAGAAATCAGTATATTTTGAACAAACTGGAAAAAGATTTAGAAGATTTGGAGGCATCACCAGTTTTGCAAGCTGGAGATAATATCGATAAAGTGTTAAAAGAAAGGGGGCAGAGAAGGGCGGAATTAAAACAACAAATTGAGGAGCTGAAAAGAAATATTGCTTATTTGCCCTTAATAAAAGAGGAAGAAGAAAAATTTTTGGAATATTTCAAAAATCTAGTTGAGAATTTATAAAATATAAAATTAATTCTAAACAAAACTCAATGAAGGGAGTTTCCAAGGTTGAATTTAATGGAAATTTAAGAGAATCAATAGTGAAGGCGGTTAGTTTGATCGGAGGATTTGAGAGGTTTATTCAAAAAGGAGATGTCGTTTTGGTCAAACCAAATTTTAACACTGCTGATTCTTTTCCTGCTTCGACTGATTTTGAATTTTTAAAAGAGGTAGTGAAATTAATTTACGAGAGAGAACCAAAGTTAGTGATGGTAGGGGAGAGTTCTACAATGAGCTTTAATACTAAAAAAATAATGGAAAAACTAGGTATCTTTAAGCTTTTAGATTTGGAAAATCCACCAAGAATTTATGTTTTCGAAGAGTGGAGATGGCAGAAAAAAGAAGTTCCAGAAGGAAAATTTTTAAAATCAGTATCGATCACAGAAATTTTAGAAAGAGTAGATAAAATCGTTCTTTTGCCTTGTTTGAAAACTCACAAATACGCTCAATTTACCGGGGCTTTAAAGTTGGCAGTAGGTTTTATGAAACCAATAGAAAGGATAAAGCTTCATATGTTTAACCTCCAAGAAAAAGTAGCCGAATTGAATACGCTTTTTAATCCTAATCTAATTATTATGGACGCCAGAAAATGTTTTATTAGTGGAGGACCAGCCGAAGGGGATGTAAAAGAGGCAAATTTAATTTTAGCTTCTGATGATAGAATCGCGATCGATGTTGAAGGCATAAAAATTATTCAATCTTTTAAAGGAAATTCATTAAAAAATATTAATCCTTGGGAATTGCCTCAAATTAAAAGGGCGGTAGAATTAAAATTGGGAACACAAAACGAAAACGAATATCAAGTATTTTAGATTATGATTTCATTCGAAGATTTCAAAAAAATTGAATTGAGAATAGGAAAAATATTGGAAGTTGAAAAAATAGAAAAAAGCGAGAAGCTTTTAAAATTGATTGTTAGTTTGGGATCGGAAAAAAGGCAATTGGTAGCTGGTATTGGTAAATTTTACAAACCCGAAGATTTAATTGGGAAAGAAATTGTTGTCGTAGCTAATTTAGAACCAAGAAAATTAATGGGTGTCGAAAGTCAAGGGATGCTTTTGGCAGCAGATAAAGAAGGGGAACCTGTAATTTTGATTCCAGAAAAAGAAGTTCCGCCTGGCACAAACATTCGGTGACATTAAAATTATGGAAAGAAAAAATCTTGAAATTTCTAAAAGATCAGAAAAAACTCAATTTTCTCCAATTCGAAGGTTTAATTCTTTGCTGGGGTTAGCTAAAGAGAAGAGAATTAGTGTTTTTGAACTCCAAATCGGACAGCCGGATTTGGAAACACCTAAAGAATTTCTAGAAAGAATAAAAAAATTTAAAGGAAAAATTTTATCTTATACAGATTCTCTTGGATTTTTAGAGACAAGAAAGGCTTGGCAAAAATATTACAAAGATGCGGGAATTGATTTTAAAAGTTCAGAAATAGTTATTACCACTGGGGCGAGCGAATCAATTTTATTTTCTTTTAGTGCTGTTTGCGATCCTGGCGATGAAATTATTGTCTTTGAACCTTTTTATTCAAATTATAACGGTTATGCCTCAATGCTAGGAATAAAGTTAAGACCCGTTAGGACTTTTATAGAAAATAATTTTCATTTGCCCGAAAAGAAAAAAATTTTAGAAAAAATTGGAAAAAAAACCAAAGGAATTTTAATTTGTAACCCAAACAATCCCACAGGAACCGTATATCAAAAAGAAGAATTAAAAATGATATCTGAAATTGCAAAAGAGAAAAACCTTTTTGTTTTGTCTGACGAAACTTATCGAGAAATTATTTACGATGAAAGAAAATTTTATTCGATGATGCATTTTAAAGAAATTCAGGATAGGGTAATTTTAATTGACAGCGCTTCAAAAAGATTTAATATTTGTGGGGCGAGAATGGGATGTTTGGCGACAAAAAACAAAAAAATTATTGAAGCAGTGACCAAATTTGCTCAGGCGCGCCTTTCTCCTCCAATGCTTGATCAATTAGCGCTTATTCCTATTTTGAAAAGATCTAAAAAATATACTAAAAAAATTGTTGCTGAATACACAAAAAGAAGAAACGTTGTCGTTAAAGGCCTCCAAAAAATTCCCAATATTTCCTTTGCGAAGCCAGAGGGCGCTTTTTATATGATAGTAAAATTGCCAATTAAAGATTCTAATCATTTTGTTGAATGGCTATTAACTAAATTTTCTTTTAAAAAGAAAACAGTAATGGTGGCGCCAGCCTCTGGTTTTTATGCTAATCTAGGAGCCGGTAAAGATGAAATTAGAATTGCTTTTGTTCTTTCAGTAGAAAAATTAAGAGAAGCAATAGAAATTTTCACGAAGGGATTGCAAGAATATACGAAACTTTAAAATGAACGGCGGTTTTATTTTAATTAATAAACCAACCAAAATCACCTCGCACGATGTTGTTGATACATTAAGAAGAATCACTGGAATTAAAAAAATTGGTCACGCTGGAACCTTAGACCCTTTTGCTACGGGACTTTTGATTTTGGGCATTCAAAGAGAGTTCACAAGAAGGCTTTCTTTTTTTCAAAAAAAAGACAAAGAATACATTGCCACGCTAAAGTTAGGGGCAGAGAGCGATACTTTTGATAAAGATGGGAAAATTTTTGAAAAAGAGGTTAAAAAACTTCCAGAAAAAAAAGAAATTGAAAAGATCTTAAAGAGCTTTTTGGGGGAAGTTGAACAAACTCCGCCAGCTTTTTCGGCAAAAAAGATTGGAGGAAAAAAACTTTATGAATTAGCGAGAAGGGGGATTAAAACAGAAATAAAACCTCAAAAAGTAAAAATTTATGAGATATCAGTTTTAGAATATCATTTTCCATATTTGAAAATAAAAGTGAAATGCTCTAGCGGAACTTACATTAGATCTTTAGCATCAGATATTGGAAAAAAATTAGGTTGTGGAGCTTACGTTGAAGAATTAGTAAGAACAAAAATCGGTGAATTTTCAATAGAAAATGCAGTAGAGCTTTCAAAATTGAATCCTCAAAACTGGAGAAATTTTTTACTGAAATGAAAAAATTAATAAAAATCGAGCTATAAAATTGTCAATCCTTATTCTAATGTTCTTGAGAACATTAGAATATTAAAACGTATTTTTGGAGATTGTCAAATTTATTAACTTTTCTCAGGTGTCTTTTATTATCTCAAGTATACAACGAAAAATTTCTCCCAATTATATAAGGAAAAAATTGCTGAATATTCATTTTAAATTCTCAATTACAAATAAAAAAAATAATGGCGAGAAATTTCTTTTAATTCCAGTTCCGTAAAAATTTTGGTATAATAAAGTGAAAACCAATTTACATTAATGATTTCTTATTACTTGAGGACAATTCAAGATAGGGTTTTAAGAGAAATTCCGGAATTTTCAAAAGGGTGTTTGATCTATTGTAGAGAACCAGATGAAAAAGAATTAGAATTTTTAAAAAATAAATTTTCTCTTGAGGAAATGCTTTTAAAAGACGCTCTCGACCCTTACGAAATTCCAAGAATAGAAGAGCACGAGAACAAGGTTTATATTTTTTTAAGAGCTCCGCTGAGCGAAGACAATAAAATCTTTACCGTGCCCCTTTTATTAGTAATAAGCTCTGAATTTTTTCTCATTCTTGCTCAAAATAAGTTCGATTTTTTAGAAGATTTTTTAAATAAAGAAAGATACTTTATTTTTACCACTCAGAAAACAAAACTTTTTCTTCAAATTCTTTCTAAAATTTGCGAAGTCTTTAAATTCAATATTTTGAGAATTAACAAGGAAATAAAAAGAGCAGTTTTTGAATCCAAGAAAATAGAAGAAAACGAAATTAAAAAATTTATTAGGTTTGAAGTAATCCTTCAGGATTTTTTTAGCACCTTAGTTTCTACTAAAGTAGTGCTTGTGAGTGTTTTACAAAAGCAGTATCTGGAGCTATTTCAAGCCGACAAAGAATTGATTGACGACCTAATATTGGAAATAGATCAATTAGAAGAGATTTCAAAAAGTAGCGTTAAAAACATTATTAATTTGAGGGAGGGACACGAAATTATTTTTACCAATATGGTAAACAAAATAATTAAAATTTTAACCGCCTACACAATCATCGTTTCCATTCCAACGATTGTGGCATCCTTATACGGAATGAATGTTCATTTGCCATTGGGAGAACATCGATTTGCTTTTTTTATTATTTTACTTTTCTCTTTGGCATTAATGATTTTGGTGGCTTTAATTTTTAGATGGAAAAAATGGCTTTAAAATAAAACTTCAAAAATTTTATAGTTTTAATCAGGAAAAAAAATTTTTATAAATTCTCAAAATCGAGGAAGATTTGAAAGGCCAAAGTAAATATTTTTAAATTTTTTGCTTTTTTAAAAGAAAATTATTAATATAAATAAAACCAAAAAGGTCCAAAAATTAAATTAACTATGGAAAAAAAAGAATTTCAGGTTAAGGCAAAAGATGAAGATTTGAAAGGAATTTACGCTAACGCTATGGTCGTTTTTCATACTAAAGAAGAGTTTTGTTTAGATTTTCTTTTGATAAACTTTAACCAACCGATTTTAGTTTCAAGGATAATTACCAGTCCTGCCCATTTAAAGAGAATTGTGGAAGCTTTATCTGATAATTTGAGAAAATACGAAGAGAAGTTTGGAAAAATTGAAGCATCCAAGGAAGCGGAATTTACTTTAGGATTTAAACCAGAATGATGCTTGAAGAAAAAATAGAAAAATTAATAAAAAAAGAAATTGAAAGTTTAGGATGTGAGCTAAAGAAAGTTGAAATAAAGCAAAAAAGAGCTTCAAAAGAGTTAATCATTACCATCGATAAAGAGGGAGGAGTTTCGGTTGAAGATTGCGCTCGGGTTTCGAAAAGAATTGACCCAATTTTGGAAAAAGCTAATTTGTTTGAAAGTAGATGGTGCTTGATTGTTTCCTCACCGGGAATTGAAATTTCAAAAGAAGATCTCGAAAAATTAAAATAGTGTTGTAAAATTAAACAATGAAAATCAGATGTCATGTTTTTGTTTCGGGAAGGGTCCAAGGAGTTTTCTTTAGGCAAAATACTTTAAAGAGGGCAAAAGCTCTCGGCTTGAAAGGTTGGGTAAAAAATACAGAAGATGGAAAGGTTGAGGCAGTTTTTGAAGGAGAAAAAGAAAAAATTGAAAAAATTTTAGAATGGATGAGAAAAGGTCCGCCATTTGCAAGAGTTGATGGTTTGGAAATTGAATGGGAAAATTTTAAAGGCGAATTTGATGATTTTGAAATAAAATATGATTGAGGTTTTATCTCTAGGAGGTTCTTTAGTTTGTCCAAAAGAAATTGATGTTTTGTTTTTGAAAAAATTTAGAAATTTTGTTTTAGAATGGGTGAAAAAAGGAAAGAAATTTTTGATTTTTGTTGGGGGAGGGAAAATTGCAAGAAAGTATCAAAAGGCGGCGAAGGAATTCAAAGTAAAAAGCGAAGAATTGGATTGGATTGGAATTTTTGCAACTATTTTAAATGCTCAATTAGTAAAATCAATCTTTGGAAATTTTGCTTTTGAAAAAGTACTCACTGATCCCACAAAGAAAGTAAAAACAAAAAAGAAAATAATCGTTTTTGGAGGATGGAAACCAGGAAGGTCAACAGATTTCGATTGCGTTTTGACAGCAAAAAGTTTTGGAGCAAAAAGAGTAATCAATCTTTCAGATGTTGATTTTATTTATGATAAAAATCCAAAAAAATTCAAAGATGCAAAACCCTTAGAAAGAATTTCTTTTGATGAACTTTTTAAAATCATCGGAAGAAAATGGACCCCTGGTGCAAACATTCCATTCGATCCAGAAGCCGCAAAATTGGCAAAGAAAGAAAAAATTAAAGTCATATTTTTAAACGGAAGGAATTTCAAAAATTTAGAAAAGGTCTTTTTTGTGGAAAAATTTAAAGGGACAATCATTGAATAATGGAAGTTTTTGAAGCGATTTTAAAAAGAAGAAGCGTTAGAGATTTTGAGAAAAAGGAAATCCCGAAAGAAAAAATTGAAAAATTAAAAACCGCTTTAATTTGGGCCCCATCTGCTGGAAATTTGCAGGCAAGAAAGTTTTATTTTGTTTTTAATGAAGAAATAAAGAAAAAATTGACAAAAGCTGCTTTAAATCAAAATTTTATTGCAAAAGCTCCCTTGGTGATCGTTGGCTGTTGCGATTTAGAAAAAATTTCATGGTATGGAGAAAGGGGAAGGAATCTTTACACAATTTGCGATGTTTCTGCTGCGGTCGAAAATTTGCTTTTGATGGCAACAGCAGAAAGTCTTGGAGCTTGTTGGGTCGGATCTTTCGATGAAAAAGAGGTTTCAAAAATTTTGAATTTGCCAAAAAATGAAAGACCCATTGTAATAGTTCCAATTGGTTTTCCAAAAGAAATTCCATCTCCTCCAGAAAGAGAGCCAATTGAAAATTTAATAAAAGAAATAAAATGAGCGATCTTTTTGTAGGAATTGACCTTGGGATAGAAAGAAAGAAAACCTCAGCAATTTGCATTTTGGAAAAGAAAAACCAAAAAATTTCACCTTTAAAAGATTGGTGTCAAAATTGTAAAGATATTTTCGGAAAGGAAGTTTTTAAAAAATTAAAACCATATTTGAAAGAAACAAGAGTAATTGCGATCGATGCTCCTTTAACAAAAGGAAGAGGAAAGGGAAGAATGCGACTTTTTGAAAAATTTTTCTCAAGAAAACTATTTAGGGATGAAAAGATAAACCCAGTTCCTCCAGCTTTAATTCCAAAAGTTTGCGATCTTTCTTTGAAGTTGAGAAAGAATTTAGAAAATGAAGGTTTTGTTTTAGACATAAATTTAATCGAAACCTCTTCTCGCTTAGTTGGTTCATTTTTAAATCATTCCAATGTTCTTAAGAACATTGGAACATTCTGCAAAACGAAAAACCAAAAATCTGCCTTTTTAACTGCCTTAGTTGCCTATTTCCACTCAAAATTTCAGACAAGGTATATTGGCTACAAAGATGGATTTTTATTTTTACCAAAAATTTCCTTTTGGAAGAAAGAATGGAGAAAAAAATTTTACTTTGTCTGGAAAGAAAGGCCAAGGTTAAAGTATAGATATTTGATTACCAACATTTTTGAAAAATAAAAAATCTATAAAAATCTGGTAAAATAAAATAATGTTGGATAGAAGACAAAAATATTTGCAAATTGCTCTAAATAGTACTCTGGAAGAAGCCAGAGCAATAATTTCCCAAATTCCTCTTGACAAAAGGATAATCATTGAAGCTGGAACCCCTTTAATCAAAACTTATGGTTTAGGGGCAATTCAAATGATTAGAACTTGGTGGGAAGAGAGAATTTTGGGGCCCTTACAAACTCAAACTTCAAAGTATTCCAACATTTGGGAAATATTGCTAAGTGATATATTTAAACTGCCGGTCAAATCATCCTCTACTTCTAAAAGTCCAACTTCAGCAAATGTTTTCGTTCCTTATATTGTGGCTGATTTAAAAAGCATGGATAGGGGGGAAAGAGAAGTGAAAATTGCCAAAGAAGGAGGAGCGAACGCTGCGGTTGTTTTGGGGCAAGCTCCTATTGAAACAATCAATGCTTTTATTGAAGAATGCGAAAAAGTTGGTTTAGATTCAATGATCGATATGATGAATGTAGAATACCCTTTAGAGGTTTTACGAAAATTAAAAACACTGCCTACTGTAGTCATTTTGCACCGAGGTGTGGACGAGGAGATCTTTAACCCTGAATCTGAAATTCCTTACCATGAAATTCAAAGAATTAAATCAAACTACGATATTTTAGTGGCAGTTGCTGGAGGAGATACAATTCAAGAGGTTCAAAGAGCAATTTTCAACGATGCAGATATTGTCGTTGTCTGGAAGTCCTTTTATCAAAGCACCGCTCAAACCGCAAAACTGGCAGAAGATTTTTTAAGAGAAATTAAGTAATCTGAGCTTTTTACAAATAATTTTTCTTTTTTCTCTCTTCGATAATCGATTTTATTCCTTCCAAGATTTCCACTGGCAAAGCAAAAATTACGGTTTTTGAAGGGTCGGGTTGAAGTTTGTCTATTGTTTCAAGAGTTCTTAAGGAAAATCCTCCTGGAATTTCACTTAAAACCTTCGCTGCCTCTCTTAAATTTTCAGCAGCTTTTATTTCTCCTTCAGCTTTAATAATTATTGCTCTTTTTTCTCTTTCAGCTTCAGCTTGAGCTGCCATTGCTCTTTTCATTGAAGCTGGAATTTCAATATCTTGAATTTTTATTCCAATAATATCAATTCCCCAAGGAGCTGTTTCTGTGTCAACAACTTTTTTGATTTCAGAAGCAATTTTTTCTCTTTCAGTCAAAAGAGTATCCAATTCCACTCCACCAATAATATCTCTTAAAGCAGCCATTGCGTATTGAGAAACTGCATAAGAATAATTTTCTATTTTTAAAATCGCATCCTCTGCTCTTTCCACCTTAAAGAAAACGACTGCGTTAATTCCTACTGGCACATTATCCTTAGTAATAGTTTCTTGACGAGGAACATCGAGGGTAGTGATTCTCATGTCAACTTTGATTAATTTTTGAATTCCAGGAAAAATCCAACGCAAACCAGGCTCATAAGTTCCAGTATATTTTCCCAATGTTAACACCACTCCTTTTTCGTATTGATCAATTACTCGCAACCCTGCAACAAGGAGGACAATGAAAATAAAAATTATCGATAAAAACCACATAATCAATTTTTAAATTCTATTTTTACCACTTAAAAATCGACCTTTTACTTTATTGATCGAACTTTTCACGTAATTCATTCTTCAAATTATAATAAATTTTGTGGCTCAATTCAAAATTTCAATCTAAAAATTTCTAAAAAATATGGCAAAAAAATCAAAATTCCGGCGATGGCAGATCCAAGGCACATTATCAAAAACGTTCCAGCTGATATATCCTTGATTGCTTTTATTTTATGATGATAAGAAGGATGGAGAAAATCTAATGTTTTTTCTATTTGGGTGTTGATCAGTTCTAACGCTATCGTAAAGGAAATGGTTAAAATGAGGATTGCTTTTTCTACAAAAGAAACCTTGAATATAAACATTAAAGCAATTACTAATACTGCAATAAAACAAAAAATTTTAAAATTCCGCTCTTTAAAAGCCAATTTCAATCAAGAAATTGCAAAATAGAAGCTTTTGAGGAAATTTTTATTATTTCGAATTTTTGGAAGTTTCCATATTTTGATATTTTATTAAAAAAGCTATAAATTAAAAGTAAAAGCTAATGAAAATTCCAAAAAAAATAATCAAAATTTTAAAAGAAGGGGGAATCGGAGTTTTGCCAACTGATACAATTTATGGATTAGTTGGTTCTGCTCTGAAAAAAGAAACCGTTGAAAGAATTTACAAAGTAAGGAAAAGGGAAAAAACAAAGCCATTTATTGTTTTGATTTCCGATGCTGAAGATTTAAAAATTTTTGGAATACGGCTGGAGAAATTTCAAAAAAAATTAGTTAAAAATTTTTGGCCAGGACCTTACAGTTTAATTTTTGATTGTAAAAGTAAAAAATTCGAATATTTACACAGAAGAAAAAAGAGTTTAGCTTTTAGAGTTCCAAGTCCAAAATGGTTAAGAAGCCTTCTAAAAAAATCAGGACCTTTAGTAGCGCCTAGCGCAAATTTAGCCAGAATGCCTTTTGCAAAAACTATTAAAGAAGCGAAAAATTATTTTGGAAATCAAATTAATTTTTATTTTAATGCTGGAAAAATCGATAAAAAACCATCGATCTTAATTGACGCTAGGAAAAAAGAAATTAAAATTTTAAGAAAATGCCTGAACCCAACGAGAAAATTTTTCCCCTTCTAAATCAAAAAATCGCAAATCATTTTTAAGAGTTAAGAACAATCAGGCAACGGCATAGAAGTTATTATTCTTACAGCTGTGTTGGCTTTTGGCTTGGATTTGTTAATTTTTTCCACCAGAGAAAAATCGGAAGCTTGCTTTTGATTTTAGCTTTTTTAGTTGGATTTTCAGTAATTTACTGTGGTTTTCATACTCCTTTTGATGTTTTAGCTGGAATTTTGTTTTCATTTTTATTTGTGTTTATTTTTGAGAAAATTTTGTCAGGCAAAACATAAAAATCAGAAAATGATTTGTAACCAACTTGAAGTTAATTTTAATTTTTTAGATAATTTAGATAATGTAAAAGAGACGACTTTCTAAAACTAAAATAAAAAGCCGTCCTTAAATTGCTATGGCAAATCCATTTTATTCCTGGCAAAAATTGTTGTCAAGAGGAAGGTTGTGGAAAAATGAGAAAGAAAATTCAAATGCAAAATTTGTCTTTCTAATTCATCCAAGGGTCTCAGCGAGAGAGGATATGGGAAGAGCTTTTTGGTTATTTAAATATTTTCCCGAAAAAATATTGGTAAGGTTGATCCCTTTTTTGCCCCCAATTGTGAGAGGTAAAGTATTTTTCTTACCAGAAAAAAAATTAGTAGGATGGATTATAGTTGTTCCTTTAACAGCTGAACAATTCCTTTCATTTCCTAAAAATTTTATCCTTAAAAAGTTAATCCATGCTCTTGAAAAAGCAAAAAAACTTGGAGCTAAAATAGTAGGATTGGGAGAATTCGTCGCTTCTGTAACCAAAGGAGGAGGAGAATTAGTAGGCAAGGTACCAGGGATTTTTATTGATAATGGAAAAGCTTTAACTGCAGCAGTAACTCTAAAAGCAATTGAACAAATATGCGAAATTAAAAAAATAAATTTGACTGATGAGAAAATAGCAATTGTAGGAGC
>Ga0078972_1011211_pt1 | contig 16184 bp, 7 predicted proteins | sample YelNatPaOPGAMG01_FD_67568 | JGI IMG/M metagenome (GOLD analysis project Ga0078972, IMG submission 67568) | Hot spring thermophilic microbial communities from Obsidian Pool, Yellowstone National Park, USA - OP-RAMG-01 (SPADES assembly) (version 2) | ecosystem: Environmental > Aquatic > Thermal...
TCGGAAGAACTACTTTCTATCGACATTTTCCCCCTGAGGCCATCCAGAACCTCAGACTGCCTCTTTAGATTTCTATGTCGCGTTACGTACCTTTATGGGATTCTACCCAATATTGAGGTCCCTCTTTCTACACAAGCTTGAAAGGGTTCTCAAGTCTTATTGTGTGCGGGACGCGCCTCACTCTTTCTTTGTGTTGGGCTTCTTAAAGAAGCTCATGAAATCTTCCTCAAAAGCCTCCATCCGCCGGTCGTGCTCTGCCAAAAGGTCCAGGTGACCTGCAGTGATCTGTGCCTTTGTCTCAAGGATAGACTGGGCCGTGCTTTGAGCACTGTCTTGAAACTGATCCTGCAAAGCATGGTGTTTCTGTTCAATCTCAAGGCGGCGGCTTTCTGTGGCTTTCGCCTGGGCTCCCACCTTTTTGTTCATCCAACTCCCCACGGCAAGTATTGTCCCTAAGACGAATACACACAGCAATGTCACCTTCTGGCTAAAGTCTAACTCACTCATAGCGCTTCCCCACTTCTTCAATTGGCTCTGCAAAAATATCAACTGTCTTGTGCGGCTTGAAACTATTCCGACCTGCAAGGGCATCATCAAGACCCTTCTCCACAGTCGCTTCCATCACTTCGTCAATACGATCCAGGCTGGCTGCAAACTTCCGTGACGATTCAAGATGAGCCTCAGACATTTTCTTGAAATCCGCCTCAAACCTGGCATGCCCCTCCTTAATCAGCTTCCAAACCCGCTCGTTAGTGTCATCAGTGGTGTTGTGATTCTCTTGAGCCGCAATATGGCTTTCAGCCGGTTGACTCAACGTCGACCAAATAACATCTCCCACAGTCACAAGACTAATGGCAGAGGCCCCTACAAAAAGGGCGATTCCCAAAAGAACCTTGTCTTCGGTTTTTAAGGATTTGGACCATCCTGATTTTTGTGTCATACTCGCTTTGAAGTATTTTGCATGAATCCTTCTGTTCATATTATTCTTCCTTTTCAAATGGAGCCTCCGAGAGCCTGATGACATTGCAGGACCAACTCGGAGGCATTCTATTCCTGTAAAATTCTATTGTTTGTCTTATTCAGCATATAAGGGAACGTGGGGTACCGCATCTGTTTCTCCCTCAGACTCAGATGTTTGTCCCTTTTTCGACAAGAGCTGAATCTCTCCCCCAAACCTGGGCAGTACGATTTCCCAGACCTTGATGTCTTGTCCCTGGGCATTGGCCCAAGATCGGGTCTGAAGCTGCCCTTCCACAAAGAGGAGATCGCCTTTGCCCACATACTTTTCAACAAAGTTCACGCTGGGCTCATGAAAAATCACAACCTTATGCCACTGCGTCTCTTTTTGTTTTTCTCCCTCTGCATTCACCCAGTTCTCATGGGTGGCCAGAGAAAAAGATGCAACTTTCATCCCTTTCGCTGTTGTTCGAATCTCCGGCAGTCCGCCAACGTTTCCAATTAATGTGGCTTTGTTTAATGATGCCATAATCTATTCCTCCATTAAATCATTGTTAGTTAGTCTACAGTGTTTCAGCAAATCCGCTGCTTGTTAATGAAGCTCAGCTTTTCAGCCGCGCCTCATATCTTCTTGAGTGATTCAAGGGGGGAACGGGGTCCAGACCAAAAGGGTCGGAGGGGGATCACCCGATCTGGCAGGGGCGAAAGCGCAGCGTGCCCCGAAGATGGGGGAGACCGACCCTTTTGCCCGAAGGGCTGGGTCTTGACCTCGTGGGGGCAACGCCCCCGAAATTCATGAAACTCCTCACAAACAAGAGGTTTCAATTGAGAAACATTGGACTTTTCCTGGAATCTCAGGTAATATCAGGATCAATGGATTAACCAGGCAAGTAGGAGTAAATTCTCTCCCCTCAAAGCCTGACACAGAGTACATTTTACGAGTTAAAGTATGGAAAAAATCTCACCCAGAATTGACGTCGCCTTCAAGAAAATCTTTGGCGTTGAAGAGAATAAGGACCTGCTGATTTCTTTGATTAACTCTGTTGTCAGTGAAGAAGACCAAGTGGAAGACGTTACCCTTCTCAATCCTTATAACCCTAAAAACTTTCGTGAAGATAAACTCTCTATTCTCGATATTAAAGCCCAAGGCAAAGATGGAAAACGCTTTAACATCGAAATCCAAATCACCGATGAAGCGGATTATGACAAGCGGGCGCTTTACTACTGGGCGAAGCTTTATACAGAACAACTCAAAGTGGGTGAAGATTATGCCAATCTTTCAAAGGCCATTGGGATTCATATCCTGAACTTCACCTCTATTCTTAATACTGAAAAGTATCATAATGTTTTTCACATCTGTGAAAAAGACTCCGGCATTAAATACTTCAAGGATCTTGAGCTTCATACCATCGAACTGAATAAGTTTGTAAAAGACACCCGTGAAGAGCTCAACGAACTTGTTGCGAAAGTCAAAACCTCATTGGATATCTGGGCGGCCTTCTTAACCCGTCATGATCTTTTGAACAAAGATAACCTCCCTGCCCCACTAAACACACCCACCCTCAAGAAAGCCCTGGATGTTCTCGATGTCATGAGCTTTGGCAGTGAAGAACGGGAAGCTTACGAAGATCACCTCAAATGGTACCGCATTGAAGCCAACACCCTCAAAAAGATTGAAGCCAAAGGTCGCGAAGCAGGATTTGAAGAAGGTCTTGAAAAAGGCATCGAAAAAGGTCTTGAAAAAGGCCGTGAAGAAGGTCTTGAAAAAGGCCGTGAAGAAGGTCGTGAAGAAGGTCGCGAAGAAGGCAAACTTGAAGTAGCGCGCTCAATGAAGAGCAAAGGGATGGATTTAGATGTCATTTCCTCCATTACAGGTCTATCGGTTGAGACGCTGACAAAAGAGCTCAGTTAATATTTAAATAACTCAATGGTATTGTTAAGTTTCAGGGTGGTGTTATGACGGCAAAGTTAAGTTTAAAAAAGCCTTTATCTTTTGAACAACAGGCCCGCCTTCATCAATTCAGTGAGGCTAAATTGGAACAAGAGCTAGTGCAATTTGCCCAAGAATCTCAGACTTCCCGCAAAGATCGCATTAAAGAAGCCGTGTCCTGGTTCTCTTCCACGTATCCAGAGGCTTTTAGTGCAACAGAGCCCAAACCCTTACAAATTGGCATTGAAAAAACAATTCATGCCCAAGGGATTTGGCCATATTCCCGAAAGCTTCTCAGAGAAGCCATCGCTTTTTATACGGGATCCCCGCATTATCTCAAATCCATGCTCCATTGCACCCATACAACTCGTTGCTAGTTTTGGTTTCAAAGAAATACGTTGAAAAAGTGAGGTAAAGCCAGGCATTGAACACTCTTTACTGTGTTGTTACATAAGGAGTGTTAAAATGAAAGATAAGGATCAAAAGCGTAAAGAACATAGTATTCCTGTGAGTTTGACGGAGGAGCAGTTCGCTGAATTTTTCTTAGACGCCATTCCAAAACCGAAACGTGGGCCCCAGAGTAAACTGCCTCCTTATAAGACTTTCAATTACATTATGACTGTGATTTATACAGGATGTCAGTGGAAGGCACTGCCCATTGAAAAAGATGCCCGGGGAGTCCGAGAGATTTGCTACAGCCGTGTTTTTAAGACCTATCAAAAATGGCTTGAAGAGGAAGTATTTCATAAGGCTTTTGGGGAATCTGTCGCGCGTCTTTTTCAAGATGGAAAACTTGATATCAGCATTATCCATGGGGATGGAAGCACAACGGCCGCAAAGAAAGGCGGAGATCACATCGGATACAATGGCCACAAAAAAACCAAAGGGGAAAAGGTCGTCTGCTTTACAGATCGTAACTGCAATGTTCTGTCTCCTTTCACCACAGCCCCTGGCAATGCCAGTGAAATGAAGCTTTTGCCAAAAGCCTTAGATGATCTGAAAGGCTTTTTGAAATCCATTGGAATGTCTTTAAAAGGAGCCATGGCCAGCTTTGATGCCGGATATGATAGCAAGGCCAATCGCAAGCTTCTCTTTAATGCGGGCCTGATCCCCAATATCAAGGAAAACACGAGGAATCGCAAACACACAAAACGTGGTCGTAAAAGGCTCTACAATCCAGATGTCTTTGAAGAACGCTTCTTTACCGTTGAGCGTGTATTTGCCTGGGAGGACAAATTTAAGAGGCTCTTACTCCGCTTTGAGCACATCAGCTTTCATCATTTTGGCTTCAAGCTCCTCGCTTATACCATGATCAACTTGCGTCATTACTGCAAGGGTACCGTCAAGTTGTTTGAGGCCGACGGAAGGGAAGTTCATGCCCTCTGGAATTTAGGCAGACTGATGGTGTGAGTTGACGATTTCGTCAAAGATGATGAATGCATTTTTGAGTTTAGATTTATAGTCTTGAGCGGAATGTTTATACCTGCCCACTTTCAGAAGATTATTGATCTGTCCCATGGATGACAGGAATCTCTGGGCTGATGCCGGTGATTTGAATTTCCGCATTTGTCTTTCTTTCTCACGGGTCGGCTGATGAGAGTTTTCACATCGGTTATTGAGACGTTTATGGGATCGATGGTCTGTGGATTTCAGGATTGTTTTCTTAGCTGCCTTGTAGCTTTTGAGCTTGTCAGTGATTATAACCCGTGGGGGAAAGCCTGCCGCATGTAAAGCCTTTTTCAAAAACCTCACAGCCGCTCTAGCATTCCTCTTCTTCTGAACAAGGATTTCAATATCCTCACCTTCACTGTCCACCAAACGCCACAGCCAATATCCTATGCCATTGATCTTAATGCGCACCTCATCAATGTGCCATTTATCTGTAAAAGGATTTCTCCTTATGCGTCGAATTCTCTTGGCAAACACAGGACCCCAGGTCTTATTCCATTGACGTAATGTCTCGTAAGTGACTTCAACGCCCCGATCCAGCATAAGCTCACTAATATCCCTCAAACTCAGCTTATAACGATGATAATACTTAACCGCATGGCCAATAATAACTTTTGGATATCTATATCCCTTGTAAGTCTCACTCACCCTACCACCATGACTTAGTTATTCATCAGCAAAACCTTATCATGGTCAATCTTACCAAACAACTTGACGATACCCGTTTGCGCAATGCCAAACCTTCAAGGCTTGTGTCAAATCGCACAGACACAGCACAGAACCAGTTAACCTTTCATGTCTTTTTCAACTCGTGGTTGGTTGACTCCCCTTGATAGCCTTTAAGAAATTCTTCACTGTCTTTCTGGAGCTCTGCTTGAATTCTTCCTTTTCCAATACCTCTTGAGTTTTTACAGGTGGGACTTATAGTGCCTTGTTTTTAATAAGTTATTTGTCTGTATGTGATGATGTTGGGAGGGGTATCTGATGTTTCGAAAGTGGTTGAGTGGTTTTCTCGTTCTTCAGCATTTTTATGTGTATACCCTTCATGGAACACTGCAGGATTTAAAACAAGAAACTCTGGAGATCACTCCGGGACATAATGGTCAGTCCCTTCATGTCAAGCTCTCTTATCGAGATAGCCATGATCAGAATCACGTGATCTGGAACAATTCCCTTTCCCTCACTAAATCCCACTTTACCCCCGGCGGAATTCGCCAGCAGCCCCCCGAGATTGGATACAAACTCAGCTACACGGAACACCAGAAATATCTCACCCTTGAAAAAACGATTGGCACGCAGAACTATCTCTTTCATATCTCGCCCAGTGGCGATGTTAAACTCGGGGGGTTGAACTATAGCCAAGAACTTCGTCTGAGGCTCCCGGGGAAACTTTCCACAGGCGAACAAGGTCTTTACAAAGCAGACACGCTGTCTGTCACGGCTTCTGAGGTTTATGTTCAGGGCAAAATCAGTGCGGAACGGCTGAGGTTCCGCATTGATCCAACATCAGGGGGGTATTTAAAAAACTCTCCCCTCATTAATGCGCCCTCAGGCATGCTGATGATTGGACAACGACTGGATATTGAGCAAGTTGAGACTGAGAATAGCGCAGAGGGCTATATTGAAAACCTCTTTACCAACCAAGGGGCCATCCTGAATCGTCCCGGGAGCCTGAGTCTGTCTTACACCCTGGATCTCCATGGTAATGACTTGAGTCTTCCTCAGGTGGGACGTGACGGAAAAGGACAAGCGCTCAATGAGATCACCTCAAAAGGGGGGCTGACAATTACCCGTGTCCGGAATCTTTATAACGCGGCTCGCATTCACTCAGACAACACGCTATCTTTGCAAGTGCAAGGGCATCTCCACAATGAGAAAGGTGCCGTCATCATTGCGCCCCGCACCCAAATTGAGACCCGACAACTGACCAACGCCTCGGAGATTAAGGGATACCACACCCTTAAAATGCATTTGGGTTCATACTCCTCCCAAAATACAGGTCTTATTTTTGCGGGAGAAGACGGACTCATTACCGTTCAAGGCGAGTTTACAAACGGCCATCACATCCAGTCGCAAGGACATCTCCGCATTCAAGGGTTATTCCCTTCCGCGCGCTTTGAGAATTCCGGGCGGACTCAAGCGTCTGGGACCTTAGACATCTCCGGGTTTCAGGAGTTTCGGCAAGAAGGCCGTGTCTGGCAGAAAAGTGCTGCTGGACTTTTGAACATTGATGTGGAGACCTTTTCTAACAGGGCTAATGAGGGAGTGCCTCAGAGAGGAATGCCCACCCAGATCCTTCACAAAGGACTTGTCACCTCATTGGGGACGCTTCAGTTGAAGGGGCACAATTACCGCAACACCGGTGTGATAAAATCCCGTGGGGATGCCGTAATTGATGTGGGGATCTTTGAGAACTTTGAGGCGGGTTTTCTCTCATTCTTCTCCCATGCGACCCTGTCGGGAGATCAGCTGATCAATAAAGGGCGTATCCAAGGACGTGGCCGACTCACTTCGTCCTTTCAAACAGTTCGAAACCAAGAGGTGTATCAAGCGCCTGAGGTTGTGTTCTGGGATACGGGCCTTTTACAAAACTGGGGGAAGATCTTTGCAAACAGGCTGATGGACTTGGCGGCTCGGGTCCTTGAAAATTTTGGCTTTATGCGCTCCAAGGGAGAGTTCGGCTGGGAAGGTCAGACGTTGACGAACAAGGATCGCCTGGTTTCCCATAATGCCCATGTCAAAGGGGGCACGTTTCAGAATGACGGTCAGTGGGAGGTGGGCCATCAACTGAAGGCCACTTTAGATCACTTGATCAACACAGCCGATATCACAATTGGTGAAGTCCTCGCCGAGGGTCTGGGACATCTTATCAATGAAGGTGAGCTTCGCATTGGAGGATATTTCAAAGGCCGTATTGCGCACCTTCTCAATCAGAGTCTCCTGGAGGCCGAGGAAGAGGTCGCGCTTCAGGGACAAACTTTCACGAATCATAAAACGTTTCAGGCGCATGGGGATGTGGATCTGAAGTTCTCAGAGGCTTTCACCAATAGTCGGGACCTCACTGTCCAAGGGGATCTCAATCTTCACGCAAAACGCCTCGCGCAAGACAAAGACGCCAAGCTGGAAGTGGGAAACAATAGTGACCTCACTCTTCAGACCCTTGAGAACAAAGGTCTTATCGGTGGCAATGGAGATGTGGCCATTGCCCTTCAGCCCCAATCCGGGCAAGTGTCTTATCACGAAGGCACCCTTTGGGCCGGCCATGCCCTCAGCCTTCATTCCGACGGGACGTTGAGAAATCAGGCTGGCGGCTTTATCGAGGCGCAGGATGCGATGCAGATTCACGGACGCGGTCATTTTATCAATGAAGGTCATTTGATACCGCGGACCACTTTGTGGGGAGACATTGATCACTTTGAGAACAAAAGCGGTTTGAGGGTTCCCGGCTGGGCGAAGCTTGAGTCGAGGCTTTTCACGAACAGCGCTCAAATGGAAGTGAATCATAATCTGGAGATCATGGACTTTGAAACGCTCACCAACACAGGGTCCATTCATTCTCATCAAAGCGCCACAGTTCAAGGACAAGATTTTGTCAATCGGGGTCAAGGCTCTGATCTGACAGCCAAGGATCAGCTAAGGGTGGTAACAAGCACTCTTCAAAATGAGGGAACCCTTGAGGGGGGCCAGCTCACTGAGATTAAAGCAGATCAGCTTTTTAATACCCACTTCATGGGCACCCTACTCGGGGCTCTCAAGATTAATGTCCAAGATTTAACAAACAACGCGCTGATCACAAGCGTTGGCGGAGTACTCTCCCTGATCCTCACCCGCGGCACTCAAAATGGAACCTTGTTCTCCAAAGGGAATATGGAGATTGCAGTGGGTGAGGGTCTTGCGATCTTCAAAGGGCCGAACGAGGGACAGCCGGAGATTGAGACCCAAGACGGAGCCATCGCCTTTTCAGGCGCGGGGCACGTGCGCAATGCGGGGCGCATTCTGGCCAAGAGGGATCTGGGAGTCAGTCTTTCCTGGGAGAACCAGGGAACGCTTCAAGGGGAAAAGGTTCGCATTAGAGGCACGGTGGACCGTCCCATCACCTTTGAAAACCAAGAGAATTCCAATCTCTTGAGCCGTAGGGCTTTAGCGGCGGAACACTTGGAGACATTCCAAAATCAGGGAAATGTCATCAGCAAAGAGGACTTCCAGGTCTCGACGCTCCACTTTAGCAATACAGGACAGATTCTTTCCAAAGACACGAAAGGTCATATTCAGGCCAATGAGTATACCAACACAGGAACTCTTGCCGCCAAAGACGGACTGAACATTCACGCCTCAGACTCTTTTGCAGAGCACGGCACTTTGCAATCTCCAAAGACGATTCAGATTCAAGGGCAAGGCACCCCTGGCCATATCTCGGGGACAATCTCAGGGGATGAAGGTGTTGAGATCAGAAGCTTGGAAGAAAGCCGGTGGGACGTAAACTTGACCAATACTGCCGCTATTTTGACCCATAAGACTCTGTGGGCCCATGGGTTAGGGGTGGTGACGCTTGCCGGAAAAGTGCTGGGTGAGGTGTTAAAGCTCACGGCGCTTAAAACTCTCACCACCCAAGGGGGATCCACGATTCAGGGCAACTCGAGTACAGAGCTGAAGGACATTACCACGCTCGCCCATGACGGGGCGCTCAAAACAAAAGCGCTGGCCGCAAATGCCATTGGCAGTCTCTCTCTAGGCAAATCGGGATCCATGGGCGTCACTGAATCCGCGGCTTTGAAAGGGATTCAGGCTTTCAGTCTGTTGGGCCAACTGGTTGTGGGTGGTGGCCTGTCTTTTGAGGATGTGAAGGCGATCACAGTCGGCCAGGACGCTCTTCTCCAAGCGCAAACCTTAGTGTCAGTGAAGGCGGCTGAGGCGCTTTCCGTGCTCGGCAAGCTCCTTTCAGGCGGTGCTGTATCCCTTGACGATGTTAAAACTGTGACAGTCGGCAAGGACGCAATGCTCCACAGCCAAGGCCGTCTTTCTATTCTCAATACCGAGGCGCTCTCGATCGCCGGTCAAGTGGTCAGTGACAGCTTTCTTGGCCAAGCCCTCAAAGACGTGGTTCTTTCGGCAGGCTCTTTTTTTGGGGCCGAGACATCCTCGGAATGGACAGAGACACAGTCCTTCACAAACGCAGGTAAGACTCAGTCAGGAACCCACCTTGAGATCAAAACCCGTCGGTTCACCAACACCGGAGAGATGTTAGCCGTCGGCAATCAAGGCCGTATCAGGGCAGAGGACTATAGCAACACAGGAACTTTGGCGGCTAAAGACGACTTGGTCATTCAGTCGTCCCACTCTCTGTCTGAGACCGGAACCCTTCAGTCCGAAAAGACAGTGACGATCCAAGGTCAAGGCAACCCAGGTGCGATATCGGGCACAATCTCAGGGGATGAAGGTGTCGAGATCACAAGCTTGGGAGCAACACCTTGGGATGTTAGGGTTAATAAAACGGCAACGATCTGGAGTGCCAAAGCACTTTGGATTCAGGGCCTGAGTGCAGTGACGGTGGCCGGAAAAGTGTTGGGGGAGGTCTTAACACTCTCAGGCCTCAAAACCCTCACGACCCAAGGGGGATCCCTGCTTCAAGGCAGCACCAGTGCAGAACTGAAGGACATTACCACGCTCGCCCATGACGGGGCGCTCAAAACAAAAGCGCTGGCCGCAAATGCCATTGGCAGTCTCTCTCTAGGCAAATCGGGATCCATGGGCGTCACTGAATCCGCGGCTTTGAAAGGGATTCAGGCTTTCAGTCTGTTGGGCCAACTGGTTGTGGGTGGTGGCGTGTCCTTGGAGGACGTGAAAGCGATAACCGTGGGCCAGGACGCTCTTCTCCAAGCGCAAACCTTAGTGTCAGTGAAGGCGGCTGAGGCGCTTTCCCTACTCGGCAAGCTCCTCTCCGGCGGTGCGATCTCCCTGGAAGACGTGAAAGGGATCACAGTCGGTCCAGAGGCTCGGCTGCAAAGCCAAACGAGTGTGTCTCTTAAAAACATGGAACGTTTCTCACTGGCAGGAAAGCTCTTCACCGGCGCCTTCAGCAGTGAAGATGTCAAATCCTGGGCTCTCTTAAGCTCCGGTGTTCTTCATGCGCGCACCACAGCCACTTTGAAAGGTATTGAGGATCTTGAGGTGTCAGGACAACTGCATTCTGAAGGTCATCTTAACCTCACAGGGGTGTCCCGGACCTTTAAAAATACGGGAACTGTGTCCTCCCAAAGTCAAGTGGCGCTTCAAAGAGCTCAAAACCTGACCAACAGCGGCAATATTATGTCGGAAGGTCAGCTGGAGATCACCGGTGTGGCCAAGGGTCTGAAGAATATGGGAACCCTATCCGCGAAAGGGACAATGACACTTCAGGGGGCAGGCGCGCTCACCAATAGCAAAGCGATTGTGTCACAGGGAGATTTGACGCTCACCCAATGGGAGGGGACAATCGAGAACCAAGCGGGGGGCCGGTTTGAAACTGAGGCCCAGCTAACGATGGACAAGGTCACCCATCTTCACAACCGCGGCCTTCTGCGCGGGGCCACGGGGGCCACACTGGCCTCAACGCGTTTGGAGAATGACGGTGTGATTACCTCAGGCGGGGGACAGGCCCCTGCGTCTTTGAACTTGAGTGTCACCCAAGGCCATAACACAGGTCAAATTGAGGCTAGTGGGGCGACCACGCTCAAGACCCAAAAGACCTTCCAAAATGAAAAGAAGATTGTCTCCGGCGGAAAGCTCACGGTGGTGGGCAGTCAGGGACAAGCGACTCTGGTGAATGACACGGTTCATGCGCATTTGCACGCACAGCAAGGCATTACGTTTCAGACAGAAGGTCCTCACGCGAAACTGACTCTTAAAAACAGTCATAAAGAGGCCAAGATTGAGTCGGATACGGATATCACCGGGACCCTGGGGACAGTTTTGGAGAACTCGGGTCAAGTTCTGGCCAAAGGGAAACTCACCCTCTTTCAAGACACCTACCACAATGGAGGAACCTCCTCAGCGCTCAGTCTGTCTTTCCCCAACCTTGTGACATGCGTCAATGGGGTCTCGAGTCAACTCCTTAGCCAAAGCGATCTCTCCTGGCCCCGTCTTGTGTCTTTAAAAAGCCAAGGCCGCATTCAGCTCAAAAGCGGACTTTTTCTCGAGAATCTCAAGGTTTTAGAGTTAGAGGGGCAACTCCTCAGTCAAGAGGGCCTTCTGGTCATTAAGCACCCCACGCCGTTGGGAACTTCGGGTGACCTCCAAGGCCAGGTGGGTCTCCTGATCACGGCCCCTGAGTATACCAACACCGGAACCCTCAGCGCCCCCCAAGGCACCGTGGGGATCATGAGCCCCAAGCTGACCAACTTCGGTCAACTGGTGGGGCAAAAGGTTCACTTGAATGGGACGACAGGAACAGTTCACCAATCGGGACGGGTGAAAGCCACCAGTGAGGCCAAGCTCTCTGCCCAAAGCCTCACATTCGGGACAGGACACACCATTGAAGCCCCAGAGATTGAGATTACCGCCTCAAGCGGGGCTCTGGACATCCCCTCAGGCCTTAATCCCATGACACGGTTGACCTTAACCTCCCCTCAAGGAACAACACTTGGCGCTTTGAACATTGGGTATTTTTTGAGCCTTACAGGTCCCCTCGCCCTGAAAGGCCGACTTACCTTCTCCAAAGGAGTGAGTCTCAACATCCCCGGAGACTTCACCAATGCCTTTGGGATCTGGGGAGAAGGCCCCCTCACCCTCAAAGTGGGAGGCACCTTTAACAACTGTGCCGATTGTTACTCCTCTACACATCCTCTGGATCTGAGCTCGGGGACCTTGGTGAACGCCTCTCTCCTTTATGGTCATCTGCCGAGTACGATCTCGGTCAGAGGTCCGATCACCAACACCAAGACGATGGCCTCTGGCAGTCATCTGACAGTGACAGGTCAAAGTTTTTCCAACGCCAAGAATGCTGTTGTGGATGCGCTGGGCAATCTTGCCATGACTGTGACAGGGGATCTCACTAACACCGTCGGCACCCTCACCTCCGGCGGCACGATGACCCTCAAAGGCAACCGTCTTTTGAACCAAAGAGATGGGTATCACATGACTCAGCCCATCTGGACTGACTTTGTTCAGAGAACAGAAGAAGTCGCCAACTCCCAAAACGACGGGTTCATTCAGTCCCAAAGCCACCTGACTCTGGACTTTGACGCATTTGAAAATGAAGCCAGCACCCTGGGTTCAACACAAGGGGATGTGATCTTAAAGTTTCGCACGCTGAAAAATCTCGCCAAGACCCTTCAGAGATCCCAACAGTCTAAAATCTGGACGGTTGTGGGGCATTATAAGAAACACTGGAAGAGCCATTGCCGCTTTGGTTATGCGTGGCAACAAGATGCCGTAGCCCCGGGCTGTCTCCCGTCCCTTATCTCCGGCGGCCGCGATGTGATCTTTGAGATCAATGGCAGGCGGGACAACCTCCCCACCTCCGTTCCCCAAGCCTGGGAGCTCTACCGCCAAAAGGTCCTTCAGAATATTAAAGCTTCTCCCTCTCGGAACGTGGCTTACGGGTGGAGAACTTTATCTTTTGCGACGGCAGGCGCGACTCTTCTCCCAAATACCACTTCGTTTGCGAACCCGGCCTCCTTTCTCTCGCAACCTCATGAAACTGCAACAATTGGAATTAAGTTTGCTCAACCACAATATGGCAACGGCTGGAAACGCAGAAAATGGACGTTTGTCGATAAAGAGACCCTCACCATCGGAGATCCACGCAAGGTGATGCTCGAGTCTCTCTTTCCCGGGCTTACGAATACGGGCACCATTGTGGGTCACAGTGTGAGAGGAAATGTTGGACATTTACAGCATGGTCTTAAAAACTCAGGGGCGCAAACACCGCAAGAAAAGCTTGCCAATTCTGTCATTCAGGCGGTCAACTATCTTGTGGGGGTTGGAGCTGGTCATCTCTGGCGGGTGAGTGCCACCGGCGACACCCAAATCCAAAGCGTGATCGCCCCCAACGCGGAGTCTCTGGAATTAGCAGCCAACTCCCGGGTGATCGATGGACGTCAGTATCTGAATCTGCACAGGGCGTTGGGTCAAACACCCCCCCACGCGATCGCAATGGGGGAAAACACTCTTGTGCTCTCCACCCCTTTCCATGGGCGGGCGCTTAGAGACTTGATGTCCCAGATCGAAGCCCTTCAGATCCCTGGAGCGGAACGGGAGTCCCCCCTCTTGCCCCCCGTGGGTGTGGGGAATCTCCTTTATACGGGGGAGATCCCTTATCTCACGGGGCGGGATCTCATCTCTCCACCCTCGCGCATTGCTGTGCTCGATGATCCGCGCCTGACCGGTCGCGAGCGGATGATGATGTCCCCTCATATTGAGGCGACAATGTTCCAAAGGGCCTTCTTGAATGAACTGCGGACGCCTGCGATTTATGCCAACGTTTTAAATCCCCATCAGCAGCATTGGGTCTTGCGCGAAAATGGTGTCCAGCAAGCGCGCAAACTCAAGGGCCTTCCGCCCCTATCGGACGACAACTCTCAAGCGCTCACGTCTCACCGCGAGATCATCAGCCCCGAGCTTCTTTCAAAGTTCAAAGATCCCGCAATCGTCTACACGCTCACCCAGTTTGCCAATGAGTGGGTATTAGCGGCCGCCTTGATAATGGGCGATGAGATTTCCCGTCGCTTCTTTCGCGCCTATGAGGGGCAGATTATTGGCGATTTTATTGAGATGAATGCGCAAAGCTTGGATCTCTCGCAAGATATCACCGGAGGAGAGATTCATCTTCATTCCCAAACTTCAGGGCGAATCCAAGGGGCCACACTGGAGGCGCTAGAGGGAGATCTTGAGCTCACCACCCAAAACGAGCTCGAGGTCCTCTCGAAAGTGCAAGAGACCCACAGCGGTACCTCTCAAAACTACACCCATTCGGTGACACACAAGAAGTCTCAGCTCAAAGCTAAAAACAGTGTCACCGCATCCTCTGGTCAAGATATGGTGTTTCACGGCGTAGATGTGAAGGCGGGCAACACCTTTGCGTTCCAGACGCAAGGGCAGTTCATTGATCAAAGTGTCGCCAACTCTCTCAAAACCCACTCTGAAGGCAAGAGCGGTCGGGGATGGCGGAAAAAGACCACGGTGGATGAAAAAACCACAGTCACAAATCTGCCCAACACCTATCAGGCGGATCAAAAGGGCGGCAGCATCACGGCCCAAACCCATATCACGCTGACGGCGCCCCAGATTAAGGCGCCCACAAAGACTCAGCTGACCGCAAGAAAGGGCCAGGTGCAGATTGATGTGGCGCAGTCCTCTCACGGAGAACTTCATGTCAAAAGCAAAAAAAGCAGCGTCTGGCAATCGACTCGAAATCAGGGATCGGAGCACACCACCGTCCATAACCTGGAAGCGCCCGGCGGCATTGCGATCACGGCCGCCCAAGGGACCCGGGTGGAGATCAAAGGCAACGCCAGCACATCCTTCCACCACACCCTCAAGCAGATGGAGAAAGACCCTCAAACCGCTTGGGTCAAGGACTTGCGCAAGAACCCGCACATTCAATGGGCTCAAGTGGAGGAAGTTCACAATGCCTGGAACCACAAGTCATCCGGACTGACCCCGGGGGCGTCGCTCGTCCTGTCTCTGGCCGTCGCGATCGCGGTCGCTGGTCCGGCCTCCAGCTTGGCCACAAGTTTAATGGGAGCGCCTGGCGCTAGTGCACTCGGGACTGTAGCTCACGGGATGGCCACAACGGCCTTTAAAACCATTGCCTCTCAAGCAGCGCTCTCACTCGTGAATGCCAAAGGCAATGTGGGCACCGCCTTCAAGAAACTGGTCAGCACCCAAAACATCAAGCATCTGGCCGCAACCGTTGCAGCAACTGGGCTGATCGGCACAGGGCCAAATTTGCCAGGAAATGCAGATCTTCTCGATCACGTGAAAACCGCCGTCCTCCAAACCACAACTCAAAAAGTCACTCAAGTGGCCATTGAAGGCGAAAGCCTGAAGCGTGCCCTGAAGGAAGCGCCGCTTGAGATTGCAGTCGATGCGCTCTCGGGCTATGGCGCACAAAAGATTGGAGATATGAAGGATGGGATGCAAACAACCACAGGGCAAACTCCCTCATTAAGTCAGAAGATCGCAACCGAACTCACCCACAAAGGCGCCCATGCCGTTTTAGGCGCCACCACAGGGGCACTTCTCTCCAAAGACACAAAGAAAGGGGCGATCTCAGGCGCCATCGGAGCCGTTGTTGCCGAAACCGTGGCTGAGCATTTACCCCTCTCGTCACTAACGGGTGAGGGAATCGACACCGTACTCACGCGACCCACGCTCCCCCAAAATGGCGAGATCGCAAAGCTCGTGGCCACAACCGTTTCCACGCTCTCAGGTCTTGATGCTGAAGTCTCGCTGAGAACCGCTGATAATGCGGTGAGGTGTAACTGCATTTTGCATCCGTCTTACAGTGCCGAAGTGGAACAAAAACGAGCAGAGGCGCTTGAACAAGGTGGCGAGAAAGTGGCCGAATTCTTGGGCACGCCCATTGAATCTCTCGAGGCGTTCCAACGCAAGCGCATGGTTCGTGCGCTCGGTGAACTCGAGGCCGTGAATGCGGAGTTAGCGAAGCCAAACCTCTCGTTTATGGCTAAGAATGCGCTTTATGCCCAACGGGATCATCTCCTGAATTATCTCGGCAATATGCAGGTCAACATTCCAACGACCGTAGGTGAAGTGGGCCTAACCGGTGTGGCTATGGGGTCTAGCCTCGGCATGATGGTCAAGCCCCTAAAAGACGGCGTAAAAGCCTTGAAACTTTTCAGGTATGGCC
>Ga0078972_1011213_pt1 | contig 16181 bp, 7 predicted proteins | sample YelNatPaOPGAMG01_FD_67568 | JGI IMG/M metagenome (GOLD analysis project Ga0078972, IMG submission 67568) | Hot spring thermophilic microbial communities from Obsidian Pool, Yellowstone National Park, USA - OP-RAMG-01 (SPADES assembly) (version 2) | ecosystem: Environmental > Aquatic > Thermal...
GGTGCATCGGCGATTGGGACAAATACAATAACTGTAAAGGTGAACGACGATGGTGAGCCATCGCTTAGCAGCGAACGGACGTTCAGTGTTGTAGTGGTTAGTCTGCCGAAACTTGAAATAAACCGTGTCGGCGAAAGCGGAAACCAACTGCGTATCAGTTTCGACAGCGTCAATGGAAAGAAATATCAGTTTGAATCTACAGACAACATAAGCCCGTCCGTATGGACAAACGTTGGCAGTGCACTAACAGGAAACGGCTCAAAACTGAGCATCACAAACACTGTGACGACGCAAAAACAAAAGTTCTTCAGACTTAAACTGTCACAATAATGTAGCGAGTGATTGCAGAACCGCGCGTCTGGAATTCAGAAAGAATCTGGACGTGCGGTTTTTGTTTTTGGTCAGAAAAAGTTAATTGTCAGAATGCCAAAATATGACATATTTATCCTATTAGAAACAAAGCAAAGCTGAATAGACAAATAAACCTAAAAGCATTACGTTGAGATTAAAGATGAACGAGAAATTTGAGAAGTTAAAGGAATTAATCAGTGGTTTTGGTTCCTGCGTGGTTGCGTATTCAGGGGGCGTTGATTCTGTGTTTCTTGCTGTGGTTGCGCACAATGTGTTGGGCGACAAAATGATAGCCGTGATTGACGACACACCGAGTTTACCGCGCAGAGAACTTGAAGAGGCACAGGAGATTGCGAAAAAATTCGGTTTTCCGCTCAGGGTTGTCAGGACAAATGAATTCAGTAATCCTAATTATGTTTCAAATTCAATTAACCGGTGTTATTTCTGCAAGCGGGAGTTGTTTGATGAGCTGGCAAAGATTGCGCGGTTGGAAGGATATAATGTCGTGCTTTACGGCGAAAATGCGAGCGATATTGGGGACTTTCGTCCGGGCACAAAAGCGGCAGAGGAATACATGGCGCGGGCGCCGTTAAAAGAAGCGGGTTTGACAAAAGAGGAAATCCGCGAACTTTCAAGGAGGCTGAACCTGCCGACATCAGAGAAACCGCAGATGGCGTGCTTGAGTTCGCGCGTTCCGTATGGCGAGGAGGTTAATCCGCAAAAACTCAAAATGATCGAAGAGGCGGAGTATGTATTGCGGGATTTGGGGTTTGTAAATGTGCGGGTGCGTCATCATGAATTAAAAACCGGTAATCTGGCGCGGATTGAAATTGGTGAATCTGAGATTGCAAATGTGTTTAAAGACGGTGTTAATAAGAAGATAGGTGAAGCACTAAAGAAAATCGGTTATAATTATGTTACTGTTGACGTCCTCGGCTATCGCAGAGGCAGTGTTAACGAAGCGGTTGGGATAAAATGAAAAACCTATCGCCAGTAATAGTCAAGGTAGTGCGGTGGACAGGTTGGCCACTGTTTTTCCTAATCGGTATGTTTTTAATAACGGGCTATGGGATAACAGGCAGATACGGTTTAGGCGCTTTTGTAAGCGAAAATGAGGCGCTTACATTGCATCGGTTGTTTCATATTCCGCTAATTGTTCTCTGGTTGACACATTCGGCAGGGGCGATTTATCTTGCTATGGTAAGATGGCGCTGGATAAAACCGTGAAAACAGGAAACGGACAATTAATTTTCCATAATGAAAAGGCGTCAGGGGATATCAGGAAGGGAGGGATTTCGCGCCGGCGGGCATTGCAGTTTTGTTCACTCAGTTTTGCGGGCGCTGTTGCAGGGGGCTCATTCTGGTCTATTTTAAAAAGACTGGCTGGAGAGGAAGCGCCGGCGGATGTTTTCAAAGGAGACGCTCCGGATGCAAAGACGCTTGAACTGTGGCGAAAACGGGGCTGGCTTGTTGAGGCAAGGCATTATCTTAAACTCGGACGCAACGTCCAGTGCAAAGTTTGTCCGAATAATTGTATCCTTGAACCCGGCGACAGGAGTCATTGCCGCAATAAAATCAATGTTGACGGCACACTTTACACAATGGCTTATGGCAACCCCTGCGCGTTTCACGTTGACCCTGTTGAGAAAAAGCCGCTGTTTCATTTCCTGCCGGGGAGTTACACATTTTCGATTGCCACATCCGGCTGTGTCTTTAGGTGTCTGAACTGCCAGAACTGGGATATTTCGCAGAAAAAACCGGAAGAAACGAAAGATCCGGTAGGCGCGGAGATACGGCTGCGTCCACCGTTGCCAGCGACGTTGCCTGCGGCAGATGTCCGCCGGGTGAGCATGTTTCCCGAAGACGTTGCTGCGATTGCAAAAGCGCTGAAATGTCCGTCGGTTTCATACACATATTCCGAGCCGACAGCCTTTTATGAATACACATACGATTCCTGTAAAAAGGTAAGGGAGGCAGGTTTAAAAAACATTCTTGTTACTTGCGGTTCAATTGAGGACAGGGCGTTCAGAGACCTTGCTCAATATGTGGACGCTGCGCATGTGGATTTGAAGGGATTTGACGAGGAAATTTATCAGAAACTAAACTCCGGCAAGTTAAGCGCGATTCTACGGATTCTTAAAACATATCACGAATTGGGAATCTGGTTTGAAATTATCAATTTAATTGTCCCGACTTATACGGATAAACCCGAAATGATTAAACGGATGTGTGGCTGGATTGTTGAGAATTTAGGCGCAGACAGACCAATTCATTTTTCGCGTTTTCACCCGGAGCACAAACTAACTCACCTTCCCCCTACCCCGATTGACATTCTGCTCAAGGCGCGTGAAATCGCCCGTTCGCAGGGTCTGAGATACGTTTACCTTGGGAACGTCCGCGAAGTTGACGACGCAGAAACAACTTATTGTCCGAACTGTAAAAAACCGATAATTTACCGCGACATTTTCTCCGTAACACAAATAGACCTTATCGACGGCCGATGCAAATACTGCAACGAAAAAATCCCTGGTTTGTGGAAGGTGTAAAGAAGTGGATGGTTGCGAGGGTGGGACTTTTGCGAATCTGATTTTAAGAATCACATTTTCTGCTTACGTAAAAATGGGGATGAATGAATTTGTGAAGAGGGTAAGCAGGATGGGAAGGATACAATAAATTCGTTCTGAAATAAATATTCCATAAGGTTGTAAAGAGTAAGGTATCTTATACACTGGTGATGTAAAATTGGGGCAATTTAATTTTCATCAATTGCAATTCCGGGTAGGTTTAATTAGAATTTCGGTGAATACACGCGTTTATGACTCACACAAAATTTATCGGAACAAAGCGGGTGGTCATCGGTTTTGTGATGACGTTTTTGGGGCTGGCGTCGGTAATGAATAATTCTGCCGGCGCGGAAAATGCGACAAGGGGAAGCGACGGGCTGATTAAATGTCCAGCAGGAGAATTGTATTCGGAGTTTTCCGTTAGTTCGAACAGCGTTGGGTTAATCCGACTGGGAGATGAGAAGACTCAGAAAAATTTTGTATTAAAACCTACCCCGCTTTTCACAGTTACACTTCGCAGAATGGATGCACCGAACAAAAAGGACTATACTCTTTCATCTACGAACGGGTGGCGGAAGGCGACAGTATTGAAGAGTGAAAATGGTTATGTGTTTGGATTTTCAGAGCCCGAAGAGGCGTCGCTAACCAATGTAAGCGTCAGGGTAGTTCTGAACGCGGGCAAAACGGATTCGTCGTTTCGGTGGAAGATTGAAGTGGATAACCAGTCTGCGGTTTGCGCAGTCAGAAATGTGGTGTTTCCGTATCTGAACCTTTCTGATACCGGCAACAGCGCTATTTTGTTTCCACGCGGTCCGGGCGAGGTGCAACAGGATGTCTGGAACAAAGATTTTCACTATCACGGAAACTACCCCGGCGGATGGTGTTCAATGCAATTTGTTGCGACTTATTCTGCGGGGCAAAATCCGACGGGGCTTTACGTTGGCTACCACGACCCTGTAGGGACAATCAAAAATATTGATATTAAAAATGTGGCGCTGGATAAAGGCGAACGGGTTCTAAGGATGATTTTTGAGACGCCGGCTCCGGATTTCACAACTGCGGGAAATGACTTTTCGTTAAGCGGCGAGGTTGTGTGGAGGTTGTTCCGTGGCGATTGGTTTGACGCTTCAAAAATTTACCGAGAATGGGTTGTGCGTGAGGCAAAATGGTATCCGCGGGACAGGCAGTTTGCAGAAGGATTCCGCGCGGATACACCGGAGTGGATGCGCAATCTCGATGTGTGGGTTATGACCGGCGGCTCGCCGCAGGAGGTCGTTCCGCGAGTCAAAGAATTCCGAAAACTTATCGGCGTGCCTGTCGGTTTTCACTGGTATAATTGGCATCAAATCCCGTTTGATAACGATTATCCGCATTATTTTCCTGCAAAGACAAACTTTACAGAGGCAGTGTCTGAACTTCAGAAAGACGGGATTTTTGTGATGCCATATATAAATGGACGGTTGTGGGACACACGGGATAAAGGGACAAACGACTGGCAGTTCAGCAGTGTTGCCCTGCCGGCGGCAACAAAACAGGGGGATGGAAAACCTTATGTTGAATCTTACGGGAGCAAGGAAGCAAACGGTGAGCCTGTCAGGCTAGCGGTGATGTGTCCTACCACAAAACTCTGGCAAGAAAAGGTAAAGGAAATCGTCCTTAACCTGCTTAAAACTAATGGGACTCGTGCGGTGTATATTGACCAGATTGCAGCGGCTCCGCCGGTGTTATGCGCGGACAAAAACCATAACCATCCGTCGGGTGGCGGTGGCTGGTGGAACGAGGGTTACTGGACTATGCTCGAAAATATCCGTCGCGAAAAACCGGAGAATTCAGCCCTTACAACCGAGTGCAACGGAGAGCCGTTTATACGCTGGATGGACGGGTATCTGACGTGGCACTGGCAACACAACGGACAGGTGCCGGCGTTTCCGGCGGTTTATAGCGGGGCAATTCAGATGTTTGGACGGGCATATCGCGGCGGGACGACAAAAGACCTTGCCTTCCGTATGAAAGCGGCGCAACAGTTGGTGTTTGGGGAGCAGATCGGATGGTTCGAGCCTGATCTTGCGTCGCAACCGCAGAATCTTGCGTTTTCGAAGAAAGTGGTAAAGACGCGTTCGCTGATTCGTCAGTTTTTCGTTGCTGGAGAAATGGCACGTCCGCCACATCTTGAAGGTGAAGTTCCATCTGTCAGAGCCGACTGGCAATGGTCAGGGGAATGGTGGGTAACCACAAGTTCGGTGTTAACCGGCGCGTGGCAGTTCAACAATCAAACAGCGCTGATTTTTGCAAATGTCAGCGACCAGCCGGTCAACGCCACGTTCAGTCTGAAACCGGGAGACTATGGATTTAAACAAACAAACGCAAATTTAAAAATAATCAGAAACGGCGAAGAATTACAGGAAAGAAAGATTACTTTGCCATTTAAGGAAACACTCGAACTCCAGCCACAATCAGTAGTTGTGTGGATTGTTAGGTGAGAGGGAGGGATAAATTGGAAGAAAGAAAATAATAATTAACTGGAAGGGAAAAATAATAACCGCACCGCGGCAATTTCGCACATTTGCGGGAAAGGGACCATGGGAATGGCGTTAAATTATAGCATGGTTTGTTTAGTGTATGGCTTGTATGGCTATTGATTCCAGTCGCTGTTTGTGATTCCCTTATTTCAATACCACGCAAGCTCCGCGTCGAATTCCCTGGCGTCGTCTATCACATCATGAGCTGGGGGTGGACCGGTGCGGCTGTGTTGGGAGACAACGCTGACGGTCAAAGCGACCGACGCATGGTTGAATCTGGAGAGTTCGAAGAGCGCGAATATGCATTTGTACATTTGGACGTGAAGCGAAACACCCGTGCAAGGAAGGGAGAGTATTCATGAGAAATGAACCATTTAAAGTTCTGACCTCCTCAAGACTCACAAACACAAACTCCGTTGCCTGCGTCAAAGCCACGGCATCCAAAGTAGCGAGCAAGTATTGATTCCTCTGCCATCAATTATCATCTTTCAGAAATCCATTGCAGTAAGCATATCACATGCCAAATAGGTGCTTAGCCCTAAAATATTTCTGTAAAATATTTCTCGACTTGTAGCTTATCTCGTGCAACCATCCGGTATCAGTTGATTAGCACAACAAATGATATAGAGAAAACGTTATAAAACATTATGCGTAGCATCGGCTGTGGGCTAACCGTGAAACCGCGAATTTTCAAAAGCCCTGCACATAACAGAACGAGCGCGTGCCCAATCGGGCGCAGGTTGACGTGCTTTCTGGAAAGGCGCTTTGCGGTACCTTGAGTCAGGGCGCGTTGAGTTCGCGCCCATTCGGTCTCATGGCTGGGATCCCCAAACTAGAGGGAAATATGTATACGACCACGACCAAGTATATCCCCGCAGTGCTGGGGTCGATATGTCAGTATTATTTGTCCACAAAAACGCCCCATGCAGGGTTGCTTGGGGTCTTCGTACTAGCCACTCTGCTTCTCGGCTGCCATGTTTCGAAGGTCAGTGCCGCGACCGTCACCGCCACGCTACGGACCCTGAGCGGGAACAATGCCCCCGCGGCAGGCACGCGGCTTGTCATATACACGTCACCATCCCGCCAGGTCTCGGGCTCCAACCCGGCCACGTTTGCCAACGTCGCCGTAGGCACATACACGATGGAGGGGTATTATACCGGCACTTTCTGGGGCGAGGAGTTTTGGGACAGCCGGGACGTGACTGTTCCCGCATCCGGCACCGTGAGTCCCATTTTGACCCGCAACACGCCCTACGTAAGCAGCGTCGTCATTAAGAACCACGCCACTGGGGCCACAATCACATCAGGCCAGTCGGTGCAGGCCGGGACGCAATTAAGAATTGAAATCACAATCCAGAATAACCTGTCGGTTGCACTTAACTGCCGGCCGCATGTGGTCGTTGATCAGAGCCAGTCATCTCCATACGACTTCGACTTGACATGGACCTCACAGAGCGTTTCCAGCGGTGGCTCACGTCTGTTTAGCACGACATTCACACCGAGAACTACCGGGCAGTACTATTTTGCCTACGAGAGCATGACGACCCTGCTGAATGGAAACACAGTACGGACAGATTCAGCAGGCTGGCAACAGACCTTTCAAATCGTATGTCCGATACCATCGGCACCATCGTCACCCAATCCCGCTGACGGCGCAACAGGCGTAAGCCCCTCACTCTCACTGCTTAATTGGGCTGACATCAGCGGAGCGGTCTCATACGATGTCTATTTTGGAACATCGACATCACCCGCCTACCAAGGCAACACCACCTCCAGCCAATGGCCCGTTTCCAGCCTTTTGGAAAATACCACATATTACTGGAAGGTTGTCGCGATCAATTCCTGTGGCTCCACAACCGGGGCTCGTTGGAGTTTTACCACAGCCAGAATCAAAGGCGACGTGAACGCAACACTGAACACTGCTGGAGGCGCTGCCGCTCCTCCTTCTGGTACGCGAGTAGTGCTTTACACATCGCCGTCAAGACAGGTGAGTGGTTCCAACCCAGCGTTTTTCGCCAACGCCGCTCCTGGCACCTACACAATCGAGGGCTACTATACGGGTACATTTTGGGGAGAAGAATATTGGTCAAGCCAGCAGGTCATGGTCTCAGCCGGTCAAACCAGCAGCCCCACCCTGCCGAGGCAGTATCCCTATATCACAGCAGTCGTCATCAAGAATCATGCCACAGGCACCACCATCACGCCTGGCCAAAGCATCATGACTGGCACACAATTGCGCGCTGAAGTTACAGTCAGAAATGACGTCCCTGGGACCACCCTGAACTGCGCGGTGCACTTGGCTGTCGATCTGAGCCAGTCAGCCCCGTACGACTTCGACCTGAATTCTGGAGCGCAGTCGGTCGGAGGGAGCGGTGGAACACGTACCTACACCCTTACCTTTACCCCGGTTACCACTGGCCAGTTCTATTACGCCTACGAGCTAATGACGACTTTGGAAAACGGCAACACAGTCCGTACAGACTCCGCCGGCTGGAGTCAAACAGCGAACATCATCCCTTGTGAAGGCACCATTATTGCAACACTGAAAGACCTCAGTGCGAACAACGCGCCAGCCGCCGGCACACGCCTTGCAGTTCTCACGAACCCAGCCCGACAAACGACTGCTGTCAATCCCGCGACATTCAGCAGCGTGCCGTGCGGCACCTACACTGTTGAGGGGTACTACACCGGCACGTTCTGGGGCGAGGAATATTGGGCGAGTGCCCAGCTTACCTTAACAAGCGGGCAAACCGCGAACCTGAGTCTACCACGGCAATACCCATATATTACGGGCGTGGTCATCAAGAATCATGCAACGGGCACAACAATTCCAGCAGGCCAGAGCGTTCCACTGGGTACACAGTTGCGTGCCGAGGTCACAGTCCGCAATGATGTCCCCGGCACATCTCTCAACTGCGCTGTACGTCTGGTGGTAGACAAAAGCCAGTCGTCTCCGTACGATATTGACCTGAATTCCGGGGCACAAGCAGTTAGCGGAGGCAGCAGCACCCGGCTCTACACGCTGACATTCACGCCATCAACAACAGGCCAGCATTACTTTTCATACGAGCTACTCACGACACTCGCTAATGGCAATACTGTGCCAACAGATTCGGCGGGCTGGACCCAGACAGCCAACATGATCGCAAACGAGGCCACGGTTGTAGCTACCCTCAGGAATGTTAGCGGCAACAACGCCCCGGCTACCGGCACGAGGTTGGTGCTGCTCACCTCTCCAAGTAGAGAACTGACAGGCATAAATCCAGGCACCTTCTCCGCTGTCCCAGTAGGGACTTATTACCTTGAGGGCTACTATACTGGTACTTTTTGGGGAGAGGAGTACTGGGCCAGCCAGCAACTTGCACTCACTACAGGGCAAACCGTCAATCCCATTCTCACGCGCCAATATCCGTACGCGACGGCCGTCACAATTAAGAACCACGCAACGGGTGCTACAATTGCACCTGGACAGGCAGTGCTGGCAGGGACACAACTCCGAGTCGAAGTCGTAGTGCGGAACGACGTTCCGGGCACACCACTGAATTGCCAAGCGCATGTAGCGGTCGATCTCAGTCAGTCCAGTCCCTACGACCAAAACCTTACCTCAACATTTCAAAGTGTGGCAGGGAGTTCAGGAGCGTTAACTTTCACCATGCTTTTCACCCCGATTTCAGCGGGACAATATTCGTATGCAACCGAAGTTAACACCACGCTCGGTAATGGAAACACGGTTCGTACCGATTCAATCGGCTGGCAGAAAACGTTCCAGATCGTGGACATCAGCCTGACAAGCGCCACGTTTTCAAAAACTCGATACTCCAAAGGTGACGCCGTGTCTGGCTCATTCACAGTCAGGAACGGCGCATCGACGCCCCTTCAAAACATCACATTGGAGGCCCACTTCAAAAATCCTCGTGGCCTGAGCGTCGGCGGCGTGACATCCGCACCTTTCACGGTCAACGCTAACTCGTCAGCCACAACACCATCTCTAAGCATCTGGACCATGCCGAGCACGGCTTTCAGCGGTGCCTATGTCCCAATTGTTACGCTGCGCGACAGCGGCAATAATGTATTAGCCACCTATGAACCCACGTTGTCAAACAGCGTTCTCCCGGTTATACCCATGGGGCTCTTTCCACGTCTGAATAGTCTCATTGTAAGAAGCCAGGAGCATTTTAACTCGTCCGACGCCGCCAGCGTCGGAACTATATTGCAGCAGTTGCACGATGCAGGCATTTACCAACTATCCCTCTTGGTGAAACTCGACGACGGCGCTGGTCTTTGGTCTTCCCTCTCGCCACGGTCAGGACAATTGTTGTTTACTTCGGCGAACGTTACGCCGAGCGGTTCAAATCCGCTTTCCTATGACTTGCTTCAGCGTGCCCAGGCATCGGCGGCCAACCTCGGTATGCGAGTGGACCTTTGGATTCCGACGTTCTACGACAAAGCCGCCCTTACCGACCACCCGTCATGGGTTCTCGCTGTCGGAGCAGGACAAAATCAGCAAGACTTCATTGATGCCTCCTTGCCGGCTGTCCGGTCCTACGAAGCCAGTGTTATCCTCGATGCGACAAGAGCGCCCTATGTCCAACCAAGCCGCGTAACCATTGATCATTTTCGCTACACTTATGGCCAACACGGAGCATCCTATATAACGCAATTTGCATCGGACCTCAAGGCTAGTCTGCCAGCGGGTACGCAATTAGCGGGCTACATGTGGCTTCCGGGTGATACATGGTGGAGCGGGCAGGACTATAACTCCCTCGAACCATACCTGGACGTCATGTCTCCCATGATGTATTGGCAGAGCGGAGCTCTGTCCAGTAGTCAAACTGTCCCCGAGGCGGCTGGCGTCTGGACTTCGAACTCGGTACAGTCGATTGTCAACAGCATGGGTTTGAGCACCACGCAGGCCAAAGTTGTTCCCTGTCTTAGCATCACCTCCAGCGGGAATTATTCGGAAGGAGGCACCTACAGTCTTGATGACCTAGGCTGGCGTCGGACACAACTCAACGTTCTTGGTGCTCTTGGGGATTTCGGAATTGGAGCTTACGATCTTTTCTACCACGGGAATTGGCTCTGGCTCGTAGACGGGGCAAATCCGGCACTCGGCAAGTGGGCAGACCGGGCCAAGTATTTGTCCACGCTCGGTCCCAATTGCTCTCCCACTGACCTGGCTCTGTCCAGCGCAACCATAATGGAGAATCAGCCGTCGGGGACTGCGGTTGGCGTCTTCTCTTCATCTGATCCCGACACAGGCAACACTTTTACCTACACCCTAGTAAGCGGAACAGGAGCAGCCGACAATTCCTCTTTCACGATCAGCGGCAATAGTTTGCTGACCGCGGCGCCTTTCAATTACGAGTCGCGCAACAGCTACAGCATCAGAGTCCGCTCTACGGATCAGGGCGGTCTGTATATCGAGAAGGCACTCACGATCACGGTGTTGGACGTTAATGAGCAACCGACCGACATCTCGATCTCTGGAGCATCGGTGCCCGAGCATAAGCCGTCCGCTACTGCGGTCGGTTCATTCGCTACAACCGACCCTGATACTGGCAACACATTTACCTATAGCCTCGTCAGCGGCACAGGCAGCGACGACAACGGGTCGTTCAGCCTCAGCGGAAGCACTCTTCAGACGGCGGTTTCCTTCAACTATGAATCAAGAAGCAACTACAGCGTTCGCGTCCGTTCCACCGATCAAGGTGGCCTCTACGTTGAGAAGGCATTCACGGTTACAATCACAGATGTAGCGGAAAAACCCTCGACACCATCCAACGTGTCTCCACCCAACGGCGCGCTCAATCAGCCCCTCACGCTCACTCTTCAAGCCTCTGCATTCAGTGACCCGGATGCTGGGAGCACACACTCGGCTAGCCAATGGATAGTCAGGCGCAGTGGAGATTCCGCAATTGTATTCGACAGTAGCGAGGACGCCGCGCACAGAACAAGTTGCAGCATTCCCGCTGACCGCCTCATGCACGCGACCATTTACACATGGCAGGTGCGCTACAAAGACAATACCGGCCTTTGGAGCGATTACTCAGTGCAAACATCTTTTGGGACTGTGGCGCCCGCCGTAGCGGCCAGGTTGCAGAGCGGCACGATCATATTCACTTGGCCAACCAACGCGCCTGGATTCATCCTGATGTCCACCACTAATCTGGCGACGAACGCTGTCTGGACTAAGGTCTCTCCGACACCAGTAGTCGTTTCCGGCCAGAACGTCGTTAGCAACACCATCTCGGAGCCAAGGCTGTTCTACAGGCTCAAGAAATAGGATTCTGACTTTAGGGTGGTGTTTGCACCTGCTTCGCCCTGTCGGGCTGGCGCATCAACGATTCAGTTGCTCATAGCCCTATGGCCGGGCTCAGGGTTTGGCGGAACGGCGTGGAATATCATTACTTGGTATTATGGCATCCCATCCAGTTCGAGCCATGCGTTGATTGGTGGCCTGCTGGGCGCGGCGCTTGCCTCCGCTCACGGCAATTGGTACGTCATCAAATGGTCCATGGCCAAGACCGACCCCAAGACCGGGCAGATCGTCATGGAGGGGCTTTACCATAAAGTCGTCATTCCGCTGTTTGCCTCACCCATCATCGGGTTTGTAGGCGGGTTCTTGATATGCGGGTTGCTGTTGCTGCTAGTTCGCAATTGGCGCGTCAAGCTGGTGAAGATCCTTTTTGGCCGGATGCAGTTGGTGAGCGTCACCTACATGGCTTGGGACCACGGTTTTGCGGATGGCCAAAAGACGATGGGCATCATGGCGCTGGCCTGCTTTTCCGCAACGCAAGCAGGTAACCTCAAGAACCTGCCGCCCTGGCTCAGATTCTTGCAAACGCCCGAGTTTGAAATCGCCCTCTGGGTCAAATGGTCATGTGTCATCGCGATGGCCTTGGGAACCTATATCGGCGGATGGAAGATCATCGCCACCATGGGTAACAAACTAGTGCGCTTGACGCCACTGCATGGTTTTGCGGCGGAAACGACCGGGGCCACGTTGCTGCTGTTCACGGGCAAGTTCGGTATGCCCATATCGACGACCCACGCCATTGCCACGGCGATCATGGGTGTGGGCTGCACCAAACGCCTCAACGCGCTCAAAGGCACCCTGGTGGGACAAATTGTCTGGGCCCGGGTGTTCATCATCCCGGCCACGGGTCTGCTGGCCTATGTGCTTATACGGGGCGCGCAAGTCGCTGGCTGGACAAATTAGAACGGAGATTTAGTCAGTTAGCCGTCAACTGGCGCTGCCTGCTGAAGGTTTGCAGCCCAAGCGGAGGCGTTGTGCCGAGTGGATTGATCTGCGGCAGATCGTTTCACGTAGCTGGGGTGTCAGCTTGGGGAAGCGGGTGGGGCGCCTTGGTCCGCACAGTCAACGGAGCGTGACGAGGCAATTGCAGGAGCGGCACTTTGAGGTCCTGGAACTGCGGACGATTTGATCTCAGGCTCAGTTCGACTTTTCCAGAAAGAGGTCAGCCATTAGGGCATTTATCAAATCGGAAAAAGCGTTGCCCGCCGTTTTTTTTAAAACCGCTCTACCGCAGCCAAACCAACCCTCTTTCCCACTGACGCGAACCTGCGTTTTCGTCTCGTGAATCGGCCATCGGCGAGCCTCGGCGGCGCCCGACATTACCTTCTGTTAGCTATCTGGTTCTAGCGTTTGTGGAAGATACGAATTCCCTTGATACTAATTCGAACAGAAAGGAGCGGAGCAGACATTCCCCCGGTTCCTTCCAGTTTGGTTTTCTTGGTCTGCTTTTGGATTAGCACACATCGGTCTTTTCTTACAGCGCAATCGACTCTGATATGGTTTGTTTCGCTATTGACCCCGGCTTTTGTTTGTGATTCCTTTGTTTCAATACCACGCAAGGTGCGAATCGAATTCCCTGGCGCTGTCTATGATGTCGTGAGCTGGGGTGGACCGGTGTGGCTGTGTTGGGAGACAACGCTGACGGTCAAAGCGATCGACGCATGGTTGAATTTGGGGAGTCTGAGGAGCGCGAATATGCATTTGTACATTTGGACGTGAAGCGGAAAAACCGAGAAAGGAAAGGAGAGTATTTATGAGAAATGAACCATTTAAAGTTCTGACCTCCTCAAGACTCACAAACACAAACTCCGTCGCCTGCGTCAAAGCTATGGCATTCAAAGTGGCGAGCAAGTATTGATTTCCCTGCCATTAGACTATCATCCATCGGAAATTAAATGCACTTGGCATATTTAACCCAGATTTTGCATTTGGAAAAAAGAATTTATATTCCACTTTTTTAAATATAATTTTGCAAAATTTGTGGTTATTACTTTTTCCCGGACACTTTAGGGGAGGGATGGAGTGTCCGGGATAAGCGGAATGGTCTGGATATTAAATTTGGAGATTAATTAATTGGGTATTAATTATAGCTTTGTTCGAGTCATAATTATAACTTTATTCGCGTTATAATTATAACTTTGTTAGCGTCAGGTTGATGCGGCGAGTTTGATGGCAATTTCTGCAACGTGGATGCCGAGTTTTTTGGCGGTGTCGATTCCCAGTTCGTCTGAGTCGATGCTATCTTTTGTTGAAACCACTGTTGCGCCTTGAAATGCTGGGGCGTTGCCGCCAACCGGTATCATTCCGAAGCAGAGCATTGCCGCTTGAATCTGCTCGATGGTAAGTTCCTGTCCGCCGTTTCTGAAAGCACCGACGGCAACAACACCGACGGGTTTGTTGGCGAGAACCATTTTCGGTTCGCGCAATGGAGCGCAACGTTCAATGAACGCCTTGCATAACGAGCTCATTCCGCGGAAATAACTGGGCGAACCAATTATGAGACCGCCAAGCAAAGGGTCTTGGAGTTTAGGCAGAATCTGGTTGAAATCGTCCTGAACCGGCTGCGGGGAATATCCGCTGATTTTTAATCCGCCAAGGTCAATCAGTTCGGTCTGGATTCGCGGGCTTACGGTTTTTGCGGCGTCGAGGGCAATTTGGACAGCCTTAGCGGTTGTCATTCCCTTTCTCGGACTGCATGAAACGCCGATGATTTTAATTGGTTTTTCATTCTGTTCTGCGCCGTTGAGCGACAATGCCGCTATTGTTCCGGCTACTGCGGTTGCGCCTGTAACTTTCAGGAACGACCTTCTGTCTGTCATCTCGTGGTTTTTCATAGGTTTCTCCCGGGTTATTTGGTTTTTGTTTTTATTTACTAACTAAAATCCGGATTTTCATTTTACCGCGCTGTGTAGATAAGCCACACGCCACCGGCAATGACAAGGATGCCGCACACAAATTTTAAATAACTGAGCACCTTTGTTTTTTCATTCGCCTTCAAAAGGGTTTCAATCCATTCGGCGGATGTTCCGGCAATGGTAATGACCCCGCAATGACCAATGCCGTATGCAAGCAGCAGGGATGAGGCGTAGATTATACTTGTGTTTCCCAGTTTAAAAACCACTGCAAGCATTGGCGCCATAAAGGCGAACGTGCAAGGACCAAGCGCAATTCCAAAAACAAGTCCAAGCATAAAAGCAACGAATAATCCTTTCTTTTTTAGATTGACGTTTGACGGCGGATTAATCGGAAGCGGAATGACTTCCATCAGATTAAGCCCGACAAGGATGAATATGGCAGCGGCGATGTAGTTTCCCCATCTTCCGACATCGCCCATAATTTTTCCTGCGGCGGCGGTTATCACGCCAATTATGGCAATAGTGATGAGAATTCCTGAGGCAAATAACGCAGATGTTAAAAAGGCGTCTTTTACCCGCATTTTTCCCTGTTTGCTGATGAACCCGACTATGAGTGGTATGCTTGCAAGGTGGCAGGGGCTTAACAAAATGCTGAGCACACCCCAGAGTAACGCGGCGGTAATGGCTATAAGCGGTTGGCTTTCTACTGCGGTAGTTAGTGTTTTAAATATTGATTCCATAGGTTTTAATTGCCGGCAAAATGACTGTTCTTACGGCTATCCCCTGCCCATACGGGGTTCAGTAAAAAGCCATCAATTCGGTTTTTGTTATTACTTTGTGTTTTCCTTTTTCTGACATCCAATCAGGTTTATGAAAGTAAACACGACGCACAAAATCGCCAGAACAGCCACTCCGACATCAAAACAGGTGTAGCAAATTCGCGTCAGTCCGGAGAGGAATCCAATCTTTAGAATCATCAACGCCCCGCTGATTGCAACGCAGATAAGCAAAAGGACAGTTATAACTGACAGAAGCGACGATGCAGAGTTCTTTGCGGATTTTTGACTGATGCAGAACAGAACAGCGGCGATGATAACCGCGATTGAAATCCAGAAGTGGGCAGAATCCAGGGTGATTCGCTTTGCAATCATATATTCGAGCAAATCTGTCTGGTTCAGCAGCAGTATGCTTCCGAGGATGAAGATAATTGCGGCGAGTATGCCAATTTTCGGATAAGCGGTATCTGAAATTATGTTTGCCGCTTTTGCACGTTTCAAAATCAGAGATATAATTCCGAATCCTAACGCAAGAGCGATAGCGCCGAACATAACCGGTTTAACAATTTGTTCCCTGAAAGCGCCGAGCTGGACATTAAATTTTGAGTAACCGAGGATTTCGTAATTAGGAATCCAGACAGGCTTTGCGTCGGTTTCTGAAAATGCTGTTGCAAGAACTGGTCGCTCAAAGAAGGATGAATTAAACGAATGACAGTCTGTGCAACCGCCTGAGCCGAGAGCCGCTTTTGCGCGCGCGACATCGTGCGAAAATTTAAACACCGAAGCATAAGGAGTTGCCT
>Ga0078972_1011214_pt1 | contig 16180 bp, 13 predicted proteins | sample YelNatPaOPGAMG01_FD_67568 | JGI IMG/M metagenome (GOLD analysis project Ga0078972, IMG submission 67568) | Hot spring thermophilic microbial communities from Obsidian Pool, Yellowstone National Park, USA - OP-RAMG-01 (SPADES assembly) (version 2) | ecosystem: Environmental > Aquatic > Thermal...
ATCCCATCTACACCAAGAACAACAGCACCACCATACTCCTCATAATTCACCTTTTTTAATAGATCTTTAAGAACGGGTTTCATAATTGCAGCACCTATCATCACCTTAAAAGATTTTGAAGCCTCTTCCTTTAAAAAACTTGTTATGAATTCAACAAGTGATTCACCGAATTTTAATATTGCATTACCTGTAAAACCATCCATAACACAGATATCTGTAACACCTTCAAGTATGTCATGCCCTTCTATATTACCATAAAAGTTCAAAAGTCCTTTATTTTTACCTTCTTCAAGTAATCTATGTGCTTCCTGGATCAATCCTGAACCTTTCATTTTCTCTTCACCCATGGATAAAAGACCAACGGATGGGTTTTCTATCCCGTAAACCTTGTTCATGTAAACCGAACCCATAATAGCGAATTGATAAAGGAATTCAGGTTTTGTGTCAGAATTTGCCCCTACATCAAGAACGAGTGTATGTCCTTTCTTTGTTGGGAAGAATGTTGCAAGTGCTGGTCTTTTAACACCTTTTAATCTCCCAAGTGTGAACAAAGAGAAAGCAACAAGAGCACCTGTATTTCCTGCTGAAAGGAATGCATCCGCTTTTCCTTCTTTTTGAAGTGTAAGCCCTATCCCCATGGGTGAGTTCTTCTTATTCTTGAATGCTTCCATAGGTGGCTCATGCATCTCTATCTTTTCATCAGTGTGAATAATCTCCGCATTCTTTGGTATTTCAAAATTTTTTATATCATTTTCATTACCTATCAATATAAATTTAACATCTTCATTCGTCTTAGCAAAATCATTTATACCTTTTATAATCTCTAAAGGTGCGTAATCACCGCTTAAAACATCTATTGCAAGTCTCATCAGATCTCTTTCACCTCTTTTACAACGAGTTTTCCATTATAGTATCCACAATGTGGACAAACCCTATGAGGTTGCATCAACTCATGGCACTTTGGGCACTCAACGAGTGTGGGTGCCTTTAATGTGTAATGTGTTCTTCTCTTTTTTGCTCTTGTTCTTGATACTCTTTTTTTTGGAACTCCCATCTTTTCCTCCTATCATTTCATAAAGTTTTTCCCATCTTGGGTCAATTTCTTCTTTTTCTTTATGTCCACAATCTATCTTGTTAAGGTTTGCACCGCAAACCGCACATATACCTTTACATTCATCAGAACATAAAGGCTTCATTGGTATAGATAATATTATATAGTCTCTTATAATTTGTGTCAAGTCAATAAATTCATAAGAAGTAAAAATTGTATTTATATCTTCTTCTGTAAGTTCAATCTCTTTTTCTATCTTTTCTATTCCTCTTCTCACTATCACCTCAAAATTTTCTTTATAATCCTTTACAAAATCCTCAAGGCATCTTGAACATTTCAATTTCAGTCTGAAATTTATAACCCCTTTTACTTCATATAAACTTGAGGATTTGTAAATTTCAATATGAGTTTTAGCCTTATCAACCAATTCTTCAATATCAATATCTTTACCTTCAAACTCTATCTCCTTTTCAAATTTTGGAGATACTATTTCTGAAAAATATATTGTAAACATAGGTTGAATATAACAACATTTTACTTAATGTCAAGTATAATTTCTTAAAAAATATCTTGACAAGAAATTTTTTTCATCTATACATAGAAAATATGATAGGTTTTATAATTATTTTTGTATCATTTGAAGATAAATTCTGGATATTTTTTAAGGATAAAGGGGAAATAGATAAAAATTCCCTTATCAAATACGAAGAAAATATCCCTGAAATAACAAAAGAGAGAAGAAAAAATTCTATGGGTAAAACGATTGATTATGGAGACATTCCAGTTTTTGAAGAGTACATAAAAAAAATAAAGAATTACAATGTTAAGATTGTTTACAGGTCAAAATGGCTTAATGCAATTTCTGTTCTATGTGGAGATAAAACGATTGAATCCATAAAGACTTTTCCGTTTGTAAAAAATGTTCAACCTGTGAAAATAATGAGAATGCTGATAGATCTTAATTCGCTAAAACTTGATTATGGTGATAACAATTCAAATATGAGAATCTTAAGATTAGATACACTCCATTCACTCGGATACACAGGGAAAGGGATAAGGATAGGTATCCTTGATACAGGTTTTGAATTTGGTGAGAATAAACACAATGCACTTTTAAATGTGAATGTAATAGGGAAGGCAGATTTTGTATTCCCTGACACAATTGTTATCAATGGTGATACGATTTTATCACCTGATACAATTGTTGGATATGAACCACAGGAGGACTGGAGGGATGAGAACTACCCTCTATGTTTCTGGGGATTTTGTTCACAGACCGATCATGGAACAGAGATATTATCAATTCTTGCAGGTTATTCAAAAGGGAACATTATAGGTGTTGCTTTTAACGCTGATTACATACTTGCTAAGACAGAACTTGTCTATGATAGAGGAGGGAATTTTATTGAGATAAGGAGGGAAGAAGATAACTGGATTGCTGCCTGCGAATGGGCTGAATCACTTGGGGCACACATTATTACAAGTTCACTTGGTTATAAGTTTTTTGATGATGGAACAGGTTATACCTATTCTGAACTTGATGGTGAACATGCCTTGATAACGATTGCTGCTGATAGTGCGGTGAGAAGGGGTGTATTTGTTGTGAATGCTATGGGGAATGTTCAGTTAAATGCCTCACCTGATACTTCAATCGTTGCCCCTGCTGATGGGAAATATGTTTTTTCAATAGGTGGAATTGACACTTCAGGGAAATGGTCAAATATTTCTGCAAAAGGTCCTACAATTGATGGAAGGATTAAACCTGATTTTGTTGCCCCAGTTACTGCAAAGGTTGTGAACCCTGAATATAGCAAAGAGATAGAGAATATACCTGGTTTTGACACTATTTACATCCCGAAATATATAAATGCTTCTGGAACATCTATAAGCACACCTTATGTTTCAGGACTGATTGCATTACTCCTTGAAGCACATCCATCCTGGATAGGAAATGTATCAAAGGTAAAAAATATACTGATTTTATCAGCATCAAAGAATGGAATTCCTGATGATTCAATGGGATATGGATACATAGATGCATTGAAGGCTTTGAGATACGAAAATGTTGAGGTGGACTATTCAAGTAAGATTGGTAGATTGATTGTTTTCCCGAATCCTTTGATAAAGAAAGATAGAAGTATACTGAACATATCCTATTTTTTGAGCAATGAAGGTCTTATTGATTTAAAGATATTCGATGCTTCAGGAAAGAATGTTTACAGGAAGAATCTTGGTCTTAAACTTCCAGGTGAATGTATTGAAAAGATAGATGTGAAAAATTTTCTCCCTGGATTATATATTGCAGTAATTTCAACTGAAAAATTTAAAATTTATGGTAAATTTGTTATCATTTAATAAAGGAGGTAGAATATTATGAGAAAAGTAGCAGTTTTTGTAGATGTTCAAAATTTACAGGAGATTTTTGAGAAACAGGGCGCAGAAGTCCGTTATGATAGGATTAAGAGTTGGCTCTATAACAAGTACAAGATGAAGAATATTGAGTTTGTGAAATTCGTTGCCTTTGTTCCTTCAAAGAAGGATGATGACAAGAGAACAAAATTGATAGATGCTATCTCACTTATGGGTTACAGAATTGTTTCAAAGCCTGCGAAGATAAGACCTGATGGTTCAATAAAGGCAAACATGGATGTTGAGATCACGATTGAAGCAGTTTCTATGTCGGACAGGATAGACGAACTTGTTCTTGTAACAGGTGATAGCGATTATGAGCCATTAATAAATTATTTGAGTAAGAAAGGAGTGAAGGTTATTATCCTCGGACCAGGGAGAGGACCAACTGCTGTTGAGATAATAAGGGCTGCTGATGAGTTTGAGAATCTTACAGAGATAGAAGGTGCGATTATTAAATAAAATTATTAAATAAAATTGTAAAAAAAATATTGACAAAATAAAAAAAATTTTTATATATATAATTGTTCCAGCGTAGCTCAGTCGGTAGAGCGCCTGACTGTTAATCAGGTGGTCGCAGGTTCGAGTCCTGTCGCTGGAGCAATTTTTGAATGATTTTTCGAACCCAAATAGGAAGGAACAAAAGAGGGGAATAACCGCTCACTGCCAGCAGTTGCCCTCGCAATTCCACTGCTCAGGCGTTTTGCTATCAGTTCCGCTTTCGGCTCATTTTGTTCGCCGTAAAGTGCATCAACGACGCACTTAAATCTATTCCCACCTACCACCTTCTGTATAATTTTACCAACAAAGTAAAAATATTTTCTTCTTACACCAAAGATCATATCTCTCACTACATCATAATATTGTGAGACAAAAAACAAACCAACAAACTTTTTATTTGCGTTTTTATTCCCAACTGTTTTTTTAAACTCGACTTGATTTTATTTTGAAGTTTGATATAATATTATTGAAATACCAGAATGGTCACAAAATTGGGAGTATTATAAAAGTTGTGTATGAAACACTTGAAAAGAACTAAAAAATGAGTATAAAAAGAGAAAATTAAAAAGGAGGAATTATGGAAAAGAAAGAAGGATATGAAAATAAGGTTTACAGGATGACAAAAGAAGACATTAAAGAGAAGATAAGAGAGATACTTGGTGATGAAGATGAAAGGAAGGAATTTACAAAAAGCAAACTTAAAAAATTGTTAGAAATAATGATGAACTATGTAATGGATAGTGAAAGAAAATCATTCACTGATAGGACTGGTGATGTAGGGAATGGATTTTACTCTCGCAACTTGCAAACTTCTATGGGTAAATTAAACCTTGATGTTCCACGCACAAGACTTTATAACTTCAGACCTTCACTACTATCACAACCTTATAAGAGAACAGACGAAAGTTACGATGAATTGTTAATTGCTTTAATCCAGAATGGATACTCCCCTAATAACTTAAGGAATACACTTCGTAAGTTAAATCTGAACTATTCTCCAAAAGAAATAGATATTATCACTGATGAATTAAAAAAACTTTATTATGATTTCATACAGAAGGAACTTCCAGAGGATATGTTTGCCATATATATTGATGGCTATAGAGTGGAGATGAAAGACAAAAAGACGGGTAAGGTGAAGACTGTTACTATTTATACAGTTATTGGGATTACATTAGATTGGAAGAAAACATTGATAGGTTTTTATGTTGAATCGGGGGTTGAAAATAAGCAAGGATGGCTCAAGGTCCTTAGCGATCTTATTGGTCGTGGGTTAAGAAGGGTTTCTATTATCATTTCGGATGATTTTTCTGGTTTAAGAGAAGCGATAGAGGAACTCTTCCCTTACACTGACCATCAACTTTGCCTTGTTCATTTTCAAAGGAATATTGCTCGGAATATGACGAAAGAGGATTCTAAAAGATTTAAGGAAGTATTTAATCAAGTAAAGATTAATAAAAGTTTTGAGGAAGGATTATCATTGTTTGAAGGATTAATCTTGGAGTATAAGGAAAGATATAGAAGTTTTATGGCACAAGTTTGGTTAAAAAGGAAAGAATATCTTACATTTTTGAAGTATCCAGAAGGAATCAGGAGATATATATATACGACAAATATATCAGAGAATTTTCATAGAAGGCTTGAATGGTTTCGTCAGAATATGGGAGGATTTTTTCAGAGTGAAGAAATATTAGGTATAAATATCATCCTACAATTGGAAAGACTTAAAGAAGGTAAATGGAATATGCCTAACCCACATTTTAAACATTATGAATACGAATTACTCCAAATCCATAAGTTAAAATTCAAAGATGATGAAAGATTAAAAGATGAATTAAAAAAGGCTCTTGAGGAGATGGCAACTGCTTCCATAGAGCATAAGAAAACAGAAAATTTAAAACTTGACAAATAAAATGAATATGAATATATTTTATATACACAACTTTTTATATATGTGCCCCCTTCAAAAAATATCAGCATTATATCATCTTTCACACGAATCTCATTTATCTTCCCATCTTTATTCTCTTCATACCTTATCTCCATTAACCTATTACCTATAACATTCCCTTCTCTATCAAATATACGAAAATCTATAACATCAAATCCTTTCTCCTTAAACTCATAAGAATATCTGAATGTATTCCCTTCCTATCTCAAAAATCTTTATCTTATCATATAATATAACAGGCTCAATCCACATAGTATCATACCTTGATGAACTATCAATAACTTCTATTTTTATCTCACCTTTTAAATTATTTACAACATAGTTTGAACTTATTAAAATCATTGAAAACATTTTACCTCCTTTTTTAAATTTTAATCCATTTTATTTTCCCCTTTGGAACCACAAAAATGATTCCTCGGGGAGAAATTAAATAAATTTTATTCTTTTATAAATGATATATAATTTTTTCTGAAAAGTCAATATGGAAGGAGAAAGGATAAATATAAGAAATCCGATTTTATTCAAAGGAGTATATTTGTTAAAAATATTGAATAAGATAATTATTATAAAAAGAAATATCCTAAAAGAGAGAGAGTTTTTACACAATTTCTATTCTTTCTTACAAACATAATTATTATATAAACAAAATTTTAAAAATTGTCAAGTGTTTTTATTAAGATTTTTCTTGATTTTTGAAGATTTTTATTCATAATAAAATTATGGAAAAAATAGGTGAAAGAGAGATAAATCTTTTGATTGAACTTGGAAGTTATTTCGCAACTACAAGGCAACCTGAGAAGATGCTTGATTATCTTCTTGAGAGTATTGAAAAACTTATGGATGCAGAGGCAAGTTCAATCCTCCTTGTTGATGAAAAAAGGAGAAAACTTGTTTTTGCAAGTGCAAGAGGTGAAGCAGCAGAGAAACTTAAAGGTCTAACAGTTCCAATAGGTGAAGGAATTGCAGGGATTGTTGCGAAAGAAGGAATACCAAGGATTGTGAATGATACAGCAAAAGAACCAAAATTTTATAAAAAGATTGATGATGCAACTGGATTCAAAACAAAGTCAATTCTCTGCGTCCCCTTAAAGACACCTGATAAAATCATAGGTGTTATTGAGATACTGAACAGGAGATCTGGAATACCATATGACAATGATGATTTAAAACTCCTTGAAAGGTTCGCACCTATCGCAACAAGAATCATAGTTGATACTGAAAAAATGTTAAGAATATTAGAAAGGGAAGAGGTTTTAAGAAGTGAGATTGATTCAAGATATACATTGATTGCGAAGAGTAAAAAGATGAAAGATGTTATTGAACTTGCTGATGTGGTTGCACCAACAGATACCACTGTTTTATTAATCGGTGAAAGTGGAACGGGAAAAGAATTAATCGCAAGATATATTCATAGAAAAAGCAAAAGAAAGGATGAACCATTCATTCCTGTTAACTGTGCAGCATTCCCAACAACACTCCTTGAAGCAGAACTTTTCGGTCATACAAAAGGTGCATATACAGGTGCAATATATGAAAGGAAAGGGAGATTTGAGATTGCAAATCTCGGAACAATATTCCTTGATGAGATATCAGAAATTGGAACAGATATACAGGTTAAATTATTAAGGGTTCTACAGGAAAAGATTATTGAAAAACTTGGTTCTTCTGAACAAATTAAGGTTGATGTTAGGATTATCACTGCCACAAGCCAATCACTCGAAAAAAAGATAGAGGAAGGAAAATTTAGAGAGGATTTCTATTTCAGGATAAATGTATTTCCTATAACCATTCCACCTTTAAGGGAAAGAAAAGAAGATATTCCTGTTCTTGCTGAATATTTTCTTACATTATTCTCAAGGGAAATTAAAAAACCTGTAAGATACATATCAAAGGATGTGATAGAATTATTTTTAAAATATGACTGGCCAGGGAATGTTAGGGAACTTCAGAATGTTATTGAAAGGGCAGTTGTCCTTGCAAAAGGTGATACATTAAAAGAAGAAGATATAGTTTTAGGAAAAAAAATAAGAGATTTTCCACATATAAGTTCAAGAAATCTTACAGATGCTTTGAAGGAATTTAAGAAATACTTTATATTAAAAACACTTGAAGAAAATGATTGGAATCAAAGAAAGGTAAGCAGGTTGCTCGGAATACAACCCACCTACCTTTCAAGGCTCATAAAGGAACTTGGGATTACCAGGCATAAGTAATTGAGAAACCAATTGCTTTTAATCCATTGTATTCCATCACAACTGGTCTTAATGTTCCCCTCCCTTCCAAGATAATGGCAAAATTTTTAAGATTCAATCTTAATCCTATATTCCCATAGCCACCATAACTAATAATCCCTTCATTCATAAAATTTCCAAAATCTCTATCCATAATTTCATTATAACCATCAGGCTTCCTGTATCCAATGTATCCACCAAATCCAAAATAAGGGGAGATAATGAACTTTGCCCTGTATTCTATACCCCAGCCAAAGATTATTCCAATATCTTCCCTTTCTTTAAATCCTGAAACGGATGAGAGGAATTTAAAATCAGGTGAGAGATCAAGGTATAACCTCATCTCTCCATAAGCATATTCTCTATCATTTATATTGTTCATATTCCTTACTCCTCCAATTATCCCGAGTTCCGTTTCACCACCAAAAACCACAAGGCACATCATTAAAAAAAGAATTTCCTTTTTCATAACTATCACCTCCTTTCTATAATATTTATATAAAAAATTTGTTCCTGAATTTAAGTTTATAAAATTGAATAGATTAGAATTTTTTGAAGGTATAAAATTTTATAATGTTATAAAAAAGTATTATATTTCATCTTTTTATATTCACTTCAAAACCACCCCAGATATTCCCTTCTTCATTCCTCTGTAATATTATGTTTCCCCTTCTCATAATGTATTTTAAAAGAAACTGGTCTGGGTTTGTAGCAAATATATCCCTTGTATAACTCCCATAAATGTTTTTTGTAAAATATTTTCCAACAGTTATCTGTGTTGTTTTCTCTGCACCAAAAAGATTTGCATTAAGGTCAAGTGCATCTATACCCAATGAATTCCTTATTCTATTAAGAAGTTGCGTCCTTATCACATAAGATACTGCCTTTGATGGTATCGTTGTGCTCATCCTCTGGAATTTTGCAAGGTCTGACCATTTCATATCAAGATTAAGAAGTGGTATTATCTCCTGTAATCCAAGTGGTGGTAAAGGTGGTTCTGTATAAAGGTCAAATTGTAAATCCTGCAATGTTCCTGATACTTCAAGCACCACAGGACCTGTGATAATATTTTTCTTTTTATCCTCAGTCTCCTCTTCATAGGATAGTGTTGACCTTGCTTTTAAATTAATATTTGGTATTATCTCCTCAACAAATAAAAATTTCCCCTCTTCAACATTGAAAGGTTTGTCAAAATAATAGAAGTATCCAGCAAGCACATTCATCTCACCTTCTATCTTTATCCTATCTTTCTTCTTTACCTTCACCATTCCACCAAGTTCCATATCAACAAGGTCATTCCTTATCCATACATTCCTTGGCATATTAATTGTTATATCTATATCCATCGGAAATTCTCTTGGCTTTACACCTTTCTTCCTTCCACCAAAAGGAATATTTGCAACAACCTTCATAATATCTATATTACCTTTTAATGAAGGTGAAAATGGACTACCCTGCAATGATAAAAGCCCTTTAAGATTTGCTTCTGTATAAAAAACATCCTTTATATAAAAATTCACAAGTTCTGTATTTATATTCATATCATATGGTTTTAAATCTTTTAAAAGGACATATCCTTTTGTTTTTATTGTCTTCTCACCATTCACTATTTCAAGTTCTACCTTCTTCTCATTTAACTTTATATTCCCACTAAAACCTTCCATCTTAAGATTTATCTTTGGTATTGAGAAGGAAATATTTGATAATCCAATATTCCCATCAATATTCAGGTTATTCATATCACCTTTTGCCTCAACATTCATTTTGAATTCCCCTTTATATAAGTTAACCTCTTTTATATAAGAGGAAAGAAATCTGATGTCAGAAAAATTTATATTTGCATTTGCATAAATTTCTCTATCCTTAATAATACCTTTTTTCAATCCAAAAGGGACTTTTGCTGTTATAACAGATGAAATTGTGTCCTTCTGCATTTTTAGTGAATGTAATGTGATGAACTCATCTTTGTAATCTGCAAGGATGAATAAAGAATCAAATTTCACATCATTAAACTGGAAATTATGAACTAAACCATAAACACCAAAAACAGGGTTTTCCTTTGTTCCTCTCACCGATATATAAAAATCAAGGTCTCCTTTCAATATCTGTTTCAATCCTGCAAATATTGCTATCTTTCTCAAGTCAGGTGATGAGATATTTATTGTTAGATCAAGTTTATCACCTGCAAAACCCGTAATAATCATCTGCAAACCAGGTGCAATGATTGAGAAATCCTTTATATTTATATCCTTTTTCACTATCTCTATCTTTATCACATCTCTATTTTTTATATCCTCTTTCCCTTCCATCTTTATCTTCAATGTATCTATGTTCAAAAATATAGTATCTTTTATCATTCCATCACCATACAACACAAAATGATTCATCATAAAATCTGTTCTCAACGAGTAATTAATTTTTTCTTCTTCAATATTCGCATTAAGGATTATATTTTGAATATCATTTTTCCCAAATTTCACATCATTTACAAATATTTTTAAATCACCATTTTTAATATTCTCTATCTCTGGCTTAATAAATAAAGAATCTATATTTATTTTATTCATAGAGAAAGAATTGAGGACAAGGAAGCCTGATAAAGATGGATTTTTTATATCCCCTTTTATTTTGAATTCCATCTTTACAAACCCTTCTGCTTTTAATTTCATAATTCCCTGTAATTTTGCAAGATTTATCCCTTCTGATCTTATAAAAAGGTCAAATTCCTTATTTTTATATATTCCTTTCCCTTCAAGGTTTATTCCTTCACCATCTATATGAATTGTATCAATTGTAATATCATTAAAATATCTTTTCCCTTTTATATTTATATTTCTCATTGTGATTTCTTCAAACTTTGAATCATTAAATAAAACTGAGAATAATCCATTCCCTTTTCTATCAAGATTAAAATTTATTACACCATTTAAGTCACTATTTTTCCCCGTGTATTCTTTTATATTGAAGTTTTTCATAACAAGTTTCCCTTTAATCTCTTTTAGATAATTACCTTTCGCATCAAGATAAAAACCATCTGTTCTAACAATCACCTTGAAATCCTTATCTTTCAATTCAGGCGTTATATTAAGATAATTCAAGTAGTATTTCTGGAATGATATATCCTTTAAAAATAAATTTCCTGAGATAAAAGGTGATTTTGCATTTCCTTTGAAATTTAAATCTATTAAAACCTTTGAACCTACATTAACAGGGAGGATGGATGAAAAATCCTTCACATCAATATTCCCTTTTATAACGATTTCACTTTCTTTCCCGAAATTACCATCAATATTAATAAAACCATTCTTGAATCTTATATTCATTTTTTCAATACCAATTTCAAGTTTTTCAAGTCCGATACTTGTTTTACCTATTATATCAACAGGTAATGAATCATTCAGATTCATTGAAATCCCTTTTATATCAATATTCATCTTTCCATTCTTTGAAATTATGGAAATATCGGTTGAAAGATTTATATTATAATTTTTTAAAACTATTTTCCCATTTTCAATCTTAATATCTTCTATTGATACTGGTAATATTTTCCCTCCGCCTCCTTTCAATCTCAAAAAACTCTTTATACTATCAATCTTATTCACATATATTCCATTCACATAAACTTTTTTTATCTTTAACTCCTTTAACTTAAAAGGATTGAATGATACATTTCCTATATCAAGTGAAAGAATTTTTTCTCCATCTTTCTCCCAAAGAACATTTTTCACCCTAACGCCCAGAGGCGTTATTCTCAAAGAACCAATATTAAAATCACCTACAATAAATTTCCTTGCAACTTTTAAAACAATCTCTTTTGTATATCGTGTGTTTATAAAAATTGTTATAATTGTTATTAAAATTCCAATAAAAATAATTATTGAGAGGATAATTCTTTTAAAAACTCTCATATAATACCACCTATTGCTATGATATAATCAATCTTATTATTATTATTCCTGTCTTTACCAAATCCTATCTCAAGCCTCACAGGACCAACTGGTGATACATAGTTTAATCCAAAGCCAGAAGATTTATAAAGTTTATCAAGCAAAAGACCATCAGTAAAACATAAAATGTATAAACCTTGAATAATCCTGAATTTTAACTGGATGTTGTAAGATATGAATTTGTCAAAATAGTATCTATCAGTGTAGGAATCGTATATATTACCGAATGTCCAATCACCAAGGCATCTTAAAGTATTTATTCCATCAGTATAAAAGAGATGAATATAATTTGGAAGATTTGAGTAATAAATTTTCCCATTAGCGAAATAAGATTCAAGAACAAATCTTTTAAATCCGAATGCACTTGCAAATCTTAAATTATAAGATACAAAAGTCCCTTCACCTTTCATAGGTCCACCATATTTTAACTCTGTTATGACCCTTAATCCCTTTTTAGGGTCAAAGGAATTATCCCTGAAATCAGTTTCAGTATGGAACAAACGAACCTGTTCAAGTTTAATCTGATTTGTTGTATCCCTCGTATATATCCACTGATAACTTAAATAACCTGCTTTATTTTCTGAATATGTGTATCCAAGTTGTGTTTCAATCCTGTTTATACTTTCATAAAATTTTTTCTTCAATTCCTCAAATTTATATTTGAATGTTAAATCAAAAGATGTCCATAGTATATCCTTTGATGTGAAGGAGAATGTGAGATTTGTCCTTCTCCCTTTTTTGATACTTATCCCGGGCTCTGCATCTATTTTAAACCTGTGTTCACCACCAAAAAGACCTCTTTTTGTTATCCCTATCTTACCAATAATCCATTCGGGTGACATAAATCCACCGCCGAGATTTATATCAAGCAATTGTGCAGGATAGAGAACAAATCTAACATCAATTGAATCACTCTGTTCCACAAGCCCTTTCTCCTGTATATCAACCCTTCCAAATAAATAGGTTGAAAGGAGTTTTCTTTTTATTGATATTATTTTATCAGGATTATAAGGTTCGCCTTTTTCTATCTTTATATATTTCTTCAGAACAGATTCTTTTATCTTTGTTTTATTTTCAAAATCAATATTCCTTATGAATACCTCATCACCTTCATCTATATAATATTTCACAATAACACCTGTCCCTTTTAATAATGTGAATGTATCCTTTATTGTTGCATAGGCAAAACCTTTTGTTGAATAGTAATCAATCATTCCATAGGTTGAGAGAGATGCCCTCAATGCATCATAAGGTGCGCCAACCTTTATCTTTAAAAATCTTTCAAGTGAATCTTTCAGAACAGATTTCGCACCAATTATCTCTATTTTCTTTATAGGATAATGGAGATTCTCATTTATCTTAAATTTTATTGAGACACCTTTTAATTTTATATTCACCTTTATATACTTCTCAATATCCACATCAAAGAATCCATTATCCTTGTAAAGTTGAAGTAGTTTGAACTCATCATGCCTCAATGTATACTCGTTGTATTCAGTATTCTCTTTTGTATTTATCCAATCAAGAAGGAACTTTGTGCTGAAAGCCCTGTTCCCTTCAAATTCTATCTTTAAAACATTGAATTGAGCATAAAGTACTGAGAAGATAAAAAATAATATTGAAAATTTTCTCAAGGTAAAAATTCCTTTTTTATATTGAATATTCCCTTATAAACATTATTCATTCCGTCAGGGAACGATTGGAGAAGTCTTTTAATCTCTGCCCTTTTTGTTTCGTTTTTATAAGGACAGGGATTTTCAAAATATTCCAATCCTTTTCTCTTTAGATAATTTATTATCTCATTTTCTGAGACAAAATATATAGGTCTTATAATCCTTAAAATACCATTGAAAAATTCCTGATTTGGTGAAAGTGTTGATATTTCAGCATGGAAGAAGAGATTCATAAGAAATGTCACAACAACATCATCCCTGTTATGACCAAATGCAATCTTTTTTATTCCATTTTCGTATGCAATCTCAAATATCCTTTTCCTTCTTTTCCATGTGCAAAAATAACAGATTGTCTCACCTTTTTTTTGAACTCTTTTTCTATCTCTATTGTTTCTATATGATACCTTTTAAAATTTAATTTGAGAAAATTCTCAATCTCATCTCTTTTTTCACCAAAACCATTATCAATATGTATTGGGAAAATCTCTTTTATATCCCTTCTTTCCTTCAAAATATCTGTGAGGAAGACACTATCTTTTCCACCTGAGAATGCAACTGCAATAATTTCACCTTTTTCAATCATATTATATTTATATATTGCTGCTGATACTTTACTTTTTACACTCATTCACTGAAAACGAGTGCCTGAAATTTATAAAGTTCAGCATTCTTCCATGCATCCTTTGGAAGACCTGCCTTATAGCATACTTGTTCAAGGAATGTCTTTCTATCCCATCCCCATTCAACTGGAACCTGTGGTAGCAATAAACCGGAATATATACCTTTTACAATGTAAAGCCCATCCTTCCCTACAACAATCTCTTCAGGGTCTTTAACCTTCTGGAATGGGGTAAGGACAGAGATTTCTATTTCTATATCTTTTAATTCATCCTTTCTTACAGGAAAGAACCTTGGGTCTTCTGTTGCAGCAGCAATTGCCATATCTCTCACACCAAGGTAAAGTGGTTTAATCCCTTTTATAAGACCTATGCATCCTCTCAATTCCCCTTTCTTTTTAAGTGTTACGAAAACACCTGTCATCACTTTCAATTTCTCATCCTTCACATCAAAATCTGGGATTTTTCCACTTGTAATATACTCCTCTATCGTCTTCCTTGCGATATTAAGGAGTGTCTTTTTTTCCTCATCATTCAATGTGAATTTAGAACTATTTTTTTTTACAAAAACTGCAGATATATAACCAACAACATAACCAGAATAGACCTTCATAACATCGTTTGATGTTGTCTTATGGAGTATTAAAGAAGTATCTGCACCAAGTGCCTTTGATACACCCATAACAACTGTTGAAGGACCAAATCCACAGGCAGCGGCAATCCCTTTATTCTCCTCTTTTATTATGAAATTAAAGAAACTATCAGGTTCAAATTTTTCTATATATTTTGATGCACTCTCATTTATATCTTTTGCCTCTTCATAAGATTCTCCGTGATAGAAATCTGAACTTGCGATAAGAAGAAAATCTTTTTCATCTTTAAGGGCATTTACCAATGCATCTTTCAATATATTTACATTCTCTTCTGTCTGTGCACCCATCACAATAGGAACAATCTTAAAATCCTTCAGAACCATTTGAAGAAAAGGTATCTGAACTTCAAGTGAATGCTCATAACTATGTCCTTCTGGTATATATCTTATCCTGCTATTCTGTTTCATAATCTTTTTTGCAAGTTCTTCATCTATTTCAACCTCACCTAATGGTGTGAGCCATTTCCCTTTATCGTATATTGATATTCCATTGAAATATGAATGATGTGAAGGACCTATAAGTATAACCTTTTTAATCCCTTTCCCTTTTATTGATGAGTAAGAATACCCTGCAGTTGGACCTGAAAAAGGATAACCTGCATGAGGTGTTATGAAACCAATCACATCACCTTCTATATTCAAATCCACAAGGAAGGAATTTACCATCTTTTTCAGTTCCACTGGGTCTGCGGGGTAAAACTGACCTGCAACAACAGGTTTTCTTATCATAACTTCCCCCTTTGTTTTACATCCTATTATGATTAAAAGAAAAATGAACATATTTTTCATATTTAAATTATAAGATGAAAAAAGATTTTTTCAAGTGAAAATTTTAGGAATTTTATATTGGGGTCAGTCATAAACCAACAACGAAGTAGTGGCAAACCTATGTGTTTGCCCTCTCTACTCCGAAGGTGTCATTCCGAACATAGTGAGGAATCGCATATTCTCCCGCATAGTTTTGGTTTTGAAAAAAACATTAACACCGCACCAAGGTAGTCAATATGCGATCACCACGTCTGCCAGAGGCAGGCTCGTGATGACTTTTTGGGTTGTAGTCAATAATGGGATTGCCACACTCACTTCGTTCGTTCGCAATGACACTCCCCTTTTGTCATTCCGAATGAAATGAGGAATCTCATTTTCTC
>Ga0078972_1011216_pt1 | contig 16178 bp, 16 predicted proteins | sample YelNatPaOPGAMG01_FD_67568 | JGI IMG/M metagenome (GOLD analysis project Ga0078972, IMG submission 67568) | Hot spring thermophilic microbial communities from Obsidian Pool, Yellowstone National Park, USA - OP-RAMG-01 (SPADES assembly) (version 2) | ecosystem: Environmental > Aquatic > Thermal...
CTTTTTTTTATAAAATATTATAAGGAGGGAAGAGGGGGGAGGCCGCGGGGGGGGGGTTTCTCTCTTAGAAAAGGGGGGGGGGGGGGGGGGGACTACTAAAAGGTGCTTTGTAGCACCATCTTAATTAAGTGCTTTAAGCACAAGTGCTTTAAGCACAAGTGTTTTAAACACAGGTGCTATATAGCACAGGATTTTTTCAACAGAATTCCTCTAATCAAAGCAAAGAATCCCCCTGAACGGAGTGAAGAATCCAAACTGAATGTATTGAAAGAGTTACTTGAGATTCCTCGCTTCACTCGTAATGACCTAAATGATAAGGACTATTACCAACGCTCGGAATGACGAAGACCGTAATCCTTCTAACACTCACAATGGCACAAAGGCTGCAATTCTTTTCTAACACTCACGCTCAGAATTGATAGTAAAAAGGACAGGCAGATTAATTCTTTTACCCAAGCAGAGAGCAGTTAACCCAAGAAACTGAGAACTATTTTATTTATTGTAAGTGACCAACCATCTATAAGAAAGAAAAACAATATCTTTATTGGGAATGAAACAACAACTGGAGGTAAAAAGAACATACCCATTGACATCAGTAAGCTTGAAACAACTATATCTATGACTAAGAATGGTATAAGAAGTATAGCCCCCATATAAAAAGAGACAGTCAACTCGTTAACAATAAAAGCAGGAATAAGAACATAAGTAGGCACATCATCTCTTGTATTAGGTTTAGGTAAATTAGCCAACTTTATGAACTGATATATATACTTTTCATTAGTTTGCTTAAACATAAATTCCCGAAATGGCTTCATGGTAGTATCAAATGCCTTACCTATCTCCATTTTACCATCAATATAAGGTTTGATCCCATCGTTATAGGATTTTGAAAAAACAGGCCACATTATGTAAAGGGTAATAAAAAGAGCTAATCCTATTATTACTTGGTTAGGGGGAATGTTTTGAGTTGTCAAAGCTCTAGGTATGAAAGCTAAAACTATATAAACTCTTATAAACGATGTAATCATGATTAAAATTGAAGGCGCTAACGAAAGTATAGTGAGCAATAAGAGAATTTGAAGAGAAACAGAAACTTCTTGAGGATTTTTAGCTTGATCAACACCTATAGTAAACCTAGGTAATGGGACATTTTGAGCAAAAACAAAGCTAACCGAGAAACTAATCAGTAAAAAAACAAAAAAGAGTAATTTCAAAATTTTCATACTTTGTAATTATTCTAGAAACGAATATTTACTAATTTCAACTTGCATTATTCCTCTTTCAGTGCATATTGCATCGAGCATCATGTCATGGTCTTCAGCAGGCAAATCCTCGTATCTTTGAATTTCATAAGCAAGTCCAACTTTAAGTTTTATCTTATCATTATATTTCTTTAGAAACCTATCGTAATAACCACCTCCATATCCCAACCTGTAACCTTTATTATCAAATGCCACCAACGGCACAACACATAAACTAATTGAATTAACATACTCATCCCCTTTCTCTGGCTCAAGTATCCCCCCAAATCCACTGATTAATTTAAAATTACTGCCAACCCTTACAGGCACAATATGTTTACCTTTTACCTTAGGTAAAACCAACTCTTTATCTTGCTCTATTGCTTTTGACAAAAGGAATAGTGTAAACACCTCTGATCCTATTGATAAATATAACATAACGCTAGTAGCGTTATGCCAAAAACTAGAATTAACGAGATTGTTGATAACTTTACTAGATAACTCTATTTGCTCCAAAAGTGGAATAGAATTTCTCTTTTTTAAAGCATCAAACCTCACTTGCTTCTTCATAACCTTTAGTATTAATGATAAATGTTAATTTATGTTGTTACTAATTTAACATGAGGCATTTCAAAAGGAATTTTATGTCACATTGGCAACAATCTGTTTTATTTTTGAGATTGCTTTCTAAATATTTTATACTTCTTTTTATGAGAAAGTTACTAATATTTCTTCTGTTATTCAGTTTATCTATTTCTTCCCATTCATTTGAACTAAAGTATGGTTTCTCAACTAACAACATTTATAGACTAAAGGTTTACACAAAACAAGATATATACATAGATGGAGTTTACTTTAGGACAGTTGAGGCAATGTCAAAAATAACATACCAACCCTATGCCTATAGGGATATTGATGGGAAAACTTATGTTGAGGTAAAATATTTATTTTACTACATGAACAGGAAGAACCCTACTGAGGAATACAAATTATCCAAAGTGGATGAAGTTAATTTTTTGGTAGGACATTTGGGTAATGTTATTTTGCTTGACAAAGACTCATATTTACCTCCCAAAAGGGGTATACCTTCTTTTTCTTCTGGTTACATCGCTAAAGGATACAAATGGCAATCTCCTGGTGAAGAAGTTTATACAGAAAAAAACGAGATCATCAATGTACCAGTTGTCGTAAATTATGTTATTGACGATACCTTTATGAAGGAAGGAAGGAGTTTTGTCTCCTTTAACGCCGATTACAATTACTTTTATTCAGTTCCCGCTGGTAAATATCTAAAATCATTAAAAGTCTCTTCTTCCATAAAGTATAATTGGGATACTATTGAAGGTATATTCTCGGAATATAGGGAAATTTTTGATATAACAAAAGAATTTTTACCTAATTATGTTTACTCCTCAACTCGCCATCAAGGCACTTCTTTGGGAATTATGGAAGTTATCCCTGTTGATATTGCTAAACAGTATAAACTAGCTAGGGAGATAGAGAAATTCGTATCAAATGTTAGTGTCTCTCCCCCTGAGAATAATGAAATAAAGGTCAACATTTCTGATATACTCTTTGATACTGGTAGTTATCAAATAAAACCATCCTACAGAGACATGCTCACAAAATTTGCTGAGATAATAAAACAATACAACGAAATTGATGTTGTCGTTGAAGGACATACGGATGATGTTGGTAGTAGAGATTTAAATATTTCCCTCTCTGAAAATCGTGCCAAAAGCGTAGCTAGACTCCTTATAGATTCTGGTGTGAAGAGTGAAAAGGTTTCCTATGCCGGATATGGACCTGATAAGCCACTCGTTCCAAATACCTCTGATGAAAATAGAGCCAAAAACAGAAGAGTAGAAATAAAGTTAATATGGGGAAAATAATTTTCAATTTCATTCATAATAAGTTTTATAATTTAGGTGGGGTGTTTTATGTTGATTAGGACTAAAGATAAAAGAGAGCATCTTAATGTTGTTCTTATTTCAAATTACTTTGATTTTTTCTTGGATGAGCATAATTTTTTTAAATCATCCTTTTATTTTACTTGTAACTTCTCACATGCGCTGAAAAAAGCAGGTTACAATATTACAGTCATTCTGCCTTGGTATAAGAAACTTGAAGAGGTCATACAAAAGTTTGGGGTCTCATATATAGGAAAGTCAGAAAAACTTCTGATCCCTTTAGACAAGACTGGTAACGAAGATAAGGAAGTTGAGGCTAGATTCTTTGATTGTGAAGGTATAGAAATTATTTTTATCTATGAACCTACCTTATCAGATAGGGAAGATTTTGTTATAGATTCCTCAACTAACTTTTTCTTTCCTGACAACCTAAAAAGGTTCGCTGTTTTTTCCAAAGCAGCAATAGAATCTTTAAAACTTATACCTCTAAGACCTGATGTTATACATGTTTTTGGTGATTGGAGTAGTATTGTTGCTATTTATGCTAGGATACTCTTCAAGTATGATAACTTGATAAATAGAGCCAAAATAGTATTTACTATCCCCTCTCTTGAAAATCAGATACTCTTACCCCCTGAACAGTACTCTCATCTTTCTCTTGAATGGAAATATTTTAGTTATGAGTTTTTGGAATTTTATGGTAAAGTTAATATCATCAAAGGTGGTATAGTCGCTTCTGATACTACTACTTTCTTTAGTAATTCCTATGTTAGTGAGATAACTAAATCAGATTTTGGTAATGGCCTTGAAGGAGTTATAATCCAAAAACTCAATGAAGGCAAAATTAAAGGTATACTCCCCGGCATAGATTATGAAACTTGGAACCCCAAGACCGATAAAGATCTTTCCAAAATAGGCGCCAATTACGATACTAGTAATATTTCTGGCAAAAACAAAGCCAAAAAATACCTATGTTCAAAGTATAAACTCAACGAAAACAGCCTTATTTTCTTTTTTTACGGAAACTTAACAGACAAAAGTGGTATTTCTCTCATTCATGAAGTTTTTGGTGATATACTCAAAAATTACAATACTTCATTGATAGTTGTAGGTAGAGGTGACGATTTTAGAGAGCTTTCAATATCTGAACTCCAAGAAAATTTTAGAGGAAAAGTAATTTGGCTTAAGGATTGTACATTCAATGAATTGAAATACATCATAGCAGGTTCAGATGTTGTTTTAATGCCATCAATGTCAGAACAAGATAGCACACTCCACATGGTTTCCATGATTTACGGATCTCTACCATTAGTAAGAGGTATCGGAATACTAAACGATGTTGTCAGAGATAAAATAAATGGTTTCAAGTTTTATAACTACTCCCCTTCTGAATTCTTAAACAAGATAAGGGAGGTATGCGATATTTACTTTAAGGACCAAAAGAGATGGAATAAATTACAAAAAGCTGCAATGCAATCTGATTTTTCGTGGGATAATGTTGTTAATGAATATGTTGAAACAGTTTACAAAGAAAGCAAAAAAGTCAAAAAACAGTAATAAAGGCTTTAGTCTCATTGAAGTTTTAGTTGCTATATTTATTGCTGCCATTGTAATAACAACAACTGTCGAGACCTTTAGAATCATATTCAAATCAATGGAAACAAGTAGGTATGTCAACGAAGTGTTGGATTCCGTAAGTTACATCTACAATGCAATTTCCTTGGGGGATTTGAATATAACCAGTTCATCATTCTCTACAAACATTGGAAATGTCAATATTTTTATTAAGTTTACAAATACAATCTCAACGAATCCCTTGGAGACCGATGTTTTGATATATGCTACAAACTCAAGGTACTCATTTAGCGTTATGACAAGTATATTTTAAAAGCAAAGTTAAGAATTTTATTACATTTTCAATTTGAAAATGGTATTATTCTTTTCAGTAATACCACTCCTAAATATGCGCTACCGAGAACTAGAACAGTTACTGGACCCGTAGGAAGATTCGCTAAAAAGCTTACCATAAGTCCGATGAAAGAGAAGAGAATCGTTATCAATGTTGATGTTATCATTATTGATGATAGTCGGCGATGAAATATTGAGGCAACAGCAGGCGGAAGTGTAAGAAGAGCAATAACCATGAGAGCACCAACTACTTGTAACATCAAAAATACCGTTATAGAAACTAAAAGAAGTAAAACAACAGAAAACAGTGATACCGAAATTCCCCGTATTTTTGAGAATTCTTCGTCAAAACTCACTGCTTTCAATTGAGGGTAAAAAACTATTACCACAAAGACCACAACAAAGCTCAATATTCCAACCAATACAAGATCTTGCTGAGAAATAAGAAGAATATTTCCAAAGAGATAACTCATAGGGTCAGTGTATGTAGGAGTTAAAGACAAAAAAACGAGACCTAAAGACATTCCTATTACCCAAATAGTATTAATTACCGTATCAAATCGTTGTTTACCTTTAATCGAAAACCAACTGAGAAGTAACCCCGACAACACAGCAAACACCAATGCACCAATTTGGGGAGTTACCCATTTCCATTTGAGTACTATTTGGAGGTATAGCGCCAATCCTATCCCACCAATTACCGAGTGACTAATAGCACCAGCAATTGATCCCATGTTCTTAACTACAACGAAGCTCCCAATCATGCCTAGAGGAAAACTAGAAAGCAGCGAAGCAATTAAAGCATACTTAACGAAAGGTACATCCCCACTTAACAAGATAGAAAAAAACTCATGCATATTCATCACCTCTTTATCAATGTATTATGTTTAACATGAGCATAATGTTTAGGATATCCATAACTGCATGATAATCCATCATCAACGAAACGATGTTCAGACACCGTTCGGTGAACACAAAGCACTCTGTCTGTAATCATATCAACAAAACCCGTATCGTGAGTTACTACAACAATTGTGTGATCTTTTTTGAGATCACTGAGTATCACTGAGAGTTGTTTTTCGTTTTCACTATCAATGTTTGCAGAGGGCTCATCTAAAAACAATATTGGTGCCTCTGATGCTAAAGCTCGGGCAATTAGTATTCTTTGCATTTGGCCACCTGAAAGGCTAGAAAATTGCTCCTTTCGTGCTTCCCAAAGTCCCACCCTCTCAAGCACCTCTCGTACAATTTTGCGATCACTATTGGTATACCACCCAAACGGTTTTACCCTCCCAAAAAGTACTACTTCCTCAACTGTAATAGGAAAACGACGATCTAAAAGATTTTGTTGAGGAACATAACCTATCAAATAACTATTCTCATTAGGAGATTTCCCATAAATATTAATTTCCCCACTCCAAGGTGTAAGAAGTCCACACATCAATTTGATTAAAGTTGTCTTTCCTCCTCCGTTAGGTCCAACAATAGTAACAAACTCCCCTTCTTCTATGAAAAAGTTTACATCTATAAGAATAGGCTTTTCTTCATACCCAAAAGTGAGATTACTAACTTCTATGACTTTCATTTCCATCCCTCTACTAGCATATCTCCAATTTTCCTCATCATGTTTAAATAATCTGATGTCAAAGGGTTAATTTCAACAACCTTCCCCCCAATCGCTTTCGCTACCGTCTCAGCAGATTTCTTTGAAAAACCTTCTTGGACAAAGATTGTCTTTACTTTGCGTTCACGAGCAAGATTTATAACTTTAACAAGTTGAGAAGGAGAAGGATCTTTTCCTTCAATTTCAATTGATATTTGCCTTAAGCCGTAGTCATCCGCAAAGTATCCTAAAACCGGGTGGTAAATGAAAAATTCCTTTCCTTTGTAAGGTGCCAGTTTTCTTGAAAGTTCGTGATCCAATGTATCCAATTTCTTCAATAGGTTTTCGTAATTTTTTTTATAAAGTGCCTTTTGAGATGGATTCATCTCTACAAGGGTTTTGTACACTACACCAGCTTGATTTTTCACTAAGCGAATTGACATCCAGATATGGGGATCCTCCGCTCCTACTTCATCGTCATCATGTTTCTCAATTTCTTCTTCTCTCATTATTCTTCGTTTTATTCCAATTGAAGTATCAACAATGCGAATATGTGGATAAAGCGACTTAATTTTCGGCATTATAGCCTTCTCGAACTCCATTCCAATACTAAACCATACCACCGAATGGCTTAATTCTTCCATTTGAGATGGAGTTGGCTCATAACTGTGGGGGCTTCTCCCAGTAGGAACAATAGTCATCACTTTTACGGTATCACCTCCTATCTTCTCAACAAGAAACCTTTGAGGCTCAATACTTACTGCAATCTGAAGAGATTGACTAAAGCCCATGGCACTCAACACCATCAAAAGGAAAAAGGTAATCATTTTGCGCATACATTCCCCTCTACGAGGTAATTGAAAATATAATCAAAACAGAGATAAAAATCAAGGGAACAACTCACAGATAACCCTTTATCCAAGTTTCTCTCTAAAATTTTTTGCTTCTATCATTATGCTTTCGAGTTCTTCTAATTTATTTTCATCTAATGCATTCTCAAAATACTCAAAGTATTTTTTAAATTCTTTCAAAGAATTTTTTATATTTTCCCTATTTGTCGCTATAATATCATACCACATCTTGGGGTCACTTTTTGATATTCTTGTTGTGTCAAGCAAACCTTTACCATATATGTTGAAAAATTTCTCTTCTGAAAATTTTGTTTTTGATAAAGTGAATGAAATGAGAAATGATATTACATGGATTGAATGACTTGTTTTTGCTGATATTTCATCGTGTATTTCTGGGGACAGCTTTATAACATTCATTCCTAAATTTCCCCAAAACTCAGAAACCTCATTTACTTGCTCATCTGCGTTGTTGTACGGAGTTACTGCACATGTTACTCCTATCAGGATTGAAGGATCGGAATTCTCAAATCCTACTTTCTCACCACCTGCCATAGGGTGAGAGCCCACAAACATTGGATTGGAGATTTCCTTAATTATTTCGTACTTTGTACTCCCCGTATCAGTTACTATTGCATTTTTGTTTAAAAAAGGATTCATCAATTTGAAAATTTTTGGTATTGATAATACTGGTGTACATATAATCACAAGATCGCACTGCGATACACTGCTTATTTCTTGGTAACTGAGTAAATCATCAAATACAACTGACTGGGGTAAAGTTTTCAATTTATCAGGAGATCTTGAGAACCCAATTATTTTTACACTATTGCCAAAAACCTGCTTAGATCTGATCGCTATACTTCCACCAAGTAATCCTATACCAGCTATTCCTATATTCTTAAAGCTCACGCTTATTCCTCTAAGTTAAATGTAAATAGTCCATCTGATTCTAATATATCCTCGTAGTCTTCTGGTTCTAGCCCATTGAATTTGTTCATTGCGGAGTCAATACCTTCAAAAAGTATGACTTCAACGACCTTTTTAAATACTTTCAATGCTTTACTTATTATTTGGTACTCTTTGAGAGTAATATTTGATAGTACCCAATTCTCTAATGGCATATAATCTGGTGGTTCTCCAATTCCTATCCTTATTCGTGGAAACAGATCAGTCTTTAAATAATATGCTACCGATTTTAAGCCATTGTGTCCGCCACTTGATCCTTCTTTCCTTATTCGTATTTTTCCTACCGGCAGAGAAGCATCATCACACACAACTATTATGTTCTCTGGTGGTATTTTTAAAAAGCTTGCAGTGTATAATACTGCTTCACCACTTATATTCATGTAAGTCTGGGGTTTTAGAAGGGCAACCTTTTTATCGCCTACCTTTGTTATTCCCAAAGCACTTTTTTTCTTTTTGGTATCAAATTTCACATTGTACTCTCTAGCTAATGAATCTATAGCCATAAAGCCAATATTATGCCTTGTATAAGCGAATTTGGAACCAACATTACCAAGGCCAACTATCAACTTTGCAAACCCCTTACTCATAAAGCCCCCAACTATGCGTATATTCCTGCAAGAACGCAGTTATCATGATCAACAATTCTATATGGTACCTTATCTTTTATCTTATATACAACTAATGTATCACCAACATCAAGATCAGAGACATCTATCTTTATGGAATCCGGTATCTGCTTGGGGTTTACCAAAATCCTTAAGTTCCACGCCGATTTCCTCAACACACCACCAACCTTAGCACCTTTTGGGGTCCCAACAAACTCTAGAGGTACTTTAACTAACACTTCATTACTCTCACTGATATCCTGAAAATCAACATGTATCACTTCTCTCGTTAGAGGATCAATCTGAATTTCTTTTATTATCACTTCATAAGAAGCATCCCCAACCTTTAGAGAAAAAACCTTATTTGTGCCAACTCTATGTAAAGTTTTTTCAAAAACCCCCTTTTCTACAAGAACGAAAGCGTTAGTTTTGTTTTTACCATACACCACACCAGGTATCAGCCCTAATCTCCTCAATTTTGAAGATGACTCTTTCCCAAGTTTATCTCTCACCTTCCCCTCCAACACTACATTCATAAAATCCTCCCAATCTAACAAATATTTTAAATTACTTTTAGTTTTTATATCAAATTGAAAGGATTTTGAAATTAAGAACTAATGTGTCTAACAAAAACATTCCCAAACTTACCTAAATTTCGTAAGTTTTCACTCTTGTGAAATGAATATTCAAAAGCAATTAGAAACCAAGTGTAGGGAAATGTACACTTCTAAAAATAATCCTTTACCACAAGAAAGTTTTTTTCAACAAAAAAAATTAGAAGGAGGAATTATTTCTTCACGAATAAAGAGCTCACAGAACTGTTTGTATGTATCCTGGAGATTGCTTCTGCAAAAAGTTTATACACACTAAGAACTTTGATCTTATCTATCATCTTCTCCTTTGGTATAGGAATAGTGTCAGTTACCACCACTTCGTCAATCGCATCATCAGAAAGTTTTTCTCTCGCATTACCAGAAAGGACAGGATGTGAAGCCATTATTATAACTTTTTTTGCCCCCTCTTCCTTCAATTTTCTAGCAGCTTTGGCGACTGTACCACCGGTATCTATTATATCATCAATTATAACTGTATTTTTACCTTTTACCTCACCAACTAAATTCATGACCTCGGCAACATTGTATGCAACCCTTCTCTTATCAATTATCGCAATGTTTAAATCTAAGAAGGATGCCAAATACCTTGCTCTCTTGACTCCACCAGTATCAGGAGAAACTACAATAAAATCTTGCAAATCCTCATAATTCTCTTTAAGATAATCAATAAAAACAGGAAAAGCGTAGAGGTGATCAACAGGTATATCAAAGAACCCCTGAATTTGATCAGCATGTAAATCCATAGCAAGAACTCTGTTGGCACCAGCAACAGTTATAAGATTAGCAACAAGTTTAGCAGTTATAGGCACCCTAGGCTCAGCTTTTCTATCCTGTCTAGCATAACCAAAATAAGGTACAACCGCCGTTATCCTATCAGCAGAAGCCCTCTTAACAGCATCAATGATTATAAGAAGTTCCATCAAATTATTATTGGCTGGATTACAGGTAGGCTGTATTATAAACACATCACTACCCCTTATACTCTCCTCAACTTTAACAAATGTCTCACCATCAGCAAACTCAGTTATCTTTATTTTACCTAACTCTAAACCCAAATACCCCGCAATCCTCTTAGACAACTCGTAATTGGCTCTACCACTCAAAATGACCACTTCATTTGAAGTCATAAAAGAATTGTAAAGAAATAAGAAAACTACTTACATCTTCAGGATTTCATTTCCTACAGCAAGACCTCAAGTTATCGTTGTATATGTTGTAAAATCAACCTCACCAAAAACTTTTTTACCTTCGGAGTTATATTTTACCTCTGAATGATTAGTATCCGTTATTTTCTCAAGCACTGCCAACGAAACAGATATAGAAGACTCTATTATCACTCTGTTTTCTAAACAAACTAATCTTATCTCCTCTACAAGAGATATTAACTTATTTCTTAATTCAATCAAAGTGCTTTGATTGTTAGAAAATGGTATTATTCTAGAAAGAGTCACCTCACCATCCAATAGAAACTTATTGGCTAACTTCTTAACTATATCTACCCTTTCACACTCAAATTTCTGAAGTCTCGAAAAAAGCACACTTTCTTCTTCATCCACTTTCTTAAGTTTTGTATAGTCTCGAGAAAGTATAACCTCTTTTTTCTCTTTCTCTTTCGAAAGGAGAACTTCAAGGATACCTATTTCATCATTAAGTACCTGCACAAGTTCTCTTTCTAACATTCCCATTCTCCTACAATAAATCTTCGGAATAGATTTTTATCTTATAAGAATTACCAAATTATTAAAACACCGTTTTAAAAAAACACCGTTTTAAAAAAACACCGTTTTAAAAAACACCGTTTTAAAAAACACCGTTTTTCAAAAACTTTGAAGCTGTTTCAAAATTCTGTTTTGTAACAGGTTAAACCTGCTTCAGGTTAAACCTGTCAGGTTATACCTGTTTTATTTCTTTCATAAGAAACTAATTTTAGCAATTCCCCACCCACCCGCCCTACTTAGTTGAAGAGAAGCTTCGCTTCTCTTCACTCTTCAGCTCGTTATGTAAAAGAGTGCTATGAAGCACACAGTGCTATTAAGCACCCCACCCATTTTATCGTTGGAAGGTTCGCATCAAAGACGCATCGCATCGGAAATACATCGCATCGAAGATGCTTGGCATCAGGGATGCTTCGCCTTCTAACACCTTCGTAGGTCCTATTTAAGAAGTGCTATGAAGCACCCCAACCCCCCAATTATTTAAGGGATACTCTGTATCAAAGATACTTCGTATCCCTTAACCCCGTAAGCACTTTTTCTTTCAGAAAGCAACAAGGAAGTAAGTATTGTACACCGAAGAGTGAAGAGAGGCAGAACCTCTCTTCGACCAACTAGGGTGGGTGGGCGGGACTACTAAAAGGTGCTTATAGCACAAGGTGTCCAAGACACAAGATTTTTTCAACACCCTCTAAAAACTCTTGACAATTATGAAAACGAATGATTTTTTTATAAAAATTGGATTTTATCTGAACCATACGGGATTTAAAGGGATCTAAAGGGATTTAAACTTATAAAGATGTTTTCATAAATATTTCTTTTGATATTTTTTGTATATTATCAGGTGATAAATTAGAAAACAAAAACACCGCCAAACTTTTGTCAGGGACTTTTGTTTTTATCACTCCGCTAACTTCGGTTTCTGAATCCCTAAATATTAGTTTAGCATTCCCCACTTCATCACCTTCAGAAAATGCCTCCTTAAATTTATCAACATAACTGAAAGCGCACCCACCTACACTTAAATCAAGGATAGTACCCACTACTCTTATACCTTTTGAAGAGAAAAACTCAATACTTCCCTCACCTGGCTGTAATTGGACCCTAACAACTTTCCTCTCAGGTGGTGCCCCATTAAAATTTGTATATGCCTTTTCTATAACCTTGAATATAGAATTTCTATCCAAAGGTTTAACAATAAAACCTGCCACACCAACCTTAAGGTATTCATAAAGTTCTTTGGGGTTCTTAACCTCTGTGTACAATACTAACACAGAATTCGGCAAAATAGACTTTATAGTACTTACGAAATTAATAGCATCATATTTACTGATAACCTCAATTACCATCACATCATACAAAACTTTTTTATCCCTAATTCTTGATACAGCACTTTCAATTGATTCTTCCCAAGTTAAAGTTATTCCTCTCGGTATTAATTCAGAAACAAATACATCCCGCACAATCCTAGACGGCGTTATCAACAAAATATTCATAACATTAATTATATTTACCAAAGTTGAGAGCGTTCAAAATATCTTCAAGAAATTTCATAATTTTCTTACACTATTAAATATAAAAACTACATTTCCATATTGAAGAATACACCAACTACATCAAAATCTTTAAACCTAGATAATGTTGAGCTACCATTCCCATCAATACCTATTATCCTAATGCCAAGATTAGCACCTATCACAGGTGAATAGGAAACTTCAAGTGCTCCAAGAATACCTGAATCGTTTACAAGTTCGTTCCAAGGATCGCTAGATGTAATCCTATCAAAAGGTTTGTCAATGTTGACTATACCATAAGTCCTCACCTTAAGCCTGTCATCAAAGAATTTTTTCTCAAGATTCAGGATAACATAATCCTGCAAATGTTCATCCTTGAATCCTCTCTCAAAGCCAAGCCCATGAGCAAACTGAAAGTTTATGTATAGTCCATTATCAAATGTTTTATCAAACCCAAAAACATACTTTGTGTAGGCATCCTTTAGGTAAGTTTCTGAATAATTTGAAACTTGGTACATAACATTGGTATTTGTACCTAAAGGTGAATTAACCACTGCTATTATCTTTGATACTGCTTTATTATTTATTGAAACCTCATCAGGTATAAATACACCTACCTCTAGCCAAGCTAGTACAAATCCGAAATCCTTTGATACATCAAAGCCTACCATCCTCTCACCATAGTAAGACAAAGAGTAATCAACATAATTCACATTAGCACCGTTGGTGTTTGTTTGAACAACTAAAGGAAGGGCTGATACAACATCTACGGTTACATTTACATCGTTTGATATGTAGACTGATGAGATGTAAGGAATGTCATTTTTTCTCATCGCGAAACTTAGTGATGTGTCAAATCCGAAGAATTTGCTAGCGAGTTTGACACCAACTAGCCCGTTTGTAATATTGTTGTTTGGGGTGATCACTCTATTCACAGGAACGGCACTATAGCTTACATTAGGTAAGAAGCTAAGGGATTCTAGAATATTCTCCTTTATGGTATCCTCTATGAATTTGTTTACATAAGAGTTAAGTTCAGCTACTCCTGAAACAGGTTCAAGGATAACTTGGAAATATGATTCATCTAGGAGGTTAAAGTAAACTTTCGTGTTTAGAGCTAGGGAAGCAAATTTAGAAGAGAAATCAAGCACATCAAACATATCTAGAGGGTTTAGTACATCTGTAGGATTTATTTTGTCAGCCTTGCCCCAACTTATCCTTTGCTTACCTAGTGCCAAATCAACATTGTCAAAAATAAATTTTTGAACCTTGATGTATGCTTCATCAACATAAATTTCAATAGGGTTGATGGAATTAACATTGAAAAGGTTATTGATATTCGTAATTCCGTTGAAGTTACCATTGTACCTTGTGATTAAGGAAGAAATTATACTAGCATCATCACTCAGTGATGATGTGAAAGAAAATTTTGTTTTAACGAAGTTATACTTCAAACTGCCATCGTATGTTGAAATAGCAGGGAATATTGACAAGTCAATTCCAACATCAACAGAAGCGAACGAAAGAGTAGTAATTAGAATCAAAACAATAAGAGAAGGTATAACCTTTTTCATAGTTCACCCCTACTTGCTTAAAAACCTTTCAGTGAATACACCTTTTGCATCAAGGTTTTGGTCAAACTTTATTTCTTTAGTTATTATCTCCGTAGCTGTATTGTTTGCAACAGTGCTCATCTTTATGTGGTAGAGGACATTATAATCTCCTACCTTTTTTGTCTCAATTACATCTAGTACTTTTTTGAGCTTGCCTTTTTCGTACATTTCAAGTTTCTTTGGTAAGAATTCGTTTTTATCTACTGTCATGATGATTTTTTCATAACTCCAATCCGAAGAAGGCTTCTTTGTTAGTTCCAAAACATACTCTTTGTCATTTTCTGAAATGATTTTGGCATCAAAACTTGATGAGTAATTAAATTCTCCTATCTCTCTGTATGAGAAGTCTGTGCCTTGAAAATTTTGGTCCTTTGCGCTACCCTGTATCGCTCTAACTTTTTGGTATGCTGGTAAATAAACATACATTTTGTCATCTGGCAGAGACAGGACACCTATACCTTTGACACTCTCAGGAGAAATAAATTTGACAAGCCTCTTTTCTTTGCCTTTTGCCCAAATTTGCATTTCTCTTTTTTCCTTTACTTTACCGTCTTTGTAGAGAACAACCTCTACAACGCTTTCTTGGTCTTTTTGCTTTGTCAAAGAAGCTTCAACTCTATTCAAAACTTCATCACCGCTAATCGCATACGATAAGCCTGCCAAACTTAATAGCACAAAAGTAGTTAGAGTCAAATAGATTAGAAATCTTTTCATACTCCACCCCCTCCAGTTAACTAACCAGTTATATAAAAATATAACAAAAATTTTTAGGTAAAGTCAAGCAAGTTGAATCTGTCAGGTTAAACTTACTTCTTTCTTTATTAAGAATTAGTACGAATACTTTAAGCAATCCCCCACCCGCCCACCCTATTTGCTGAAGAGAGGTGAAACCTCTCTTCACTCTCTAGTAAGCAAATGAAAAAGTGCTTTTAGCACAGTGTGCTTTAAGCACACAAACAACCTATTATTATGGCTGGAAGTTCTAACTTCCAACACTTTGTTTTTTTGATTAATAGTGTGCTCTTATTACCTATAAGAAGTGCTATTAAGCACGATGTGCTATTAAGCACTTAAGCAATTCCCCACCACCTATTTTATTGTTGGAAGGTTTCGCCCTCCAACACCTTGTTTTTTTGACTAATAGTGTACTTTTATTGCTTAATAAGGAGTGCTATTAAGCACACGGTGCTATTAAGTACACCCCACCCTCCCACCCATTTTTGATGTTGGGATTTTCCACATCCCAACGCTCTTGTATGTTCCCAATTAAGAATATGCTATTCAACACAAGGTGCTATTCAGGCCCCACCCCTTAATTGTTGTAGAGAGGTTAAGCCTCTCTACACTCTTTGATATAAATTAAGAAGGTTATATAAGCATTTAGAATGTTTCACCTTTCCAACACATTGTTTTTTAATTAATAGTGTGCTTTAATTACTTAATAAGAAGGTGCTTTAAGCACCGAGTGCTTTAAGCACCGCGTGCTTTGAGCACTCCCGCCCGCCCACCCAATTAAGTAAGGGATGCTCCGCATCGGAGATGCTTCGCATCCCTTAACCCTATAAGTGAATATTATAGCCTCTCTTCATTCATATAGCTAAAATCTTAATAAAGAATGATTATCCAATTGTAAATAAGAAG
>Ga0078972_1011218_pt1 | contig 16177 bp, 12 predicted proteins | sample YelNatPaOPGAMG01_FD_67568 | JGI IMG/M metagenome (GOLD analysis project Ga0078972, IMG submission 67568) | Hot spring thermophilic microbial communities from Obsidian Pool, Yellowstone National Park, USA - OP-RAMG-01 (SPADES assembly) (version 2) | ecosystem: Environmental > Aquatic > Thermal...
GCCGGCCAACCCGCCAAACCCAGAACGGCCTCGTACCGGGCGGGCGCCGGAGCGTGTAGCCCGGTCGCCGGCCCACGGGTCAGGTTCCCCAAGAGCGAAGCGCTGTTGCCGTGCGCTCAAGCCAGGGCGAGGGTTGCTACGACCCCTGCCTGGTGGGTTCTGCAGCCTGTGCGGCCTGGCTGGGGGTGATCAGCACGCGGTCGATGCGCCGGCCATCCATGTCCACCACCTCGAAGCGGTGGCCGTCCGCGATGACATAGTCGGCCACCCGGGGCAGGCGGCCCAACTGGCCCATGAGGAAGCCGGCCAGGGTGTTGAACTGATAGTTCTCCTCGCCTGGCAGTTGCTCTACCCCCAGGAGCTCACGCAGCTCATCGGCCGGGAGCATGCCGTCCACCAGGAGCGAGCCGTCGGCACGGCGCACGATGGCCTGCTCGGCCCTGTCGTACTCGTCTTCGATCTCGCCCACCAGTTGCTCCAGGACGTCCTCCAGTGTGACGAGCCCCTCCGTCTCCCCGTACTCGTTGATCACAATGGCCATGTGGCTGTGGGTGACCTGGAAAGCGCGCAGGGTGGCAGAGATGAGCTGGCTCTCGGGCACGAACAGGGGCTGGCGGAGGATCTTCTGCAGGTCGATCTCGTCGCCCTGAACCAGGATGTCGCGGGCGTGGGCGATCCCCAGCACGTTGTCCAGGCTATCGCGGTACACCGGGAAGCGCGAGTACGTGGCCGAGAGGATGATGCGGCGCACCTCTTCCGGCGGAGTGTCGATATCGATGGCCACCACCTCTGAGCGCGGCTGCATGAGCTCGCCCACGCGCATGTCGGCGAAACGGAAGACTCGCTCCACCAGCTCCTGCTCGGTGCCGGCAAAGACGCCTACCCGCGCCCCTTCGGCCATCAGGTACTTGATCTCCTCTTCGCTGGCCGGGGGTGGCTCGACAGCCCGCTGCCCGAGCAGGCGGAGGATGAGATCGGTGGACCCACTCAGCAGCCACACGACCGGCCTGACGAGGGTGGCTAGCGATTTCATGAACGGGGCCGAGCGCCGGGCGATGGCTTCGGGGTGGTTCAGGGCGATGCGCTTGGGTACCAGCTCGCCAAAGATCAAGGTGAGGAAGGTAATGCCGATGACGACCACGGCCACCGCGATGGTCTGGGCGTAGGGGGCCACGCCGGGCAGGGCAGCCAGAGCAGGGGTCAGGCGCGCCACGATGGTTGCGCCGCCGAAGGTGCCCGCCAGTGTGCTGACGAGGGTGATGCCGATCTGAATGGTGGAGAGAAACGTGCTCGGGGTCTCAATGAGATCGAGCGCTGCCTGGGCCTTGCGGTCGCCCTCCTCGGCCCGGGTCTCGAGCCGGGAGCGGCGCGAGGAGACCACCGCCATCTCGATGCCCGCGAAGAGCCCGTTGGCTGCGATCAGGAGGAGGATGATAATGATCTCAAGGGACATGGGTGCTTACTTCTGTTACCTCAATTTGGGCGCTTGGCGCCAACGTGACGCGCCAAGCTGCGCATCACGAGCCAGCAGGCATACACCTGCTTCTTGTAGGATACCAGAAAAGGCCCTTGCAGGCAAGCGGCTTGGGCAGCAAGATACAGGCGGGATTTGACACGAGTTTGTAGACCGTGTTACACTCCTATCGCTTCTGGCCTCGGTCTCTTGCGAGGCGTGCATGAACCGTTGCCTGGCTGTGCGGGCCAGGGGCCTGTTGAGGCGCTCCTCTGGCTCTGGGAGCCGCCTTGCATCTGTGTGAGGACGCACCCCGATTGGGGGTCTCGTGCCTGTGGGCATCTTGTGGGCGCGCCGTAAGGCCGGTGGTCGATGAGGTTGAACCTTCCGGGGCACAACCTGCGCGTTAAGGTCATGGTCGGGACCCTACTCCCCCTCCTGGTCATCCTGGCATGCTCATCCTACCTCCAGTACCAGCGCCATCGCAGCGAGATGCTGCAGGAGCTCCAACAGTCGGCCGCCGATGCGGCCAAGATCATCGAATCGAGCCTCAGCCGCGCCATGATGACCAACGATCGCCTGGAGATCCAGCGGGCGATCGCGCGTATCGGCGCCCAGCGGGGGGTGGAGCGCCTCTTCCTCCTGAACAAGGAGGGCAAGATCGCCGTCTCCACCGTGCCCCAGGATGCCGGCAAGAAGCTCGACATCAAGGACCCCACTTGCCAGGCCTGCCATGCCGACGAACGGGCCATCCAGGCTGCGGCTCTGGTGATCGACGATGGGGCGGGGCACCGGGTGCTGCGCAACGTCCACTCTATCGTCAGCAGGCGCCAGTGTCAGTCGTGCCATCCCTCCGACGAGACCACCTATGGCGTCCTGATCATGGATCTGAGCATGGATGGCATCGACCGCCAGTTGCGCGAGGAGGGCGAGAGCACAGCCCTCTGGTCGTTCGGCGCCCTGGCCCTCTTGGCCCTCACGATCAACCTCTTCATGCGGGGCCTGGTGGTGCGGCCGGTGGAGCGCCTGATCCATGCCGTGCGCGCCATCGGCCAGGGCGACCTGAGCCGCCGCACTGGCCTGAAGAGCCACGACGAGATGGGCGAGCTGGCGCAGGCGTTCGACCTGATGGCCGAAGGGCTGGAGGGCAAGGCGACCCTGGAACGCGAAGTGCACGATCGCTCGCTGGCGCTGCAGGCCGAGCGCGACAAACTGGCTACTCTGAACACCATCGCCGCCACGGTCAGCCGCTCGCTGCACCTGGAAGAGGTGATGGAGAGCGCCCTCGACATCGTGCTCGAGCTCTTGGGGCTGCGCGCCGGCTGGATCTTCCTCCACGACCCCGACGCCGGGCGCTTCCGCCTGGTGACGGCGCGCGGAGTGTCGGAGTCCTTCATGCGCGAGGAGGCCGTACGTCCGCTCGAGGGCTGCATCAGCCGCGTGGTGCAAGAGACGGGGGTGGGCGCTATCATGGACGACATCGGCCGCTGCCCGCGCTTGAGCTCCGAGGTGGCCCGCGCCGAAGGGCTGGGCTACCATGTGTGTATCCCGCTCATGGCGAAAGGGCAGGTGTTGGGCGTGCTCAACGTGGCGGCCCCTCTGGGCGACGAGCGCCGCAGCTTTACGGAGGACCGCCTGCAACTGCTCACGGCCATCGGCCAGCAGGTGGGCATGGCGGTCGAAAATGCGCGCCTCTACGAGGAGCTGCAGCGCAAAGAGGCGCTGCGTGGCCAATTGATCGAGCAACTGTGGACGGTGCAGGAGGAGGAACGGCGCCGCATCGCCCGGGAGCTGCACGACCAGACCAGCCAGAGCCTGACCTCGCTTCTGGTCGGGCTCAAGATGCTGGCCGAGTCGAGCCAATCGCAGGGAGTGGCCGAACAGGCGGCGCAACTGCGTGCCATCGCCGCCCAGACCCTGGAGGGCGTACACGACCTGGCGGTGCAACTGCGCCCCAGCGACCTCGATGACATGGGGCTGGTGGCCGCCACCGAGCACATGGCCGAGACCTTTGCAGGCGGCCTGGGCATTGCCGTGCACTTTCACGCCCTGGGCATGGAGGGGCAGCGCCTGCCCGCGGCGGTGGAGACGACGATCTACCGCATCGTACAGGAGGCGCTGACGAACGTGGTCAAACACGCCGGCGCTGTGAACGTCGATATCCTCCTGGAGCACCGTGGCGACCGTGTGGTGGCCCTGGTGGAAGACGATGGCCACGGCTTTGACGTGGAGGGGGCCCTCGGCCGCGACCGGGGCCGGCTGGGCCTCTTTGGCATGCAGGAGCGGGCTGCCCTCGTCGGCGGCACGCTGACGATCGAGTCGTCAGAAAACGGCACGACGGTGGTGGTGGAGATCCCGCTGGGGCAACACAACGAAGGGACTGAGGGAACTCCGGAACTGGGCGGCTGACGGGCAGTTGGTCACGGAACACGCGAAAACCCTCCCAGCCCCTCAGTTCCCCAGTTCCCCCAATTCCGTCAGTTCCCTCTGCGGTAGGAGGTCTGCATGGACAGGATCCGTGTGCTCCTGGCCGATGATCACGCCGTTCTGCGGGCGGGGCTGCGGGCGCTCTTGAGCAGCCAGCCCGATATCGAAGTGGTTGGCGAGGCGGCCACGGGAGCTGAGGCAGTAACACGGGCGCGCGAGCTCGGCCCCGATATCGTGCTCATGGATATCACCATGTCGGGCCCCGACGGCCTGGAGGCGATCCGCCAGGTGCGCCAGTCGTTGCCCCAAACCCGCGTGCTGGCCCTGACTATGCACGACAACCTCAACTACCTGCGCGAGGTGCTGGAGGCCGGCGGCTCGGGCTATGTGCTCAAGAAGGCGGCCGACACGGAGCTGCTCTCGGCCATCCATGCCGTGCACCAGGGCGGCACCTACCTGCACAGCGCCCACGCCCGGGCCCTGCTCAACCTGGAGAGTGACGACAAGGCGGCCGAAAGTGAGCTGCCCGGCCACGAGGCCCTCTCGGAGCGCGAGATGCAGGTATTGGGCCTCATCGCCGGGGGCTACTCGAACCGCGGCATCGCCGAGCAGCTCAACCTCAGCGTGAAGACGGTCGAGACGTACCGCGCGCGCATCATGGAAAAGCTCGGCCTGCGCGGCCGCGTGGCCCTGGTGCGCTACGCCCTGCGCCACCACCTCCTGCCCGAGCAGCCTGCGGAAGGGTAGGAGAAGAGGTATGGGAGCTGCACAGATCGCCGTGTATGGCCCCTTGCTGGCGCAGGCGTCGGTCTGTGAGCCTATCCTGCGCGCCCTGCCCGAGCGGTTTGGCATTGAACAGGCCATCCAGCAGTATGCCCGCGAGATCGCGCAACTACCCACCTTCCTGGCATCCCTCGATGATGGTGAAACCGTCGGCTTGATCACCATCAAGCAGCACACGGAGTGCACTGCCGAGCCCTGTGCCCGCCTGGCCTAGCCATGGCTTCTGGGGCCGTGTGGCCAGCAGTGGGCCGGTGCCCTCGTGGAGTCTCTCACTTCCCTCACACCCTTGTCGGGGTATTCCCCGACAGCCCCCGCACAGAGTTCATGGTGTACTGCGCTATGCTTGGGCCTGTACTGATTCTATACTAAGAACGCAATCGATGGCGGTCGGTGGCGGTTGCGGCCCAAGCTTGTGATTGTTTTCACTTTCACCAACGCACGGGGCGTCGCATCGGCACCCGCCTATGCCGCAATGGTGACCCAAGAGGAGGTGGAGAGAGGATGACGAGACACCCGTACAGGATCGCTATCCTCCTGTTCGTGGCGCTGGTGGCCCTTGGCCTCGCCGGATGTGGGCTGAGACCCACGCCTGTGGCTCCTGTGACTCCCAGGCAGGCGACGAGCGGATCGGGTGCGGGCAGCCCAGTGGCGAGCGGGAAGATCGAGGGGGTCGTGATCGATGCCAAGACTGGCAAGCCGCTGAACAACGTGATGGTGACTACCAGTCCGGGCACGCCTGGCGCGATGAGCGATACCCAGGGCAAATTCACGCTGGCCGACGTCCCGGTGGGGATGTACAACGTGGAGGCCTCGCTGAAGGGGTACGATGTAGGCTTTAAGGGCAACCTGTCCATCGTCGCCGGCGGCACTCAGTCGCTCCAGCTCCGGCTGCAGCCTGCAGACGACTATCCGCTGGCCAGGGTGCTGGGCGTCTGGCCGACCGATAAGCAGGTGTACCCCGACAACAAGGTCTGGATCACCCTGCATGGCGGCTATGCCTATCACGACAACGAAAAGATCACCACGACCGGCCTGAACAATGTCGGCGTGGGCACCTACGTCTACCTGGAGGGCCGCGAAAAGGATGCCAACGACAAGCCCATCAGCGGCTGGACGTGGAAGGTGACCGGCCCCAGCGGCGAGGCGGTGAAGGTGGAGAATGCCAACACCCGCACGCCCCGCTTCCTGGCAGCCAGGGAGGGCAAGTACGAGGTCACGGTGGAGGCCAACCTGGATGGCGGCGCCAAGGGCAAGTCGACCCTGACCGTCACCGCCGGCCACTATGTGGGTGCTGAGACCTGCCAGAGCTGCCACAACGGCTCGGTGCAGGCCGACACCTACTCGGCCTGGCTGGGCACCGGCCACGCCACCAAGCTCGACACGACCTACGGCTCGTACACTGCGTCGAGCGACTACTGCGTCGGCTGCCACGTGACGGGCTTTAACGAGACCGCCCAGAACGGCGGCTTCGATGACCTGGCCGTCAAGGCGGGCTGGGACTCCGGCAAGGGCAGCCTGCAGTCGTGGCTGGTCAACAGCAAGATGACGCTGGACCAGATCAAGGACTCGCCCATGGGCAAGCTGGCCGGCATCCAGTGCGAGGCCTGCCACGGCCCCGGCAGCGCCCACACCGGCGCCTCGACCTACGACCCGGCCGTCTGCGAGCAGTGCCACACCCAGGGTGAGCAGTGGAAGGTCTCGGGCCATGCCACCAACACCGGCTATCTGAACTCGCATACGGCCAGCAACGCCTCCTGTGCGCCCTGCCACTCAGGCGACGGGTACGTGGTGGCCAAGGTCAAGGGGCAGCAGCCGGTCTTCCCGAGCCAGGCGACGCCGATCAAGCCGGCCAACCTGGCAGTGCCCGGCGACGAGCCGACCATTGCCTGCGCCACGTGCCATGACCCGCACCAGGCGACCAACCCTGATGAGAAGGGTGCTTCGGCGCAGCTACGGCAGGTGGGCGACGTCAAAATCCCCGTCGGTGCCACCATCAAGGCGGGCATGGGGGCCACCTGTGTGAGTTGCCACGGCAACAACCGCGATGCGCAGTACAAGGCCGACTATGCCGCCGGCAAGAAGGTGCGCGGGCCGCACGAGAACCCGCAGGCCGACGTGGTGTACGGCATCAAGGACTCGGTCTTCGACTTTGGGGAGCCGCTCGGCAGTTCGCCCTGCGCGAACAAGACCGAGGATGCATGTGTCACCTGCCATATGGCCCCGAACCCGGTGCTCGACCCAGGCAAGGACGGCAAGGTGGGCACGCGCGATGACGTTCTGGCCCTGAACGTCGGCGGGCACAGCATGGCCATGGCGGGTGAAGCCAACGGCAAGCAGGTGCAGAATACCGCTTCCTGCGAAGTCGACGGCTGCCATGCCAAGGGCTCGATGGCTACCCTGGACGCGGCTGCTAGCGCCGACTATGACGGCAATGGCAAGGTGGAAGGCCTCCAGGAGGAGGTCAAGGGCCTGCTCAAGCTGCTGGAAGGCAAGCTGCCGAAGGACGACAAGGGCCAGGTGCTGTCGTCGACGATCACCGCTGACAATACTACGGAAGTGCAGCGCGAGGCACTTTGGAACTACTGGCTGATCACGGCCGATGGTTCGTACGGCATTCACAACGCGACCTTCACCGTCCAGCTTCTGCAAAAGACCTACCAGAAGCTGACCGGCCAGCCGGTGCCCAACGCCACCATCCGCTAAGCGGATGCGGGCAGGGCTGCTGGGATCGGTGTGCAGGGAAGTGGCCCAGCCCGTGTGAGCGGCGTTGAAGCTGCACCCAGGAGAGGCTACGGAGGGGCTCCACGCGTGGCCTGGCCCACGGGGCACCCGAGCGGTCGAGGCCTGGGGGAAAGGTTTCTCCCCCAGGCCGGCAACCGCGCACGTTTCAGCCAAGAGGGTGGGGGGGCAGAGCTCATCCCGCTGCAGAGCAGAAGGAAGGCAACTTGAAGCGAACACTCTTTCTCAGCCTGCTCATGCCGATTGTGCTGGCCGGCTGTGCTCTGGTCAAGGGCGCGCCGGCCCGGGTAGCGCCGGCGCCGGCCAAATCCAACGTGTCGCTGGAGGAGATGGCCAGGCTCTACCCGGAGGAGTACAACGACTGGAAGGATTCGGTGCATGGGGCGGCATACCTGTCAGGCAACAAGGATGCGCCGGCCTGCACCGATTGTCACGGTGACCCGGCCAGCGGCGAAGTGGAGACTGCGGCTTTCCGCAATGAGATTGCGGCTCGTTGCAGCCGTTGCCACGCCGATGCCGCGCTCATGGCCAAGTACGATCTCCCGGCAGATATCTACGATAGTTACCGGGCCGACTATCACGGCACTACGATCGAGTTCTACCGGGCCAACGATCCGTCGGTGTGGCGGTACGAGGCGACCTGCTCCGACTGCCACAACAATCATGCCATCTACAAGGTCGACGACCCCCGCTCGTCGGTGGCGCCGGGCAAGCTGTTGGCCACGTGCCAAAAGTGCCATCAGGGCGCCGAAGCGAACTTTGCCGCTGCCGATAGCGGCCATTTCCGCATCAGCGCAGCATCCTCGACCCTCGTGTTCGCCTTCGGCCTCGCCTATCGCATCCTGATTCCGGTCATCATCGGCGGCATGGTGGGCTATATCATCCTGGATGTCGTGCACCGGGTGCGGAGCCGCCGGGCCTAGCGCAGGAGGAGAGATGAAAGGCGACAAGCAGAAAGCTGTTACCCGTTTTGCGCTGAGCCAACGCATCGAGCATGTCCTGTTGATTGTCTCGTTCAGCATGCTATGCCTCACCGGCCTGCCACAAAAGTTCGCCTATACCGGCTGGGGGCAGGGCCTGCTCATCTTCTTCGGCGGCATCGACACGGCGCGCGTCATTCACCATATCTTTGCCGCCATGTTCCTGTTCGAAGGGGTGTACCACGCGGGCGTGATCGCCTTTGAGTTGGCCTTTGCGCGCCGCAAGTCGCTCGGCATGGTGCCTGGGCTGAAGGACGTGAAGGATGGCCTGGCCTCGGTGGCGTACCTGGCCGGGATCAAGGCCGAGGCCCCTCGCTACGACCGCTTCGATTTCAAGCAGAAGATCGAGTACTGGGCCATGATCTGGGGCACCTTCACCATGGGCATCACCGGCACCATCCTGCTCTTCCCTGAGGTGACCACCCGCGTCCTGCCCGGCATCCTCGTCCCGGTTTCCAAAGTGGTCCACGGCTACGAGGCCATCCTGGCCTTCCTGGCCATCATCACCTGGCACTTTTACAATGCCCACCTGGCCGCCGGCGTCTTCCCACTCGATACCAGCATCTTCACCGGCAGGATCTCGCTGGAGAGGATGAAGGAAGAGCACCCGCTGGAGTATGAGCGGCTGGTCCGCGAGGGCAAGATCGCTCCCAACGGGGCGGCGAAGCATTCGTAAGAGGAGGGATCGGTGCCTAAGGGACTGAAGATCATCATCGGGGCATTGGTGGCCGTGATGGCGTTGGGCGTGATGGGGCTCTTGGTGCTGCGCGACCTGGACCGGCGGCCTGACTATTGTGCCAGTTGCCATGCGACTGAGCAGGGCGTTGCCACGTGGGTCGACTCGGACTATCTGGCCTACAAACATGCGGTGGCGGGCATCTCATGCCAGCGCTGCCACGAGCGCAATGTGCAGACTGTGGTGCATGAGGTGGTGAACACGGTGTTGGGGCACACCGATGCGCCGCCCCCGGGCTACACGCTCGCTAGCGCCGAGTGCGAGCGCTGCCATGGCGGGTTTGACCGCCTGGCTACGCTGACGACCGACCTGTCGCGGAATCCGCACGATTCCCCTCATGGCCCGATGGCGTGCAATGACTGCCACCAGATGCATGACCCTTCGGTGGATGCTTGCGCCGCGTGCCACGACCGCGTGGTCGTTGGCCCCGGCTGGACGCAGCCACCCAGAACGAGCGCTCTGGCTCAGTGAGACGGAGCGACTGTCCGAACTGAGGGAGCCGGCGCAACAGTTCCGTCAGTTGCCCTGGCGCCCTCAGTTCCTTTTGTAACCGCGGCACGCAGTTTGCCGGTCGTCCTGTGGGAGGATGGAGCCTATGGAACGACTGGCCCTGCTCACCGTCACAGCGCACCCGGGCGACGAGCTCGCGGTTGCGGGCACCCTGGCCCATCACGCCCAGGCGGGCGTGCATGTGTCGCTGATCTGTATGACCGAGGGCCACAGCGCGCAGCAAGTGCACGACCTGCGCTGCGCCTGCAACAAGCTTGGCGTGGCAGAGCTACACATCCTCGGCTTTCGGCCTGCCGCACGGGGTGGCGAGCCGGCGCCAGGCACTATGGCCACCGCGCCGGCGCTTCAAGTTGTGCGCAGCCTGGTGCGCCTGATCCGCGCCATACGGCCACAGGTGGTGTTGACCTTCGGGCCTGACGGTATCGACGGCGACCCCGACCACTTGGCTGCCGGCGATCTGGCGACGCAGGCCTTTGGCGCCACCGACGACCTCCGGCAATTCCCCGCCGGGGAGGGTGAAGAGCCCTATGCCCCAGCCAAACTCTACCACTTTGGTCTGCCCGAGGGCTTGCTCAGGCTTGCAGGCATTCCGGGCCCGGGGACGCCTGACCCCGCCATCAGCGCCCGCGCCGATGTGGGGCCGCTGGTCGACTTGAAGCTCGAGGCCGCGCGCTGCTACCGCAACGGCGTGGACCTGGAGCTCGCCCGACTGTACTCCCTGCCTCCGGCCGAGCGCCGCCACCTCCTCAGCGTCGAGTTCCTGACGTTGGCCCAACCCCAGCCGGCCAGCGACGACCGCCGCGACCCTCATCTCTTCGCCGGGCTGCCCTGACTGCCAGTGGCATGGACGTTGCTACCTGCAGAGCTAAGGGGCGAGCCGGATGCAGCGGAGGCTCCGCCGCCTGGGTGCTTCGCCCCTGGCAACGTGAGGTGGTGTGCCTGGCCAGGGAGGGGAAATGGTCGATCCGGCATATGCGTTTGAGCGGCGTGGTGTGCGGGTGGAGGGCGATGGTTCCATCGTGCTCGACCGCAGGCAGATCAAGGCGCCCGAAACATTGGTCCACGAGGGGCAGAAACTGGACCACGTCCTCTACCATGTCGCCAACCCCGCCTTGACCGCGGCCTTTGCCAACCCCGGCCAGGTGTACGCCTACGAGGCCTTCGGCAGCGGGCCCATCCTCGAGCCGGGGGCCTGGCGCTTGGCCCTGACCCTCGACGGGCGGCCCCTGCAAGGGTATCCGCCCCACAGCCGCGTGCGCGGGCGCTTGCTGACCGAGACGTGGGAGGCCGCCGGCTGCCGGCTGCGCATCACCAGTTTCTGCGACGGCGAGCGCAATGTGGTGCGCCAGGCCTTCCAACTGCAGGGCCTCGACGCCCGGCCCCACAGCCTGGAGGCTGCCATCCGGGTGGGCTTCCTGGTAAACGAGGAGCAGACGACCTACGCCCTGCACTATGATGAGCGCTACGGGGCCATCGTAGCCATCCTGGGCAAGGCATCGGTCGAGATGGGGGCGCCGGAGCGGGAGCCCCAGGCGGCCGCAACCCGGGCCGCCCTGGTCGGCGCCGACCGCGAGCCGGCCGAGTGGCGGGTGAGCGACCCCCATGCGTACCTGACGTACCGGCTCGAAGCGCCGCCAGGCCAGGAAGAATCCTTCTGCCTGGCGGTGACTGGGGGCTGGCAGCGGGCTGACCACGAGGCGCTTCTGGAAGAGGCCACCCGCCGCTGGCAGCAGGCGCTCGCCGAGGCCCACCGCTATGCCGACTGGCTGGCCGAGCGCCTGGAAGGCGGCGATCCGAGCCTGCACAGCCTGTTCGTCGCCTGCCTCAACGCAGCCGTCAGCGCCTACCATGAGGACCAGGAGGGGCGCTTCCGGGGTCTGGTGCCCTCGCCCGACCGGGGTTTCAAGCGGGCCATTACCCTGCCCGCCGATGCCTATTGGTGCGCGCAGGTGCTCCTGCCCTTCCACCCCGAGATGGTGCGCAACGAAATCGGCGCCCTGGCCCGCGCGGTGCACGATGACGGCAGCCTGGCCCTCGGCGTCACGGCGGTGGACCCTGCCGATGCTCACCTCTCGCCCGAGAGCGGGCCCTACGACTGGTGGCCCGCCGCCTGCGACTCGCCCTCGTACTTTGCCATGCTGGTGCACGACTACCTGGCCTGGACGGCTGACCGCGACCTCCTCGATGAGCGCGTGGCCGGCCAGACCATCTGGCAGAAGGCGCTGGCCTGCGTGGACTATTTGCGTGCGCGCGATACGAACCACGACTATCTGTTCGAGAAGCGCCCCAACCAGCCCGACTGGGAGTATGATGTGCAGCGCGACGACTGGGTGACCTATGACCTGGCCCTGCACTATCAGGCCCTCAAGTCGGCCGCTGAGGTGGCGCTCCTGCGGGGCGAAGAGGAGACGGCCCGCGACCTGGCCCAATGGGCGGCCGGCGCCCAGCGGGCGGTCAATGAGCACCTGTGGAGCGAGGCCGGCGGCCACTATGTGGACTATATCCGCTCTTACCAGGGCTTCATCGAGGACCATGCCTCCATCGACACGCTGGTGGCAGTGCTCTTCGGCCTGGCAACGGAGGGCCAGAGCCACCGCCACCTGGAGTACCTGGAGCGCACCCTCGAAACGCGGAACAACGATGGACAGTACTATGGCGATTGGGGCGTCATGAACTGCTTCCCCTTCTACAAGCAGCGCGGCGACCTGGCCGGCCCCAGCGCCTGGGCGTACTCTTTCCACAACGGTGCCGCGTGGCCGGGCTGGAACGGCGTCTACGCCCTCGCCAAACTGCTCCACCGCACAGGGGATTGGCGCTATCCTTTGGAGCGTTGGTGGAGCTACAGCCTCGACCAGTACTGGTTCACCCCCAGCGAGTACTACTCGCCCCCCTACGATGCGCCCGGCGTTCGCCAGAGCGCCTCGCTCTACTCCTGGAGCGCCATGCCTGCTGCGGCAATCATCCTGGGAGGGTTCGGATTCTGGCCCAACCTGGCCGGCGACGTGGTGTTGCGCGTGCCGCCCTGGGGCGATAGCCGGCTGAACGGCGTCCGCTTTCGGGGCCGGACCTATGATGTCGAAGCGAGGGGGGATGTGGTGGCCCTGTGGCTGGATGGCGAACGGATCGCCTCCGACGTGCACGGGTTGCGGGTCCATCTGGGGCGCGTGCCGGCCTCCGCATAGCAAAAGGCGCCCTTCCCCCACGACGGGAAAGGCGCCAGGGCTAGGCTCTCCGCGACAGCGCTCACGCTGTCGAAATGAAAGAACGAGCGCACGGTGGTGGCTGCGACGGACTGGAACGCGAACGACGATGCTAGCAACGACGCAGACGGCGATGGGTGATGCAGTGAGGCTGCGACGGGTGGAACAACGGCTACAGCAACGTCAGCGGGATGCGAGCGACATTGGTGGGTGCAACGCGGCTGAGACGACTGGAAGACCAGCGAGAATGGGTGCTGCGATGTGCTCGATCACCGGCGCTCGTTCTTTGAGGCCACCTGGTCTGCGATGGGACGCATGAGTAGGGAGAAGTGCGCGGACCGACCACGATGGCATCGTATGCTAGCATACCCGATGCAGATGAAAGGCGCATGAACGGCGCAGCCGAGCAGCGTGAAAACTCGTTCATCTGCGCCTGATACCCCCGCCCCAGCCACTGGCATGGAATTTGCTCCCCCTCAGCCCGGGGCCAGAAAATGTCTGCCACAGCGCAGCCCAGCCCTGCGCGGGCCTTTTGGGGCTGGTGCGGGCCACAAGCACGGCCCAGGCCGGTGAACGCGGGTCAGCCCGCCAGTGCCGGATGCTAGGGGCGAACTATGCCGCAAGAGCCGGTCATCTTGCTGGACTCGGTGACGCGTCGCTTCGGCCAGGCCGTTGCCGTGCAAGACCTTTCGCTCTCCATCGAAGCCGGGGAGCTGGTGGGCTTTGTCGGGCCGAGCGGCAGCGGCAAGACCACCACGGTGCGGCTGCTCTGCGGCATCCTGGGGCCCACCGAGGGCACGGTGCGCGTCTTGGGCAAGGATCCCCTGACCTTCAGCGGCCGCGACCGCGCGCGCATCGGCTACCTTCCACAGCACTTTTTGCTCTACACGGGCCTCACCGTCAGTGCGAACCTCAACTTTGTCGGCGGCGTGTACGGCCTGGGCTTTGGCGAACGGCGGCGCCGCATGCGCGAAGTGTTGGATCTGGTGGAGCTGTGGGCCGACCGCGACAAGCAGGCCGGCGAGCTTTCGGGCGGCATGCAGCGGCGCCTGGCGTTGGCCGCCACCTTCCTGCACGACCCCCAGCTCTACTTCCTCGATGAACCTACCACCGGGCAAGACCCGATCCTGCGCCGCAAGATCTGGGGCTGGCTGCGCGACCTGCGGTCGCGTGGGCGCACACTCTTCGTCACCACCCACTATGTGGGTGAGGCGGAGCTCTGCAACCGCGTGGTGCTGATGGATGCCGGGCGGCTGATCGCCTTCGAGGAGCCAGAGGTGCTGCGCCGGCGCGCCTTTGGCGGCGACCTGCTGGAGCTGATCACCCACCGCGAGATCTATGCCTACCTGCGCACCCTCGAAAAGATGCGCCAGGTCCGCTCCATCGAGGTGCGCGCCCACGACCGCCTGGTGCTGGCCGTCGACGACGCCGGCCGGGCGTTGCCTGAGATCCTGAACACGCTGCAGGCCCAGGGGCTGGCGCCCGAGTCGGTGCGCGAGATGCCGCCGCCCTTCGAGGATGTGTTCGAGCGGCTGATCCGCCAACACCAGCGCCGCCAGAGGGAAGAGGCACAGGAGGCTGGACCATGAGAGGACCCCTGCGGGTGTTGGCATTCATCGGCAAAGAGATCCGGGCCATCCTGGTGCAGCCGCAGCTCCTGCTGCTCCTGGTGGCGGGCCCATTCCTGATCCTGTTGGCCTTTGGTGTGGGCTACCGGCCGGCCGGGCCCACGCTGCGCACCATCGTCGTGCAACCGCCGGCCACCGACCCGCGCCAGGCCATCAGCTACTATATGAGCTCGATCGGCCCGCCGCTCAAGGTGACCGAGGTCACGGCGGACCTGGCGCCGGCCCTGCGCAAGCTGCAACGGCGCCAGGTGGACCTGGTGGTTGTCGTGCCGGCCGACATCCGGCAGACCCTGCTCAACGGCCAGAACGCCCACCTGGTCTTTTACCACAACGCCATTGACCCCACCCAGGTCGGCTATATTTCGGCGGTGATCGACGCCACGACCAGCCAGCTCAACCGCGCCATCCTGCAGCAGGCGGTGGGCGAGCAGCAGGCCAACTCGGCCGATTACGAGCAGGCGCTCCTCCAGTTGCAGGATAGCCTGAACCAGGTGCGGGCGGCCCTGCAGGCGGGCGACCGTACGCGGGCGGCCCAGCTCGCCAAGGGCGTGCGCCTGTCGGGCGGCCTCATGGCGGCGTTGTGGCTCTTTGCCGCCGACCCCTTTTCCGGACCGGCAGCCCCGGCGGTGCACCTGGCCGACGATGCCCGCAGCCTGGATGACCTGCTCTCCTCGCCGCAGAGCGACCCCCAGGCGGTGAACGATGCCCTGACCAAGGCCCAGAACGACGTGAGCAGTATGTTGCAGGGGCTGGGGGCGTCGCGGCGCATCCCACCCAACGTGTTCGTATCGCCCCTGACCTGGGATGCCAGGCCGATCAGCTCCTACCAGCCCACCTATGTGGTCTACCACTCGCCGACGGTGCTGGCGCTTTTGGTGCAGCACCTCTGTATCACCCTGGCCGCCCTGTCGCTCGTCGACGAGCGCAACGTGGGCGCGGTGGAGATCTTTCGGGTCTCGCCGGTGGGCCCCAACCAGATCCTGGTCGGCAAGTTCATCGCCTACGTGCTGGTGGTGGCGCTGGCTGCAGTGGGCCTGGTGGCGCTTTTGGTCTTTGCGCTGAAGGTGCCTGTGTTGGGCGAGTGGCCCTGGTTCGTGGTGGTGCTGGGGGCGCTGATGGCCTACTCGCTGAACCTGGGCTTTCTCATCTCGGCCTGGGCACGCAGCCGCAGCCAGGCCATCCAGATGTCGATGTTGGCGCTTCTGGGGTCGATCTTTTTCAGCGGCTTCTTTGTGCCGCTCACCGACTTTTTGGCGCCGGTGCGCTTTCTCTCCTACAGCCTCCCGGTGACCTATGGCATCGAACTGTTGCGGCAGGTAACGCTGCGCGGCGAGCCGCCACAGATGGCGTACCTGGTGGCGCTCCTGGCCTGGGCTGCGGCGTCGGGGTTTGTGGCCGTGCGGCTGTTCGGGAAGCTATTTGTGAGCAAGTAGAGCGAGGTCGCCCTTGCGAACCTGCCTAGCCTGGTCTCTGGTGCGAAATTGTGTAGAGGCGGGTTGATGGACATCCTGGCTCCAACTCGCTCAAGCGCAGCCGTAGCCGTAGGGCGGCTTTCAAAGCCGCCTCGCCGTCTACAACCGTACTTGCCCATCGGGCCGTACATGCCATCCGGGCATCACGCTTCGCACGTGACCGGAGCGGAACCCTCAAGGGGTTTTGGCGGGTTGCTCGCAGCCGGGCCGCCCGCGGGCGGCCCGGCTGCGCCCAACCCGCCCAAACCC
>Ga0078972_1011219_pt1 | contig 16177 bp, 11 predicted proteins | sample YelNatPaOPGAMG01_FD_67568 | JGI IMG/M metagenome (GOLD analysis project Ga0078972, IMG submission 67568) | Hot spring thermophilic microbial communities from Obsidian Pool, Yellowstone National Park, USA - OP-RAMG-01 (SPADES assembly) (version 2) | ecosystem: Environmental > Aquatic > Thermal...
AGTCAGGCCAGGCGGCAACGGGGATAAACCCCTACACTACGTCGTATGATGGTGGGTGGCGTGTCGTGTGTAAGGCACAGCAGGCGCGAAGGTCGCGGCTCCACGAGGTGGCCTGCACATTGAGTTCCGGTGCCTGATATTCGACCGGTACTCTAGCGGAAGGGCGAGCACCCCCGGGTTTTGAGGGGGACGGGGGCGAGGGGCGGGATGGGGCAGAGTCAGGATAGGAGAGATAAGTGAGCATCAAAGCCGATTGCTGGATCGAGCGCATGGCCCGCGAGCATGGCATGATCGAGCCGTTCGAGGCCGGCCAGGTGAGGGAAGGCGTGATCTCCTATGGCCTCTCTTCCTACGGCTACGACATCCGCGTGGCCGACGAATTCAGCATCTTCACCAACGTCAACACCACTGTTGTTGACCCCAAGAACTTCGATAACCGTTCCCTGGTGCCTTTCAAGGGCGAGGTGTGCGTCATCCCGCCCAATTCCTTCGCCCTCGCCCGCACAGTGGAGTACTTCCGCATCCCGCGCGACGTGCTCACAATCTGCCTGGGCAAGTCCACGTACGCCCGCTGCGGCATCATCGTGAACGTCACGCCCTTCGAGCCGGAATGGGAGGGCTACGCCACGCTCGAGATCTCCAACACCACGCCCCTGCCGGCGCGCATCTATGCCAATGAGGGCATCGCCCAGGTGATCTTCTTTCAGGCGGACGAACTCTGCCGCGTCTCCTACGCCGATCGCAAAGGCAAGTACCAGGGCCAGACGGGCATCACCCTGCCCAGAATCAACAGGAGGGCGGACGGTGGCTGAGAAAATCCTGGTGGTCGAGGACGAGCCCAGCCTGGTGGAGACACTGCGCTACAGCCTCAAGCGCCAGGGCTACCAGGTGCTGACCACGGGCAATGGCCTTGCGGCCCTGGAACTGGCCAGGAAGGAGAAGCCCGACCTGATCCTGCTCGACATAATGCTGCCTGGCCTGGACGGCATCGAGGTGTGCCGCACCCTGCGCCAGGAGACGGCCACGCCGATCATCATGCTCACGGCGCGCGACGAGGAGGTGGACAAAGTGGTCGGCCTGGAGATCGGGGCCGACGATTACGTCACCAAGCCGTTCAGCATGCGCGAACTGATGGCGCGGGTGAAGGCGCAGTTGCGGCGCGTCCACCTCACCCGCGAGGAGGCCAGCGCTGGCACCGCCTCGGGCGAAGCGCAGCGGCTCGTGTTCGGCGACCTGGTCATTGACCTGGGCCGGAGGGAGGCGCTGAAGGGCGGCAAACCCCTTCCCCTGGCGCGGCGCGAATTCGAACTCCTGGCCTACCTGGCGCGCAACCGTGGCCTGGCTCTCTCCCGCGAGCGCATCCTGGAGCAGGTCTGGGGCTGGGATTTCGCCGGCGGTACGCGCACCGTGGACGTGCATGTGCGCGGCCTGCGGGAGAAGATCGAGGATGACCCCGCCCACCCCACCAGGCTGGTGACGGTGCGCGGCTCCGGTTACCGCTTCGAGCCTTAGGCGATGCCGCGCTCCCCTCGTCGGCGCTGGCCCCCGACCTGGAAGCCGTTCCTGCGGTGGCGGCCGTTCCTGCGCTGGAGGCTGCCCCTGCGGTGGCGGCTGGCCCTGCCTTTCGTGGCCGTGGTCCTTGTCACCATGGTCGGGCTCAGCCTCTACCTCTCGCAGCAGATCCGGGAGACGCGCCAGGCCGAATATGAGGCACGGCTCCAAGCCGAGGCCAGGCTACTCGGCTCCTGGCTGCGCGCCGCCCCCTACACGCAGACTACCGTCGCCGGCTGGGCCTCGGCCCTGGGGGCGCGCGTCACGCTCATCGGCGCCGATGGCGCCGTCCTGGCCGATTCCGCCGCGGACGCAGCGACGATGGAGAACCATCTCGGCCGGCCCGAGGTGCAGCAGGCGCTCCTGTCCAGCATGGGCTCTTCCATCCGCTACAGCACCACGCTGGGCGAGCGTCTGCTCTACGTCGCCCTCTACCTGCCCGATAGGCCCGATGGCGTCGCTTTTGTGCGCCTGGCCCTGCCCCTGAGCGAGATCGCGGCGCGGGTGGCCGAACTGCAGAACGCCCTCTTGCTGGCCACCGCTGTTGCCTCGCTGCTCATCGTCAGCCTGGCCTTCCTCATCGCCGGCTGGCTGACCCGGCCCCTGCGCCAGCTGGTGGCCGATGTGCGCGCCCTCCCGGCCGGTCAGGGCGCGACCCTGGCGCAGTCGGCCAGCTACGATGAGGTGCGGGACCTGGCCGCTGCCTTTCAGGCCATGACAAGCGAGCTACAGGCGCGGTTCGACAGCCTGGCCCAGGAACGGAACAAGCTGGCAACCGTGCTATCGCACCTGGCGGACGGCGTCCTCATTACCGACGCCACGGGCAGGGTCACGATGGCCAACCCGGCGGCGTTGCGCCTGCTTGGCAGCGAGAGCAAGGGCGAGGACGGCACAACTGCCCTTGACGAGTTGGTGAGCGAGCCGCACATATTCTCGGCCTGGCGCCAGGCGCGGCAGACGGGGCGGCCGCATGAGGCCATGATTGAGCCGGCGGGGAAGGACACGATGCTACATGTCCTGGCAAGCCCGCTGCAGAACGCGCCCTTCGGCCCGGTCCTGCTTGTGCTACAGGACCTGAGCCAGGTGAGGCGGCTGGAGAGTGTGCGCCGGGATTTCATCAGCAACATCTCGCACGAGTTGCGCACCCCTCTGGCCTCGCTCAAGGCCCTGGTGGAAACCCTGCGCGACGGCGCCATTGACGAGCCTGAGGTGGCTTCGGACTTCCTGCAACGGATGGAAGTGGAGGTGGACGCGCTCACCCAGATGGTGCAGGAACTGCTGGAGTTGTCGCGCATCGAATCCGGCCAGGCGCCGATCCGGCCCGAGCCAGTGACCCTGGACGAGATCCTGTCGGGCCCGGTGGAGCGGCTGCGGCTGCAGGCGGAGCGCGCCGGCCTGAGCCTGGACCTGCACCTGCCGCCCGAGGATGCCCTTGTGCTCGCCGACCTTGAGCGTATCAAGCAGGTGGTCACCAACCTGGTGCACAACGCCATCAAGTTCACGCCTTCGGGCGGGCATATTGAGGTGGCGGCGAGAGTGAGCGGAAGCGAAGTGATTGTGTCGGTGGCCGATACCGGCATCGGCATCGCCGCGCAGGACATGCCGCGCGTGTTCGAGCGCTTCTACAAGGCCGACCGCGCCCGCTCCGGCGGCGGCACGGGGCTGGGCCTGGCCATCGCCAAGCACGTCGTCCAGGGGCACGGCGGCCGCATCTGGGTGGAGAGCCGCGAGGGCAAGGGGAGCACGTTCTACTTCACCTTGCCGTTGGCCCAGGGGTGAGAAAGCCCATGAAGGGCTATACTGGACTGGTGCTGCATGATCTTGACTATGCTGCCCTCTCAGGGGCCGAGCAAACATGACTGTCCCCAATCAGGAAGGCGCCATAAGAGTGGCGCCTCCTGATTGCTGTTAGTTAGTTCCCTTGGCTCTGCCGGCCGCTCTCTACCGGGCGTAGTCCACAGCGCGCGTCTCGCGGATCACGGTCACCTTGATCTGCCCCGGGTACTGCAGGTTCTCCTCGACGCTCTTGGCCACGTTCTTGGCCAGTTCGATCGAGGCCAGGTCGTCTATCTCCTCCGGCCGGACGATGATGCGCACCTCACGGCCGGCCTGGATGGCGTAGGATTGCGCCACGCCCCTGAAGGAATTGGCCACGTCCTCCAGAGCGCGCACCCGTTTGATGTAGGTCTCAAGGGCTTCGCGCCGGGCGCCCGGGCGGGCGCCGCTGATGGCATCCGAGGCTTCCACCAGGATGGCCTCCAGGCACTGGGGCTCTTCCTCGCCGTGGTGGGCGGCGATGCAGTTCACGACCAGGGGCGGCATGTTGAAGCGCCGCGCCAGGTCCGCGCCGATGGCGGCGTGTGGCCCGTCGGTCTCGTGGTCGGTGGCCTTGCCGATGTCATGCAGGAGGCCGCCGAGCTTCGCCAACTGCACGTCGGCGCCCAACTCCCCGGCCATCATGCCGGCCAGCAGCGCCGTCTCCACGCTGTGGTTGAGCACGTTCTGGCCGTAGCTGGTGCGGAAGCGCAGGCGCCCGAGCACCTTCACCAGTTCGGGATGGAGGCCGTGGATGCCCACCTCGTAGGCGGCCTCCTGGCCGGCCTTCTCGATCACCTCTTCCACGTCCTCGCGCGCCTTCTCCACCAGGCGCTCGATCCGCGTCGGGTGGATGCGCCCGTCCTGCACCAATTGCGTGAGCGCCAGGCGGGCGATCTCGCGGCGGACGGGGTCGAAGCAGGAGATGGTGATCGCCTCAGGTGTGTCGTCAACCACCAGGTCAACGCCGGTGATGTTCTCGATGGCACGGATGTTGCGCCCACCGCGGCCGATGATTCGGCCCTTCATCTCGTCCGAAGGCAACTCGACTGTGGCGACGGTGGCGTCGGCCACCTGGTCGGCAGCGCAGCGCTGGATGGCGAGGCCGACGATCTCGCGCGCCTCGCGCATGGCCTCTTCCCGCGCCTGGGACTCGATCTCGCGGATGAGGCGGGCGGCGTCCTGCCGGCAACTCTGGGCCACCTGGTCCAGGTAAATCTGCCGTGCCTCTTCCTGGCTCAGGTTGGCGATACGCTGCAGTTCCTTCTGCCGCTCCTCCTCAAGTTTGGATAAGTCGGCTGCCTGCTTGTCGAGTTTGCTCTGGCGCTGGTCCAGGCGGCGGTTGCGCTCCTCGAGGGCCTCCTGCTTGCGGTCCAGGGCCTCGCTGCGGTGCAGCAGGCGTTCGTTATCGGCCTCGAGGGTGCGGCGCATCTTGGCGGCGTACTCCTCGGCCTCTTTGCGGATGGCCAGCGCCTCGTCCTGCGCTTTCAGGGCGGCCTCGCGCGTGATCTCGCGCGCCTCGCTGCGGGCCGCCTCCAGGATATGCTCCGCTTCCTCCAGGGCGCTTGCCGTGCGGCTGCGCGCTTGCTTGCGGTAATACCAGTAGCCGCCGTAGGCTCCGGCGGCGATGGCGGCAAGGATCGTCAGAATCCAGATTGCGAGTATTCCCAAACCCATCGTCTTTCACTCATCTATAGTATAGTCGGAGGTCAGCGGGCCTGAGCGGCCGAGGGCTCCCTCACCTTCCGGGCCGGTGTCATCCGCCCCGGAAGTGGGCTCACTCCCCTCGGTTGCCAGGCCGGCCATCGCCTCCTTGATCACCTGATAATCGAAGCCGCGGCTGCGCAGCAGCGTGAAGGCCGCTTGGCTGCGCTTCTGGGCATCGGCTTCCTTCGTCTTTGCCAGGTACTGGCGCAGCAACGCCGCGGCCACGTCGCCGTCCTCCACCTGGCTCAGTGCCTGGTCAATGATCTCGCGCCCCACCCCTTCGCGCAGCAACTCGTAGCGCAGGGCCCTGCGGCTGCGCGGGTGAAAGCTCAACCGCTGCTCGACCCAGTAGCGGGCGAAGGCGGCGTCGTCAACCAGGCCGACGCGCTCCAGGCGTGCCAGCGCCGCCTCGACGGCCTCGGCGGCAAAGCCGGCCCGCGACAGGCGCTGCCTGATCTCCGCCTTGCTGCGCGGCCGCCTCTCCAGCAGCGAGAGGGCCCGCTCCTGGGCCATGTTGACGGCGTCATCGCGGCGCAGAGCCTCGAGCTCAGCAGCGCTCAGTTGCTGGCCGACGCGAAGGTTCGCCGCGGTCAGCGCCAGCAAGCCGAAGGCGAATTCGCCGTCCAGGAACAAGTTGACCCGCTGGCCGGACTTCTTCTGCTTTGTCAGCGCTGTAATGGTGCGCGCCATTCCCCGTCACACTCTCAACGGCCCATGTCGGCTGCCCGTTGGCGGCCATCAGCCGGCGGCCGTCCCCCGTCCCCAATTGCCAGCCACCGGCCACAGGAGCAGGGCCAAAACGCAAAAGGCTACGGCGATGAGCACGCCATAGCCTTAATGGTGCTGGAATTATGAACCTGTCGCTGTCGGCTGGTGGTCGGCGCGGATCGCGCGGCCTGCCGCTCGTCGGGTCAGCCTGGGACGACCGTCCCACGCTGGCCCGGCCCGCTATCGCGCTCTACGGCCTGTCTGCAACCACTTGCACGCCAATCCTTACATCCTGCTCAGCGCCGGCGGCGCAACCGCCGCCCTCAGCGCTCCAACCGTCCAGTAAGGCTGAGCTTCAGCCAAGACAGCTCATAAGCCATCAGAACCAGGGCCACACGGCCAGTGACCAGGAGCCCTCGCCTCCCCCAAGAGAGGCCTGGCTACCGGTCCGGCCGGCGTCAAGCTTCGAAGCTCTCCTCCGGTTCTGTCACCAGTTCGTCTGTACGTGCCTGTTCGCCCTCGCTGCTGCGGGCCTTGAAAGGCAGCAACCCCTTCTTTTCCCGGATGCCGTTCTCGATTTCCTGAGCGATATCGGCGTTCTGGCGCAGGAACTCTTTGGCGCTATCCCGCCCTTGCCCCAGGCGCAGATCGCCATAGGAGTAGTAGGCGCCCCGCTTCTCGATCAGGCCCACATCTACGCCAAGGTCCAGAATGTCGCCGGCGCGGGAGATGCCCTCGTCGTACATTATGTCGAACTCGGCCTCGCGGAACGGCGGCGCCACCTTGTTCTTGCGCACCGTCACCCGGACGTGGTTGCCCACGACTTCGCCGCCCCGCTTGATGGATTCGATGCGGCGCATGTCCAGGCGGACGGAGGCATAGAACTTGAGCGCGTTGCCGCCGGTGGTGGTCTCCGGGCTGCCGAACATGACGCCGATCTTCATCCGAATCTGGTTGGTGAAGATCATGGCCGTGTTGGATTGCTTGATGGCTCCGGAGAGCTTGCGCAAGGCCTGGCTCATCAGCCTGGCCTGCAAGCCGGGATGCTGATCGCCCATCTCGCCTTCGATCTCGGCTCGGGGCACGAGCGCGGCGACCGAGTCTACCACTATCACATCTACCGCCCCGCTGCGCACCAGGGCTTCGGCGATCTCCAAAGCCTGTTCGCCAGTATCGGGCTGGGATACATAGAGCGATTCAACGTCCACGCCGAGGCGCTGCGCATAGCTAGGGTCGAGGGCATGCTCCATGTCAATAAAGGCAGCCACACCTCCCATCTTCTGCGCTTGTGCGATGATGTGCAGGCAGAGGGTCGTCTTCCCGGCCGACTCTGGCCCGTAGATCTCGGTGACCCGCCCACGCGGGATGCCGCCGACGCCGAGGGCCAGATCCACCGCCAGTGAACCGGTGGGGATCACGTCCACCTTGGGGAGCGAGCCGCCCCCCATCCGCATGATGACGCCCTCTCCGTACCTGCGGCGCAGCTCGCTGAAGACAGTATCGAGCGCCTGTTCCTTCCCTGAGCCAGCCATCCGGATGTCCTTCTCTCTAGCCTAGCACGCCAGCAATTGTTAACGACCATGGTCAGTTTACAACAATCGCTGTCACATAGCAAGGTAATCACGAAGTTTGGAGATGGCCTGGCGGGCGCAGTGGGCTTGCATGCGCTCTGGCGGCCCGGAGGGCATGGCATCTCCAGCCCTCGGCGCCCCGAGCATGCCCGGCGCACTTGTGCCATGCTGCGCGCCGCTGTGTGGGCCGCAGCAGCGCGGCCGTGGGCAAGCGCTGACCAGCCCGCAAAGGCTATTTCTTCTCGGACTTCTTCTTCAGTTCTTCCTGGCGCTGCTGCACGTAAGCGATCATTTCCTGCAGCGCGTGGTTGCCGATGAGGGCGGCGAGGGGCACGAACACCAGGAGCAACAGCGGCGGAATGGCAATGGAGACCGCCTCGAGGACGAGCAGGATCAGGCCGACGACGATCGTGAATAGCGGCCGCACAAGCGCCAGGCGGAAGGCGTTGAGGTAGATCGTCTTCAGGCTCTTGTCTTCCTGCTCAATGGCCAGGGGATAGACGTACACCTGCATCACGAGCCAGACCACGAGCACGTAGACCCAGATGATGGTGAAGTAGAACATCCAGTTCGGGAACTGCAGGTAGAACCAGATGTTGACGATCAGGAGCAGCGTGGCGACGGTGTTGATGGCCCCCAGGGCCCAGCTCTTGCCGAAGTAGCGCCGGAAACCCTGCCAGAACAGTTCCCGCTCGACGCGGCGGCCCTGGGCCTTCTCGTAGGTCAAATTGTAGACGCCCATCAGGGCGGGGAAGAAGGTGACGACGGGGATGGCGAGCAGAGCCCACAGCAGGTTGATGCCCACCATGAGGAACATCTCGTCCCACCAATCGCGGAAAGACCGGCCCACAACTCTGAGTGCGCTGCCCATGCCCTCTCCATCGCCCCGCTCTGGGCGCCAAACCCCCCGACGGCTACCGTCGCGGCATTCTAGCAAAGCGACGGGGGCGCGGCAAGGATGTTTCGCCTGTCGGCAGGGGAAGCAGGAGCGCGAACGGCTGGGAAACGGCACGAGAGCGGCGCAAGGAGCCGTACTTGCGCTCCGCTCCTCGCTGCCAGAGTAGTGCGCTTGCGCTGAGCGGCTATGCCAAGGGGGGCTTTCGCGGTTCCTCCGCTTTGTGTGGTCCAGGCGCCGCCAAGGCCGGCCCGGGCCGGCGGCAAGCGCTGGCTCGCCTTCTTCGCCCCTGCTACTCTTCACCTATTGCAGTATTGGCCGTGGGGCCTACAATACCCACCAGCTAACTCGCGGAGGTGACTTTGGCCGAGAGCGCAACGATGCCCGAGAACGGCGAGGGCCTGCGGCAGGAGTTGCTTCACCTGCGCGGCCGAGTTGAGGCGCTGGAACGATTGCGGCTCGTGGCGGAACAGGTATCCTCGGATTTGCAGCTTGAGACGCTGCTCGCCGAGGTGCTCGATGCCGCTGTGTCCATCGTCGGTGCCGCCGCCGGCTCGCTGCTCTTGCTGGACCAGAACAAGGACGAACTGGAATTCGCCGTCGTGCGCGGTGGCGGCGGGGAGGGGTTGCTGGGCACGCGCATGCCTGCCGATGCAGGCATCGCCGGCTGGGTGGTGCAGCACGGCCAGCCGCTGTTCGTGAACGATGCCGCGAGCGACCCGCGCTACTACGCCCGCGTCGCCTGCCAGGCCGGTTTCCCCACCACAACGCTCATCTGCGTGCCTATGGCCGCCAAGGGCAAGATGATCGGGGCCCTGGAGGCGCTCAACAAGAGCGATGGCCAGCCGTTCACGGCCGACGATGCCTCCCTCCTGGTTGCCTTCGCCAGCCAGGCTGCCATCGCCATCGAGAACGCCCGCCTCTACGCCGAACTGCGCGAGGAGCGGGATCGCATCCTCGCTGTCGAGCAAGAGGTCCGCAACCAGCTGGCGCGCGACCTGCACGACGGCCCGGCTCAGCTGCTCGCTTCCCTGATTATGCGGCTGCGCCTGGGCCTGCGACTCCTGGACCAGGGGAACGCCGCCGGGCGCGAAGAGTTGGGCGCCCTGGAACCGCTCCTGGAGCGCACGCTGCGCGAAGTGCGCACCATGCTTTTCGACCTTCGTCCCGTCATCCTCGAGGCGCGCGGCCTGGTCGCCGCTGTCGAAGAGTACGCCCGCCGCCAGAAGGAAGAGGGGTTCGACGTTCGGCTGACGGTACGCGGCGAGCCGCGGCGCCTGCGACCGCATGCGGAGAGGGCCGTCTTCGCCATCATCCAGGAGGCCGTCGGCAATGCGCGCAAGCATAGCGGCTCCTCCGGTGCCGTCGTGCGCTTGCTCTATGGCCAGCAGCAACTGGAAGTGGAGGTGCAGGACAGCGGCGCCGGCTTCGACGTCGCTCAGGTCCAGGCCGACTACGCCACGCGCGGCAGCCTCGGCCTCATCAACATGCAGGAGCGCGCGCAGGCGATCGAAGGCCGGCTCTCCCTCGAATCCGCCCCTGGCCACGGCACCACTGTCAGGCTGAGCCTGCCCATCGCCTGAAGCCGGCCCGCTCAGCCTCTGATAGCGCCCTTACCCCTTCCTGCCCGGGCAGTCAAGCCCAGTCGGGCAGCGAAAGGCCCCATGCGCCGAGCGACTGGCCTCCAGCGAGGGATTGGCGTCCCTCGCCGGAGGCCACCTACGGGCATTTCCCGGCAACCTCGCCGTCGGCCGGCGACAACCCCGGCTGATATGCCGCCGTTTGCACCGAGTTAGTACGTTGTAGTATAGTTCCATGTGTGACAATTGTGGCGCAGGAGGAACCGGCATGGATGAAGCGTCCCGCAGTGCGCTAGCGGCTGCCCAGCCTGGGGCGGGCGGCGGCGAAATCGGCGCTAGTCCGATCCTGGCGCACGACGGCCCTCGGGCGCGCGCCCTCATTCACGAGTTGGCCGGCGACGTAGACACCACTGGCCTGGAGATACTGCGCCTGATCAAGATGATCGCCATCCGCTACGACGTCACCGGGGCGGAGATGCTGCGCCATGCCGACCTATCCGGCCCACGCTGGCGTCTCTTGTTGCGCCTCTACATAGAAGAAGCCCTGCCGGAGGCGTGTTCGGGCCTGCCGCCTGGCGTCACGCCCACGCACCTGAGCCGCTGCCAGAACGTGAGCAAGAACACGATCAGCGCCTTGTTGCGTGGCCTGGAACACCAGGGGCTGATCGAGAGGACGATGGACCCCGAGGACAAGCGGGGCTTCCGCATCCGCCTCACCGCTTCCGGGCGGGAACTGGTGCGCTCCGTTTCGCCGCAGCACCTGGCCCATCTCAACAAACTCATCTCACGCCTGTCGCCGGAGGAGCAGAATCAGCTGACTCTGCTGCTGCGCAAGCTTTACGCGTCGCTATCGCCCGGGCAGCCGCAACCCGGGGATGCCGCTCCTGACCGCGCGGCAGTGCCCGTCGCGGCGGGCAATTAAGCACTTTTCATAACGTTACGGAGGTCAAATTGCAGGCATCGAGCCCGACTCAAGGCGCGCCCAAGGCCAACATGGCCAGTATTGGCCGCGCCATGCGCTATCTCGGCCATTACCGAAACTACGCCATCGCCGCCTACTCGGCCCTGATCGTGGCCACAGCGGCGCAGCTTATGGTGCCGCAGTTGGTGCAGCGCATCATCAATGCCGTCTCCAACGGCATGATCGCCCAACAACTGGCAAAGGTACCTGTCGCCTTCCTGCCCAAGGCCCTGGAGATGCTCAAGTGGACGCCGGCCCAGTATGCCAGCTACCAGACGGGTTCAGAGAGCGCCCTGATCTCGGCCGGCCTGCTCATTGTGGCCTTTGCCGTCTCCCTGGGTTTCTTCTCTTTCGCCCAGACCTACATGTCCGAGCGAGTGTCGCAGAGCGTCGCCTACGATTTCCGCAATGATCTCTACGCCAAACTGCAGCGGCTGTCTTTCAGCTATCACGACCGCACGCAGACAGGCCAGCTCATGATTCGCGCCACCGATGACGTGGAGAAGACGCGCCTGTTCATCGGCCAGGGCCTGATGATGACCCTGCAGTCGCTGATCATGCTCATCGGCTCGCTCATCATCCTCTTCATCACCAACTACAAGTTGACCCTGGTCATCCTGCCGATCTTGCCGATCGCGATAGTCGTCTTCTTCGTCTTCTCCCGCCTGGCGCAGCCCTTGTTCATGGAAGTGCAGATTCGCCTCTCGCGCCTGAACGCCATCCTCCAGGAGAACCTGGCCGGGGTCAGGGTGATCCGCGCCTTCGTGCGCGAGCCGCAGGAGCAGCGCCGCTTCAACGCCGCCGCCGATTCCTTGCTGGAGCAGCAGATAAAGGTCTCGCGCACCTTCTCCTTCCTCTTCCCTGTCGTCTTCCTGATCATGAACCTGGGCCAGGCTGCCGTGCTCTACTTCGGCGGCAAGCAGATCATCTACGGCACACTCACGCTGGGCGAGTGGCAGAAGTTCAGCCTATACATAATGTACATCTTCTTCCCGCTGGGTATGCTGGGCATGATCGTCAACCAGATGTCCCAGGCGGCGGCATCCGCCACCCGTATCTTTGAGATCCTGGACACGAAGAACGAAGTCACCGACAAGCCCGGTGCCATAACCCTGCCGCCGATCCAGGGCCGGGTCGAGTTCGACCACGTCACCTTCCGCTACTTCTCCGGCGGCGAGCCGGTGCTGCGGGACATTTCCTTCGTGGCTGAGCCCGGGCAGACGGTGGCTCTCCTGGGGGCCACCGGCAGCGGCAAGAGTTCGATCATCAGCCTGATCCCGCGCTTCTACGACGTCTCCTCCGGCCGGGTGCTGATTGACGGTTACGACGTGCGCGATGTGACCATCGAGAGCCTGAGGGCCCAGATCGGCATCGTCCTGCAGGACACGACCCTGTTCTCCGGCACGATCCGCGAGAACATCGCCTTCGGCCGCCCGAACGCCAGCATGGACGAGATCGAGGCGGCGGCGCGGGCTGCAGCAGCGCACGACTTCATCATGAGCTTCCCGCAAGGGTACGACACGCCCGTCGGCGAGCGCGGCACGACGCTCTCCGGTGGCCAGAAGCAGCGCATCGCCATCGCTCGCGCCCTACTGATGGATCCGCGCATCCTGATCCTGGACGACTCAACCAGCAGTGTTGACGCGCTCACCGAATACCAGATTCAGCAGGCTTTGCAGCGGCTGATGCAGGGGCGCACCAGCTTCGTCATCGCCCAGCGGATCAGCACGGTGCGCAACGCCGACCAGATCCTGGTCCTGGACAAGGGCCAACTCGTGGCGCAGGGCAGGCATGAGCAGCTGATCGAGGAGAGCCCCATCTACGCCGAGATCTATCACTCGCAACTGATGGAAGAGACGCAGCCTGTACCAGAGATGGTTGCGGCGTCGCTCGCCAGTGCGAGCCCGCTGCCCTTTGCCCGGGGCATGGGCGCTGCGACTGCGACCGATGACGATGGTGCCGGCGACGGGCAAGCCGACGAACGCTGACGGCAGCCAGGCTGCCACGGCCATAACATGCTAACTTCTCAGGAGATATAGATGGGATTTCGTGGTGGTGGTCACGGACCGGGAGGGATGCTGGCGCAGGAGACCAGCAAACCGAAGAACGTCGGCGCTACCCTGCGGCGGTTGCTGACCTATCTCAAGCCCTACTGGCTGCAACTGGTCGGCGTAGTAGTCGTCATGGTGATCAGCGTCTTCACTCAGGTGCAATCGCCAGCTCTGATGGGCCAGACGGTGGACTGTTACCTCACGCCGGCGGAGATGAGCCGCCTGGGCGGCCAGGCGTCGGCGATGCTCGGCTCGCTCGTGCAAGGAAGCGGCGCCTTGACAGGCGGCCAGACGGGCGGGGCAGCGCCTACGGGCCAGGCCCCTGCCACGCCGGCAGCCGGCGCTCCAACGGGCACGACGCAGCTGATGGGCGGCACAAGCAGCGGTAGTTGCCTGTTCGGCCGGCCCGCCCCTGGCTCGCCGCTCACGGCTTATGTGAGCGGCCTTGCCAAGCTGATCCTTGTGCTCACCGGCCTGTACATCATTGGCGCTGCGATGGGTGGGCTGCAGTTCTACTTGATGAACTGGACTGGCCAGCATGTGCTGCGCAACCTGCGCGTTGCTCTGTTCGAGCACCTTCAGCGCCTGCACTTGGGCTACTTCGCCGAGAACGAAGCCGGCGCGCTCATGAGCCGCATCACGAACGACATGGACACGTTGCAGCAGGTGATGAACTTCGCCCTGGTCAATGTGGCTAGCGGCTCATTGCTTATCGTCTGGATCGCCTACAGCATGCTGACCCGCAATCTCATCTACGGCCTGATCAGCATGGCGGTCGTGCCCTTCATGATCGTGGCCACGGTCTACATTTCGGGCCAGGCGCGCCGCGCCTACCGCACGACGCGTGTCGCCATCGGCGAGGTGAACGCCAGCCTGCAGGAGAGCATCTCCGGCGTACGGGAAGTGCAGGCTTTCGGGCGCGAGGAAGTGAACATCGAATCCTTCAAGGCGGCGAACGCCGCTAACCGGGATGCGAACATCCGCGCCGTATCCTACACCGCCGCCCTCTCGCCCACGCTCAACGCCCTCGGCTACCTGGCCATCGCCATCGTTGTCATCGTCGGTGGGTTGGCCTTGCTGCGCGGGCAGACGCTCTTCGGCATGAGCGTCACCCTTGGCCTGATCGTCACCTTCCTGGGCTACGTGCAGCGTTTCAACCAGCCCATCCAGCAGATATCGGTGCTCTGGACCAACATTCAAAGCGCCGTGGCTGGCGCCGAACGCATCTTCGGCCTGATGGACGTGGTGCCTGAGGTGCAGGATAAGCCGGATGCGAAGCCGATGCCGCCCATCGTGGGCGAGGTCGAGTTCGATCACGTGTCCGCCGCCTACAAAGAGGGCGAGGAAGTGCTGCACGACATCAGCTTCCACGCCAAGCCGGGCGAGACGGTAGCCATCGTCGGGCCCACGGGCGCAGGCAAGACGACCATCATCAACCTGATCCCGCGCTTCTACGACGTCACCAGCGGCGCCGTGCGCATTGACGGCATAGACGTCCGCGACGTCACTCACGACTCCCTGCGCCGCCAGATCGGCATCGTCCTGCAGGACACGTTCCTCTTCAGCGACACGGTGCTCAACAACATCCGCTTCGGCCGTGAGGACGCGACGGATGAAGAGGTCTATGCAGCGGCCAAACTGGCTCACGCCGACGACTTCATCGCCCGCCTGCCCCAGGGCTACAACACCATGCTCGGCGAGCGCGGTGCCGGGCTTTCCCAGGGGCAGCGGCAACTGATCGCCATCGCCCGCGCCGCCCTGGCCGACCCGCGCATCCTCATCCTGGACGAGGCAACCTCGAGCGTGGACACGCGCACCGAGCGCCAGATCCAGAAGGCATTGGACCGCCTGCTCGAGGGGCGCACCAGTTTCGTCATCGCGCACCGCCTCTCCACCATCCGCAACGCCGATCAGGTGATGGTGCTCGAGAATGGCGAGATCGTGGAGCGGGGCAAGCACGACGAACTGCTGGCGCGCAAGGGCGAGTTCTACAAGCTGTACATGAAGCAGTTCCTGAGCGAGGAGGCGCTTGAGGAAGCTTCCGTGGCCGGCGGCGACGGTGGCGCGGGCCTGGCATCGGACCGCCCTTGAGTGCATGGCATAACAGGGGCACGCGCGCCTCGCAAAGCGTAGCATAGCCGCTTGTGGGCGTCGTGCTGTGGCAGCACGAGGGTGAGCCCTGCCAGCGAGGCCAGCATCAGGCCCTGTGGCCGGTGATCCCCTCCCATCGCGACCTGTCGAGTATAGCCCCTTGTGGGCGCGTCGTAGCCCGGCCATGGGCCGACGCCCACAAGGGGCTATGTTACTTCCCGTTGAACCTCGTGCCGGCTGTGGTATAGTCCCACCCAGAGCAAGGAGGCGATATGGCTATTTCACATGTGCGCTGGGTGAGCAGTGGTTCGCGGGATGACGACGCGGTCCTGGCCTATGCCGGCCGGCAACTGGCGGCGTATGTGCGCAAGCTGAGCGGCCAACGCTGGGACGTGCGCCGCGCTTCGCGGCTGGGCGGCGCCGCCGCGGGCGAGTTCCGCCTCGGGCTGGCGGATCGCCTGCCGGCACCGCCAGGTGTCACGCCTTTGCAGCCGGCCCCCTGGGACGACGGCTTCGCCATTTGGGCCGATGGCGACTCGGCGTACATCGCCGGGCGCAACGCCCGCAGCGTCCTTTTCGGCGTCTATGCTTTCCTGGAGAGCCTGGGGGTGCGCTTCCTGCGCCCGGGCCGCAAGGGCGAGGTGCTCCCCCGTCTCGAGGCGATAGCCCTGCCGGCATCGCCCATCGTCGAGCAGGCGGAGTACCGGCACCGGGGCCTGTGCATCGAGGGCGCCGTGTCCCTTGAGCATTGCCTGGGCACGATTGACTGGTGCGCCAAGAAGCGCCTGAATACCGTCTTCCTGCAGTTCTTCTCCAGCCGCTACTTCTACAACCAGTGGTACGAGCGCGCCTACAACCCCAAGTACGCTCAGCCCGGGCTCACGGATGAGCAGGCCCTGGCCTACGACGACCGGCTGATCGCGGCCATGAAGCAGCGGGGCCTCATCTTCCATCGCGTCGGCCACTCGTGGACGAGCGCCGCTTTCGACATGCCGCGCTCGGGCTGGGTCAAGGCGAGCAGCGACGAGATCAAGCCCGAGTTCCGGCGCTTCCCGGCCCTGGTCAACGGCGAGCGCAAACTGTTCGGCGACGTGCCCATCAACACCGAACTCTGCTACTCCTACCAACCGGCCTTCGACCGCTTCGTCAACAATGTAGTGACCTACGTCGAGCAGCACCCGGAACTCGATGTCGTGCACGTATGGCTGTCGGACGCCGTCAACAACAAGTGCGAGTGCGAGGAGTGC
>Ga0078972_1005173_pt3 | contig 16176 bp, 23 predicted proteins | sample YelNatPaOPGAMG01_FD_67568 | JGI IMG/M metagenome (GOLD analysis project Ga0078972, IMG submission 67568) | Hot spring thermophilic microbial communities from Obsidian Pool, Yellowstone National Park, USA - OP-RAMG-01 (SPADES assembly) (version 2) | ecosystem: Environmental > Aquatic > Thermal...
ATAAAGCCTTTTACTGTCAAATTTTTCTGTATTCTCACTCAGAAGCATTGCCTGAATTACTTTTATTTTTACAGGGGAAGTAAAGTTCTATAATTGCCAGCTGATACTAAAAGAGATGAAGTACAGCTTCGACATAATAGGATCTAGGGAGAAAGCTGTTGCTGTAATAAAGATGAACTATGAGGGAAATCCAGAGGAGATAGCTGAGGAGATAATGAGAAGGCACAAGAACGTTAAATCTGTTCTTCTAGAGGAGAGCCCTAGGGAAGGAGATACTAGGCTGAGAAAGCTGAGGCTTGTAAAGGGGTCTGAGGACACCGAAGTTGTCCACATCGAGTACGGAATAAGGATAAAGCTTGATCCAAGATTTGTCTATTTCTCCCCAAGAGAAGGAGAGGAGAGGCAGAGGATTGCTAGTAAAGTGAGACCGGGGGAGGAAGTGCTTGTCATGTTTGCAGGAGTTGGACCTTATGCCCTTGCTGTGGCAAAGAGACAGCCAGAGGCCCATGTAATAGGGATTGAGATAAACGAGGTGGCCTACAAGTATTTCTTGGAGAACATAAGGATAAACAAGATGGAGGGAAGGGTTGAAGCTGTGCTTGGAGATGTGAGAGATGTATGCCCGAGGTTCTTCGGCATGTTTGACAGGGTTATAATGCCGCTTCCGCTTCACGCATACCATTTCTTAGACATAGCTATAAAATGCCTGAAAAACTTAGGAGGAGAGCTTCATTTCTATTACTGGGGAGGGGAGGATGCGTTCGAGAAAGCAGAGATGCTAGTAAGGGAAGAAGCCGAAAAACTCGGATTTTCATCAACTGTCCTTGAAAGGAGGAGGGTCTCAAGCTATTCCCCTAGGACATGGAAGGTTAGAGTGGACTTCAAATTGGAAAGAAAACAACATTAAGATTTTAAGTAGGCATATGCTAAGTTTTCTGCTTCCCGTGGGAGGATGAAATCCAATGAACCGCAAAAATGAAACAAATTCGAGTTCAAAGCTTGTTGATGAGATAGAAAGGGACCTTTATTCCGAGTATTACGGGAAATATCTTTCGGATCTGGGGAGTATTGTTGAAGAAGCATCTGATGATGCTGTATCTCTTTCCACTAGGAAGTTCATGGACATAATCAATATCGAGAGGCGGAAGTTGAGGGAGAACTTCGTGAACGATGTTGTTTTTTATGCAGGAAAGAGGTTCAGCAACGAGGATATATCTGCCTTGGCTGAGATATTTGACAATCAGCTGAGCGAGATAGTATCACTGGCCCTCACTGCTATTGCAGATGCTATCAAGGGATATTACAAGTACAGGGAATCCCACACAATGACATCGAAATTGAGGGAGAGAATTGAGGTTATGGTAAGGGATCTCGCCAGAAAGGAGGCAAGGCTCCGCGTGATGGAGGAGATGCTGAAGGGATGCAGTGAGATGGAGAAGGAGAACTATATGAGGGATCCTATGTACAAAGTTCTGGCTTTGCTTGAGGAGAAAGGGCCGATGACAGCAACGGAGGTTGCAAATGAGATAAAGAGGAGCGAGGCAACAGCTAGGAGATATCTCAACAAGCTTATAAGCATGCAGATGGTCTCCAAAGACACAAGCCAGAGGCCATGTGTGTACAAATTCGTGAGAGCTCCTTGGAGGAGGGATATTTGATAGTCATAAGCCACCCAAATTGCAGGAGAAATGAAATAATAGCTGAGGCCAAGAGAATAGCGGAAGAGTTGGGGATTGAGATAAAGGAGGTTATGTTGAACAGTCCTGAGGGCGAGAAGTATGTGGAGAAGATGGATATAAGATATATCCCAGCTTTTATAGTTGGAGATAAGGTCTACTATCTGGAAAAGGTGGATAAGGAGACGATGCTGAGGATAAAGGAGGAGCTCAAGTGAGATGCGATGTCCTAGTGGTTGGAGCTGGTGTAGCGGGTTCCACTCTTTCGATGCTCCTCTCATCAAAAGGAGTAGATGTAATACAGATAGAGGCCAGAAAAAGTGTGGTTAGACCCCATTGTTCCGGCATAATTGGGCTTGATGCATGGGAGAGGCTCCCCTTCAGGAAGTCAAGCTGGATAGTTGACAGGATAAACTGGGCAAAGTTGATATCTCCAGGTGGCATTATTCTCAGGACTGATGCTTCTGCTCTTGTCTTGGACAGGGAGAGAATGGATAAGGAGATCTCGGAGGAAGCTGTAAGAAGGGGGACAGAGCTTCTCACTGGAGTTAGGTTTTTGGAGCTGGAAGGAAGAGAAAAAGCAGTAGTAATGGACCAAGAGGGAAAAAAGGAGATAAAGTTCAGGTTTATAGTAGGAGCTGATGGTGCAAAATCAACTTTAAGAAGAGTTTTTCATGAGGACATGCCTCTTTTGACTGGAGTTAATTTAGTCACAGATGAAGGACCAAAGAACGGATATATAGTGAGGATAAGAAGAGGAAGCCTGTTCTCATGGCTTCATCCGAGAGGAGGAATTTTCTACTCAGGAGCTATAGGAAAAGGAGATGAGGCATTCAGATGGGCCTCCTCTCAGGTGAGACAGTTTTCAAGAGTTCTGGGCGGAGTAATACCTGCAAAAATAATGAGAAGATTTGTTAAGTGGAATCTAGCACTTATAGGCGATTCTGCAGGCCAAGTTAAGCCCCTCAGCAGGGGAGGGGTCTTTTACATATCAGAGGCATCGAGGATATTAGCAGAGGAGATCATCAGATCTATGGAGACAGGGAAGAATTTACTGAGAGAATATGAAAGAAGATGGTGGTCCCTGCTGGGAAAGGAGATTGTAATAGGGGAACTTATGAGAAACATGATGGATTCTATGAGCGACAGGGAGATTGACTTTCTTTTCTCGATGCTAGGTGAGATTCATGGGTTTTCCACAGATTTCCAATCAAGCTCCATCCTAAAAGGGGCAGGTATCATGAAATCGCTAGCAGTAGGCTTGAAATTCCCGTTTAAATCTGCTAAATCCTTTATCAAGTTGCTTCTCCCCAGCTAGATCTTATAGCTGACAATGGAACTGCGCTACAAAAAGTTAAATATATGAACAACAGAGCATCTGGGACCCGAACTACCCCACAAGTGAATTCGAGAGTCCCTTACAGGTGATTAGATGAACATCTTTCTGAGCGCTGCTATCGGAATATTAGCTTTCTTTATCGCAAGAGGAAGGGATGAGAGAAATGCAACAGCTGCTCTTATAGCCATAAATCTCTTTGCTTATTTTCTCACCTCAGATTTACTGGAGGCATATAAAAGCATCATAATAGAGTGGGGAAACTCATTGCTCAACATAATATCAAATCCAACCACCTTAGTGACATCCATGTTTCTACATGCAAACATAGTGCATATAGCACTGAACATGTACGCCCTCTACATTTTCGGAAATATCCTTGAGAAAGGGCTTGGATCAGGGAGATTTCTCCTCATATACATGGCATCCGGCATATTCGGGAACTTGCTATCCCTTCTGATATCCTACTTGGCGAACTCTATATCGATAGGAGTGGGCGCTTCAGGCGCAATTCTTGGTCTATTTGGGTTCATAATGGCATATGAATACAGGATAACAGGAAAAATAGGTTTCAGCAGCATAATAGTCGCTCTTTTTGTTCTAGCTGGCGGATTCATGCCAAACGTAGATGTATCAGCTCATGTAGGAGGGTTCGTCACAGGTCTCATATATGGTTTAATAAGCATGAGACCGGAGAGATATGAGGTGGTATCTTGAGATTGCATGTAATCCTTCTCCTAATTCTGATAATTTTTACATCTATCGAAGTCCTAGCAGAGCCTAAAGAGGGAAGCAAAATTCCTGAATTCACTCTCACAGCAATAAGAGTCGATGAAAAAAACTGTACCTTTAGATGCACCCTTAAAAGCAGCTCTTTGACTGGAAGAACTGTCCTGATAGTTTTCTATGCATACTACTGCTCCCACTGCAATAAGGAGTTACCTGAACTTGCAGCTGCTTGGAATCAGTGCTCAAAAGAGGGAGATATAGCCATACTGGTCGGAGTAGGCGGAAACAGCACGAGAGATTATGATTTATTCAGGAAATATGCTGCCAGCGGGTGGTACTTTGTGCCTGAGAATTATACATTTGCAAGATTATTTGGAATAGAATTTGTTCCAGTTGTTCTTGTAGTTGACGGAGATAGTATAATAAGGCAGGTGAATGTAGGCGAGGCTGGAAGGGGAAAATATTGTATAGGGATGAATTTAGCTCACAGTAAATCCGGGCAAAGTAAGATAGAGCCGATTCCATGTGAGCCAATTTCATGCGAACAGCAGCCTCAGCAACAACTACAGTCTTGGCAATTGCCAATTCCAGTTGAGATTGCTGTTGTTCTTGTAATAATTGCTTTTGTCATCATAGCTGCTCTCATAAGGATGAAAGGAAAGTCTTGACCAAGTTATCGATGAACATCGCTATGAATATAATTCCTATGAGGGGACTCGCCATTTTGTACATCTTCCTAGCTCCTTCTTTGCTTAGATCCCTCAAGTAGACAACTGATTTGTATAGAAGGAATAATGTGAAGGGCAGAGATAGAACAAGAAACACAAGACCAAACATTTTCATGACAAACATCGCTAGCTCCACTGCTGTAAGCAGAGAAAGAGCTGCTATTATTGTTTTTACAGTCCGTTCAACTCCATATGCAACGGGAAGCATGGGTATCCCTGCTAACTCATAGTCCTCCTTATAGTATATTGCTATGTACCATATGTGAGCAGGTATCCACAGCATCACAGTGAGGGCCATGAGCACGCCCTGAAGGTCTATCCTGCCGGAGGATGCAGCCCATCCAGCCAGAGCTGGAGCTCCTCCTGAAATCCCTCCAAGAACTATTGACATCGGATTTCTTCTCTTAAGCCATAAAGTGTAGAGAAATATGTCTGATATAAGGCCCAGCATCACGGCTACTGCCACATAGATGTTTATCAGGAGCGATACGGAGAGGCCTGAAAGAAATAAAACAATGCCGAATATCAACCCCTCTGAGGGAGTAAGACGGCCCTGAGGAATGGGTCTTGAGGAAGTTCTCCTCATCAAGGAGTCTATATCTGCTTCTAAGGCCATATTCATTGCTGTTGTTCCGGATATTGAGAGAAGCATGCTTGCTATCAAGTGAACAGCATTAACAATACTTATCGAACTTATATTCGTGAGATAGGCGAATATCGATGTCAGAAGGAGAAGAAATGTCTGTTTGGGCTTGGTAAGCTCTATATAATCCCTGAGTTGAGCCATAAGATCTGCTGAACTAGGAGAATAAAAACTTTTTTGTCGAATAGCCTTATTGATTTGACACAGCAGGAAAATCAGCAGATTCTCGGGACTATCTCCCCCGATGGGGGCTCTAGAATTCTGTGACCCCCTACTTCACTTTTATAAAGAACTATTCCCTTAAATCTCTCCGCTCTCCTGACCTCACCTATCTCAGAGGAATCTGGAAAGCCTGATTTTCTAAGCTCGTCCAGAAATTCATCACATACACTTCCATCGACAGCTATAACTGCCTGACCCTCACTAGCTAGAAAAAGAGGATCTATCCCGAGCATCCCAGCATAAGAGGCAACCTGTTCCCTGAGGGGGATTTTCGATCCATCAACCACTATTATTTTCCCGCTCTGTTTTGCCCAGTCGTTCAAGACCATTGCAAGCCCTCCTCTTGTGGGATCCCTAGCAGCATGAATTTTTCCCTTGAACTTCCTGAATACATCAAGAAGACCGGTTAGAGGCCTTAGATCACTCCTTAAAGATGAGCTTTCAAGGCTTATGCCCTGCTGAAGGGCAAGTATTACTGCCCCATGGTCCCCCAAATGCCCCGTCACTACTATTCTGTCTCCCTCTCTGACCCTGTCAGTTATCAGCTCATCCTCCTTAGCAATGCCTATTCCTGTAGTTGAGATCACAATCCCATCTACAGAGCCCCTGGGCATCACCTTGAAGTCCCCTCCTATCAATGAAACTCTCTCTTTTGTTATCACATCCATGAAGGATTTTATGACATCATCAAGCAACTTCTCATCGAAGCCCTCCTCAACTACAATGGAATCCAGCATGGCCACAGGCTTAGCTCCCATCATTACCACATCGTTTATCGTTCCAGTTGCGGCAAGTGCCCCTATATTTCCGCCGGGAAAGTTTATCGGCTTCACGGTATAGGAATCCACGGATACCACTAGATGAATTCCTTCTATAAATAGGGATGCTCCATCATCGAGGAGATCAAGTCCCACTCCGTTCATAGCTCTCTTTAGCTCCTCCGGAACTCTTCTGACTATCAACCTATCGACTATCTCCTCTGTCTCCTTTCCCCCAGCACCATGGGCGAGCGTCACCTTTCCAGCCACTCCTTCATCACCTCCTTTATTCTCTCCTTTGTCTCAGGATCATCTGCCATCTCAACATAGTAGCCCATCAGCTCCTCTAGCTCATCCCTTCCGATTTTCTCTATCGCAGCCCCGGCATGAACTACGACAAAATCCCCCTCCTTCACATCATCAACAACAAGCAGAACCTCTCTTTTCGACCCCCCACCAAAATCCACTATCGCTGAGTATCCCTCTACCTTGACTACCTTCCCTGGTACCCCCCAGCACATGAGCATCACTTTGAAGAGCCGAGAATAAGAGCTTAAAAATCTACTCTAAGAGAAATGTGTTAAAATAGTTGAAAGGGATGAGCTTTTCATCCAGTTTAAGCTCTTCTTATCAAATTTTAGGGTTGCATTCAGACTGATGATCAATATTGCCCCTTTAGCCAGCAGAAACAATGAAATTTATCAGCATAGGTCTGGTTCTTACTAGTTTATAAATTCTATTTTATATTCCTATCTCCCTTGCAACCTCATCAGCAAGTCCTCCTCCCCCAAACCTAGCCCATACAGCGCATGTCCCCTCCATGGAAACCATACATGGACCGAATGGGTTGGATGGAGTGCATGCTTTCATGAACATCGGACAATCGGTGGGCTTTGCAACCCCAAGAACAACTTCAGCGCATTTACAACCAGGAGGCATGTCATAGCTCCACTCCTTCTGTTTCTCCACAAGATGGAGAAATGCATTGTTATCCGAGAAGCCATCCGATAAATCCAGTCCGCTCCCTTCTATGAATCCAAGACCTCTCCAAGATGCGTCCTCTTCCTCAAAAACCCTGTTTATCAGCTCCTTTGCCTTAATGTTTCCATGAGGTTTTACAACCCTGTTGTACTCTATTTTCACATCTACCTCTCCTCTGTTGAGCATCCTGAGAAGCATGGCCACTGATACTAGCACATCTATGGGCTCAAATCCTGATATGACTGCAGGTATACCGAAATCCTTTGCTATAAAAATCCAGGGATCGGACCCTATTACTGCAGAAACATGACCTGGTGCAATTACCCCATCAACTTTTTCCCCTTTACTGGCACCGTACTCCAGCGCATACCTAGCAGCAGGAGGAGTTAGCCTCAGCACACTCATGAAGAACAGATTTCTAGGAACTTTATTATTGTAAAATAAAATTGCATAGCTTGGAGCTGTTGTCTCAAATCCTATTCCGAGGAAAACAGAATCACCCCTATATTCCTCAGCATCTTTGACAGCATCGAGAAAGCTGTAAACAATTGACACATTTCCCCCAGCAGATCTTGCATCTGACAGGCTTTTCGCTCCATTGATGGGCTTTAGAGCTGGAAGTTTGTAGGCATCCCCGAAGGAATATACCCTTATTCCCCTCATAGCGAGCTCCACTGCTCTCTCTATGTAGTAAGATGGAGTTATGCAAACCGGGCATCCGGGGCCTGCAACTAGCTCAACATTGTTGGGCATCAGAGTTCTCAGCCCATAGTGAACAGTTGTCCACTCATGAGTGCCACAGAAGTTCATAAACCTGACTTTTCTGCCGATTTTGGATGCCTCCTCCCTTATTATCTCACTTAAAGCTGATGAAATTACCCTACTTTCTCCTCTTTCTTCTCTCATAGAGCTCCCTCCTCACTAGATATTCCGCTCTGGATATCCTGCCGCTTTTATACTCCCTTTCAAGCTCCATCAGGTATTTCTCCCGGCTTTTAGTTCTTCTACAATCCTGATGTTCAGGTCAATTCCAGAGCTAAGGAAAAGCTCCGGAGGAACTATTATATCGGGAGTAGTTATGTTAAACCTCTCCTTTTCGCAGACAAGGGATGCATTTACCCCTGGAGGAAGGGAGAATGAGGTATTTCCCCTTACTTCTATGGCTTTCTTAACTCCATCATAGGTCAAAGAGCACACAGTGGGATAAGCGCTCCTTATCCTGACTGTATCTCCCTCTTGTTCGACTGTAAATGGTTTTGAGAATCTCACGGGTATTGTTATATCAGCATACATGCCCGATTTTGTGAATACTAGCACATGGATAAGTCCGTATGTCTCGCTATCGGACCTGAGTATGAAGGCATCTGCAAGTTGCGGCGAGCTTCTCTCAGCCCCTATTCCCACCTGATGATACCTTATTCTCAAGCTGGAGTTCACAACTATCAAATAGCTTCCTGAGTAATTTCCATATACCTTCAGGAACAAATCCCTTCCCACTGGAAGCCAAGAGCTGTCCAGCTTGGTGTCATTAATGTAAAACCCGTATTTCAGGTCAACTTTTCTGTCAGATCCTTTCCTTAGAACCACAGTTCCGTTTGAGATATTTGCTCTCTCATAGATAAAGCCGGGACTTGCCACATACAGAATACCTTGAGTCTCATTTACTGAGGCAATGCCGCTTGAGTTGGCCACTGTTATCCTCTTTATATTTCCCATATAATCGGCGACCATAACAAGGGCAAATGGGACAGGAAGGCCATGTTCATTCACAACTCTGATCACGGACTCCGCTGATAGAGGAGCTACCTGAATCAGCAGCAATAGCAGGAGGACTGTAAATCTCATCGTGAGGACAATAAGATTTTATTTTTAATCGTTCTCCTCAAGCTAGATGAGATATCTAGGAATAGATGAGGCTGGAAGAGGACCTGTAATAGGTCCAATGGTTATATGTGGTGTCTTAGCTGATGAGGAATCAATAAGGAAGCTTGTGGAGATAGGAGTTAGGGACTCGAAGCTCCTCAGACCCGACAAAAGGAAAGAATTATCTGAAAAGGTGAAAGATGTTGTCATAGATTATCTGCTTTTGGAAATATCTCCCAAGGAGATAGATAGCGCAGTGCTGGGCAGAGGGCTGAACAGACTCGAAGCTAGAAAAATGGCATACATAATATCAAAATTTGATTTTGACATAGCAATAGTTGATGCCCCCGGAAGAAAGCCTGAAAGATTCGGATACATGCTTAAAAGGCTTACAGGGAAGGAAGTAATTGCTGAGAACTTTGCTGATAGGAGATATCCCGTCGTAAGTGCTGCTTCAATACTTGCCAAGGTAAGAAGAGATGAGATAATAAGAGAGTATGGGGAGATATACGGAGATATTGGATCCGGTTATTCCTCCGACAAAAGGACGGTTATTTTCCTGAAAAGATACATGGAAGAGCATGGAGATCTGCCGGAGATAGTGAGAAGATCTTGGAGAACCTCTAGGGAGATCCTCTCGCATTCCAGTAGCAGCTGGCGGGGATAGAGAAAAAATAGAAAGCGCCTTTAAAATAGTTGAAACAGCTGAAATGGAGGCTGCTATGAGAGCTGAGAGGGATGAAAAGCTGATTTTATCACTAACTAGATTGAGAAATTTAGGCCTTAGAATTGGGCTTGTCACCCTTCAAGCGATCAATCCAGCCTTAACTGCGCTGAGAAGACTTGGTGTACTTGAGTTCTTCGATGCCTTTGTCACAAGAGAGATCAGCTTGAGCAGGGAGGAACAGTTGAAGATCATCATGGAAAAGCTCATGGGAGTGCCAGAGAGATCCATATTCGTTGGAGATACAGAAATGGATCTCGAATCCAGCAGAAAAGTTGGTTGTTTTTTCATATCTGTTGGTAAAAGGGTGAGAGGTGAGTTCTCAGCCGAGAGCTTCTACCAAGTGCCGGATATAGTAGAGGTGTTACTAAATGAATAAAATATATTTAACACTTAGATCCATGAAGCCCGGCTTGGAGAGAGGGATGTACATAGGGCCTATCGTTCTGGGTGGAGTTAAATTCGATAAAGCATTTCTTGTGGAGGAAAAGGGAGATGAAATCGAGTATAAGAGGATATCCGGTCTATCAGATCAGGGAAGTCTGACTCTTGTTGAGATAAGAACACAGGCATGCCAAGAGGATGCTGCAACAAAGATAAACAGAATGATTCTCCTTGCTGAAGAAAATAGTGAGTTCAGTTCTTGGACAATAAGCTTCAGCATTTGGATGGAGGATTTGCTTGATCCAGATATCATGAGCTCCCTTATGCTTCTGGATGATTCCTCTAAAATAGATTTCCTCGCAAGCTTCTTCAGAGACCTTAGCCCGGTGAAAAACTTGAGATCATTTTTCGACGAGGAGGAAGGACCTTCCTCAGATATACTATTCATTTCCTTCAGGTTGAATGATGTAGAATTCTTCGTGTTTTCAAGGCCTCTTCTCATCGAGGGAGAGCATAGAATGGAAAAGCTGAACAGAAATGAAGCTATTAAAGCTTTTGATGTGTTTAGCAGTGTTATAAAAAGGTTGTCAAGCTTTTGAAAGAAGATCAGGCATAAGGATGGAGATAGCTGCTGCAAGAGCTCCGTACATAGCTTTCATCTCATCAGATGCAGATCCTATAACTATTACATCCCCCTCCTCCGGTCTCAATTTCTCCAGTATTATCTCAGCATCCCTTCTGTTGTAGATGGATATGTCTATATCCGGCGGCATCAGCAGCTTTCCATTTCTAAAGATGAGAGTTGTTGCTCCAGATGCCCCGAATATAACTGCTATATCCCTCTGTTCAACTCCCATTTTTATCTTATCAGCGGAGTTCTTCAGCAAAATTGCATAGTTCTTTGGGGCAACGGTCAGGCTTATTCCCTCAAGCTCTGTCTCGGATTTTATCCATTTTGAGATCTCATCTGCAATTTTCCTTCCCTTCTCAGTTAGAAGACATCCTCCTCTCATTGTCTTGACAATGCCCTCTCTCTTCATCCTGCTTACTATGTTCTTCACAGCTCCCTCCCCTATTCCAAGCTTTCTTGCAAGATATCCCCTTCCAGCTGGTCCATCCCTGAGGATAAGAACTGTTTTAACTACATGTAATATATTAAAACTGGGAGCTGGACCGGGTGCTCTCGACCTCACCAAAGTCAGGAGATCATACAAGCTCATATTGTCTTCAAGAAAAGACAAAAATATAAATGTGAACAAAAATCTTTATATAATGTCTGGATAATCCATCCTAGATCTTACATGGAGAGAAAGGATCTCATCATATCAGCTCTTCTCGTTGTTATCCTGATTTTAGCCGGAGTTTTAGCAAAATACAGCCAAGATTTATCTTATTGCAGGGATCAACTTAGCGAAACAGCTAAATGCATGAAATATGTTCTTAAGGTTAATCTTCTCATAGATTATGGGAACGGGACGAGGAGATGGCATAATGGAACCCTTGTTCCGCTGGGCTCATCCCTCCTCAACGCGACAATGCAGGTTGCATCAGTTAACTACACTTTAGGAACTTATGGAGCCTTTGTAAACTCGATAAACGGGATAAACAATGACAAAAGTAGATCAATGTACTGGATGTACTGGGTATTTAGAGATGGAAAATGGGTTCTGGGAGAGGTTTCAGCCGACAACTTCAGGCTTAAAGATGGAGATATCGTGGCATGGTTCTATGAAAACTGCAGCAAATGGCCGCCAGAGCCACCTAAATGATTATGCACTTTATTCCAAGGGTTTTGGCTGCCCTTCCTATTTCCTCATCGCAGGTAACTAGCTCCATTCCTCTCTCTTTTGCAACAGCAAGATAAAGGGATTTCTCTGCTGACATCCCCATCCTAGATATCTCCAGGGCCGATTTAATGTGCTTTTTTATCCCCACTCTCCTGAATGGTATCCTAGATAGCGCTTGAATGAGCTCTTCCGATGCAGATGAATCGATTTTACCACTTTTCTCGGCATCTCTTACTGCTGATAGAACTCTTGTCAAGGAGATATCCAGTATGTATGCTCCATCCATCAGCAGAGCTTTTATTTCATCTCTTCTTCCGAGGATATATGCCTCCAAGCTGCTCCCATCGAACAGCCTCATTCTCTGTAAATCCTCCTCAGCACTCTGTCCAGCTCCTCCAATGATCTTCTCATCTCCACCTTCCATGCAAGATCCTCCAGATATCTTTTAACCTCCTCTGATATGTCGACACCAGCCTCCTCAAGTATCTCCTTTACCCTCTTCTTCACTCTAACGCTCACAACAACTGTGTCCACTTGAAAACGAATTGTAAACAGGATATAAACAGAACTTGTATAGATTAATGCTTTTTAATCACCAACTACTGTTATAACAACTTTCCTCTCTCTAGGGCCATCAAGCTCGACGAGCATAAGATTCTGCCAAGTCCCCCTCATAAGCCTTCCGGACACAACTGGGAAGGCCCTTGAAGCTCCTATGAAGGATGATGCTATGTGAGCATGAGCATTGTCATCTATTCTGTCGTGTTCCCATCCTTCCCTGACAAATTCCTCCTTTATCTTCCTGATTATATCCCTGATAAGTCCCGATTCGTTCTCATTTGCTATAAGAGCAGCTGTTGCATGAGGAAGATGAACTAGGCATATCCCACTTGATATTCCCGATTTCCTGACTGAATCCTCCACCAGATCGGTTATATCTATTACTTCCATCCTGTTTTTGCTTCTAACAGTTATTATATCGGTGTAGGAGGCCAGCCCACCACCCTCTACATCATTCCCTCTGTTTTTTATACTTAAACTTTTTTGGATGGTAGTATCTCCTGAGGAAGGATAAAAGAGGGCAGCTCTTCTTCAGGACAAGAATTCTAACTGCCGCGAGCAGGATCAGAAGGGCCACAAGAAGTATCAAAATGAAATTCATTGGATCTCCCCCTGTTTATCATGCTTCATCTCCATTTTTATCTCAATTACATCTCCGACAGTTGGCCTTCCCAGCATCGAGTACTCGTCATCTGAGAGCCTCACCACAAAAGAGTACACCTGTCTCTGGGGAACTGGAAGCCTGAGATACTTCTCAAAAGCCCTCATGACAGCAAATGCCATCTCCTCCTCCTCACTCTGAGGAGAGGGATATTCCTGCATAATCGTGCTGGATGGCCTGCCCAGCAACATCTCAACCTCCTCATCCACCTTTCTGACCTCGAGAACCTCAAGCGTTATGGTCAGCATGAGCTACAGCACAGCACCACTATATAAATTTACAGAATTTCAGAGAGAATCTGCTGTTGATACTCTTCTCACCCTTATCACCTGCTCATAATCCCTTAATCCATATGTTAGGACAGCTAGTTCTCCTTCAGTAAGCTCTTTTTCGTTTAAAAGATCTGTATAAAGCTTATCCAAGCCATCATAGTAGCTATCTGCTGGTATAACTCTTGTATCCAGTCCCCACATTATGGCAAGCTTCCTAGCTACCTTGATCGATGGAACTCCAACATAAGTCCTTGTTTTTGGCCTTAAAGATGAGATTATAGCAGCTGTAGTCCCCTTCATTGAGTATATAAGAAGCTTTCCTCTTAGATCTTCCGCAAGCTCTACTACCCCTTTTGCATATCTCCTCTTCACGCTCTCCCCCATTCTGTTTACATTTATTGAATAGAAGCTCTCAGCTCTTTCAGCCACCTTCTTCAGCCATTTCACAGCCTCAATTGGATAGCTTCCGGCTGCAGTCTCCCCTGTTAGCATCAGAGCATCTACACCTTCCTCAACAGCATTTGCTATATCGACTCTCACAGGTTTTATTCTGGCCGTCATAGAGATTTTTCTATCTCCTTGGAGATACTTTCCAGAAAATTCATTTTATATTGATTTATATATTTTTAGATACAATTTACATTTATACGATATATTCTTCACACATCCTCTTTACCTACTAGGCTCCTTCTGGGTGTACCTGAGGAGCGGAAAACTGATGAAGAACCTGGGAAAGGGAATATCCAACGTAATGCTCTCAATGGTGACGGAGGAGGTTTTCTTCTTCTCCCTTAGGGGAAGGTCCCCATGCCCCTCGGATCCAACTGCAATGATAATGGGGTGCATTTCGCTGGATCACTCCTGCATACCGATATGGTGGATTCCATGCATTATTCCGACCTTCTACATTCTGATAAGATTTTTAAGAGATATTAGACTAAAATTTTACTGAAATAACTTTTAATGCATACGAGTCACACGCATGCTACGCGCGAAATAAGCTCTTCATGACTGAAAACTGAGAAGGACAAAAAGAACTAGTAGCTCTGGCTGAATCCCATGCAATTGAGGAGCTGGGATGAAGCTGAGAAAGATTTCCCCTTAAGCCCCTTACTGCTAGATGCCATGTGTTCCTATCATCAGGAACCTCGAAAATTAGGTAAATTTTTAAATATCTAGCGTGGAGAGGCCTTTATGGATCTCGCAGTCCATGTAGAGGATCTCGTAAAAATTTATGATGGAAAAGTGAAGGCTCTAGATGGTGTAAGCTTATCCGTTGAACCCGGGAAATCATTCGCGCTCTTAGGGCCTAATGGTGCTGGAAAAACAACGTTTATGCGCATTCTGACTACGCAGATAAGACCTACATCTGGGAGGGCCTCCGTATTCGGCTTCGACGTTGTTCATGAGGGTGATAAGGTGAGGAGGCTCATAAGCTATGTTCCTCAGGAGATGAGCGTATGGACGGATATAAGTGGTTATGAGAACCTCTTGATCTATTCCAAAATTTTTGGCGTGCCAAAAGACGAGAGGGAGAGGATAATAGATGAGGTTCTGGAGCAGATGGGCCTTACAGATGTCAAAAATGATTTAGTTCGGACTTATTCGGGCGGAATGATTAGGAGACTGGAGATAGCGTGTGCCATGCTTATAAAGCCTAGAATAATGTTCTTAGATGAGCCAACGATAGGACTGGATCCTGGAGCAAGGAAATCGGTCTGGGAGAGACTAAATGTATTCAAGAGAGAGTATGGTGTCACGATATTCTTCAACACACATTACATGGACGAGGCCGACCTATATTCTGATGAGATAGCCATAATAAATCGGGGAAAGATAGTGGCAAGGGGCACAGCTGAGGAGTTAAAACGCTCTTTAGGAGGAGAGATGATAATACTAGAACTCAAAGGAACCGATGTTAAACAGGAGATAATTCAAGAACTTCGGAATACGGATTTCGTGCTGAATGTCTTCAAGGAAGGTAGGGGGTTAAGCGTACTGGTCAAGGATGCCGAACGCGCACTCCCCCAGCTGATAGACTTGATGAAGAATTGGAATATTTCCATGGAGAGGATCTCCATAAGTAAGCCTACTCTTGACGATGTATTCCTGAAGTATGCTGGAGAGAGGCTAGAGGGAAAGGAAAGAATAGGGGAGATCATGCATATGCGTCGCATGATAAAGGGGGGATAATAATGATGGAATCTCTTAGAAATATGTTGGTCATGATTGAGCTTGAAGTGAGGAGATTATGGCATGACAGGACTGAAATGTACACTAGGGCGATTCAACCAATCCTCTGGTTAGCTATCTATGGTCCGGTAATGGGAAGGATTAGGGGAATACCAACAGGCAATGTGCCTTATACAGATTTCATAACTCCTGGTGTCATAATCCAATCAACTACATTCGTAAGCATATTCTACGGGTTTACAATTGTATGGGAAAGGGACTCGGGGATCCTGAAAAAATTGCTCGTCACACCCGCCTCAAGGTATTCCATAGTTATAGGTCGCTCCATGTCTTCTGGTGTTAGAGCGCTCTTTCAGCTATTGATAATCCTGCCGGTAGCTCTTGTAATTGGTGTGCGATTTATTCCAAACCCTGCATACTTCATGCTGGCTTTCATAATAGTCTTCCTGTCCTCAGGCGGTTTTGCCGCGATATCGATATTAATAGCCTCATTCATGAAGACCAGAGAGAGGTTTATGGGGATAGGCCAAGCTATAGTTATGCCTCTGTTTTTTGCGAGCAATGCATTGTATCCGATCCAGATAATGCCTCCAATATTGAGGGAGTTTTCATCAATTAACCCATTAAGTTATGTCGTAGATGCTGTCAGAGGCCTTAT
>Ga0078972_1008645_pt1 | contig 16176 bp, 18 predicted proteins | sample YelNatPaOPGAMG01_FD_67568 | JGI IMG/M metagenome (GOLD analysis project Ga0078972, IMG submission 67568) | Hot spring thermophilic microbial communities from Obsidian Pool, Yellowstone National Park, USA - OP-RAMG-01 (SPADES assembly) (version 2) | ecosystem: Environmental > Aquatic > Thermal...
AGCTGGAAGATTATTTCCAAAACAATATTAATAACCAAAGCTAGAAGGATTACAGTATAAAAGGTTCTTTCCATAATTAAACTTAGTTTCTAATCAAAAATAAAGCTTTTGAAAGAATTTTCAAATTGTTTTTACTATCTTTTTTACATTTTCTATTAAAACTCTCAGTTTTTTCCTCGGAATTTTTGTTTTTTTATGCAATTCTTCTAAACTCTCTTCAATAAGTTGTTTTACCATAACTATTCCAGCGTCTCCAAGCTTCCCCTCACTTTTAACGTCAAGATTCTTTAAGATAGTTATTGGGTAAAGTTTTTTTTCTTCTATCAGTCTTTCCAAACCTCTTTCTTCGGGATACTTCCACCCTATGAAATCAATTCCTTTGCAAAGAGCATACTTTTTAGCATGATCAGAAAATTTAGTATTACAAACTATCAGGATTTTATTGAAATTTATAGAATTTTTTCCTGCTTTTCTTCCTTCTATAAGGTCTTCTAGAATAGCTTGAGCTTCAAGAAAAACATCTTTACCAGTATAAGCATGATGGTTAAAGTGATGCTTTATTTCAACTAAAATAGTTTGATTATCTTTTTTTGCGATAGCATCAATTTCATGATCAACACAAAACCCTTGAATAATTTGATTGGGTGTAACCTCATACCCATATTCCTTTAAAAGAAGCTGAACAAATTTTTCAAAATCAGGCTTAGGTCTAAGAGAAGAAATAGCTTCCCTCAAGTCTGTCTGGTACTTTATTTCCGGTCTAAATTTCTGTAAAAACTTAAAAATCATTTGAAGAATTTTCCTTGTTTCTACTCCATCATAAATTCTCTTTTCAATTTCATCAGCAATCATTTCAGCTTGATCTTGAGAAGCTTCCATCCTTAAGCAGGTTCTTATAATTTTTTCTCTTTTAAATTCCTCTTTTCTTCCATCAGCTTTTGTTACAAAAATCATCAAATTAATTTTAAACTTCTAACTAATAAATATGCTGAAAAAAATACTCAGATGCCCTGTTTGTAAGAGTAAAGAATTAAATTATCTGCCATGGCTTGGTCAAATTTATGAATGTAGGAAATGCGGCTATAAAGGGCCTTTGGTTATAGAGTCAAAAGTTAAGAAAAGATCAAGAGACTAATTTACCTTTTCCATAAGGTATATGCTTTTTTATCTCTTCTAAGCTTATTTTTTCAACTAAATCCTTGCTTTCAAAAGGAATTTTTAACAAAAATTCCTTTTTAATTTCCTTAGCCAATTCTTCCGAGCTTATATTTCCTGGGCAAATTGTTACCATATAGGGAGTTTGTTTTTTTATTGCTGTTACCGGTCCAGCTAAAACTTCTGCTTTTTCATTAATTTTTATTCCAATAGCAATTCTTAAAACAACTTTTTCTAACCATTCTCTTTTTCCTTCAACCCTAAAACTTCCTAAGGGTAAAGCTTCTTTAACAAGTTGCTCAGGTTTAACATAAAAAACATCAGCACTTCCTAGCCCTAAAAACCAAGCTTTTGAATAGCTTGCAGCAAATTCTGCAGCTTCTACAATACTTTCCATAGGTATTTCCTTTTTCTTATCATTCCTTATCAAAACAAAAGGTGAACCATGAATATCTGTATGGAAAATTAAATCTTGCATTCTTGCGTATTTTCTAACTATTTCTTCATTAGTTTTTGCATCTTTTCCTCCAATTACCAAAAATCCGTCACTACTTAAAAACCACCTAAACCTTTCATACCAATCTTTCTTTTCTTCTTCTTTAATTTCTTCTTTCTTTTCTTCTTTTTCTAAGACTTTTTCCAATTTCTCAATTTTTTCTTTCAATTTTTTTGCTTGATTAAAGTAAAAATTTGCATTTTCTTCTATACTTTTTCTAAAATCTAACTCAATTTCCATATTTTCGACAAGAAAAGTTATCTTTGCTTTTTCTTGGTCGATACTTTTTACTGTTTTTTGTTTGTCCAAGCTTTTAATTTTTGATTTAATTTCTTTCCATTTTAACCCTTTTTCTTTCATCTTTTTTAATTCCTCAAGAAAATTGTTGAAAATTTGATATTTTTCATAAAGAATTTTTCCAATTTTTTTGTATTTTTCCAAATTTTTATTCAATTTTTCGAGTTGAGCTTTTTGTTTTTCACGAATTTTTTCTTCTTTTTCTTCCGATTTTTCAAATTCTTTGACTTTCTCTTCTTCTAAAACTTTTTCAAAATAACTTTCAACTGCTTCGTTAAAACTTTTTAAATAAATTTTCTCATTTTTTTCGAATTTTTTACATTCAAAAGGCAAAAATTCTATAACTTTTTTGTTTTCAAAAACAAGGTTTGGCTTTATTTCGACATTTTTTAACTCTTCAAAAAATCTAAAAAGCTTGTCAACCTCATTTTGATCAAGATTTGAGGATAATTTTCCTTTTTCTATTCCTAGAATTTCACAAAAAATTTCTGCATACTTTCTGGATAAACCAAAATCCGAAGCAAGAACCTTAACGATTTCCTTTTTTTCCTCTTTAAATATTTTTTGAAAGTCAAAAAAACTTTTTTCAAAAGGGTTTAAACAAGATGGAGGATACTTATAAACAGCTTTTGGAATAATTTTCCTATCTTTCCACTCTCTTTTTTCGAAAGCTGTAATTATTGAACCAGAAGAATCTGTTAGAATTAAATTGCCATTTCTAAAAATTTCAAAAATTAACCTTAAATTATCAACTTCGACCTCAACAATTCTATCAAAACTGACTTGAGAAATTTTTTTTATAGTTTTACCGATTAGATACTTCCTAAGTTGCATACAAAAACTAGAAGGTTTTTCTGCATTTTCCTTCTTTTTTGTCGTATAAATTGTTTTATCAATCAAAATTTTTAGAAAAAACCTTTCTTTTTTATAGATTTCAAACAAAAAAGTTTTATTTTTTTGTTTAATTCCCTGAATTTTTCCGCCTTCAACTTTTTCTTTAATTTCCTTAAGCAGAAACATTAGGTCTAAACTTGTTATTTCTTCGCTCATTTTAATCGCTATTTATTTTTTAAGAAAATAAAGTTAAATTTTGTGAGTTTAAATGTTAGACGTCTAACATTTGAAAGTTTAAATAATACTTAAAGAAAAAATAAATTTATGAAAAAATATAAAAGACCAAGTTGGGACGAATATTTTCTTGAAATAGCAAAAGTTGTCGGAACAAGAGCAACTTGCGATAGAGGAAGAAATGGTGCAGTAATAGTCAAAGATAAGAGAATTTTAACTACTGGTTACGTAGGAGCACCTTCTGGTTTACCGCATTGCGATGAAGTTGGCCATTTGCTTATCGAAACAATAGACCCATCTACCGGAAAAAAGAAAAAACACTGCATAAGAACAACTCATGCTGAACAAAATGCAATAGTTCAGGCTGCTTTGCACGGAGTTTCAACAAAAGGAGCAACCATGTATGTCAAATTTGTTCCTTGCTTTACATGTGCAAAGATGATAATAAACGCAGGAATTAAAAGAGTTGTAGCAGAGAAAGACTATCATGATTCAGGACTAACAAAAAAGTTTTTCAAGGAAGCAGGAGTTAAGCTAGAAATTAAGAAAAAAGAAGTGGAAAAATATCCAGAGCAAGAATAAATTTTCAAGATTTTTTAGCAAGAACTTTTTCTTCTAGTATTCTTTTTAATTCTTCTGTACTTTTTCCAAAATATTTTTCAAATTCTGGTGTGGTTGTAACAATTTTAGTTCTTCCAGCCTTTTCAGTCTTAATTAAACCTTTCTTCTCTAAGCCGTCAACGTAGCCATAAGCCTTATTTCCTTGGTATTTTACGATTAAGGACTGCTTTATCGGTTGTTTTACAGCAACTATAGCCAAAGTTCTCATCATCCCGTCGCTCAAATCAGCAAAAGGAGCAAGCTTTGCAACTCTTTCTCTATACTCCTTTTTTACCCTTAGTTCAAAACCTTCTGGCGTTTCAACTAGCTCTATTCCTCTATCTTCTTTGTTTAGCTCTTGTTTTATCTCTTCTACAAGCCTTTTTATCTCTTCTTCAGAGCCTATTCCAACTACTTTTGAAAGCCTTTCTATACTTAAAGGCTTATCTGAGACAAACAACGCAGCTTCTAGTAGTGCTTTCAGGTTCATTTTCTCTTAAATATTAATTTTTTTTGAAAAATTTAAGCATAGATTTGCAAATTTATTCGGAAAATGTCAATTTTCTATCAAAAAAGAAAAGTTAGAAAATCTATTAGAAGTTGATTTTTAAAAAATTATTAAAAGTGTTCTTTTTTCTTTTTTGATAAACAAGTTATTTTAATAATAAATTGACTAATTAAAAATTTGGAATTTTTTGTCTTTCTTTACCTTCAAACCCTAGTTACTTTTTATTTTTGAAAATCTTTTAAAAAATCTAAAAAAATAGAAAAAAATTACTTAGTTTTTGCTAATTTTGTGCCTATTATGAAAACTACTAGCAAGATTACAAACCAATTAACAAGCTGTCTTATGAAATCTCCTATTAAAAACTTCGATTTTCCTATTTCTATAGCCAATTCTGGGTTCAAAAAGTCAAGATAAGGGCTGTATATTGGGGTTATTATATCTGATACAAGAGCTTGCACTAGCTGAGCTGTTGCAATACCTAATACAAAAGCTAAAGCTACTACTATTACATTCTGCTTTTTTATAAAATCCATGAATTCCTTAAGGAGACCCATTTATTCACCAAATTTTTAATCAATTTTTCATTTTATATAGCTTACGTTTAATCATTCACCAGCTCGTTTAGATATAAAAATATCCTTGAAAAATTCCTCTTGCTCAGTAACGATTTTTTCATCTTGCTCTAAGTGAAGAAGAGGAACAAAATGGTCAATTATCTGATCTCTGTTCCAGTCTTCCACTATCTGACTGAACTTAAGTTTATTAGTTTTTAGTTTTTGCATAAGTTCGTCAATTTCATTCATTATATGGTTAATCTTTTTTGTTATATCTTCTTCTGTAATTTGAGCTTGAAGTCTTGCTCTCCAAATTCTTCTTCTTTCAATTTTCCTTTCTCTTACTGCTAAAGCTTTTCTTAAAGCATCGATTAACTCTTCTAGGGTAACTTGCCTTTTTGGGATTCTTTTTATAGGAAGTCCTAGTTGCACTAAGTTTGGGTCTATTCCCAAATCAACAAAAGGCTGAGTCTTAGCAATTTCTTCCACACTTTCTTCCTCTTCAAACAAGGATAGGTAATCTGCTTTTAACCTTAAGAGAACTGCAGCTACAAAAACAATCTTTGCAGGAATTCTAAAGTCAAGCTCTTGAATTTTTTGAATGAAATTTAGAAAACTATCAGTAAGTTTTATTAAATCTATGTCCCAAGGATTAAGGTTTTCTATGCTCACTATATGATAAATCACTTCTTCCCAATTCTCTTTTTGAAGGATTAGTTGCAAAATATTTTCTTCTTGATTCATCCTGGCATCTCCAAACCAAGTATTTTAGACTCGCCCCTATCCATAGTTACTCCATAAACTCTATCACCATACTTAATCGTTTGGTCATTATGGGTTATAACAATAAATTGAGCTTCTTTTGAAAGTGATTTTATTAGCTCAGCTACTTTTTTTGAATTCTCTTTATCAAGAGCAGCATCAACTTCGTCAAGAATGTAAAATGGTGCTGGTTTATAGCTCTGAATAGCAAAAATAAAAGCTAAAGCAGTTAGAGTTTTTTCTCCTCCTGAAAGAGAATCTATGTTTAACAATGTTTTGCCTGCTGGACTTGCTTGAATTATTAACCCTGATTCTAAATCTAAAGGATTTTCCAATTCAAGGCTTGCACTTCCTCCAACCATTTTCTTAAAAATTTGATTGAATTTTTCACTCAATTCTTTCAAACATTTGTTAAAAACTTCTCTTCTTTTTTCTTCTATTTTCTCAATCATATCCAAAACAGCTTTTTTCTCTTCTAATATTTTTTCATACTTCGTCTTATACTCATCAAATTCAGTTTTGAATTTCTCATATTGCTCGATTGCTTTAAAGTTTACTGGCCCTAAAGAATTAAGCTCTTTAACTGTTTGGTCTATAGCATCTTCCAAAGCTTTTATCCCTTTTTCTATTGGTTTTATTTCCCCATATTGCAAAGCCTCTATTTTTAGGCTTTCCAATTCAGCTTCCACTTTTGCTTTCTGAATTCTTAACTTATTCAATTTTGTTTGTAGAGAAAGCCTTTTTTCATAAGCTCTTCTTCTCTCATTTCTAAGCCTATCAAGTTCAACTTCAGAATCAACCTTAATTTTTTCTAGGTTTATTACTTCTTTTGTTTCTTCAGTTTGTGAATACTTTTTCAGTTTTTCTTCAAATTCCTTTATTTCTTTTTTCAAAATTTCATTTTCTTCCTGAAGTTTCTTCTTAAGTTTAAAGTATTCTTCAACCTCTTCTTTCGCAGTTTCTGCTGCAATTTTTGGATGTTTTCTTAAAAGATAGCCTCCTGTCATCGCTCCACTTCTTTCTATTAAATCGCCGTCTAACGTAACCATCCTTACTTTTCCTATCCCTAAAGCCCTTGCAACTTCTAAGTTTTCAACCAAGAGAGTATTTCCAAAAACAAATTCGACAGCAGGCAAAATTTTTGAATCACATTTAACAACTTTTGAAACAGCCCCTATAACTCCTTTTATTTTGAACGCTTTTTCATCAAGTCTTTTCCATTTTATTTTATTTAAAGGAAGAAAAGTTGCTCTTCCTATTTTCTCTCTTTTTAAATAATCTATACAATAAGCAGCAATCTCATCGTTTTCTACTACTATATCGTTAAGATGAGAGCCCGCTGCAATTTCTACAGCAATTTGATATTCTTGAGGAACTTTTATCAAATTCTTCAAACTTCCTACAACTCCTTTAAGGTTTAAGTTTAAGATTGCTTTCACACTTGTTGGTAGCTCAGTTTCTTCTCTACTTTCAAAAGCTTGCAACTTTTCGATTAGATTATCAATTCTTTCAATTTCCTTTAGGTTGGAATCAAGTTTATCCTTGTTAAAAAGTATTTTTGTTCTGAGGTAAGAAATTTCTTTTTCTATTTCAACATTTTTTGATATTTTGATTAGTTTTTCTGCCAATTCTCTTATGCCTTTTTCCTTTTTCTCTAACTCTTCTTCAATTTTCTCTAACTCTTCTTGAAGTTTTTTATTTTCTTCTTCCTCTTTAGCTATTTCTTGCTCAAGAGTTTTGTTCATTTCTTCAAAGTTTTTAATTTTCCTAAAGATGAGAGAAGCCTTAAGATTTTGAAGTTGCTTTTGCAAAGTTTGATACTTAACAGCAGCATTCCTTTCTTCTTCCAACCTTTTAAAAATTTCATATCTTTCAGTTATTATTATCTCTGCTTCCTTTAGTTTTTGATCTACTGCCTCGAGCTCCCTTTGGGCTTTCTCTTTTTTATCGTTATATTCAGCTATTCCCGAAATCTCATCTATTATAAACCTTCTTTCTATAGGGTTCATTTCTATTATGTTTGTTACGTCGCCTTGCAAAATTATGTTATGACCATCTGGCCTTATTCTAGCTGAAGAGAGAATTTCTAAAATTTTTTCTCTTGTAGTTGTTCTTCCTTGAAGTTTATAAATAGAAACCCCTTTTCTGTTAACTTTTCTTGTTATAGAAACTTCTGGTTCATCAAAAGGAAATTCTTTGTTTGAATTGTCTAAGTATAAAGTTACAGAAGCATATTGAGCAGGAGCTTTGCCGTTTCCTCCATGAAATATAAGCTCGTGAAGCCTTTCTGCTCTTAAACTTTTCGCAGACACTCTTCCTAAAACAAAACATACAGAATCAACTATGTTTGATTTTCCACTTCCGTTTGGGCCACAAATTATATTAAAACCTCTAAGCAAGGGAATTGAAATCTTTTTGTTAAAACTTTTGAAACCTTGCAAGGTTAGTCTTGTTATTGATGTCATTTTTCTCTATATAATTATTGTTTTCTAAAAAATAATACTTGAAAAATCTTAATCTTTATTTATTAAAAAGATAAAATATAATATGATAAGAAATGAAAGGAATAGTTAAACTTGCTTTAGTTGGTTTAGTAATTGCAGCTGTGTTAACAATTCTTTTGGTTCAGGAATATGTTTCTGCCCAACAAGTAACAGTTAATGCAACAGCAGGAAATGCAGCACCAACAGTAGGAACAATTACTATTACTCCTAGTACTGTTTCACCAGGAACAGTTTTCTATGTAGCAGCACAAGTTAGCGATTCTAACGGAAAGGAAGATATAATTCAAATTAACGTTTCTTGTGTTGGCTCAGGAGGAGTAGAATGGACTAACAGCTGGGACAGTTTGCAGCATTTAAACGATAGCTACATAAATTGGACTAGTGTTAGTTCAACTACTTGGCTTGTGAACGCAACTTTTAATACTAGTGTAAACTATTGGAGCACTAAAAGTATTAATGGAACTTGGACTTGTAAGATTTATGCAAACGACTCAAGCGGTGCTTCCGCTAATAACAGTGGCACAATGACAGTTAACACCTATGCTGGAATAAGTCTTTATTCTGAGTCGTGTGTTTTTGATACAGGATCCCCAGGAGATACAGGTAAGCCATGGGGTTGCCCTACCACTTTTAATAGAAACAATACTGTAGTTCATGAAGGAAATACCTGGATTAATGTAACAATAAATGCAACTAATCTAGTAGGAAAAACAGACCCAAGCTGGTTTATTGGCTATGGGAATATGACATGGAATCAAACTACAGGAGAAGTTCCAACTTCAAAACAAGGTTATGCCTTTACAGGGTCTTCAATGGATTTCATTACCTTCTGGGGAAGAGGCACTTATCCCACTTCTAATGCAACCAATGCAACTGTATGGTTAGACTACCCAACACCATTATATCTTCAGACATACGAAGGAAACATAACATTTAGTGCGTCTGTAGTATAAGAAGAAATTTAAACAGTAAAAACATTAAAAAGAATAGTGGAGCGAATGAAGATATTCAACTTTCTATTATTTTTTCTATTATTCTTTTTACTTTTACCTCGAGCTTTCGCAAAAATTGGAATTGGGATAGCTCCTGCTTCTGGGAGTTATAATTTTACTTTAGACGGTGGCGCAATAGACTTTACTGTTTATAATACAGGAGATTCTGACATGAATTATACTTTAACTATAAGTGGAAACGCTTCAAATTTTACGACATGTTGACGTGCCTCTGCTAAATGTAACAAATATAAATCCAGGTCAAAGTTTTGAGGTAAGAGCAAATGTTACCGAAACTTCATATTCATCGATTAATGATACGAACATAACATGTTTTGGTCCTGGAGGAATTGAAGGAGATAATAACTGGGATAGTTATACTTTACTGAACGATAGCGTTGAATGGAATGTTATAAACGATAGCACAATAGAAGTTAGAGGAGCTATTACCTTAAACACAAGCAGTATTAACGGAACTTGGACTTGCAAAGTTTATGCAAGAAATTCTTCTGGAGAATCTACTTTTAACTCAAATAATTCATTAACAGTTAACACATATGTTGGAATAATAGTTTTTGAAGAATCCTGTGTTTTTGAACAAGGAATACCAGGAGATGAAAATAAAACCTTAAATTGCGCAGGAAAAAATTACATAGCTTTTATGCATGATAGTAACATAAACATAACAGTAAAAATAAATGGAACAAATTTAGTAGGAAAGGAAGACCCAAGTTGGGAAATTGGTGTTGGAAACATAACTTATGCAAATGTTACTTCTGGTTCTTCAGCACCACCACCTTCTGATATAAGATTAACTCAAACAGAGGCAGAGCTTATATCTTTTTGGGATAGAGGTTCTTATCCAAATAAAAATGCTAACGACCTTTACTGCTGGCTAGATTATCCTTTACCCCTTAAGGTTCAAACGTATGAAGGAACAATATATTTAATAGCAAGGGAGGCTTAAAATGAAGAGAATAGCTTTAGTTTTTGCTTTTTTTCTTGCTTTCAACCTAGTTTTTTCTCTTGCTCAAGAAGTTAAAGTTCAAGGAAGAGCAAGAGGTTGTGGTGATGGTATTTGCGAGTTCGACGAGAATTGTAACAATTGTCCTCAAGATTGTGGAGTTTGCCCAACACCAACTCCTCCAGGAGGCCCAGGGCCAGGAATTTATATTCCCCCTCCAAACGTTTCAGTTTCTCCTTACAACCTTTCCATAACTTTAAAAAATCTTTCTTCTTTTATTCCTGTTTACGTACAAATTCCTTCTGAAAAAAATTTGAGCATAATTGCAATGATAATCGAAACAAAAAATGATGTAAGCGAGCTAAACTTAACTATAGAAAGAATTCTTGAAAAACCTGCTTATGTTAATTCCTCTTCAGAAAACGATTATACTTATTTCCAAATTCTTTCAAGTTCTCAAGATATTTTTAGGCTTAAGTTCAAGTTTAGAGTAGAAAAAAGTTGGTTTAAGGAAAAAGGAATTTCTAATTCTTCTCAAATAGCTATGTTTAAGTTTAAAGAAAGTTTTTGGGAAAGGCTTTTTACTCTTCAGATACATGAAGATTCTGAATATTATTATTACTACTCAGAATGTTGGGGTTTAAGCTTATTTTCAGTAGGAACTTACAAAGAAGAAGTAACTTTCCCGATTCCTTCCTGTCCTCTTTGTCCTCCTGATACAGACTGGACTGCTTGTGTTAACAATGAACAAAGTAGAATAAGGTATACTTGTGGAAATGAGACTGGTTATGTATGCTTACCAACAGTTGAGAAAAGAAGCTGTGAGGTTGCAAAGGCCTTTGATTTCACCTTTGTTTATATAGCTATGATAGTTGTTTTAGTTGTTGTTTTAGTTGGAGTTGTCTTTAGACAAAAGATAACTTTCAAGCTACCAAAACCAAAACCACCAAAGCCAAAAGAAGAAGTTAAAGAAGAAATCAAACCCAGGATTATAAAACCAGAAGAAGCTCTAAAAGAGATTGGAAATAAGTAATGAAGAACTTGTGAATATACTTAGAAGTTTTGGTATGAATGATTATGAGGCTAAAGTTTATTCAGCTTTGGTTTTTTTAGGTCCTTCAAAGGCAAGTGAGATAAGTAGGGAGTCTAAGGTCCCCCAATCAAAAATTTATGAAATTCTTGAGAAGTTGGCTGAGAGGCAATTGGTCGAAGTTTACAGCATAAGACCAAAAGAATTCAAGGCAGTTAGCCCAGAAGTTTCAATTAGAAATTTGATAGAGGAAAATGAAAAAAGAATAAAAGAAGCAAAAGAAAAAATTGAAAAAATTTCTTTTGTTCTTAAGCCAAGAAGTGAAAGTCAAGTTTTAAATGGGATTTGGACATCTCAAGGAAAAGGCTGGAAGGATTTTATAGATAGACTTTGCGACATGTTTAACAAAACAAAAAGTTATGCTTATGTTGTAAGCAGAGATTTTTCTTGGACTTCGAAACTTGCTGAGGCGGTTGATTCTTGTATTAGCAGAGGAGTGAAAATTAGGACAATTGCGATAGGAGAAATAAACGAATCAAACTACAGAAGAGCTAAATGGTTTAACGATCACGGTGTAGAAATAAGAGTTTTTAAGACAAATTTGCACCCAAGGATGATAGATGTAGACGGAAGAGAGGTTTTGTTAAGGCTTGATACAGAAATAAAAAAGGAAAACTTTAGTTTTACTTCTATTTGGTCTAGCGATGTTTCTTTAGTTAGAGTTTTTGATGTTTACTTGAAAAGTTTATGGAAAAATGCAAAGCCGTTTAGCTTTGATTAGAAATGGAAGAATATAAAAAAATTTTAAGCGAACTTTACTTAGAAAAAAATTTGTTTTTTGACCCAAGCTTAGATTCAGTGTTTTTTATCGAGAAAAATTGGGGAGGAATTTATTCAAGCTCTTTAAAAGCAATAATGTTTGACGTTGATGATACGCTTAATCCTGAAGGTTCTAAAAACCTTTCAACACTATGGGTAGAAAATTTGCCTTTTGGAAGTAATGAAATTGAAAAGTTGAAAGAGCTTATTAAAAAAATTGGTGAAATTTCTTCTAGGGCTGGAAGAAGTGAATTAGAAGTTAGAGAAGCGGTTAACAAGTTTGGAAAAAAGCTTGCTGAGTTAAACTTGAAAAAAGAAGATTATCTAGAAGTTTCAAAGGTTTCCGCAAAAGAGCTTAAACTTAATCCTTACACTTCAGAAGGTTTGAAAGAAATTAAGAACTTAGGTTATTCTGTAGGTTTAAACTCCGGAGCTCCTCAAGAAGCAGTAAGGTTTTTAGCTCAAAGGCTTGGAATTTTGAAAGATAACTGCTTTGGCTCTATGTACGAATTTGATAAAAACAATAAATTCACGGGAAGAATTTTGCCAGGCTTAAATTTTAGAAAGGAAGAAGCTTTTGATAAATTTTTGAAATTCTATGGTTGTAAGAGTAAGTTTTCAATTTTCATGACAGATAATCCAAAAAGTGATTTAGCTCCTTCTTCAAAGGCAGGGTTTAGAATTTTTCTTTCTGAAGAGAAACAAGAAAATTTAGAACTTTCTGTTTACTTACCAGAAATAAGAAAGGAAGGAGTAAAATATTATGAATACGAAGGAATGGAAATAGTTGTTCATTTTCTTAAAAGATGGGACTTGTTAAACATTATATATTTTTTAAGGTCTCCAGAAAAAGAGAAGGAAATTGTTAGCTTAGCCTTAAGCTTAGAAGAAATTAAAAATAAAGTTTTGAAAGGAGAAAATTTGATGGAAAATAAAAGGAAGTTTATAGATTTTGCAGAAAAAATTTTATCTTTTCTTTCGCCAGTTTATTCAAGAAATTCTTTTGGTCTAGAAGATTACTTAGATAAATTAAGTTTTACAATAGACGAAGAAAAGATTAAAACTTTAACCTCTTCTATTTATTTGAGGATGAAAGAAAAAGTTCCAGAATTGGATGAAAAAGAATTAAAAAATAAAAGATTCTTAGAAAAGATTACAGAAATTGTGCAAGAATAAAGTGAGTTTTGTGTTAAATTTGATCAAAAAGATTGAAAGAGATGTTAAGTCTTTTACTTCAGAAATTCTTTCTCTTTATAATAGTTCAGAAATTTTTCTAGCTGATTTGAGCAAAAGTGAGTTTAAAGATTCTTATGGATACTTTGATGAAAAAAATTGTAGGATTTATATAAATTATAATAATTTAGACGAAAGAAAGCTAAAAAGTTATGGAGCTTGTGTTGTTTCATTCTTTCAACCTTATGCCTTTTACCTTGAGAATACAGAAGAAGGTCAGCTGCTTAGAGAGAAGATGGACGAAAGAATAAAAGAAGTGCAAGAAGGTTTTACAGGAATTGGAAAGTGGGTAGAGTTTATGAGTTTAAGATATTTAGAAGAATTAGGCTATGTTTTTGATTATAATCTAAAAGCAAGTTATGAAAGTTATAAAAGCTTAGAAGGTTTTAAAGTTTGTCAAGAGTTGTGGGAAAATTCAAGAAAGTTGAACATAAAAACTTTTGATCTAAGTGGAAATCCTGTTGATTTGGAAAAAGTTCAAAGAAAAGTCATTAGAGTTTTGATAAAGAACATCGGCAAGGAAAGTAATCCAAGCTTATTTTTAAAAGAGCTAAGCAGAAAGTTTTGGACTTATGATGAAATTCTTAACCTTTACCTAAATTCAGGAGAGTATGCTCTTAGAAAACCAAAAGATGTTTTAGAAATTGAAAAGCATTTCAAAGGAATTGAATCAGCTTTGGCTTTTAACAGCACTTTTAAAGAATATAAGAAAAATTGGGAACCTTTGAATAAAGTTTTGAAAAATTTTGGTTTAAGAAGTTTGTATGAAGAATCTTCAAAACTTTTTAACATCTTTTCTAATTATCTTGCCATAGACCAAAAGTTGAGCGAGCTTGGGAAAAAAGAAGAAGAGTTAAAAAATGAGTTGCGTGACCTTCTAACAGAAATAGAAATTCTTTTAGCTTCTTATAAAAGTGAAGAATCAGTTTTAATAACTCTTTAGGATAATTTAAAATTATGAAAGTTTGGATTCCGAATTCTATTTTCAAAATAGTTTTATTGATCGCTTTTCTATTTTTCTCAATTTATTTTTTAAACAAAAATGAAATTTTTTTTAACCAAACAATTAATGAAAAACAAGCGGATAATGAGCTAAAAATTTTTACTGATAAAGAAAGTTATAAACAAGGCGAAGAAATTCGGATAAATGTTTCATTTTTTTCTTCGCAAGAATTAGAAGGCGTTCAGGTAAAAGTTAATGGAATTAAAGCAAGGTATGGGGATTATATTTCGCTAGAAAAAACTCTTAATTTAAAAAAAGGAGAAAATGTAATTGAATTTCTTTCAAGAGCGCCTTATTGTAGTTCATGCACAGGTATTAGTCCTGGGAATCATGAAATAACTGCTAAGATTATTTTTAACGATACAGTTTTGGCTTCTGTTTCAAAAAGTATAACAATAGAAGCTTGATTTTATTTTTGTCTGCTAAAAGCTACTCCACCTAATAAAATCATCACAAAAGAAAATACTATAATGACAGTTAAACTTAAAGAAAATGGTATAGAAGAAAAACCAATTATAGTATATCTTATAGCTTCTACACCATAAGTCAAAGGATTGGCAAAAGAAATGATTTTAAGCCATTCAGGAGCTCCTTGTAAAGGGAAGAAAGCACCGCTCAAGAAAATTAACGGAAAAATTATGAAGTTCATTATCATTCCAAAACTTTCAAAAGTTTCGATTAGTGAGGCTATTATCAAACCAATGCTAACCAAACCCAAAGAAATTATGATCATCAAAAAAATTGAAACAAGAAATGAATTCAGAGTTACAGGAATGCCTATGATAAAAGACAAGCTTAGAATTATAATTCCTTGAATTAAGGCTGTCGTGCAACCACCTAAAGCTTTTCCAGTGAATATAGATGTTCTGGAAATTGGTGCAACAAGTATTTCTTTCAAAAAACCAAATTCCCTATCCCAGATAACAGAAACTCCAGAAGCTATGGAAATTCCAACTAGAGACATTGCTACTATTCCTGGGAACAAAAACGTTTGGTAATTTATATTACCAAGTCTAACAAAGGAAAAACCTCCACCTAAAACTATTAGGAACAATAAAGGCTGAACTAAAGAACTAACTATTCTGGATTTATCTCTCCAGAACCTTATTATTTCTCTTAACCATATCGTGTAAATTCTTTCTATTTCGCTCATAATACTCTTGCTCTCCTTTTCAACATTTCTTTTGGTTCTCCGATTTCTTCTCTAATTTCTCTTCCAGTATAATGCAGAAAAACATCACCTAAGCTTGGTTTTCTTATACTTATGGAATTAATTAAAATTTTATTTTTTCTTGCAAGTTCTAAAATTTTTGGAGCAAGTTTTTCTGCATTTTTTACTGTCATACTAATTTTATTTTCTATTGCATGAATTTTTTTTATCGAGTCTATTTTTTTAATTCTTTCTAAAAATTTTTCACCGTCACTAACTTCTAGAGTAAGAACATCACCTTCTAACCTATTCTTCAAATTTTCAGGTGTATCTAAAACTTTTATTTCTCCGTAGTCCATTATAGCAACTCTATCACACAAAGCATCAGCTTCTTCCATATAATGGGTTGTTAGTAAAATTGTTATTCTTTCTCTTTCAGCCAATTTCTTTATGTATTCCCAAATGTACTCTCTTGTTTGAGGATCTAAACCTAAAGTTGGCTCGTCTAAAAACAAAACTTTTGGATAGTGAATTAAGCCTCTTGCTATTTCTAATCTTCTTTTCATCCCACCAGAATAATTCCTTACCAGTTCATTAGCTCTTTCATAAAGACCAACTAACTTTAAGACTTCATCTATTCTTCTTTTCCTTTCACTTTTTGGGACTCCATACAAGCCAGCATGCATCTCCAAATTTTCTCTTCCTGTTAATCTGTTATCTAAGCTAGGTTCCTGAAAAACTATTCCTATGGATTTTCTAACTTCGTTTTGTTGTTTAACTATATCAAAACCATTAACTTTTGCTGTTCCACTAGTTGGCTTTAACAAAGTGCAAAGCATTGAAATAAAAGTTGTTTTTCCTGCTCCATTTGGTCCAAGCAAACCAAAAATTTCTCCTTCTTTTATTTTTAAACTTACATTATTAACAGCTATTAGCCCATTAAATTTTTTTGTGAGGTTAAAAGTTTCTACAATGTTCATAAAATATTACTATTGCTTTACCTTTATTTAAATTTAGAGTGGGCCTGCGGGGATTTGAACC
>Ga0078972_1011221_pt1 | contig 16174 bp, 15 predicted proteins | sample YelNatPaOPGAMG01_FD_67568 | JGI IMG/M metagenome (GOLD analysis project Ga0078972, IMG submission 67568) | Hot spring thermophilic microbial communities from Obsidian Pool, Yellowstone National Park, USA - OP-RAMG-01 (SPADES assembly) (version 2) | ecosystem: Environmental > Aquatic > Thermal...
TGCGCTTCCTGTGGATTGGCACTGTGCACCATGGTCGGATTTCCGCGCACGTGGCGGCGCACATAGGAGGTTCTTCCAGCGCGGGGGGAGGGGAGGCGGAGAGCGATAAGGGCCGCAATTGATTAGGAGTTTGAAGCTGCGCTTGTAGCAGGCAATCTGGCCGATCAGAACTCCGGCTACTTCACGGTTCTCGGTCTACTCATGCAGGGACTGCATATGTTGGCAATACATGGCATACCTGTATATGCCATCGCGGGCAATCATCACTTACAAATACTTTTCGACATGGCAGCAACATTGAGAAATCCGGTTTCCACTTGTTAGGCAAAAGGAGGTGTTTTGGAGCAGGTGTGCGTGTCATCACGGGATGGAGCTGACCGGATGATGGTGTGGGGCCGGCGCTTTTCCCACGCTCGATGGAACGAGAGCCCATTGGACGTGCTCCCGGATCTCGGGGACAGAGCTGGCTAGAAGCCGTCGATTGCGCTTGTGCATCGAACTGTTACAGTCGGCGTGAGGGATTATGCACCATTGCAGCCAGATCGAATGTGCTTTCGTGACGTGGATCTGTGGCTCATGGGTACGAGAATAACCCTGCGCATTTACTTCCTTTGCGAGGCAGGTGCAGGCTGGGCGGTTGGAGGATACTGATGGTGGGGATGCCGTGCTTCGTGCATGGGCATCTGCGCGCTAAGTGAAAAAATTACGGAGCGGCCTTTCCGGTTGATGCGGGCTGAAGCGATTATAGGATTCGAGAGCCTGGCGCAGCCGCAAACGAGACCGTACAGGTCGGTTCGCATAACAATCCTTGTGTAGACCGGGGGAGGGAGGGGAACGAGGAATACCATGCGCATCCGCGTTGCCTTATCGTTGCAAAAGCCGATCGTGTTGCCCATAGGCCATCAGCATATGCTGGCGGGCATCGTCTACGCTTTCCTGGCGCGGGGAAACGAGGAGTACGCTCGATTTCTGCATGATGACGGATATCTAGCGTCGTTGGATGAGCGCGACCATCGGCGCTTCAAGTTGTTTGTGCATTCCCCATTGCGTGCGAAGCGGCGGCGGGTAGCCGGATCGGTGCTTCAGTTAGGTCCGGGGAAGGCAGAGTGGCTGATCTCCTCACCTGTTGAGGATTTCCTGACAGCGTTTGCTGTAGGATTGATGGCAAACGGGGAGTTGGATCTGGGCCGGATGCGCATTCCAGTTGCGTCGGTGGAAACGCTGCCCGCTCCCTCGATGGGGGTGAACACGCGCTTTACCTGCATATCGCCCATCGTGGTAAGCGTCACAGAAAGAGAGAACGGTTTAGCACACACGCGCTACCTGGTCGCGGGCGATGCCGAGTTTGGGGATCGCGTGCGTCAGAACCTATTGGCGAAATATGCCGCACTCCACGGCGGGAAGTTGCCTGCGGACGACAGGTTGACGTTGCGTTTCGACGAAGAGTACCTTTCGCGCCATCGGGGAACGAAGCTTATTGAGTACAAGGGGATACATGTGCGCGGAATGATGGCGCCGTTTGCCGCATGCGGATCACCGGAGCTAATGCGGGTGGGCTACGAGGCCGGCTTCGGCGAAAAGAACGCCGCCGGGTTTGGCATGGTGGAGGTGGCGAATTGAGGGAGATAGTGGAGGCAGTTTGGTATGCGCAGACAAACTCATGGGGTGTGGAAGATGAGTGAGAACGCTAATGTGCGCTACGGGAGCGGTTCCTATGATTAGCCTTGCGGATGCCTTCAGGCTTAGATTCGGGTTCGACGCGAAGCCTTTTCAAGTTCGTGTGGCCAATGAACTACTTTCGGGACAAAGTGTTGTATTGCGCGCACCCACGGGATCCGGCAAGACGCTGGCCGCACTTTTCCCGTTTGTATATGCGCGTGATCATGGGTTGGATTTTCCCCGGCAGCTTCTCTATTCGCTGCCGTTACGCGTTTTAGCCACAAGCCTGGAAGCATCAGTCCGGCAGATGCTCCCGGAATATGAGGTGACACTTCAGACTGGCGAATCGCCCAATGACCCACAGTTCTTGATCGGGGATATCATTTTTGCCACATACGACCAGGTTCTATCTAGCTTTTTACACTTTCCCTTCAGCCTCTCCTCAAGGCAGGCTAATGTCAATGCGGGAGCCGTCGTATCGTCCTACCTGGTATTCGACGAGGTCCATCTGATGGAGATGGCGCGTGCGCTGGGGACCACAGCAGAGTTGTTAAGATGGCTACGGTGCACCACGCCATTTCTAATCATGACCGCGACACTTACGGATTCCGTTGTTCACTGGTTGTGCCGCGCGACTGGCGCGGTCCATGTTTCACTATCGCCTGATGAAATCCAAGCACTGCCTCATGTGCGCAGATGGACGTATGTGCCTAGCCCACTGACAGTAGAATCGATTATTCGTAACCACACCGGTAAAACGATCGTGGTCGTGAATCAGGTCGAGCGGGCTCAAAAGTTGTACGCCGAACTGAAGCAAGCGACAGATCACCGGGCGATATTGCATTCACAGATAGTGCTGCTTCATGCGCGCTTCACACGTGATGATCGGCGCCAGAAGGTAGAGGCAATAAGACGGAGCTTTGGTCCACAACCAGACGACAGGGACACCATCCTAATTGCCACGCAGGTGATTGAGGTGGGTTTGGATGTCTCCTGTCAATGTTTGCACACAGAAATCGCTCCGGCCAGTGCACTTGTGCAGCGCGCTGGGCGTTGTGCGCGCTTTGGCAGCGAAGGTAAGGTGTTCGTGTATGACGCTCCACAGGACGAGGGGCACGCCTACCTGCCGTATAATCGCGAGTTTGCGGAGGCGACGCGGGAAGCACTTTCCCTTCTGTACAACGTTGCTGCGGGTTACAGAGAAGAGCTTGAATTTGTACACCAAGTGCACGATATCTCGGATCGCAAGGCGATAGAGCAGTTTGAACGAGAACCACGTTTCATGGAAATGAATGACGCGATACGCTCCCGGGATTCTGCCTACTATCGGCAGCTAGTACGTGACATAGACGCTGTCGCCGCGATTGTGCATAGGAAGCCAGACATGAGTACGGACCCCTTCGCATACGAAGGTTTCTCGCTGCCCTATAGTGTTGTGATCGGGGCATGGAGGAAAGCCAAGGAAAGCGGAAAGGGAGAGATTTTTGCTTGGTACCCGAAGGAAAGACCTCAGGATGATCTTTACGACAGTACAACTTACGAGTGGCTGCCTGTTAATTCCGAACGGGAAATGCGCCTTGCACCAAGGATTGCGCTTAATCCGGCTTTTGCTGCCTATGATGAGCTGCTTGGCCTTCGGTTGAACACAGCCGGAAAGTGGCAGTCGCCCCTGCTACCGCGGCGCCCAAAGACGGAACGTACCTTTTACGTTCGAGAAACTTATGAGGAGCATATCCGGAAGGTGTGGTACGCCTACATACGCTACTTCTCCACTAAAAGCAGGCTTGCATTCGCTGGAAGCCGGTTAGAGCGAGCCCTAGGGATGCAAGAAGGTTCGTTTGACCGGTTGCTGCGAATGGTGATTGCATTCCATGACACCGCGAAAATGACAGAGAGCTGGCAGGAGGCGGTCAACGGGTACCAGGCGGCGGTTGGGGGCAAACCTGCCGGATTAGGAGATTTCCTGGCTCATACAGACTACGATCCGGCGAATGCCGAGCAGAAGGCTTTGGAGCAGCGATTCAAACGTCCTCCCCATGCGCTAGAAGGTGGGGTTGCAACCTGTGCCGCCGTGGCCTCGTATTTTGCGGCTCTCTCGCCGCAATCACAGGATGGCGTTGTCAGAGCCTATCTCGCGGCAATCGGGACACACCATTCGCTAACGGCTTCTGCAATCAAAGAGAAACAGCGGCTTATGGCCGGAGCGGCGCAAGAAGCGGTGCGCGTAGCACGTGAGGTCGTTGGTCTCAGTTTGCCGGAAAAATTCGGAAATGAAATCGTGACGGACATCCCAAAATGGGAAAAGCTCAACGAGAAGTTTCCGCAGCCACAGGATCGGGAGATGTTCCTGCTCTATTTGCTTCTGGTGCGCGCCTTGCGCCTGTCTGACCAGCACTCGTTTGAGGAGGAATAGATATGGCAGGTAACACCCTCTACGTTCCTAAGACAACCGATACCTATGCCGACGCTCTGATGGCCTGGGGATTGGCGGTAGTGCTTGAAGATGCGCTGGAACAGGCCGGGATACGCAATCATGATGAGATAGTTGTGGAAGACGGTGGCACACATTACGTCATATGTCTGCCACAAGCGTTCCCAAGAGAGTGGCTGTGTCGCTTAAAGGCGCGCCGCTTCACTTACTATCTGGCCCAGAGTCGCAGTCAGTTCACTGGCACGGAGGGTGCGGGAATCATCTTTCTTGACGAGGAGTACGAGAAGGCCAGCCAGTTCCAAAACATGCCTGAGGACACCCCGGAAAATCGAGAGGCAAAGGCTTTGAGAAAGCCTCACCGGCTGCTGAGTCACTTCGACGCGATGACAAGACTGCAAGCCGATAACGTTGTGAAAAGGATTTTTGAGCTAAGTTGCGTCAATGATGATCAGTATCGCGCACTCGTTGATGTCGTGATAGCGCGCTTCAGCACAGCCGGGTCGGATCCTGCAGATTGGCGCAGGCTGATCAAGGAGACCAACCTCCCGACAGAACAGGTGACGGCGAGTTCAATGCTTAATCCTGCCCAGGGCAAAGGCGCTAACAGTCTCAAACCGAAAGGGGCTGCGCCCGGCAATATAAAGGCCGATTGGGTCGGCGAATGGCTGAAGATCATTGGGTTCCATACAGCAGGCGCAGCAGCAAAGCTAAAGGATGGCAAAGAAATCCGGATCGCGGTCCTGCTCCCGCGTAGAATACGACTGCGGCATCATCGAGCCATCTTCGAGCGATTTCTGCCCACCTATTTCGGGTCGAGCGCCGTTAAACTCGACTGCCTTTCCGCACTGCGCTATGCCCACGAGTTTCTCTCTTACATCCGTGAGGAGCCGGACGAACGAGACGCGCTGTTGGGGCTGCGCGGCGCCGTTCTGCCGGATGTGGTACGCGGCGTTTTGTGCGCCGGATTCCTCAAGACTTCGAAATTTGCATTCTCTATCTCCGGCGTTAGCGGCTATGACCTGCCCGCCTGGGTGCGCCTTACAGATGACGCTGAGACTTTGCAGCGTTATCAGGAGGTCATTTCAGAGCATCGCCGATGTATCGGACGCCTGGATGAGTCGCGCGGCGAACAGGTTACCATGTTGCAAGAATATCGCGAATGGCTCTCCAGCGGAAATTACCAGAACCTTTTCGCCTTCTTCGCTGGATATGCGGCACATCGGATGCGATGCGCCGCTGACGACAAGCCCTGCTCAGCCTTTACCACTACAAACCTGGAGGTGATCTTCATGAACAAGGGGTCCAACGAGAAACCGGATGACCTTTTTCCTATCCTACAGAATGAGGGATTCCGCAACGTCGCTACTGCCATCCGGAAGGGCACGATCAACGCACAGTACCAGCGCAATCAGGGTAACCTGCCGTCCGGCGTTGACGTACATTTTGGCCTAAGCCATGAACTCCGTCGCAACGCCACGTATCGCGATAAATTCATCTTCACATTGTGCAACTTCATCAACACCTACAATCTGGAAAACCTGCGCGTAAGCAGCCGCGATGATGGCACTGTTCCACCGGATAAGAAATACCGCCGTAAGAACGTGGAAACCTCGGACATCGAGGCGATTGTCCAACTGACCGACAGATACGGTTCCGAACTGATTTGCGGCCTTTTGCTGGCCTACGGCTACGCAAGGGATCCGCACGAGAAAGACGTTAGCGACAGCAGCCCAAGTGATCACATTGAAGGAGGGACAAACGAATGAGTACGAACCCGGTCTATGCTCTCTCGGTCTGCGGGAGGCTCACCCTTGATCTGCACGCCCTCAACAACGAGGGAACTGAGGGCAACCAGATGTTGACACGGCAGGTGACTATCGTGGATGATGCAGGCAGGTTGCATACGGTCAACGCGATCAGCGGCGACATGCTCAAGCACATCCAGGCTGAACACCTGCTTTACGCCGCCCTCGCTGAAAACCTGCCCGTCAGCGAACCGTGCCGCCGCCTCGACCCGAATCGCATTGCGGCAGACCGTGAATTCCTCAAGCGTGTGGGCGGCAAAGGTGTCAAAGACGCTCAGGTCACAGACGAGATGCTGAAGACCTGCGCTGTAACTGACCTGGAGGGGACACTGCTGACGGAAGGGCGCGCAACGCCGCGAAACTCAGTAGTGGAGTTCGGCTGGTTGGTGGGTCTGCCGGAGAAAACTCGCACGGAGAGTTTTATCCACCTCAAGCGCGTCGCTGATCCTGGCGAGCAGGTGAGCGGAGAGGCAGGGAACCTAGGCCAAAATCTGTTCCACCGTCCTGCGAGTTCGGGCATCTATGCAGTTGTGGCATACGTCGAAGCAGCCCGCGTCGGCTTGAACGACTTCACCCGGACGTACCCTATCACGGCAGCGGATCGCGAAAAGCGATACAAGGCGCTGTTGAAAAGCCTCCTCTTTACTTTTCTGCAACCTAACGGTGCACAGCGCAACACGCAGATGCCGCATATCGTAGGCTTTGCCGGGGTAATCGGCATCGCACAGGCTCCGTGTCCTGCTCCCACCATCAGTCCACTGTTGGATGGCTATGAAGCGGAGATAAAGAACGTCGCGGAGACGATGAACCGCATCACCGGCGAGGATGTTGTACGCGTGCGCTCGTTCAACAGCCTGTCTGAGTTTGCAAAGGAGATGGAAGCACTCATCTCCGGTACGGCTCCATACTCGCTAACGTAGGAGGAGGCTATGTGGCTCGTAATACGATACTTACCAACCACGCTTTTCTCTCTACGGTACAGCGCGGCGACTTCCACCGGGGCCAAATCACTCCTAATTCCCTCGCCGTATACCATTAAGATGGCCCTGTTGGTAACCGCGATTCGATGGCACGGCATTGATGTTGCGCGGCGCGAGTTTGAGACTATTCGCGATCTCTGTCCCATCCGGATTCGCCCGTCCCGATATGCCGTGGCCAATCGGTGCTTCCTCAGGTACCAAAAACCGTGTGAGGACAAGGCTAAGGGCAGTAAAGATCGTGAACCGCCCATAGGGTATCAGTCAACGGTCGGATTCCGCGAATACGTGTACCTCCACGGACCGTTCGAGATAGCTTGTCCCGTCAAAAATGAGGTGCAGGGACGCCACCTGCTCGGGCTCGCAGCCAGGGTTAACTGTTTCGGGAAACGGGGAAGTTTCGTCCAATTCGTTGGGCACGAGCTCGTGGACACCCTGTCTGAGGGATACACAGTCCCGTTCGCAGAAGCGAATACTGGCGCGATTCCCGGTGTGCTACAGCCGCTCGATGACATGGCCCAGAGCGTTACGTTTGACAAGATAGATATAACTACCGATACATCTCTCCTCAGTTCTGATCGGCGTTCGGAACTCACGGTACTCCCATATCGTGCTGGACGAGCTGCATTAGGCTATGCTTCCTACGCGCGCCTTGCAACGGAGGGCGAATATGGCCGGGGCTGAATATGCCCTCACCATCCCCGCCTCGGGCACGGAGGTCCATTATGCGGCGCTTTGCGAGCGCAAGCTTTGGTGGTTTACCCATGGGATGGAACAAGAGCACGCTTCGGATGCGGTCGCCGATGGGCGGTATCTGCATGAGGCATCCTTCCCGCGTAGGGAGAGCGAGGTGCTTCTAGATGGACGGGTGCACTTGGACGGGGTGGAGGTCTCCGGCGGCAAAGGCGTGGAAGCCGTCGTCACGGTTCACGAAGTGAAGAGGAGCAGGGCCATGCGCCGCGCCCAACGCCTGCAGCTTATGTACTACATGATGGTGCTGGAAGCTCACGGCCTAAGCAACGTGCGCGGGATATTGGAGTATCCCAAGGAGAGGCGAAGGGAGCAAGTATCACTTACCGACACGGGAAGGCAAGAGCTGGAACGCATGTTGGCCCGCATCCAAGAGGTTCGCGCCATGCCCGAACCACCCCACGTGCCGGAACCCCTTTCCATGTGTGGGGAATGTGCGTATCAGGAGCTCTGCTGGGGATGAACATTCCGAAGTGTGAATTATATATAGCAGGCGAAGGAATATCGTGTGATCTTGTCGAACTACTATTAGGCAGAGTTGCGCGAGGCGTAGGGCGCTAACACGAGTAGATTGGGGCACGCGCGGATGAACGAACGCTGGTGCGTAGTCAGTACCTTAGGCACAAGCCTTCTCACGAATGGGGCCGATAATGAACTGCGGCGGGTTTTGCAAGCGACGGCAAACCTGGGCCGCAAGGGCTATGATGCCGATGCCTTGGCTAAAGTGGAAGGCCGAGTGCAGCAAGTGAAACAAGATCTGCTGCAAGCCGCTCCTGAGATAGCGCGCCGCATGTCCGCAGAACTGAACGGCATTTTGGCTTTACCGAACGGAGGCCGAGGCGCTCGCCATTACCTGCTCCACTCGGATACATATCAGGGTGAAGCCTGCGCTGAGCTCGTCAAAACTTGGCTGGAGGCGAACGGCTACCGAGACATTAGGTTGCAACGTATTGATTGCCTCTCCACTGCCAGCCAGGAGGAATTTGCCCTTGGGATTGATGCACTCCTGAAGTGGTGTGACACGGAACTGCGCCCTCTTCGGGAGGCCCGTTTTCGCATCGTTTTCAACCTGACGGGAGGTTTCAAGAGCTTCCAGGCGTATGCGCATACCATTGGGATGCTGTACGCCGATGAGATCTGTTACATTTTTGAGGGGCCGGGTTCTCCGCTCCTGCGTATCCCCCGTTTGCCGATCCAAGTGTTAACCGAAAGCGTAGAGGAACACGCAGCGCTGTTTGTCCGCATGGAGAAGGGAAATGAGAATCCGCCTGCGGAGCGTGTGGAGGGGATCCCCGAGGCATTCTTCAGTTACCAGGAGGGCAAGATCGCTCTGAGTAACTGGGGGAAACTGATTTTGAACCAATGCTTGGGTGACATATTGGCGCGGGACCTGCTTGAGCATCCCGAACTGGAATACGCGCAATCGTTCAGGAAAGATTATGAACGCGCCATCCCGCAAGAGCGCGTGTCTCTTCAGGAGACGCTCGCCGAAGTGGCCGTTCTGTATGCGCGCAATGGATTGCAAGCGTTGCGCGCGCATAGAAGCCTTCAGTATGAGGACTTGGAGAACACGGCTGGCAACGTGGGGCATTTCCGTGTAACAGGCAAGCTTCGAGTGACGTGCCGGCCTGCGCAAAGGCGCCTGGAGATGCTTCATTTTGGCGGGCACGAAATACTCTCGGCGCATTAAGTCTGAGTTGGTTGTAAAGAAATCTGCCGGTGCCTCGGAATTATTACATCTTTTCCAATGGCCGCCTGAGGCGGGAAGCAAATACTCTGCTGTTGGATCAGGGCGATGCTTCGCGCCGCATCCCCGTTGAGGATGTGGAGGCCCTCTTTGCCTTCGGCGAACTGGATCTGAACACGAAGGCGCTGAACTTCCTTTCACAGCACCGCGTACCACTCCATGTTTTCAACTACTATGGCTATTACGCCGGCACGTACCATCCGCGAGAATATCTTCACTCTGGTTTTCTGCTGGTGCGGCAGGCAGAGCATTACCTAGACGTTGAGCGGCGCATGCGTTTAGCGCGCGCGTTGCTGGAAGGATCGCTTTTCAATATTCTCCGCACCGTAGCGTATTACGCGCGTCGGCGAGGGGGCCGTGACGGGAATGCACCTCTTGACCAGGAGCCGGACGAACATGAAGCAAGCGATCCGTCCGAGGATGATTTTGAGGAAAGTTACGAGGCAGCCGAGCCGGACGAGGGTGAAATCCCGTCAATAGATACGCCGGATAGCCCGCTTGCGACTGGGCTTGCAGCAATCGAGGAACTGGCAGCCAATATAGACGCCGCCGGGGACCCCGGAGCCTTGATGGGCATTGAAGGCAAGGCGCGCAACATCTACTATGGTCTTTGGCAACATATCCTAGATGGCGGCTCCATCACCGAATTTCGGAAACGCGTGCGTCGGCCTCCAGACAACCCGGTAAACGCGCTCATATCTTTTGGCAACGGATTACTGTATGCAGCGTGCTTGGGCGAGATTTATCATACGCAACTCTCTCCCGAGATCAGCTACCTGCATGAACCAGGAGAGCGTCGCTTTTCACTAGCTCTGGATATCGCCGATATCTTCAAGCCCGTGCTCGTAGATCGAATGATTTTCTCGCTGCTCAACACGCGGCAGCTTGAGGCCGGCCATTTTGATATGGTGCTCAACGGGTGCCGGCTGAATGACGACGGGCGCAAGATCGTGGTGAAGGCCTTTGAGGCCAAGCTACAGACCACGCTGTTTCACCGAAGGCTCAAGCGCCACGTTTCGTACCAGCGCCTGCTTCGGCTAGAGTGCTACCGCCTCATCCGGCATCTCGTGGGCGAGGAAGCCTACCGAGCCTTCCACATGTGGTGGTAAGTGGCTTCTGTTGGAGTGGTTGATTGTACGTGATCCTCGTCTATGACGTAGCCCAGAAGCGAGTGCAGAGGGTGTTCAAGTACTGTGGGCGCTTCCTAACGTGGGTGCAAAACTCTGTGTTCGAAGGCGAAGTAACACAGAGCCAGCTCGCACGCATTGAGCGTGGGATCTCGAGGATCATCGAGCCTGATTACGACAGCGTGCTGATCTACGTGCTCCGGGATAACAATTGGCTGGACCGGCGCAGCCTGGGAGCGCGCAAAGGGGAACCTACCAACCTAATCTGACAGGCCTTGGTCCTACTTCATCGGTACTATCCAGATGTTGCGGAACTGGACCGGGCAGCCATGGTCTTGGAGCATAATGGGGCCCTTCGCAACAAGTTCGTTCCCTAATCCTGCAGTGGTCCCATGGGGGATCTCCACGTTATCGTGCACCTTTACGCCATTCCAGTAAACCGTAACGCGCGGCCGCTCCTTGACCGACCCATCTGGATTGAACCGAGCGGCTCGGAAGAACACATCGTACGTTTGCCACTGAAGGGGCGGCCGGCACACATCCTTATCCGGATCCTTTACTCCATAGATGGCTCCGCATCCCCCATACTTGTACGTTGGGTTCTGGTACGAGTCCAGAATCTGGATTTCGTATCTACCTTGAAGATAGAGACCGCTGTTGCCGCGGGCTTGGTCATGGGCATCGGGCATTAGGGGTTCTTTGAACTCCAGGTGGAGCTGGAAGTCTTGGAACTGCTCTTTGGTGACGATGTTGCCCGTTCCGGGCTTCACCTCCAGAGTTCCATTGGCAATGATCCATTGCACCGGCCGACCGTCCAAGTGCTGCCACTGGGATGCATCCTTGCCGTTGAAAAGGATAATCGCTCCCTTGGGCGGATGGGGTGACGGAGCCTTCTGCGCCCAAGCGTCCACTCCCATACCTATACTTGCCGCAAACAGCACAACAGCAATCCGGTTCATGCGCATCATAGTGAAACCTCCCTGGAACGCGTTGCCATTGGTCAATTCGGCCCTAACGGGCCTATCTCCTTCATCCCTGCGCCTCGGCTCGCCAATACCTCAGTGCTGGAATTCAACACCGGCCGAGACGGTGAAATCCGGGCCGATTTCGCTAAACCACGGCAGGGAATAATTATGGATATCCCCGTTCTCGGAGAAAGACGCGTAGAGGATTACGCCTGGATGCAGAGTTCTGCGGTACCCAAATGTTGCAGTCGCTTGGGGATGATCGGCGAAGCGGTTCCCCGTGAGAATTCCGGGAGGGCTGCCATCCCATTGCCAAAGGAAAGCATCCCTCCGATTCGCCTGGTACCGAATCGCCACCACATACTGTGGGATAGTAGATCTGTGCGTCAAGCCGGAAGGCGCGCCGCCGGTAAACACGTAGCCCCCGTTGAGGAGAAGGACCACGGAGGGTGTGAAATTGACGCGTAAATCCGCTGCCACGCCGAAATCGGGATGGCCACTCCCAAGGAGCAATCCGGGGTTCCCTGTGGGTAGTTTGGCAAGAATCCGCACCGCTCCATTCCACCACGAACTCGGCGAACGCAGCGCACGTTTGAGAGATACGGAGAGATCCCCAATGCCGAAAGCGTTTCCGGCGTTCACCAGAACTCTTCCTGCTGGGTCTCGCAGAATGAGCACCGAGTGAAAGTCTCCATAATGCGTGCGTCCTAAGGGCACGTCCTCACCATCTGCAGGGATACCAAACAGGCGATGCCAGAAGCTCAGAATCGGATCTAACATGCCGCCGTTGCGCCAGAGGAGGGCAATGCCGGCGGCTAGTTCCCAGTTGTGCCCTGCACCGAGGGCTCCCGTGAACCTAAGGGCCTGGACCTCGTTATCTTCCTCCACGAATGACCCCTGAGAACCCAAAGGAGCCAGCAAATTGTTGGCGATGTCGAGCTGGATGCGCACGCGGCTATGGTGTAGGCTAAGCACATCCGGGGGTTCCGGTTGCATCTGGAGAAACAGCATGTTGTACGGGCGCATATTGCGAATGGGGATTAGTGCATAGTCCGGAGGATGATCGGCGCCAAGGGCGGCGACGGGGCCGGTGAGCGTTAAGATCAGGAGGATCCATGCCAGGTGTGCCCAGCGCGATGTGCGTCGGCAGGGCGGCAACGCTCGTGTCATGGGTAACGGGTCCTGCTTCCGGACGGGATTCGGGGCTCAGTATACCCGGATCTGCAACGCGGCCATGCCTAAAGAACTCCCTGATGCCCAGGCGCAGCTAAGCGCTTGGGGAGGCGAATGTGGGGAGTACAGTTTTTGCGGGGATCCCGAGCCGTCCAAGGCCTAGGCGGGTTGAGGCGCTCAATCAGCCGGCGTGCTGCTCGCAACCTAATCGGCGGGTAGCGTTATCCTTGGGCTGAGGAAGGGAGGCGGATCAGCTTTTGCTTGGAACGAGAGCTGATCCGCCGCTGGAGCTACTGGCGCGCCCGTTGGGCGTCTTCCTTTTGCTTAAGCTCCTGGAGACCCTGCATCAGCTTGACGGGGTCCTTTTCCATTTTATTGAGGTCCAGCGTAGTGTTGCGCTTGCCTACTCCCGGGGCGGTGCCGGAGGTGGACTTCCAAATGAAGGCACCCACCACTAGGACTACGAGCGCAATCACCACGATGGCCACTACGGGGTTGATCTGGGATTTCATGGTGCTACCGCCTTAATGGAGCGGGGCCATCGCGAACCGAACAAGGTCGAAGAAGGTCCCCTGTTTGAATTTGGCATGTCCGTCCACCATCACGGCCAACGTGGCGCCGTTCAGGTTGCGGCCATTCCCTCCGAATACGGCTGGGACCACGTCACTGTCGTTAACGCCCAGGTGTGCTCCATAGGAGTTGCAGAAGGCGATGATGGAATCGGCCGGGTGGCCCACAGCCGCCAATGCCTGCCCCGCTATGTAGTAATCTTGGGGATTGCCCGTGTTGTAGGGAGGGCCAAGGATGGGGCCTACAAACCGGACGAACAGTTCCAACGGCGTGGGTCTGGGCGACATGTTGCTCATGGGCCCGATGCCCCCATAGGCATAGCCGTAGGAGCCGTACTCGTTGAGCACGCCGATGGCGTCGAACTTTGGCGGATCACTTCCGAGGGTGGGGCAGGCAAAGATGCCGTAATTCTTGATGTACGGCTGGAACACGAATTCCATGAACAGCCCGCGAACGCCGTTCAGATTGATGGGACTGGTGACCATACCTCGGCTCAGGCCCGTGTTATCATCGTTGTTGCGTCCGTCTTGCATAAGCCAAGGGAAGGTCTCGTCGTAATCTTGCACGTACATCAAGGAAGCGAGGCCAATCTGCTTGAGGTTCGAGAGGCAAACGGTTTTGCGCGCCTGTTCCCGTGCCCGGGCGAAGACCGGGAAGAGAATGGCCGCTAAGATCGCGATAATCGCGATGACCACAAGCAGCTCGATGAGGGTGAAGCCGCGGCGGCGGCTACTGCTGAGGAAACGATACATTGCAAGGCTCCTTGTCGTCGAGTTTGGCGGCGCCGAGGCCGCCCCTGGATCAACCTCGAGACACCCGCGGGCCCGCGACAACCGCCGCGTTTGACCCACATGCCGCATTCGTCGGCACGTTAAGAGGCCGGTGGCACCAGCGGGATGCTCCATCGCATCATACATAAGCCAGTATAGTACAAGCCTGCCGGCGTGTCAAGCGTTTAAGCGCATAACCGGTAGACCTAACGGAATAAGTCTAGCGCCGGGCTGTTTGTTGTGGACCTAGAACCTGAAGCTGCGTGGAAAGAGTGAAGGTATGGCCGTTCAGGTTATACACAAGCTCGGCAAAGACTGCCGAATAGCCTTCTTTGGGGCGATCAAAGTGGGCGGTAAATCCGTTCTTTACCTTGGTCATTGGTTCGTACGTCCAATGGGCGTCGCGCAGATCCTGAGTAGCCGCGTGATTGTGCCACAGCCGTCCTTCGACGGCCTCCGGCGAGCTGGTGACGGTGAGGTCATCGCCCTGGGGCGTAAGCTTGTGCTCCCAATGCATCCGTGGGAAGAGTTTGCCCGAGGCGATGGTGTCTATGAACGCCGAAAGGGTGGCCAACACACGGGCGCGATCCTCCAAGCCATGGCCGCTGTTCGGGGTGTAGAGCACCCATTTAGGTCCCTTGAGACCGTCCCAATAGAGATTGAGGGCATCCTGGGCCCAGTATCGGTCGTTGGTGCCCAGAATAATGAGTTTAGGCAAGGTCAGGCGATCCCGATAGGAATAGGGGTCTTCCAATTGCATCAGGCGTTTGCCGGCCTCGGTATTGATCATATTGAGCAGGCCGGTGCTGCTGTAGTCTGCAATCTGTTCGCTGGGTTTGCCGAAGGCCTTAAGCTGATGAGGGATCTGAGCCGCCACGTTGAGGGTGTCAATCACCATGGGCGCGATTGCTTTGATGCGGGGATCTCTGGTCGCCCCGGCGAGCCACGTGGTCCAACCCCGTTTGGAAGCTCCGCACACTAAGAAGCCATCTATCGCGGGAAGGCTCTGATCCTTCGCCACAGCTTGGATAGTGTCTATGGCCTTAATGACCGCCTTTGCCATGGGAAAGTGAAGCGGCCACGTGTCGTCACCCGTTTCCAGGTACTTTAGCCACGTATAGGCCACCAACTCGTCCTCCACCTTGCCACCGTAGAGAGGCTGATTGGGGATGTTGTAGAGGATGGCGAACGTGTCTCCCGAATCGTGGGCGAGCTTCATGCCCAACATCGTGTCCATGGGGCTACCGCTGCCCCCTGTGTTGTAGAGCGCGCAGAATGAAGGGTGCTTCGGGTTGTTGGGGCGGAAGATCTGAAGGCGATGCTCCCACGTAATCCCCTGCCACACCTGGGACACCATGTGCACATCGTATACGGTAACTTCATTGGCTGTTTGCTTACCCCGCAATTCCCATCGGTAGGCGGGTTCCGGCTTCTTGATAAAGGAATCCAGATCTGCCAGGGCGGGAGCCGTAGCCAAAGCCAACAGGAAGCAAACCGCCACGGGGCGGCGCCAAGTTCGCAACATCCTCATCCTCCACGAAGTATTGGTTTTACTTAGAATACGGCCTGAAAGGGGCGGCCGTAACCGCCGGCGGCTCCTTTCAGGCCCAAAGTGTGTGGACCATATTACGACTGGTCCGCAACTTGCAACGCATCTCCACCGTTCACCCCAGATGGAGCATCTGCGGCGGAGTAGCTGCCGAGCTGGATGCGCGTCTTAGGGCGGTGTAGGCGTGGTAGATTGTACGGGCCTGCCAAGGTTCCCTTTCATGGCCTCAGACCGGAAGTCGTACATTCCGGGATGGACCTTCACGGGAGGTGGTAGGTTCACCTTGGGAGTGTTCATTTTCCACACCACCACAGCGATGATGCAGGCCAGTACCACCAGGCCAATCGCTGCCCAGGGCGGCACACGCAATCCGGCTGCAGGAGCATTTTTGCGCTGCCTATTTGTGCTCAATTCCTAAGCCCCCAGCTTCCATCGGCTTTCTTATAGGGGATGCCCCACAATTCACCCCTGCCTTGGTACGGACCGGCGTCTGTTACGATCCAGATGGGTACGGATTGGCCGTCCAATTGGTTGCATCCGATCTGTACGCCGTTGGCGTCCGTTGCCGGCTTGGCGTGGACAACCTTGGCGTGGCCGTCTGCCCAGTTGGAGTTCACCGTTACGTTGTGGCGGGCCTGGATGGGCGAGCTA
>Ga0078972_1011222_pt1 | contig 16173 bp, 16 predicted proteins | sample YelNatPaOPGAMG01_FD_67568 | JGI IMG/M metagenome (GOLD analysis project Ga0078972, IMG submission 67568) | Hot spring thermophilic microbial communities from Obsidian Pool, Yellowstone National Park, USA - OP-RAMG-01 (SPADES assembly) (version 2) | ecosystem: Environmental > Aquatic > Thermal...
CGCCTTTTTTCGGTCCTGGAACTTCGATGGGGACGATTTCATCTTTAAACCGTCCTGCTTTTATTGCCGCTTCGGCTTTATGATGACTTTCAAGGGCTACTTGATCCTGATCTTCTCTGGAGATGCTGTATTTTTCTGCGAGATTTTCCGCCGTTTCTCCCATGATCATGGGCTTTCCGAGAAGGCGGCTTCCTGAATGAAGAGCTTCCCACAGAGAATCGGTAATTTCCTGGTGCATCAATCGAAGTCCCCATCTGGCTTTGGCTATGTAATATGGAGCTGAACTCATGGATTCTACGCCAACGACCATAATAACTTCGGCGTCTCCTGCTCGTATCGCCTGAACCGCTGAAGCAAGAGCCTGCATGGATGAAGAGCACTGGCGCTGAATGGTATGGGCTGGAACGTGGATGGGGAAGCCTGCCATCAGAGCTGCCGTTCTGGCAGTATTGGCTTCGTCAGCACATTGGATGCAGTCACCGGCAATAACATCGTCGAGTATGGCAGGGTCTATGCCTGTGCGCTCAACTACGGTCTTCATAACATGAGCCGCCAGTTGAGATGCTCGCACATCTTTAAGAGCTCCTCCGAATTTTCCTATAGCCGTTCTAACGCCTCCTACGATTACTACGTCTTGGTCTTTGCTCATATTCAGTTTTCCTCCCGTTTTGTAAATTAAAAAGGCGGTGGTAACCCCTCCGTATTATGTGACCACCGCCTTATAGCTAAAACCCTCCTGGCCCTCCGCTTTCAGCAGTTACTGGAGGAAGTTTTAGATACATCTTGAGATTACAAGCCGCTGGATTTCGTTGGTGCCTTCGTAAATTTGGGTAATCTTGGCGTCGCGCATCATACGCTCTACCGGGTATTCCTTACTGTAGCCATAGCCTCCAAGAACCTGTACAGCTTCGGTAGTTACCCACATAGCCACATCACCACAGAAACACTTTGCCATAGCGCTCATCTTGACCAGCTCCGGGCTGAGTCGGCTCATGTCTTTGGGAAGGTGGTCATACATAGCACAGGCTTTGTAGAGAAGCTGGCGGGCTGCTTCGACCTGCATCGCCATATCGGCGAGCTTAAATCCGATTCCTTCATGCTGGATGATGGGCTTTCCGAAAGCGATTCGCTCTTTTGCGTAGGCTGTTGCGTACTCAAAGGCGCCTGCGGCTATACCTAGAGCTTGAGCTGCAACGCCAAGTCTTGAAAAATCAAGGGTTTTCATCATGATGTGGAAACCATCTTCGCCGTTTCCAAGGAGGTTTTCAGCAGGAACTCGGCAATCTTCGAAGATAAGTTCCACCGTCTCCGACCATCTAATGCCCATCTTGTTTTCTTTTTTACCAACAGAGAAGCCCGGCGTTCCCTTTTCTACAATGAAGACTCCGGAATTTTTGTGGGAAGGCTTTTGCGGATCTGTTGTGGCGTAAACCGTCACCACATCGGCTACACCGCCGTTGGTAATAAAGGTCTTTGTGCCGTTAAGTACGTAATAGTTTCCGTCTTTTACAGCGCGGCATCGGAGCGATGCAACGTCAGATCCTCCACCGGGTTCGGTTAAAGCGAAAGCAGCAATCCATTCACCGGTTGAAAGCTTTGGGAGATATTTTTTTCTCTGTTCTTCGTTTGCAGCGAGAAGGATGGGAAGCGATCCGAGTTCGTGGTCTGCGATAAGAAGTCCACAGGCAGCGTCAACCTTGGAGAGTTCTTCAACGGCGATAGCCATGGCGAGTACACCGGCGCCGGATCCACCGTATTCTACAGGAAAATCGATGCCGTAGAGGCCGTTTTCCCTGAGAAGATTCACCATATCCCAATCGAATTCACCCGTTTCGTCTCTTCTGGCTGCTCCAGGAGCTACCTGCTCCTTTGCCAGCCTTCTTACCATGTCTCTTAGCATTTTTTGTTCTTCGGTTAGTTCATAAAGATGGTGTGACATAGGTGTGTCCCTCCTTTTAGTTTTTACTTAGCAGAATAATTGTAAAAGCCTTTTCCTGTTTTTCGCCCCAAATAGCCGGCTCGAACCATTTTTCTAAGTAACGGTGCAGGACGATATTTGTCTTCGCCAAGTTCTTTATGGAGTCCATCAAGCACGTGAAGGAGAGTATCAAGCCCCACCATGTCGGCCAGAGCAAGGGGGCCAATTGGATGATTGGCGCCAAGCATCATAGCTTTGTCGATGTCCTCTGCTGATGCCAGTCCTTCGGAATATACGAAAATTGCTTCGTTAATCATGGGGCAAAGGATGCGGTTTACTACGAAGCCGGGGGCTTCATTTACTTCAACAGGGGTTTTTCCTATTTTTTCTACGAAGTTTTTAGCTGTTTGGTAGGTTTCGTCAGATGTAGCAAAACCTCTTATGAGTTCCACAAGCTTCATTACAGGCACCGGATTAAAGAAGTGCATTCCTATAAATCGGTCAGGTCGCTTTGTTACAGATGCCATCTCGGTGATGGAAAGACCGGAAGTGTTGGATGCAAAAAGGGTCGATGCAGGACAAATAGAGTCGAGTTCCTTGAAGACCTGCTTTTTTACATCCATAATTTCAACAACGGCTTCTATAACGAGATGGCAGTCCTGAGCGGCTTCCTTGAGATCGGTTGTGCCTTTGATTCGCTTCATAACAGCTTCAGCTTCTGATGCCTCTTTTTTGCCTTTGGAGACTGCTCGGTCCAGGTTTGATTTGATGGTTGAGATGCCTTTTTCAACAAAGCTCGTTTCAATATCCCGGATAGCCACCTGACAACCTGCTTCCGCAATCACCTGAGCTATGCCGGCACCCATTATGCCGGCTCCCAGCACACAAACTTTTGTAATTTCCATGGTTCCTCTCCTTGGTTGTTACTGTTGTTGATATCTAAGTCGTTTTACCAAGCCTGAAGCATTGATTCAAAACCCTCGGCAAGGGTTCTTATATCCACCTCCTTTTCTCTCATTATGGCCTGAATGGCAATACCCTGAACAGAGCCTATGAAAGCGATGGCAGCAGCGCGAGGGTTACGAATTCGGGGATTGGTGGCAAGGATGGGCGTAAGAGCCTGGATAAAAGCTTCGTAAACGGAGCGGATTCGCTCCTCTGCCGGCTGGTGAGAACCAGAAAATTCCGTTGCCAGCATAGCAAGACAGATGGTTGCTTCGGGGTATCTTTCATAGTGAGAACACATAAGACTCAACATGTCTGATATGGTAGAGAAGGATGGGTTGGGTTCCTTTTTTAGGTGTTCACTGTAAGCTTGGATACCTTTAGATAGCCAGTCGATTACAGCATTAAGAAGGTCTTCTTTGGAATCGAAATGATGGAATAGGGCGCCGGTGGTAACGCCTGCGACTTGAGCTATTTCGGATACGGTGGTTTTGTGATAACCGAAGCGAGCAAAAAGCCCCACCGCGCTTCGGATTATGCGCTGCCGCGTCTCGCTTGCCTGAATTTCTCTTTTGGTCATCGCTTTCAATTGTTCCTCTTTCTTCGTATTACGTAGTACGTGATACGTAACATTGGGTGCCTGTGTCGTCAAGAAAATTTTGTAAAAAAGATTGACAGAAGCTGGCTTTGTGGTTTTATCTATAGGTGCTTTTGTTAAGGAAGGGCCCATAGCTCAGCTGGTAGAGCCACCGGCTCATAACCGGTAGGTCCCTGGTTCGAGGCCAGGTGGGCCCACCAAAAAGTTTTTCTTTGAAAGCGTGAGAGGAAGAAAGGAGTTTGAAGCCCTTATGGATGTTTGTAAAGAGGGCATAAAACGGCTAGATTTTGTGAATAGCGAAGGGGGTGTTCGCATTGCGAATGCCCCCTTCTTTTTTGGGCTTAAGTGGTTATGCAAGTAAGAGATCTTGTTTCCTGGCTGGATTCTGTCGCTCCCTTTGACTATGCTGAACCATGGGATAATGTTGGCCTCCAGGTCGGTGATCCCGACGCCCCGGTTCAAAGAGTGCTATGTGCGCTCGATCCCACATCTTCTTCTATCATGGAGGCGGTGAGGCTTGGCTGTGAGTGCCTTATAACTCATCATCCCCTTTTTCTTGAAGGAATCAGAACTCTTAGTGCCAGTTTATATCCTCAAAGGCTTATCTTCACTCTTATCCGCCAAAACATTAGTCTTATCGTGGCTCATACCAACCTGGATGCGGCTCGCATTGGTGGAAACTGCTACATAGCTGATATGCTGGCACTTCAGGATAAGAAACCAATCGATGCCAATCAGAGATTTTATCATGATTCCAGATACGTTGGTATGGGACTTGTTGGAAGACTTCAACAACCCTGCACGGTAGAAGATCTGTGTTTTCGGTTGAAGAAATACCTGAACGTTGAAAGAATTCATGTTGTTGGGGAGCTGAATGCTAATGTTAGTGTGGTTGCTGTATGTACGGGAAGCGGGGGAGCTCTCCTTGGGAAGATCAAATCTATGGGAGCCGATTGTTTCATAACCGGTGAACTGAAATACCACGATGCTGTGTGGGCGGAAGAGGCAAAGCTTAATGTTGTTGCTTTGGGACATTTCGGATCAGAAAAGTTTATGATGGCAAGAATAGCTCAAGAACTTAAAGAATGGTCTGTAAGCATAAACGATCCTCTCGAGGTTTTTTCCTTTGAACGGGAGGAAGATCATATTACGCCCCTTAAGTGTTCGGGCGTCGGAAGGGAGGGATGTTAAGTTGCAAGATCAACTTAAGTATTTGATTCAGTTTCAGGTTCTCGAAAACCAGAAAAAAACTTTTCTTGAAGAACTGGAAGATATTCCACGTAAGAAGGTAAAGTTCGAAAAGGACTTTAATGAATTTGAAAGCCAGTTTCTAATGAAAAAAACAGAGCTTGATAATCAGCGAAAATTCCACCGTGAGCTTGAAAAACAGGTTGCTATGCTCGAAGAACGGTTGAAAAGATGTCGGCAAAAGGAGAGCGAGGTCAAGACTAATAAAGAATATAGGGCACTTCTTGCGGAGCAGGAAGAAATCAAGCGGGAGATAGGGGAAAAGGAAGATCAGTTGTTGGAGTGTATGGAGAGAATTGAATTTCTTCAGCAGGAGGTGCGAGCTCTTGAACGACAGGTGGTCGAGCGTCGTGAAGCTCTCCGTAAGGATCTTGAATCTCTGGATGTTAAACGGCATGAGATAGAAAAAAAGTTCGTTCAGCTTAATAAACTACAGGAAGAGCTTAAAGTTAAGCTCGATGAACAACTCAGGAAAAAGTGTGAATTTCTTATGCAAAAAAAGAACGGGATAGCTGTTGCTCCTGTAGAAAAGGGCGTATGTCAGGTGTGCCGAGTGAGTATTCCGCCTCAGAAATTTATCGAACTGCAAAGGAATGAATCTTTGATGAATTGCCCCCATTGCCAGCGTTTCATGTACTGGCCTCACCATGAAAAATACGTCTCGGCGGAAAAAGAGATTCTGTCGTTCCTTGAAGCGTCGTAGGAAGGTCTTTTAGTGGACATGGTGACCACCTATGTTTAACAGACTGTGTCATAATCACATTCACAGGATCATTCATTGTAGGGGCGACGTCCCGTTTCAGCGGGTCTCTCCTATACGGCACCCCGAAAGAAGTGCTGGGATTCCTCGGCACGTCGTGCCTCGGAATGACAGAAAGGGCTGTCACCTCATGGGGATGCCTCCCCTACATAAACGCACATCGAATTGCGACACAGTTTCTCGGCGAGAAAGAAGCAGGGTTGAGGGCCTACAATAATGACGATCCTGCGAACGTGACTATGACCCAGTCTGTCAGCGGGATACGCCCCCCTACAATTCCAACAATGGCATTAGCAACTCGAGGAATGGGAGGATATTACATAGCGTAAAGTTTTTCCCCTTCTATAACTTTCACACCGTTTTCTATCAGCGTTTTTATTGCCTCGTCGGTGTTATCAAATCGAAAAATAATAACGGCATTACTGCCGCTTTGCTGAACAAAAGCATACATGTATTCAACGTTGATGTTAGCCGTCCTCAGAATATCAAGAATTTTGTTGAGTCCACCTGGACGATCTTCCACTTCCACAGCCACAACCTGGGTCTTGCCTACTGTAAAGCCATTCTCTTTGAGGACTTTTTTAGCTAATTCCGTATTGTTAACGATCAGTCGTAGAATCCCAAAATCAGAGGTATCGGCTAGAGATAGAGCTCGAATGTTAATACCTGCATCGGAAAGAACTTTTGTAACTTCAGCCAACCTACCGGCCTTGTTTTCAAGAAATATGGATATTTGTTCAACCTTCATGTTCTCCTCCAAATCAAATCTTACGTTTATCAATAACTCTTTGAGCTTTCCCTTCACTTCGTGCAATTGTTTTCGGTTCAACTAATTTTACTCTAGCTGAGACGCCAAGATATTCCTTGATGTTTTTCTCGATCTTTCGTTCAAGTTCCTGAAGCTTTCTTACTTCATCGGAGAAAGCATGCTCACCTACTTCAACAAGCACCGTAAGAGTATCTAAATTACCTTCACGATCCACAATCAGTTGATAATGAGGTTCAACTTCATCAATTTCCATCAAAACACTTTCAATTTGTGATGGAAAGACATTAACACCTCTTATTATAAGCATATCGTCAGACCGGCCGGTTATTCTTCCCATTCTAACATGAGTTCTACCACAAACACACGGTTCAGGATTTATGAAGGTAATATCACGAGTTCTGTATCTAATAACAGGAAAGGCTTCCTTAGTGATCGTCGTAATGACCAATTCGCCCACTTCTCCCGGTTTAAGATTTTCACCAGTTTCAGGGTTTATAATCTCGGGAATGAAGTGATCCTCAAATATGTGAAGACCCTTCTTAGCTTCTATGCATTCAATGGAAACACCCGGTCCTATAATTTCACTAAGTCCATAGATATCAATAGCAGTAAGACAAAGCTTCTGTTCAATTTCTTCTCTCATTTTTTCAGACCAAGGTTCTGCTCCAAAGACTCCCACTTTCAATTTTAGCGTTTTAGGATCTACCCCCATTTCCACCGCCACTTCCGCAAGATGAAGAGCGTAGGAAGGAGTACAGGTCAAAACAGTTGCACCAAAATCTTTCATTATCATAATCTGACGCTTGGTATTACCACCCGATATAGGAATAACCGATGCACCGAGTTTCTCAGCACCGTAATGGACACCTAACCCTCCAGTAAAAAGTCCATAACCATAGGCGTTGTGAATGATGTCGCCTCGAGTAGCGCCGGCAGCCGAAAGAGCTCTAGCCATCAATTCTGCCCATGTTTGAATATCTCGAGCGGTGTAACCCACAACGGTGGGCTTACCAGTGGTTCCAGAAGATGCGTGGATTCTTACCACATTCTCCATTGGAACTGCAAAAAGTCCAAAGGGATAATTATCTCTTAAATCCTGCTTGGTAGTAAAAGGAAGTCTCCTGAGATCATCAAGGCTCTTGATGTCCTCTGGCTTAACTCCTGCTTTATCAAATTGTTGTCTGTAAAACGGAACCGTTGCGTAGACTCTTTCTATTGTCTGTCTAAGGCGGCGAAGTTGTATCGCTTCGAGAGCCTCTCTTGGAAGCGTTTCAAATTCCATGTTGTAGATCATATTTTCCCCCCGTTTCGTTTCGTAAAATAAAAAGCCACAGAACCTAAGGTTCTATGGCTTGTGTTACCAAACATTTTGTTATTTTGTCAATCTAAACGGAAGCTAAGGAAGATAGGTCATATATTTAGTCGTGAGCTCGAAGAAAACCTGCGGGAAAATACCTAAAGCCAGCACACCAAGAGATGTTATAATAAGAGCGGTAGTAACTGTTGGAGAGCTGAATCGGAGTACTCCACCGGTATCCACTGGTTTCTCAAAGAACATGTACACCAAAACTCTCAGGTAGAAATAGGCAGATATTGCAGAATTGAGGACGGCAATAATAACAAGCCACAGATAGCCAGCTTCCAAGGCCCCTCTAAAGATGTAAAATTTGCCCATAAAACCACCGGTTGGTGGAAGTCCTACCATGGAAAACATGAAAATCGTCATCATAAGTCCTAGGAACGGATAAAGAAATCCACAACCAGAGACGTTTTCAAGATTCTTGCCCTTTTCTTCAAGCAATACCAGAACTGCAAAGGCACCGATATTCATAAGAGCATAGGCAATGAGATAGAAAACGATCGCCGCCATACCTGTTTTATTGAGTGCAACAAAACCTATCAGCATATAACCAGCATGAGCAATACTAGAATAAGCAAGCATACGTTTTATACTTTTTTGAGTTAGAGCAGCAACATTGCCCAGAGTCATCGTAATAATCGAGATGAAAACCATAACACCCACGAGATTAAACACGCTAACCTTAAGGGCTACCAAAAAGACCCTGAGCAACATGAAGAAGGAAGCTGCTTTAATTCCTGAAATCATGAAAGCCGTTACAGAAGTAGGTGCTCCCTCGTAAACATCAGGTGTCCACATGTGGAAAGGAACCGCCGCTATTTTAAACAGCACTCCGGCAAGGACAGCCGATACTCCAACCAGGAAGATCCCTGTCTGAAGCCCATTATTAAGGTATTTGTTGTAGTTTTCGACAATAAGACTGTAATTCGTTGTTCCCAGCGTTCCGTAAATAAAGGCAATACCAAGGAGCATAATGGCGGTAGAAAAAGCTCCCAGGAGAAAATACTTGATTGACGCCTCTACAGATGTCTCATCGTGTTTAAACATACCAGCCAGGATATATACAGAAAGAGACATCGCTTCCACACCGAGCACCAGCATAATAAGATCGTAAGAAGTGGCTATAAAACTCATGCCGACTATTGAAAGCACGATAAGAGCGTAATATTCTCCCTTATGCCGCACTCTCCCCTCGATGTATGGATCAGATATAAGAGAAACGAGGATACCTATACCGTAGAAGATGAATCTGAAGATCCCTGCCAGTTCGTCATAAAGCATCATGTTGTAGAAACCGAATCGCTTGCTCCCGAAAAGAAACAGATTAAGAAGTATCGCCAGGGAAAAACCAATAACAGAGAGCATGTTGTAATTATGAACCTTTGTTGTTCTAGAAAAAGCTCCGATAAGGAGAAACAACATAGCAAAAGCTATTAACACTAAATCAGGCGAAATGGATAACATGTCAAAATTTGCCATTACTTACCCCCTCTTATCAACGCCAGAGGTTGAACTTTTTCCTCATACACATTCATTGCTATACGTTTTTCATATCCCTGCAAAAAGGCATTGATCGACGTATGCATCTTGCCAAGGAAGTAATTTGGACAAACACCCATAACCACGTATAGAATGACTATGGGGACCATAAGAAGCACTTCCCTCATGTCCATATCAGGCAAATACTTATTTTCTTCCCTGATGGGACCGAACATAACCCGCTTATACATCCACAGCAAGTAAACAGCAGCCAGAATTACACATGTTGCAGAAAGGATTGTCCACATAGGCTTTACTTTGAAAGCTCCAAGGAAGACCAGGAATTCTCCTATGAAACCATTAAGTCCTGGCAGGCCTACCGATGAAAGAACAGTTACGCTAAAGAAGGCTGCCATTATCGGCATAACCTTAGCTACACCGCCATAATCTGCGATAAGCCTACTGTGCTTTCTCTCATAGAGCATACCCACTATGATAAACAGAGCCCCCGTGCTCAAGCCATGCCCCAGCATTATGTACATGGCTCCTTCCAGCCCCTGGATGTTCATGGCAAAAATACCAAGCATAACCGCTCCCAGGTGGCTAACTGAAGAGAAAGCTACTAATTTCTTAACATCCTCCTGGACGATGGAAACCATTGCACCGTAGATAATACCAATAATTGCCAGAGTTACTACAAGAGGCGTCAGGAAGTAGGCTGCATGCGGGAAAAGACCTATTGCAAATCGAATAAAACCGTAAGTTCCCATCTTAAGAAGAATTCCGGCAAGAATTACACTACCAGGTGTTGGCGCCTCCACGTGGGCATCCGGTAACCATGTATGAAACGGAAACATCGGGACCTTAATGGCGAAGGAAAGCGCAAAGGCCGCAAAAAGCCATATCTGCATACTGAAGGGAGGTAGTACCTGATACCACTTGAGAAGATCAAAGGTGTATTCACCCGTTTTGGATGCTACGTAGAGATAGTAGAAGATGATAGCAACTAGCATAAGCACGCTACCGAACAGAGTGTAAAGGACAAACTTGATGGCGGCGTAAACTCTGCGTGGCCCACCCCACACGCCTATTATAAAGTACATGGGGATAAGCATAAGTTCCCAGAACACATAGAAAAGAAGAAGATCGAGAGCGCAGAAGGTTCCTAGCATTCCCACTTCCAACACCAGCATGCAGATTAGAAATTCCTTAACATACTTGTCTATGTACTTCCATGCCGAAAGAATACAAATAGGGCAGATGAAAGTGGTAAGAAGATAGAGAAATAGAGAGATACCATCAATTCCCACAACGTAGGTAGCACCAATAGATTCTATCCATTTATGACGTTCCACAAACTGAAAGTCAGCTTTTGCGGGGTCGAAGTAAATAAGCAGATAGAGAGAAAGGATGAAGGCTACCGTCGTTACAATAAGCGTAACGGTTTTCTGAAGAACTACATTTTCCCTGTCTATGAAAAACAGAGCAATCACTCCAACCAAAGGAAAAAAGGTGACAATGCTTAAAATTTGAATCCCTTCCATCGCTTACCTCTTAAAAAAGTAGGATAAGAAGTCCCAATACAATACCCCATACGTAGTGATAAATATACCCGGTTTGAAGCTTACCGGTCAAAATACTAGACCAGTACAGACTTTTTCCAGTACCGTTCACGGCTCCATCAATTGCCTTTTCGTCGAAAGCTCTCATACCAAAGCAAGTCTTTAAGAGGCCTTTAACGAAAAGGATTCCATAGAACTCGTCCACAAAATATTTGTTATAGACCCACTTATAAAGGGTTCTGTACTTCTCGCCAAATTTGACCGGAATTGATGGATCTTTAATATAGCAGATGTAAGCCAAAGCAAAACCGGCAAAAGCTACTGCCACAGATACAATCATAAGAGTGTATTCTAAGGCGTGAGAATAGTGAGGCCATTCAACCTTGTATGCATATTGAGTAACCGGCTCGAGGAAATGATGGAAATAGTTTTTAACCCCCAGAGACTCCGGAACACCCATGTAGCCTCCAAAGATGGACAAAAATGCCAGCACATAGAGAGGTATAAGCATGGAGTTAGGGGACTCATGAATATGGTGTTTTGTTTCATGATCCATTCTTTCCTCGCCAAAAAAGATCAGGAACAACCATCGGAACATGTAGAAGGCTGTCATTCCTGCCGTGATAACTCCTATAGCCCACAGGAATTTGCTTCCGTAGGGGCTAGAATAGGCCTGCCATAGAATTTCATCTTTACTGAAAAACCCAGAAAAGCCAGGCGCACCAGCAATAGCAAGGGTACCCACCAAAGACACTATAAAAGTTTTCTTGATATGCCCCTTAAGTCCTCCCATCTTCATTACATCTTGCTCTCCCCCCATAGCATGAATCACACTGCCAGCACTTAGAAAGAGGAGAGCCTTAAAGAAGGCATGAGTAACAAGATGAAAGATTCCTGCCGAAAAAGCTGCCACGCCTACTCCAAGAAACATGTATCCAAGCTGGCTTATAGTGGAGTAAGCGAGAATTCGCTTAATATCCTTCTGGGCAAAACCCATACTTGCTGCAAAGATTGCCGTCAAAGCACCTATGGTTGCCACAACAGCTAGAGATACCGGTGCCAAGGTATACAGGGCATTACACCTGGCCACCATATATACACCCGCAGTAACCATTGTAGCAGCATGGATCAAAGCGGACACCGGTGTAGGACCCGCCATGGCATCGGGTAACCACACATACAGGGGGATTTGAGCAGACTTACCTGTAGCTCCCAGAAACAGCAGAAGAGTTATTGCTGTAACCGTAAAGCCGTTATAGGGAAGTGCTCTACTTGCCGTTTCGAAAACATCTTTATAATTAAGAGTTCCAAAGGTTACAAATATGAGGAATATGGCAAGAATAAAACCGAAATCACCTATCCTGTTAACTATAAAAGCCTTGTTACCAGCATAGGCATTGTAATCATCTTCAAACCAGAAACCGATGAGAAGATAGGAACAGAGTCCCACTCCTTCCCATCCAACAAACATTAGCGGGAAGTTATTAGACATAACCAATATCAACATAAAGAAGACGAAGAGGTTAAGATAGGAAAAGAATCTCGGATAGGAGGGATCATTATGCATGTACCCCATTGAGTAAGCATGAATGAGAAAGCCTACCCCAGTAACTACGAGAATCATTACAGCACTCAAAGGATCCAGAAGGAAGGCTACATCTAAAGATAAATTACCAGAGACCATCCACTTATAAAACACTACCTCAATAAATCTAGCTTCTGGATCAAGATGTATAAGCTTCCATAATGCCAAAGCAGACAGCACAAAGGAAATACCTACGGAACCAACTCCTATTATACTAACCAGCTTGTCGCTCCACTTATATCCAAAAATGAAGTTCAGAAAAGCTCCCAGAGCCGGCACAAGAGCTAGAAGCACAATTGGAACACTCAACATCTTATAAACAAGAAGCAACACCAAACCAAAGGCAAGCCCTATAGCGGCGACTCCTATTGTGTGGGATGGTTTATTAGCCCACTTGTTGCGGAATACACCATATATTCCGTTAAGGAATGCACCAAATAGCGGAAAAAGCGGAATAAGCACTATAAAATCAAACATGTTACCACCTCTTCTATCCCTTCATGGTGTTTAGGCTATCCATATCCACCGTACCCTTAAGCCTGTATATCAGAAGGATTATTGCCAGCCCTATTGCTACTTCTGCTGCTGCAAGAGCCATAATGAACAACACGTATAACATTCCCACTGCCGAATTAAGATAGTGAGAAAAGGTCACGAACACCAGATTCACGCCGTTAAGCATAAGCTCAATGCTCATAAAGCATATAATAAGGTTCCTTCTAATCAACAGACCCGTGGCTCCTATGCCAAAGATTAGAAGTCCAGTTATAAGAAAAAAGTTCATTTGACTTATCATTTGCGCCCCCTTTTACAAATCCACATGCTGTACCGTTTTCACAACTACTTCCTTTTCTTCGCCATTGCGTTCTTTTTTACCCAGCACAACAGCTCCAATGATTCCCACAAGTAAAACCACCGAGATGACTTCAAACGGGAGAATATAATTAGAAAATAGATACTTACCAATGACCTTCGTTGAATCCATATCTTTAGGAATTGGCAGATCACCTTCCTGAACCTTAATGAGAAGCGAGTAACCAACTATCAACAACTTGAGCAAAAGCGCCATACCGATAATCACACCGAAAACTCTTCCTCGATAATACAGCTTTTCCCGCTTTATGTATTCAACGTTTATCAACATGATGACGAAAACGAATAGAACCATAATGGCGCCAGCATAGACAATCACCTGAATAGCCGCAATGAATTCGGCGTTAAGAAGCACATAATTACAAGCCAGCATCAGCATAACACCAATCAACGATGCTGCACTGTAAATAGGATTTTTCTGAATGATGGTCGAAACAGCAAGCAACACTGCTAAAGCTGAAAATCCATATCCTAGGTATTCCTGAATCATTTTACCATCTCTCCTCTTTTAAGGAGTGTATTTTTGTCCAGCATCAACTCTTCTTTAGTATACCGAACATTTTCATATTCTTTCGTAAGATAAATAGCGTTCACCGGACAGACATCTTCGCAAAGACCGCAATATATGCATCTATAACCATCAAGCATGTAAGTAATTGGGTATCTCCTGCCCTCGTGCTCCCCTATTTCTATCTTAATTGCAAGAGCCGGGCAGACAGCCTCACACAGGCCACAGGCTACACATTTTATACTTCCATCCGGATTTCTCCGAATAGCCTGAAGTCCCCTATACCTATCGAAGGACCCCACCCGTGCTTTTGGATACTGCACCGTAATCGGTTTTGAAACAAAGTGCTTAAATGTTACCCACAAACCTTTAAGAAGTGGTGTAATCATGGCTCGCTCCCACTGTTTAAACCAAAATCAACACAATGGCTGTCGCAAAAATATTTACAAAACCTAACGGTATCATCACTTTCCAGCCGAATTTCATAAGCTGGTCATACCTTAAGCGAGGATAGGTAGCACGCAGCCATATAATAATATACATCAACACAAACACCTTAAGCATATACCACACAAAAGGCGGCAAGAAGGACGGACCGTGCCATCCTCCCAGAAACAGAACCGTTCCCATGCAAGAGCATACTATAATACTCGCATACTCAGCCATGAAAAACATCGCAAACTTCATACTACTGTAATCGGCATGGAATCCGGCTACCAACTCACTTTCCGCTTCGGGCAGGTCAAAGGGCGTTCTTTTCAGCTCGGCCACTGAAGCAATGAGAAACAACAGGAATCCTATAGGTTGATAAACAATATACCACATATCCTTTTGCTTATTGACAATATCAACCAGATTTAGGGATCCCGCCAGCAAAACGACTCCGAAGACCGAAAGAGTAAAAGCAACTTCATAACTGATAAGCTGAGCAGCAGCTCTTACTCCACCCAGCAAAGCGTATTTATTGTTCTGCGACCAACCACCAAAAACCACACCATAAGTCGATAGCCCACCCATGGCGAAAACATACAAAAGACCAATATTAAGCTCCGTGATGCTCAATTTCACCGGTTCTTTGAGTAACCCCCAAAGGGTCGTTTCATCACCAAACGGAATAACAGCGAAAATCATTATGGTCGGGACAATACTGAGAGCTGGAGAAAGGAAATAGAACAACTTATCGGCTTCTTTGGTTATGATGTCTTCCTTGAAGAACAACTTAAGACCATCAGCTATAGGCTGTAAAATCCCATGCCAACCGGCAAACATGGGACCCAGACGAATTTGCATGTGAGCAAGTACCTTCCGCTCTAGCAGCGTTAGATACGCTACAACAAGCATCACCAGCGCAAAAATTACTATGATCTTTACTAACAGAAACACTATCATGTTAGGGCTCATGGTCTATTCCCCTTTTTCAACCTTTTCAATACGAACAGCCGTAACCTTAAATTCTGGAATCTTGGCTACGGGATCGAGCTCACTTCCTGTAAGAAGGTTTACCCTCGCTTCATTGAAATGGAAGGTTGAAAACACTTCCCCTCTCTTGACCCTTTCGCTTAACCTTGCTTTCAGCTCTATGCTACCCCTCCTGCTGGTAACCTTAACAACATCCTCTGGAGAAATACCAAGCACATGAGCATCCATAGGATGAATTTCCAGCACAGGCTCAGGGGCTCCATAATTAAGCACTTTACACTTTCTGGACATCGTACCGGTATGATACTGGTAGTAACTTCTTCCTGTAACCAGAACGAAGGGATAATCTCTATCAGCCTGTTCCTTAGGAGGCTTGTACTCAACAGGCACCAACAGTCCCTTCCCCCTTGCAATCTTTCCAACATGAAGAATAGGCGTTCCAGGATGATCCTCTGTTGGACAAGGCCACTGAATTCCCACTTTTTCAAGTCGCCGGTAGGTTATACCTGCATACTGAGGGGTTGCCTTGCGGATTTCTTCGAATATTTCCTCCGCATTCTTATAAGGCATTGAATATCCAAGTCTTTCAGAGAGCTCAGCTATCACTTTCCAATCATCTTTTGCTTCACCCTTAGGTTTAAGCGCTCTTCTTACTCTCTGGACCCGCCTTTCAGTGTTTGTAAAGGTTCCGTCCTTTTCTGCAAAGGCGCAAGAAGGCAAAACAACATGAGCAAAGTTGCAGGTATCGGTAAAGAAGATATCCTGAACAACCACCAGATCAAGTTTCTTAAGAGCCTCTTCTAGATGATGAAGATTGGGATCGGTAAGGAGAGGATTTTCCCCCATGATATAAAGAGCTTTCACTTTCCCTTCCAAGGCAGCATGTCCCATCTCCACCACAGTTAGCCCAGGTTCCACAGGAAGCTTGGCATTCCACAACTTTTCAAATTTTCTTTTAACATCTTCAACATCAACTCTCTGGTAACCGGGATAAAATGTGGGCAATCCACCCATATCGCAGGCGCCTTGCACGTTATTCTGGCCTCGCAGAGGATTAACACCAGTTCCCGGTTTTCCAATATGACCACAAACAAGAGCCAGATTTGACAGGCTCTTAACGTTATCCGTTCCTTTGGTATGCTGGGTTAT
>Ga0078972_1011223_pt1 | contig 16172 bp, 15 predicted proteins | sample YelNatPaOPGAMG01_FD_67568 | JGI IMG/M metagenome (GOLD analysis project Ga0078972, IMG submission 67568) | Hot spring thermophilic microbial communities from Obsidian Pool, Yellowstone National Park, USA - OP-RAMG-01 (SPADES assembly) (version 2) | ecosystem: Environmental > Aquatic > Thermal...
CTCCTCCCGCCATCGAGGCGCCCAGCAGCCTCAGTAGCCCGGCTGCCTAGCGAAAGGGCCATCCGGCCGCGCCTGCCAGGCCCTACTCCGCCAACAGCTGCTCGGCCAACCTGGGATCGCCGAGGTAAGCCTCGATGACCCGCGGATTGGCGGCTACCCCGTCGGGCGTGCCGGCCGCAATCTCTTGCCCGTGGTCGAGCACGACTACGCGGTCGGAGACGTGCATCAGCGCCTGCATCACATGCTCTATGATCAGGATCGTCACCCCCTGCTCGCGGATCTTGAGCACCACCTGCACCATCTCGGCGATCTCGGCCTGGTTCAGGCCAGCCAGCACTTCGTCGAGCAGGAGTAGGCGAGGCCGCGACGCGAGGGCGCGTGCCAGCTCCAGGCGTTTCTTCTGGGCCAGGTTCAGGCTGGAGGCCGGCTGGTCGCCGCGCGCGTCGAGCCCGACAAAGCTCAGCACTTCGTCGGCCACCCGTCGCGCGCGGCTCAGGCTCGCTGCCTCGCGGCCAAAACAGGCGCCCACCATGACATTCTCGCGCACCGAAAGCTCGTTCAGCGGCCGCACAATCTGGTGCGTGCGCGCCAGCCCCTCTCGCGCCACCTCGTAGGGTCGCCAGCCCGTGATGTCGCGCCCTTGGAAAACGATGCGGCCCGCATCCGGCCGGTAGACTCCGTTGACCACATTGAAGAGGGTGGTCTTGCCCGCGCCGTTGGGGCCGATGATGCCCATGATTTGCCCCTCGGGCACTTCGAAACTGATATCGAGCAGGGCCTGCAGCCCCCCGAAGTGTTTGCTCACCCGTTGCACTTGCAGGATCGGCTCACCCGCAGTGGCGGACGGCGAGCTCGCCGACCCGCCCGGCTCAGGGAGACCTACACCTTGGCCCGCCATCATTCCAACACCCTCCGCAAGCGGGGAAAGCGCCCCCGCAGCCAGCCGACCAGCCCGTTGGGAACGAACAGGACGATCACCAGGAGCAGGAAACCGGCAAAGGCCAGGTGGAGGTTCTTGAAAAGCGGGTTGGTCAGCAGAAAGCCACGCAGCCGCTCGTAGGTGGCGGCCCCGACGATCGGGCCCACCACCAGGCCCTGACCTCCCAGCATCACCATCACGATCGTCTCGATCGACATGTTCAGGCGGAAGGCATCGCCCGGCTCGACATTGCCGTTCTTGAAGAAGAAGAGGGCGCCGACGATGCCCGGCACGATCGCCGAGAGCGCAAAGGCCCACGTCTTGGCCAGCGGCGCGCGCACCCCCATGACCATCGCCGCATCCTCGTCTTCGCGGATGGCCAGCAGGCCAAGCCCAAAGCGCGACCCCTTGACGAAAAAGCTGGCGGCCACCACCAGGATCGTCAACACTACCAGTGCGCCGTAGACCAGCCACAGGGCAGCGGCAGCGCCGCCATAGGCCTCGAACGCGGCAAAGTTCAGCGACATGCCGGTCGGCCCACCAAAGGGCTGAAAGTTGTTGATGAAGGCACGCACGGCCTCGTTGATGCCGATGGTGGCCAGGGCAAAGTAGGCTCCGCGCAGGCGCAGGATGGCCAAACCCAATAGGGCCGCCAGCAGGGCCGTCGCCAGGCCCGCACACAGAGCCGCGGGCCACAGCAGCCAGCCCTGCTGGCTGACCAGGTAAAAGCCCACGTAACCGCCGAGGCCAAAGAACACGATGTGGCCAAAGCTGACATACCCTGTGTAACCCAGGAGGATATTGAGGCTGGATGCCAGCGCCACAAACATCAGCAGGAGGAACATGTCCTCACGGAGCGTGGCCGAGCGGGTGACGAGCGGCACAAGGCCCCCGACAGCCACAAGACCGAACGCCAACCAGAAGGCAGGGCGTCGCCACGGATCCATCTATCGCTCTCCCAGCAGCCCGCTCGGGCGCACGAGCAGGATTACGACAAAGAGGCCAAACTCGAACACCGGCACCCAGGTCGGCGGCAGGAACACCGCGATGAGGCCCTCGAGCACGCCCAGCACCAGCCCGCCCAGAAGTGCCCCCGTCGGGTTGCCCAGGCCACCGAGCACGCCGATGACGAAACTCTTCAGTTGGTAGCTCTCGCCAGCCAGGATCGTGAAGGGAAAGAAGGTCGCGATCAGCCCGCCCGCTCCGGCAGCCAGCATCGTGCCGATGCCAAAACTCAGGGCCAACGTGGCAGCCGAGGAGATGCCCATCAACTCGGCCGCAGCACGATTGTTGGCCACCGCGCGGATGGCCTTGCCGGGCGCCGTCCGGTAGAGGAAGGCGTAGAGGCCAAAGGCCGTGGCCACCGAGATGAGCGCTGCCACGATCCGTGTACCCAGGATGGTCACAGGCCCCAACTGCAGTTGGCCCAGAGAGATATCGACATTGCGCGGAGTAGTCGTGAACACCGCCGTGCCCACGCCGATGAGCATCATATTCACCGCAAAGGTGGCCAGGAGCGTCGAAAGGTACGGCCCGCCCAGGATGCGATGGATGGCTCCGCCGTACATCAGCAGGCCAAAGAGGAGCCCCGCCAGCCCCACCAGTGGCAGAGCGAGGTAGGGGTTTAGCCCCAGACCGGTGGAGATCAGGAAAACTCCAAACATGCCCAGGGCCATGACTGCACCGTGCCCCAGGTTGATCACCCTCATCACGCCCCAGATCAGGGTCATACCCATCGCCGCCAAGCCGTACACGAAACCGATGAGGAGCCCGTCGGCAAGGGATGCCAGGAGAAGGTCGAGCATGCCGCCTCCGCCGTCCGTGATGGCCCGTGGTCAGTGGTCGGCTAACGGTGGTGCGCCAACCTCAGCTCAAAAGGCAGAAAAGTGGCCACCGGCCACTGACCACGGACGAACACCTAGCGCGCCAGTGGGTACAAAGCCTCAGCAGACTTGCCCTCGGCCGGCCAGACTACCTGCTTGACCAACTTGCCATCGGAGCCCTTCTGCCACTGGATGTACACCATGTCGTGGCCCAACTGCAGGCCATGCGCCTTGTCGGTGGTATCGAACTTGACGTGGCCGTAGAAGGTCAACACGTCAGTGGCATCGAGCGCTGCCTTCACCTTGGCCGGGTCCACCGAGTCGGCCTGCTCAATCGCCCGCTGCAGGATCAGCCCCGCCGCATAGCCGCCAGCCGCATGGTAGCTGGGGTCCATGTTGTACTTGGCTTTGTAGGCCGCCACAAAGTCGGCCACGCTCGGCCCGTACCAGGTAAGGCCAGCCGCCTTGGCCGACTCGGCGGTGTACTTGGCCAGCGGCTCCCACTGGCTGGGGCCGATCACGCCCAGCGCCGCATCGCCCAGCTCGGCGAAGGCCGGCTCAGGCGGCGCGACCAGGATGGCGATCAGTTTGAGCGGCGCCTTCTTGTCGAAGAGCTGGCGGGTGAAAGTGCTGCCATCCTGGAAGTGACCGCCGCCCATGAGCGCATCGGGCTTGACGGAGACGATGCGGTTGATGAACGGACCAAACTCGGTGGTCGCCGAGTCGTACCCCTCGAAGAGCGGAATCTGATACCCCTTGGCCTCGCCATAGGCCTTGGCCGCATTGCAGACATCGGTCGAGAACTTGTCGTTCTCGTGCACGATAGCCACCTTCTTGGCCGTCGGGTCGAGCTTGGCGAGCAGGTCGAACGCACCGGTGAGGTAGCGGCTGGCGGGGGTGTAGAGCTGGAAGATAAGCTTGTATCCCTTCATGTGCGTGCTGTCTGACGCAGCGCCCGCCGTGATCATGATCTTGCCGTTCTGCTCGGCGATGACGGCAGCCGCATCGGCGAGCCCGCTGGAATAGGGGCTGATCAGGAAATCGGCCTTGTCATCGTTGATGAGCTTGGTGTATAGCTGCTGCACCCGGTCCTTATTGCTCTCGTCATCGTAGAACTTGAGGGTAAAGTTGACCACAGTGCCATCGTGCAGCTTGATGCCGCCTGCCTTCGCCAGGTCATCCAGCCAGAGCCGCGTGCCCTGAATCTGTGCGGTCGACTCCTTGTTGAGGCTGCCGGTCTGTGAGGCGGTAAAGCCCAGGGTAAGGGTCTTGGTGGCCGGCGGCTTGGCGGTCGGCTGGGGTGCCGCCGTAGGCTGAGCCACGGCCGTGGGCTGGGTAGCCGCAGGCTTGGCCGTGGGCGGCACAGTGGGCGCCGGCGCCGGGCCACCACAGCCAACCACCAACGCCACGACCACAGCCGCAGCCAGCATCAATCCGCTGAGGCGTCTCATAGGTCCCCTCCTGTGGTTTGTGCAGTGTGGAGCAAACCGGATAAGCGTGCGGAGATAACTCATCGAGGAGCTGCAGGTGAGAAGGGCTTGGGCGCACGGTGCCCGCGCGCGACTCGAGCGCTACATGGCGCGACATCCGCCTCACCTCGGGCCAGGCCTGCGTCGCCTGTGGCAGAGCGACAGTGCCAGCGCAGCGAATTGCGGAAACCGCAGTAAGCGGGGCCTCTTACTCCGGATTTGGTCGTATTCTACTGCATCTTGCGCAGTCTGTCAAGGTTCCGGTTCGGGAAGACAGGGCTTTTTCAAAGTCGGCGTTATGTGTAGTCCGGACGCTTCGCAGGCCAGCATTATCGGTGTTGGCTTCAAGGACACCAGCTCTGGGTACCCCACCCCTAACCCTGCCCCCGCGGGGGCGGGGGATAGATGAGGGAGTTGGCGCGGCCGGGAGCCCTGCCCGCTGGCAGCAGCCCTCCACTCAGGAAAGTGGCACCACCACCGCCTGCCGGTCGAAGAGGTCCCATTGCCGGATGGTCCACACGGGGAAGGTGCCGGCGCGGCCACTGTCGGCCCGTACCCCCCACGGGTCGTGCACCAGCAAGCGGCCGTCGTTGAGCAACCCGACAACCACGTAGACGTGCTCGCCCTCCACCAGGCGGTAGCCCTCCCTCCGGATGACCTTGGGATTCTCTTCGGCGGTCACCCACACGATCACCGCCTTGCCGCCCCGCACAGCCTGGCGAAGCTGCCAATCGCTCATGCCCTGCACAGCCTCGGCGGGCACCCCGAAGGACTGCAGCACTTGAGCGACGACCTCAGCGTATACGCCATAATCGCGAAGCTCCGGGTCGTGGCCGTTGCCGTCGGGTTCGCCCCTGAAGCCCTGGTGGGGGTTTTCGCTGCGCGGCATGCGGGCCAGAATATCCTCTTCGCTGGCCTCGATGCCCCTCGCCGCCAGCACCATGCGCATGGCCGCCGTCTCGCAGGTCAGGTTGCGGAGCTGCGGCAGCGCCGGCACGGTGCGCAGCAGTACCTCGCACTCGGGGGCAAAGGCATAGACGAACGCGTAGGGCTCGTCGGGCCCGGGTTTGGGGGTCGGCGTTGGTGTGGCCGCTGCCGCAGGCGTCGGGGTCGCCGTGGGCGATGCCACCGCCTGCGCCTCTGGTGACGGGGAAGGCTCTGCCGCGCCGGCCGGCCACGCCCGGCCCGCCGCGTCGGGAGACGGCCAGACCGTGGCGTCCTGGCCCCCCATGGCCCGCGAGCTCGCCGCTTCCCTGTCGACGGCTGCGACCCGCCCCGCCACAGGGTTGGCGTGGGGCCGGGCCGGCTGCGCACATCCTGCAAGAGAGAGCATCGCTACGGCGATGAGAAGACCAGGTCGTCGGGCCATGATTCCCCTGCTGCGGAAGCGACTGGGTGGAGGAGGACACAAAGGCGCAGAGCCCAAGCCCCAGTATACCCCAATTCCAGTTTTGTGCTAAACTGGGGCACTGTGGCGCAGATACGAGGAGAGGACACCATGCAGAACTCTGCCCCCAGGCTGACGCTGGCCCGCACGCTCCTCTACAGCATGGCTTCGGCCGGCCTGAACATCATGGGCATGACGATGGATACCTGGCTGCTCTACTTCTATGCCCCTCCCCAGGGGTCAGGACGCGCCGCCCACCTGCCGGCAGCCCTGGTGGGCGCCCTCCTCCTGCCCATCAGCCTGTGGGATGCGGCCATCGACCCCTTCATCGGCCACTGGTCCGACACCACCCGCTCGCGCTGGGGCCGCCGCCGGCCGTTCCTCATCTTGGGCGCGCCCGCCATGGCCCTCTTCCTGGTCCTGGTCTGGATGCCGCCGGCCGGAGCGTCGCCGGCCCTCACCGCCCTCTACCTCGTGCTGATGGTTACCGGTTTTCGCACCGCCCTCAGCCTGGTGGGCATCCCCTACGATGGCACCCTGCCCGAGATGGCGCCCCAGCCGACCGACCGGGTGCAACTGAGCTACTGGAAGAACGTGCTGGGCATCGTGGGCGTGCTGATCGCCGCAGTCGCCGCGGCCCCGCTCTTCGAGACCGCCGGGCCGGTCGCGATGGGCGCGGTGGCCGGAGGGGTGGGCATGGTTGCCATTTGGCTGACGCTGCTGGGCCTCCGTGAGGCCGAGCGCCCCGCCGGAGAGACGATGGGCGTCCTCGAGGGCATGCGGGCCACGCTCGAGAACCGGCAGTTCATCTACCTGGCCCTCTCCACCCTCTTCGTGTACGTGGCCTATGGCGTGGTCCTGGCCGACCTGCCCTACTTCGCCACCCTCGTCGTGGGCGCCAGCGAGTCGAGCGTCTCGCTGTTGCAGGGAGCGATGATCATCGTCATGGCCGCCACGGGACCCCTCTGGGCCATGTGGAACCGGCGCGTGCCGCAGCGGCGGCTCCTCAACGCCGCCATGCTGGGCACGGCCGTCGTGCTGGGCCTGAGCTTCCTGGTCGGCAGCGTGCCCGGCGTGCCGGCCCTGGCCCAGGGGCTGGCCATGATGGGCCTCAGCGGCATCGCACTGGGTGGCTACTTCATCGTCGTCTATGCCCTCATGGGCAGCGTCGTCGATTATGACGAGATGCTAACGGGCAACCGCCGCGAGGCGAACTACTACGGTACCTTCAGCTTCGCCCGAGGGCTCGGCGGGGCAGCGGCCACACTCATCCTGCCGCTCCTTCTGCAAGGCTTGGGGTACAGCCGTGCGAACCCGCTGGGCGCCCGTGCCGCTTTCCTCGTCGCGGCAGCATTCGTCCTCATTGGCCTGGGCATCTTCCGCGGGTACCGCCTGGGAGATACTCCCAAGGAGACCCGGGCCAACCTCGGCTTACCGGAGGCGTGACATGGCAGAGGTTCCCATCCGTGCTGGGGTGGCACGCGAGGTCATCTCGCCGCCCCGCGGCATCTACCAGGTCGGCTATGGCAACCGCAGCAGGGGCAACCGCGGCACTCACGACGACCTGACCGCCACGGCGCTCGTGCTGGATGACGGCACGAGGCGGCTGGCCCTGGTGGCCTGCGACCTCCTATGCCTCAACGAGTACATCGTGGACCGCATCCGCGTCTACCCAGGCATCACCGCCGAGCCCATCGTGGCCTGCTCGCACACCCACTCCGGCGCCATCGCCTACGCCGACGAGCGCTCGAGCGCCGCCAACCGCGCCTACATCGACACCCTGGTCGAGCGCATCGGGCGGGCCATCCAGCAGGCCGAGGCAGCCCTGGCGCCGGCGGAGCTCGCCTGGACCGAGGGCGAAGCGGGCATCGCCGTCAACCGTCGCGAACGCATGGCTGATGGCACCATCCAGACCGGCGTCAACCCCCAGGGCCCCGCCGACCGCTCGCTGCAGGTCGTCAGCGTGCGCCGGCCCGGCGGGGCTCCGGTCGCGACCGTCGTCAACCTGGCCTGCCACGGCACCGTCTTGGGACCGGAGAACCTGCTCGTCTCGGCCGACTGGCCTGGCGCCATGCGGGCTCGCCTCGAGCAGGCAGTGGGCGGGCTGGCCCTCTTCCTGCAGGGCGCGGCGGGCGACCTGAACCCCCGTGTGAATGTGCAGACCCCCGAGGCGGGCTGGGCGGCGGTGCGCAGCCTGGGCGAGGAGGTGGCCAACGCGGCACTCGAGGCGTGCGCCCGAGGGACCACACCGCTACTGGGCCGGCCCATCGGCCTCGTTCGCCAGGAACTGTGGTTGCCGTTGGAGGCCGCTGCTTTCTCGGACTCGCCGCCGCCCACCTACCGCCGGCCCCTGACCCGCGTCGCCGGGCTCCCCACCTGGCTGGCCTGGCTGGTCGACCCACTGCTCGACCGGCGCTACCCCTGGCGGTCGCGGGTAGAGGCGCAGCGGGGCCTGTGGCATGTGCCCCTGCGCATCAACGCCGCCCGCATCGGCGACCTGGCCCTGGTCACCTTCGCGGCCGAGACCTTTACCGAGATCGGCATGGCCATCAAAGCCGCTTCGCCAGCCCGACACACCCTGTTCGCCAGCGTGAGCGACGGCTGCATCGGCTACCTGCCCACAGCCGGGGCCCATGACCAGGGCGGCTACGAGGTCGACCAGGCACCCTACTTCTACCGCTATCCCGGCCGGCTCGCCCGCGACTGCGCCGAACGGGCCATCGACGCTGCCGCGCGGGCTCTGAGCCAGGTGTGGCAGGCCTGATCGCGCGCCCGGCACCGACCGGCCATCAGCTGCTCACGTGCAGAGGCACCAGCAGCGGCCCCCAGCGATCGGGCCAGATCAGCTGAAAGGGATGCACGTGAATCGGGTCGAAGAGGCTGATGAGGAAGCCTGGCCACTCAACAAGAGCTGGTGGCCGTCGAGCATGCGCAGCGCATCATAGGCCGGATAGCTGTCGTCATAGTTGTGGCGCACCAAGCCCAGGTTCCAGAAGCGCAGGCCGGCACCAAACGCCAGGATGGCGATCAGGACCAGCGTGCAGGCGATCCCAGCAGGGAATCGGCGAGGAGGCGAAGCGGGCATTGTGGCGCCTGGCCCCGAGCCTGGCCGCAGTGCGGCATCCTTGTCTACCATGCACCATCTTCCCAGCGAGGCAGCTCGGCCGCCGGCCCTCACTTTCTCGGCAGCGCGTACCCCAGCCGCCGCAGCTCCTTCTCGTCCTTGCGCCAGTTCTTGCGCACCTTCACCCACAGCTCCAGGTAGACCTTGCTCTCGAACGCCTTCTCGATCTCGGCCCGCGCCGCCGCGCCGATGGCCTTGAGCATCTGGCCACCCTTGCCGATGAGGATCCCTTTCTGAGTCTCGCGCTCCACATACACCGTCGCCGAGATGTAGAGCATGCCCTCGCGCCGCTCCTTGAACTCTTCCACCATGACTGCCACGGCGTGGGGCACTTCCTCGCGCAGGTGGAGGAGCGCCTGCTCGCGGATCATCTCTGCGGCGATGAAGCGCTCCTGCAGGTCGGTCACCTGGTCTTCTGGGAAGTAGCGGGGTCCCAGGGGCAGCCGGCTGATGATGGCCTGCAGCAGGCGCTCGCAGCCGTCGCCGCGCGTCGCCGAGATGGGGATCCACTCCACCTCGTGCAAGAGCTCGTGGTAGGCCTCGGCGCGGACCGGCACCTCCTCTTCCGGCACCAGGTCCATCTTGTTCAGGGCCAGGATGGTCTGGGGCACGCGCGCCAGCCAGCCGGCGATCTCACGCTCGGCTGGGGAGGGCGGTGTGGAAACGTCGACCACCCACAGCACCACGTCGGCGTCAGTAACGGCCCGCCGCGCCACCTCGACCATGTACTCGCCCAGCTTGGTCTGTGGCCGGTGGATGCCGGGGGTATCGAGAAAGATGACTTGAGCATCGGGCCGGGTGAGGATGCCCAGCAGCCGCTGGCGGGTGGTCTGCGGCAGCGGCGAGACGATGGCCACTTTCTGGCCCAGGTAGTAGTTCATCAACGTGGATTTGCCCACGTTGGGCTCGCCCACCACCGCCACATAGCCCGAGCGGTGGTCGGGGGGAAGCTCTTCTCCCAGCCAACCGATCTCCGGCAGCTCTTCGCTCACATCTCTCCCCTCATCGCTCATCGTGCGCCACCCACAACCGGCAGAAGGCGCAGAGGCCCGGCGCGGTCGTCGGCTGGCCGCACCGCTCGCAGGGGTGCATCGCGAGCGCCTCCCGCTCGGCGTGGAAGAGGCCATACTGCTCGCGCGCCTCGAGAAAGCTGAGGTAGAACATCTCCTTGGTGCCGTGCGAGCGCGCCTCGAGTTGGTTCAGGATTTCCTTGTAGAACAGCGTGGTCGCCCCCTCGGCATGGGGGCACTCATCGTAGATATAGTCGATGCCGCGCAGGAGGGCATACGCGGCCGTCTCCCTCTCGCGCAGGCGCACGAGGGGCTTGACCTTTCGCGCCAGCCCCGGCTCCCCTGGCAGCACCGGCGCCTGGCGCGCCAGGTAGGGCACGCTCCAGCGCAGGGCATTCTGCAAGAGCACTGCGTCTTCGTCGTCGAGGTTGTGGCCGGTGGCGATGGCCGCATAGCCTCCCTCGCAGGCCGCCTGGTTCATGATGTGGCGCTTGACCAGCCCGCAGAGCGAGCACGTCTTGCGCCCCTTCCTGCGCCGCGCCAGCTCGGGGATGCTTGCCCCGTACTGGGCTGCCACGTCGACCACGCGCAGGTTGGCGCCGGGGTGTGCGTCGGCGAAGGCGCGCGCCTTGGCCTCGGACTCGGCCGAGTAGCCATTGCCAATGCCCAGGTTGATGTAGAGCCCGTCGGCGCGGTAACCCAGGCCCAGCAAAACGTCCCACAACGTCAGCGAATCCTTCCCGCCCGACACGGCCACCAGGATGCGCTCGTCAGGCCCGAACATGCGGTACTTCTTGATCGTCCGCGCCACCTGCGCCGGCACCCAGGCCAGGAAGTGCTCGCCGCACAGCGCCAGGCGATGCTGGCGCATGTTGATGGCGGCCGTCTTGCCGCAGAGCTTGCACTTCACGTCAGCCCCCCGACACCACGGCCACCAGCTTGACCACGTCGTCCTCGCCGAGGATCGTCTCCTCGTTGATGAGCACCCCGTCTCGCACGGCCAGCACGGCCTCGGGGTCGAGGCCCACCTTGCGGATGGCATCGCGCACGGTCATGCCACCGCGCAGCTCCCAAGTCTTGTCTCGGTAGATCAGTCTCATAAAGAAGCCCCTGGCGGCTGCCCATGATAGCCTGCGATCGCAGCCGCAGTGGCTTGATTGTAGCGCAAGGAGGAGAGCGGGTCAAGGTCCTTTGCCGGCTCGCCTCGGGACAGACTGCGCTGAATGTCTGCAAGATGCTTGACGCCTTCAGGCAGCGGTGCTACACTTGAGTTGTCCTGTGGATGATGGTGGCGCCGGGGTTCGCCCACCTCGGTGTGGGCACCGAGGAGGGAACTATGCCCAAGGTCAAAGCAAACGGCATCGACATCCACTACGAGGTCCATGGCGCCGGCCAGCCCGTCGTCCTCATTCCCGGCCTGGGCGCCGACACGTTCCTCTACTTCCGCCAGATCCCCGAATTCTCCAAGCACTTCCAGGTCATCGCCTTCGACCCGCGCGGCGCGGGCGAATCCGACAAGCCCGACGAGCCCTACTCTATCGCCATGTTCGCTGCCGACACGGCGGGGCTGCTTCAGGCACTGGGCATTCCGCGCGCACACATCGTCGGCGCTTCGCTGGGCGGGCTGATCGCCATGGAGTTCGCCCTGACCTATCCGGCCATGGTCGACCGGCTGGTCCTGGTCTCCACCACCTTCGGCGGCCCCCACAGCGTCAAGCCGGGGCTCGGCTCGCTCATCCAGGCCCTGTTCGTAGCGCGGCGCAGCGGCAACCCCGAGGCCGATATCCGTCGGTCGTTTGCTTTCTTCACCAGCAAGCAGTGGGGCCGCGAGCATGCCGACATCGTGGACCAGTACGTCGCCTGGCGCGTGGCACACCCGCAGCCGGCCTATGCCTATAACCGCCAGCGCGCCGCAGTGCCGCCGTACAACGCCGAAGACCGCGTGGGGCAGATCACGGCGCCGACCATGGTCGTGCACGGGCGCAATGACCGCCTCGTGCCGGTACGCAACGCCGAGCTGCTGGCCGCCAAGATCCCGGGCGCCAAGCTTCTGATCCTTGAAGACGCGGGGCATGCCTGCATCATCGACCACGCCGAGCAGTTCAACGAGGCGGCCATCGAGTTCCTGAAAGGCTAGCCCCGATGGCTGCACAGCCTGTGGTGGGCATCGTAGCGGCCGGAACCTACGTCCCCAAGACCTTCATCACGGCCGCCGATATCGCGTGCCTCTCGGGCATCCCCGAGGAGATTGTCGTCCACAAGATGGGCATCGTGCGCAAGCCCGTTCCTGGCCCGGGCGACCACACCAACGCTATGGGCCTGTGGGCCGCGCAGGATGCCCTGGCACAGTCTGGCATCAAACCCGACGATATCGACCTGGTGCTCTGCACTACGGAGGAGTGGAAGGAGTACCCGCTCTGGACGGCCGGCATCAAGCTGGCGTACGACCTCGGCGCACGGCGGGCTTGGGCGATCGATGTGCAGATGCGCTGTGCCACCACCATGGCCACGCTCAAGATGGCCAAGGCGATGATGGAGAGCGACCCCGACCTCAACACCGTACTCATCGCGGGCGGCTATCGCAACGGCGACCTCATCGATTACACCAACCCTCGCTCGCGCTTCGCCTTCAGCCTCAGCGCGGGCGGCGGCGCACTGCTCCTGCAGAAGGGCTACCCGCGCAACCAACTCCTTGGCTCGGCCGTGATGGTCGACGGCTCCTTCTCGCTCGACGTCATCATCCCTGCCGGCGGCACCGTCGAGCCGCTTACGCCCGAGGCGCTGGCGGCGCGCCGCAACCGGCTCGACGTGCCCGACCCTGAGGGCATGAAGCGGCGGCTCGATGCCGTGTCGATGCAGAACTTCCTGGCGGTCATCGACCGCGCCCTGGCCGCGAGCGGCCTGGCGCGCAGCGATATCGGCTACCTCAACATCCTGCACCTGAAACCCTCGGCCCATCGGTTCGTCCTGAATGAACTCGGCTTGCGCGAGGACCAATCGTACCACCTGGCCGAATACGGGCACATCGGGCAGCAGGACCAGGCGCTTTCGATCAAGAAGGGGCTCGAGCTCGGGCGCCTGCGCGACGGCATGGTGATGGTCATGGTGGCGGCAGGAATCGGCTACGCGTGGTCGGCATCGGTGGTACGGTGGGGCCCCCGCCCCTGACCGAGCGCGCCGCGGCGGCACAAGGAGGCAGACATGTTCGTGAACAACTGGCTCGACCGGCGTGAAATGCTCACGCCGTCCAAGGTCGCACTGGTCGACACCCTGCACGATAACCGCAAGATCACCTATCGCGAGTGGAACCGGGCGGCCAACCGCACGGCGAACCTGCTCTACGAGCGCCTGGGCGTGCGCAAAGGCGACCGCGTTGCCGTGCTCGCGAGCAACTCGGTCGAGTACCTCGACCTCTGGTTCGCCTGTGGCAAAATCGGCGCCATCATCCAGCTCCTCAACTGCCGCCTCACGCCCACCGAGCTCCTGGGCCTGATCGCCGACGCCGAGCCGTGCGCCCTCGTCTACAGCCCCGAGTACGCCCCGCAGGTCCAGGCGCTGCGCGGGCAGGCCGCCATCCAGCATTATGTGGCCATCGGCAGCCCGCAGCCGGGCGACATCGCCTTCTCGGAACGAGAGTCACTCTCGGACGCCCGCCCCCCCGAGGTGGACCTCGACTGGAACGATCCCTGGGCCATCTGCTACACTGGAGGCACCACGGGCCTGCCCAAAGGCGCCATCCTGAGCCACGGCAACATCACCGCCAACGCCGTCAACACGGTAGTGAGCTGGGGGCTGACGCCCGACGATATCGCCATCCTGCAGATGCCGCTCTTCCATACCGGCGGCTTTAACGTCTTCACCGCGCCACTCGTCTACATCGGCGGCACCTCCATCGTCTGCAAGGGGTTCGACGTCGACCAGGTTTTCGACCTCCTGCGCGACCAGGGCGTCACGCTGATCGTCGGCGTGCCGACCATGTTCATCATGATGCAGCAGCACCCGCGCTGGGCCGAGGCCGACTTTTCGCGTGTCAAGGTCTGCGGCAGCGGCGGTGCACCCTGCCCGCCGGTCGTGGTCGAGCGGTTCCGGGAACGGGGCGTGTCCCTCTTCACCGGCTATGGGCTGACCGAGGCCGGGCCCAATACCTTCTGGCTGCCGGAGGAGGACCGGCCGCGCAAGCCAGGTGCCGTGGGGCTGCCGCTGATGCACATCGACGTCAAGATCGTCGACGCCAAGGGCAACGAATGTGGTGCCGGCGAGGTGGGCGAGCTGCTGATCCGTGGGCCGCACGTCACGCCGGGCTATTGGAAGCGCCCCGAGGAAACCGCCAGGGCGCTGGCCGGCGGCTGGTTGCACACCGGCGATCTGGCCTGCCGCGACGCCGAAGGCTACTACTCCATCGTGGGCCGCACCAAGGACATGATCATCTCCGGGGGCGAGAACATCTACCCCGCCGAGGTCGAGGCCGTGCTACACGCCCACCCGGCGGTGGCCGAAGCTGCGCTGATCGGCGTCGCCGACGCCAAGTGGGGCGAGGTGGGGCGCGCCATCGTCGTGAGGAAGCCCGGGACAACGCTCAGTGCCGAAGAACTCCTCACCTTCTGCCAGGGGCGCCTGGCTCGTTACAAGATCCCCAAGTCGGTCGTGTTCGTCGATGCCCTGCCCAAGACGGCGGCCTCCAAAGTCGACAAAAAACTGCTGCAGGAGCGCTACGGCCAGTAGGCTCAGCTTGGAGGCAGTGGCATCGCGCCCTCCCCGCGTCGGCTTGATCGGTCTCACGCTGCTGTAGTCGCCTCCCTGGCACAGGGGCGACCATGCATCCCCCTGGTGCAGTTCACTCCTGGGGCAGACGCGAGCCCTGGAGGTCCCGGGCTCCCCGCGCTGTGCGGGCTTGGCCGTTCTTGCCGACCCGGACCCCCACCGTTCCCCCGCAGGGGGAATGGGCTGCCTGGCGGCACCGACGAGCAAGCTCATCCCCCCTGAGGGAGCAGCCTGCCCTGAGCAACGCGAAGGGGTGGGGAGTCCACAGCCGCGCCATGACGCCTTGTTGCAGTACGCCGCGGCATTCCGTACGGGGTTGTCCCAGGAGTGAACTGCACCCGCATCCCCCCTGGCCGCTTGCAGCGCGCCACTCGCCGTGTTACAATGTGCCGGCATGCGATTGGACTGCAGAGCCTGCGAAGGAAGGACGCCTTGGGGTTTGAAGGTTTGCGACGGAGCCACCGAGACGAGTGTTGCGCCCGATGAACTGGGCGCCCTGCGCACCAAGACATTGGAGGTGCACCGTCGCCTGGTGCGCACCTTTGGCCTGCCGGAGCGCCGCGGGCACCTGGACCCGGTGAGCGAGCTGGTCTCGACCATCCTGAGCCAGAACACGTCCGACACGAATCGCGACCGCGCCTTCGCCCGGCTGCGCGAGCGCTTCCCCACTTGGGAGGAGGTGCGCGACGCCGACGTGCGCCAGGTCCGCGAGGCCATCCGCCCGGCGGGGCTTTCGGAGGTCAAGGCGCCGCGCATCCAGCAGGCGCTCAGGGTCGTGACCGAGAAGGCGGGGCGGCTGTCGCTGGATTTCCTGAACGACATGAGCGTCGAGGAGGCGCAGGCCTGGCTGACAGGGATCAAGGGCGTGGGGCCCAAGACGGCCGCCATCATCCTGCTCTTCTCCTTCGGCCGGCCGGCCTTCCCGGTGGACACGCACATCCACCGCGTCACCAAGCGCCTGGCGCTCATCGGGCCGCGGGTCTCGCGCGAAAAGGCCCACGGCATCCTGAGCGCGCTCATCCCGCCCGAGCTGTACTACCCGGTGCACATCAACCTGATCCGCCACGGGCGCGAGATTTGCCGGCCGCAGCAGCCGCGCTGCGAGGTCTGCCCGCTGCGCGACCTCTGCTGCTACTATGCGGCGTGCATCGCGCGGTCGGGGTACAGCGATCAGCGAGCGGTCTGTGAGGCGTGATGCGTGTTGCGTATTGCGTACTGCGTAGTGCGTAATGCGTAAGGTCTTCCGAAGCGACACGGGGGCTGACAGATAGCTTACGCATCACGCAGTACGCAATACGCAGTACGCAATATCTGCACGCAGTACTCTGCCGGCTGAGCGCAAAGGAGCTGTGAACCCATGGGACAAGGCAAGACCATCGGCCTCATCCTCATCTTCGCCGGGCTGGCCATCGGCCTCGTCGGCACAGGCTGGCTGGGAACGACCCTGGCCACCGGGTCGCTCGGCCCGGGTGGCTTTGCCCTCGGCCTGGCGCTGCTGGTCCTCGTCGTGCTGCCCTTCATCGGCTTTGGCGTCTTTTTCCTGGTGCGCGGCGCGGCCGAAAGCCGCGACATGGCGCGCGTGGCCCAGGAGCGCCGGCTGCTCAACATGGTCATGGCCCAGGGCAAGCTGCCCGTGGCCGAGGCGGCGCTGGAGATGAACCTCTCGCTCGACCAGGTCA
>Ga0078972_1011224_pt1 | contig 16169 bp, 16 predicted proteins | sample YelNatPaOPGAMG01_FD_67568 | JGI IMG/M metagenome (GOLD analysis project Ga0078972, IMG submission 67568) | Hot spring thermophilic microbial communities from Obsidian Pool, Yellowstone National Park, USA - OP-RAMG-01 (SPADES assembly) (version 2) | ecosystem: Environmental > Aquatic > Thermal...
TGCCTCTTGGCGTGGAAAATGGGAGGGTAACACTTGGCTCTCTCGAGTTCTTATATGGAAGTGCACTCCCGACCATAGCTGCGTACTTTGCTGAAAGGCCACAAATCAAGTTCATGAAAAGGGCTGAAGTAACTTCCATAACGGGAGGCGAAATACCGGAAAGCCTGCCGAAATTCGACCTTATCATAATGAACCCGCCTTTCCTGAGGCCTACTGGAAGAGGCGGTAGAAAAGGGGGAGGGCTTTTCGGTTTCATAGTTGATGAATCTGTCAGGAAGACCATTATTGATAGATATAATGAGGTTATAAGTAAAGTAATTACGAATCTAAGGGAAATTGGAAACAAGTATCATTATCAGTTTCGTGAAGTTGATGAAAGGAGGGAGCTCCTCAACATAGGGCAAGCTGGTGAAGGATTGCTTTTTCTTTACCTGGCTTCAGAACATGTGAAGGATGGGGGAAAGATAGCTTTTGTCCTGCCTAAATCACTACTTACGGGCATAGATTGGTTCCTTGCAAGATGTTTGTTGCTGGATAAGTTTCACCTTGAACACGTGGTACTCAGCTATGATTCCGAAAACGGGTATAACTTCTCCGAGTCGACGAGTCTAAGCGAAACTCTGATAGTTGCGAGGAAAAGAGAAAAGCCAGAGGAAGATGAAGAAACCACGATAACTGTTCTTCTTAGGAAGCCATTAATGTCTTTGGAGGCTAGAGCTTTAGCTTTTAAAATACTTAGAACGGGGAAAGATGATTACATAGAGGTCAACGGGGCTAGGGCATATATCTACAAATTTTCCAGAGCCGACTTCGTTGCGAACTTAGATAACTGGGGTAAACTATGTGCCTTTCCAGCCCCCAAGCTTAATAGGATAGTTGATGGAATTTTCTCAGGCAAGTTATATGGGAAAGCGATACCTATAACCTTACTAGGAAAAATAGCAGACGTTGTCGGTTTAGCTGTAAGAAGAGGTACGTTCCATGAAACATTTAAACAGGTTAGAGAGGGGACTCCTGGGGCGATACCGGCCTTAATAGGTGGTGAGGAAGACATTCGTAGGAGGATTGCCATAATGCAAAACGCTTGGGTGATATGCAAAAATCCGAAATATCTCTTAACAGCAAGCAAGTTCTTGGTGCCAGATCGAATATGGGTTGACACGACGCATGCATTAGCCCTATATTGTAGCAGACCAGTAGTTTGCAACATCTTCTTTGGACTGAAGCCAAAAAGAGACAGTGAAATGACAGAGGGTATGTTCAAGGCACTTACTTTATGGCTCAATACGACATGGGGAGTGCTCTCAATCTTAGCTAACAGAGCCGAAACTAGAGGCCGTTGGATTGAACTTACCATAACTAAATGGAAGCTCCAACCAATATTAGATGTCACGAAACTTGATGAGGAGAAAATCACAAGGCTAGCCAACATCTTTGACAAATATTCCGGGAAGGAACTGAGGCGACTACCTGAGCAGTTCGAACCAAATAACATAGACCCTATTAGAAAAGAAATTGATAAGGAATTCCTAGAGACATTTAATATAAGGTTTGAAGAGAGAGCACTTAATGAGCAATACCAGCTAGTCTATGAGAATTTATATGCATGGATTGGCTAAAATTAACACGAGCTAAATCCTATAATGACAAAAGCGTGTGCTGTTTAGAGTTCTATTTCGGACCCCCGTTCACTGATTAAGCTTACGGTATGAAGCTTGAATAGCTCGTTTCCCTCTTGCATGGAGAACATTGAAACAAATGATACCTTCTCTTTCACTAGAACGTGCCATCCTGGGCATTTCTGTTCTATCCTTTCACCGACTTCTTTCCATAGATCTTCCAATGAGTTGAACGTGTATATTTTATATTTGTTATCTGTCACTTTATCCACTAGGAACATCTTAATAGGTTTCCCATCGAACTTTAGATGCCTCATTATACGCTCTAGCATCCATAATCTAAAGCCCCTGTCAAGATTCAGGCTATCAGCCGGTGCTACAATCGTCACGGCCGGACTTTTAAGATAATACTCTGCGACTTGCCTGAGGACTGCACCTACATCCGCCCACTCTGACCCCTTAGCCTCCGCAACCGACCCATCTTCAAACTCAAAGTCTGGACCTGCACCTCTGCCACGAAAATATTGGATCTTGCTCCTATTCAAGTATACCTCAAACACCTTTTTCACTTCTTCCTCGTCCAATAAGTTCGCCTCCTATTCGCCCATTAAACAACTAGTCCCGGTTTCAAGTCTTAATGCTACGAATATAAAATTTTCCTATCTAGATAGATACGTATGCGTTTGCGGGAACCCTAAGGAACGTATCAGCTTGACATTACACTGACTTCAGCCATGCGTACTTAAGGTTTAGAAAAACAAGGGTTTTCTTCTACCATTGCTTCTAATCTTCAACTATGAATCCTTCTTCAATCAGGATTCTTCTACAATCCTTGCAGAGCGACTTCAACCATTTAGCAAGCAGCTTCCTCTCCTGCTCCGCAGACTCTATTTTAACGCTGAAAATCCTGTCGAACCTCCTCCTGCACTTCTCGCAGACCCAATCCCAGAGCTAGCTGAAGAATTCCAAGTCTCTGAAAACTTCATGAAGAAGAGGCTTAAATTTAAAAAGAACGGGCTCACAAAGGTATGTGAGATGGAGGAAGAAAAAATTTGCTAAATGATTTAAAGGGGGAACCGCTATGCTAATTGAAAGTGCCTTTTTTAAATTATCAGATTATTTTCAATCGATAGAGTCGCCTGGAGAGCTTTACGAATCCCAAGTTTCCTTTATTTTTGCGGTAGCAATTTTCCAAGAACTCCAAAGTAGAGGTTTTCCTTTCCTGTTGCCATATATCCAAGTGAATAGGCCTTATCTTCAACAGAAACAGAACCGCAAAGTAGACGTTTATTTAAAAATTCCAAAATCAAAACTACCCGCAGAAATCCTTCATCGATGGGCGAATAGCGGGGTATGCGAGGAAAATTGGATAGAGGTAAAATTCTTTGGTGGAGCTGAAAGAAAAGAAATTACTTCTACAGAACCAAAAACACAAAATCTTGGGAAGCTATTGGAGGCATTATTACGGTTGAAATTTTATGTAAGAGAAGGTGGAAAATATCTATTGTTGGTCTTTAATCGAAAGCCTGAATATTACTTGCCTTTTAGTGATAGAAAGTATTTGCCTACACTTCTAAAGCCAGGAAGAGATTCGGTTAAAATAGATTTCATGGAAAAACAAAAAACTGTGGTGAAATTTATCTCAGAAGATTTGAAAAAGTTAGTAATAGAGAAAAAAGAGATAGAATTTGATCTTCAAAAATATTCAATTGAACCACTAGTAGTAAAGGGGCTAATCATACCATCAGACTCCGGAGTTTTAAGAAAAAGTAAATGGGGCGGAGCCCCAGTTGGTGAACCAACTTATTATTTTCACCTTCTCAGGATTTTAGAAACGTATGAAAAGAGGTAGAATAAAAATGGGAAGAAAGAGTTAAGCATCTAGGAAATTGTTATAAATTGCTGGGTACATTCCTCCCTAATAAAACCACTTTAAACGAGGACTGATAACGCGCGCACGCTTAAAGGAAGAAAGGAACAAATGACTATTTCTTAAAGATAATGGTTGCTACTCCTGCAGCTATCACTACGATTAGCCCAAGAGCTGCAAGAATAACCCCAAAAATAAGAGCTCCCCTTGAAGCCGAATAATCAGTTTCTTCATAAGTTAGTTTCGCTTTAAGAACTATTGTTTCGTTTATGTTTGTATTTGGGTTTTCAACGATGAAATAAACATTATTTTTCAGTTGCACTTCTGTAGGAGAAATAGAGAAAGAATCTGAGCTTATCCCTTTTTTCTCATAGTAGGCTGAGTAAGGTTTATCGCTCCAAAAGTTTTCATTGTTCGAATAATCCATTATATAGAAATTAAAGGTGTTGCTGTTTTGCTCAGCAACGTTCCCTTCCAAAACAAAGTCCCTTCTTTCTGAGAGACCAGCGAGGTAATAAAAAGCATAGTAACCGGCATAATCACTCTTCCACCCTTCTTCTACTTCAGTCCAACGAGCTATCACGTTAACTTCAACTACACGCTTCAGCGCTTCTTCCGAAGCACTAGGATTGAGTTCAGTACTTGGAACTACAACAACATAGTAAAAAGAATCTGGAAGCTCTTCTTTCTTGTCAAAAGTTAAGCTAAAACTGTAAGTGTTAGAGCCCGTTCCTACGTAGTAAGCTGTTGAAGAAAAATTTTCTACCCAAAGGTTAAAGTTCTTTTTGTCGAAGACATAGAAGTTAAAAATCCTCGAAGGAGTAGAAATCTCTTTTGCATTCCAGCTTATTACAATATTTTTTGCTTCTCCATAAATCCATGCAGAAGAGCAAAACCAATAGCCATAAGTGCTGTACCATCCACCTAACCATTCAAAGTAGTATGGTTTTACTGTGTTAATCTCATCGTTAACAAGAATAGCACTTTTTTCTTGTAGTTTCCATCTTGAAAGAAGCCTAAAAGTTTTTTCAATTGGCTCTTCTTTTTGCTTCCATGTAACAAGGCTTGGAGATGCAACCACTAAAACAATTCCTAGCACCAGAAGAACTAATCCAAATATGAACAAAGCTTTTGAAATCTTCATTCTCCCTTATCTCACCTATTTTTATCTTGTATTTTTCATATTTAAGCGTTTGTTGCCGAAAACAGCAACATGTTACACTCAGCATCATATATGCTTTGCATGGTTAGGACCGCCTTCACAGGGTTACCCCTTCCTCCGGCGGCCCTGTTTTTAGCGCACGTGTTCACCGCTTCCCAGCTCAGGGGTAACTTTAACAGGCCATATCTCTAGGGAGGGGTTCGCCTCATCCAGAATCCTGGTTACGCTCTTCCTCTCCAAGTCCAACCTGCTTCCTATGGGTTTGCATATCAGCATGGTTGAGGCGTTCAGCGAGTAGGGTACTGAAATCACCCTCATCGGGTCTACTGAGAGCGTGAAGTGTGGCTCATCAAACCTCGTGTCAAGCTGCCTAGAGAGGTGGAGGGTGTAGCGGAACCTAGCGACCTCGTGGCTCTTAACAGGGTCATGCTCATTATAAAACGTCCAATCCCTAACTTGGAAGTCAAGAACATGGATATGGAAGCCCCTAGCCCCGCTGAAAACAATCATAATATTGCTGTAGTTCTCCTCTATGAGCTCGCTAAGCCGGATGGTGTACCTCCTAGCTATCTCGAGACACGTGTTGCAGATCCATGTCCTGGGATGCTCATGAGTATCAATTCCCCTGAAAAGATAGTTGTCAACGTCGACAACATATTCTCCCCCAACAGGGTAAGCATACTTTGCTTTGCTCTTCAGCCCAACCCTTTCTGGAAATAAGTAATCGAGGACGCTCATGTAGACGTGCGTAGGGGCATACTTGGCGCAGAGCCTCCATAATGCTTTAGGGTTTATCCTGTTCCTGATAGTGTTAAGCTTGATGAACCTTCCGTCACGGGTAACTATCCGGATATGCTTCCTGCTAAGCTTCCAGGGCAGGTTCCCCGGAATACTTGCTGACTCGTAGTACCGTTTAACCAGACCCGGATCCCGGCGAATCCACAACCCCGCCCTCACCCACGAGGAAAGAAGCCTCCCCATAGGGCAGGTGTGGAGCGTCGAAGAGGTAGGCGACCCGAGTGTTCTCCTTCCCCTTCCTTAGAAACAGCCTGTAGGTGCTTGCGTGTGCGACGACGTTTCCCCCGGCTGGCTTGTTCGGGTCTCCGAAGAACTGGCCAGGATTAGCGACAACCTGGTTAGTGACAACGACGGCTAGGTTAAGGGCCTCAGCCAACTTAAGCAGCTTGTGGACATGTCCGTTAAGCCTCTGCTGCCTTAAGGCTAACGCTTCCCTCCCAAGGTATTCTCCTCTGAACTGGCTGGTTAGAGAGTCTACGATGATCAGCCTTATTGGGTGCTGGCTGCATATCTCCCAGGCCTTGTCAACTAAGAGAACCTGGTGGTCGGAGTTGTAAACTCTAGCGTAAACAATGTTCTTTAGAACATTCTCGGCTTCGAGCCTATGCTTCTTGGCTATCTGAACGATCCTCTCAGGCCTGAACGTCCCCTCAGTATCTATGAATAATGCACCAGCCTCCAACCCGCCCTTATCCTTGGGTAGCTGAACGGTCACGCATAAAGTGTGGCAAAGCTGGGTCTTCCCGGTTCCGAATTCCCCAACCAATTCCGTTATAGCTTGAGTCTCGATTCCTCCCCCGAGAAGAGCATCTAGGCTCTTGCTCCCGGTTGTGATCTTCTGGGCCTGCTGCCTCCTCTTCAAGACTTCATCCGCCGTAACCAAATCTATCTTTACAAGGTTCCTAGCAGCCTGGGAGATCCTGAGGGCAACATCGTAACCTATCCCAGTGGCCTCTGAAATCTCGAATGCTGTTGCAACCGCCAGGGACTCTATGCTTACGAAGCCCGCTTCCCTAAGCTTCCTTGCAGTAGCAGGCCCAACGCCGTCAATATCCTCAAGCGAGCACTCCGTCATCATGGCTGAAAAAGCCCTTTGAAAGCCGTCTTTTAAAGATAGGCGTAGGTAAATAGTAGAGAGAGGGGGTTGGGTGAAAGTGAGCACGTGCTTAAGACTGAGGGTTAAGGGGGCCGAAGCACATGAAAACATTTGAGAGGGAGGGTTGTGTGAATGAGCACCAACCGGCTGGATACCGTTTCCTTCGAAAAACCTGCTGGCCTATCCTCTTCGAGAGGATTGAGGGGGAGCTTGCTAGGCAGAGGCAACTCTCAAAGTTGGAGCATATAGGGGAGAGGGTCTCGTTAGCGCCAAATGGCGCTAACGAGAGAGGCAAGGCTCTGGAGATCGTTGCTAAGAAAGTTGGCTTGTCTCCCAGAACCTTTCGGAGGGCTGTTATGATCAGCACACGGAACTTAGAGAAAAGGCTTAACTCCACAAAGGAGGTAGGTGTGTTTAAAACATCCCTGAAAATCTTAATTTTCAAAAGCCTCTTTATGGGTATTTATCATATCTTCAGAGAAATCGGGTGAAACGAAAGTTTTAAGTTAACCTGCCAACATCTATAGGTTGAGATGAAAACGGGGATGAATTGTTCAAGAATATTTATCCCTATAGCCATGATAATCATCTGCCTACTGGTTTCTCTGGTTCCATTCGTCTATGGTCAGCCTCAGGGCTACACACTGCTATACTCTTCGTCAAGGGTTTATGGTGTGGACTGGATGAATGTTAAAGCAGTCTACGTGAAGGCTGAAGGAGGCAAGCTATGTTTCTATGTCGAGTACTATGGGCCGATACCAAGCTCCCACGACTATCATAGAGATATGGTTATCTTCATGGATTTCGACAAGAACAGCCAGACTGGACAACAATTGGAACTCGATGACAGTACTTTTGGGGCTGACTGCTACTTATTTTTTGAACTTTATGGCGATGGCGATTCTCACGGGTCGCTTTTTTGGTGGACCCAAGGATGGCAGTGGGTTAGAAATTTGGAGTCTGAAATAACTCGAGGCGTTGGGTTGAGCTTCATGGAGATCCGAGTGGACCAGCAGGCCGTAGGGTATACTCCGTACGGAATACGATTCTATGTGGAAACATTTTCTGGGGTTAAGGCTATGCCAGAAACGGAGTTGTCCTACGTCATAGATTCTTCGAAGAAGAATATTGTTGTCGATGGGGAGCCTGATGATTGGGGTACCATCGCCCCATTGAAGACATTTCCATCGAGGGAGATAAACCCTTCAGAGCTGGAGGTTTCAAGCATATACGTTGCTAACGATGATGAGAACCTCTACTTCAGGTTTGGCACGAGGGGCAAGCCCACAATAACGGTCGGCACAGGAGTCTTGGATAGACATTTTTACATCTACTTTGACACAGATAATAACGATAATACTGGGTTCAAAGCTATTCCGGGTCGTGGGGCGGAGTTCCATTGCTACGCAGAGTTTGGAGCTGGTCAGACAAAGTATACTTACGTAGGATGCAGTAAGTATATTGGGGCAGGGAGTGATTGGGAGTGGGAGGTGATCCCGAAGCCACGGGGCTTCGGGAACTTCAACAGCATCTTCGAGCTCAAAATACCTCTTAACATTCTTAACGTTGGCGTCGGACAAACAGTCGGCATAGACGTGGATCTGGAAGCTTTTTTCTGTTATCGAACCCCAGTGCTAACCTATCCGGACAGGACCCCTCCAGTTACAGCAATAGTTTGCGACCCGAGTTATCGAGTGGGTTCAAGGACTTATGTCTCTGGCTCAACTATCTTCACCCTTTCGGCGAGCGATGAGAACAGAGTTAAGGAGACGAAATACAGAGTTGATGGAGGTGCATGGAACACCTACACCGCTGGTTTCAACCTGTCTGCACTACCCGATGGCACCCACATGATAAGCTATTATAGCGTCGACAATGTCGGCAACGAGGAGGATGAGAAAACCCTGACCATCGTATTGGACAAGACTTCTCCAGTAGTGAGCGAAGCATCCCCCACGGGGAGCATGAGGGCAACATCAACACCATCATCGGTAACGTTCACCGTCAGGGTCGAGGACTCCGGTTCAGGGGTTAAAGAGGTTAAACTGATCGTAGATGGCATCTCTCAGGGCACTATGAGTCCAGGTGGGAACACCTACAGTAGAACGGTGAGCCTTTCGGAGGGTTCTCATACGTGGAGCATCGAGGTAGTCGACAACGTGGGTAACATCGCAATCCAATACTACTCCCTCTCGATCACAAAGAGTCTACCCCTGGAAACCTACTTGGCAACTATAGCCATAATTGTAACTGCCATAGCCATCGTAACGATCATAATGAGAAGAAGACGGACGCAACCTCCACCTCCTCCACCGCCATAGCAATCTGGCTTCTTCTTTTAAAGACATTAAACAATACGCAAGCTCATGGTGCTACAGCGCACTGCCTCTCAGACCTTTAGGTTGAGAAAGAAAAAGAGGGTTGCCTACGGGGTCTTCAGTAGCTCTATCTCGCTTTCCAGCGCCTCAACCTTATTCTCAAGGATGAGGATCCTCCAGCAAATATCCTCGAAGCTCCAACCGCTTGGAAGCTCAAGTTTCTTAATCTTATCTTCTGTTGCGTTAAGCCAGCTGTCTACATAACCAGACCACTCTATTAATTTCCCAGTCTCGTTATACCAAACATCAAGGCTTTCCTTGAGACTTTTAACCTCATAATAGAGATTGTTAACACGGTCCTCGACTTCGCTGAGCCTAGATTCATAGTTCCCGAGCTTAGCAGCCAGATAGATGTTAATGATGGCGACGATGATAAAGCCGAAGGCAAAGACAAAGGTCAAGGTCTTAAACTCCTTCTCCCCAGCATGATTCATAGCGTGCTCACCGCCACTATTAGCCCTCCAGCTACCTTAAAACCCTTTGAATGAGGTTGAGAAAAAAGAGGGTTACCGGGGAGATTTCTCCACTATTTGTTATAATAAGGATTAACGTGTAAGCTGGCTACTGGTTTTTCAGCTTTTCCCTTAGCCTCCACTTTAACGCTAGTGTCTCAAAATCCTTCTTGAAAACCTTTCTAAGATACGGCAGGTAGAAGTTTATTTCCTCACTGGTCATGTATTGAAACTGATACTCGCCCTCGTATGGAGAGGGTTCTCCAACCCTGGTTATAAACTCTATATGCATGAAAGGATCTCCCTTTTTAACAACTACAGGCTCCCTCTCGTTGTTCAGGTTCACAATCTCCAGTGCAAGCCTCCCGACGAAGCCGCTGTGAACCTTGGCAGCGTTTAAAAAAGACAGGCCTGCTCTGCCGTAACGGCTTTTAGCAGTAAGGTGTGCGACAATGTTCGGCGGCGTGAAAACTATCTCGTTAGAAATAACGTTCTTATGCTCAAGGTATTGAAGCTTAACATCCTCCATCACTGTTAAAACATAGCCGTCTCCATCCATATACTTCTCGTCGAACGGGTGGATTATCGGCAGTCTCCTCACCATTTTCAGCAGCTCGCTTTTCCCCAGTATGCTCATCAGCCTTCACCCTAAGGAACACTAATATAAATTTTCAATAAGCCTCTTCAGCTTTCTAACCCTGTCTTCAACCTCGTTAACGTTAAAGTCGAAGAACGGTCCTGTTTTTTCCGCTTTAATGCTTGAACAGGCTGACGCGTAAATGCTTGCCTCAACTAGGCTTCCTGTTTCAAGATGCTTCGCAAGGAAGACAGCTGCGTAAACATCCCCTGCTCCAGTCGGGTCTAGTGTTTCAACGCTGAAAACAGGCATATAGAAACACCCATGCTTATAAACAACCATGGAACCATGTTCAGAATTAGTCAATTCAACAATCATCCCTGGGTTGATTTCGAAAAGCTCCTTAACATCATGGTTCAGAAAGAAAAACTGCTCGTCAACATTCATGTGAACATAGTTCACCCTGCTGAGAGCATCATCCGGAAGCATTCTCTTAACCTGGTGGACAATCCCGTCGACACCGCATGTCCTGATGAACCCTTGCGCGTCAATAGAAACCTTGCAGCCTGCTTCCTCAAGCTCTTTGAAAACACTTTGGTCAACCTCGTTTAAAACAGGCGTAACATGGACAGCATCAAAACCTGCAAGCCTACTCCTGTCGATGAAAATCTTTCTAGAGGGCTCGCCCGAAGCCTTCTGAAGCCTGGAGGAATCCTGGTAAACGTTTTCAAACAGGATGCTTCTTTCAAGCTCTACAGCATAAACCTTAATACCTCTTTTTTTAAGACTCTCCACCCACTCCTGGTTCATATCCGGTCCGTAGGCTGTGAAAAGAACTGTTTCAACACCCATTCTTGAAAGGCTGAGTGAAGAGTAGAATCCTCCACCACCCATGTAACTGTAGGCTCCTCCCCGGCTCCTGTTAACATCTATCGTTAAAGCACCTACCACACCTATTCTCAGAGGCCTCTTAGACATTTAGACGCAGAATAGGATTAAGCCATCTATTTAACCACTATCGGCGTTGAAAAAGCTTAAAAGCCGTCGAGTTAAATCCTGTTGGTTAAACATTTTCCACTTTAAAGACCCAGATTTGGGGCAAAGTGTATAAGTAAGTGTTTTCCAGCTTCCCCCGGGGCTGATGAGAATGGTGAAAACAAGCAGGATTGTTGAAATAAGATGGCACGGCAGGGGCGGCCAGGGAGTTGTTCTAGCAAACCAGCTTATAGGCATGGCTCTCTTCGAAGAAGGCAAAAACATTCAGACTTTCCCGGATTTCGGCCCGGAGAGAACAGGTGGACCGGTGAGAGGCTACACACGTTTCTCGGAAGACCCTATAGACATACATTCATCAGTATACGAGCCAGACATACTGGCAGTTATAGACCCATACTTGGCTGAGGACCCAAGCGTCTACGTTGGTCTTAAACCGGAGGGTGTTGCAGTAGTCAACTCGGCTAAAAACCCGGGAGACTTGAAGAAGAAGCTTGGTTTAAACGTTAAGACTCTGGGCGTAGTCGACGCCGCTAGAATCTCGAAAGAGGTTTTCGGAGCCTACGTTTTCAACACGCCCGTGCTAGGGGGACTAGTGAGGCTGACGGGAATAGTTAGGCTTGAGACACTTGAAAAACTGTTTTTAAACAGGTTCCCAGGCAGGGTTGGAGAGCTTAATGTGAAAATGCTTAAGAGGGGATACGAGGAGGTGGCGGCCCAATGAGCACAACCGTAACCTGGAGAGAGATAGACCTGGGTGGAAGCGTTGCCGGCGGTACGAGCGAGAAGTATAAGACAGGCAACTGGAGGGTTGAAAGACCAGTCATAGACTACGAGAAGTGCGTCAGATGCTTGATATGTTGGCTCTACTGCCCCGAGCCCGCGATAATCAGAAAGGGGAACGAGGTCAAGATAGACTATGACTATTGCAAGGGCTGCGGAATATGCGCCGAGGAATGTCCAAAGAAGGCGATAACAATGGTTCCGGAGGAGATTTAGAATGATGGCTGAAGCATTAGCAAGACAACATAGGATCGCGCTGACCGGGAACGATGCTGTAGCATACGCTGTTAAACAGGCTAATGTTGACGTCATAAGCGCCTACCCGATAACCCCGCAGACATTCGTCGTAGAAACCCTTTCACGATACGTGAACGACGGCGAGCTGAACGCCAAGTTCATAAACGTTGAGTCCGAGCACTCAGCCCTCTCAGCAGTAATAGGAGCCTCATTAGCGGGAGCAAGAACATTCACAGCAACAGCAAGCCAGGGACTGGCATACATGTGGGAAGCACTCTACGCAGCCTCCGGGCTAAGACTCCCAATAGTAATGGCGCTCGCAGCAAGAGCACTGTCAGCACCGATAAACATCCACAACGACCATTCGGACTTCTTCGGAATGAGGGACGCGGGCTGGATAATGTTCAACGGCGAGGAGGCGCAGGAAACCTACGACCTGACAATAATGGCTTTCAAAATCGCTGAAGACCCCAGGGTCCTACTGCCAGTAGTCGTCTCATACGACGGCTTCATAGTCTCGCACGCGATAACAAACTTCTACGCTTTAAACGACGACGTCGTCAAGGAATTCCTAGGAGTAAGGACAACCGGGCCCAGGATAGACTCGGACAACGCGAGGAGCTACGGGGTCCTAGCCCTCCAAGACTCATACTTCGAGTTCAAAAGACAACAATACGAGGCGATGGAGAACGCTAGGCAAGTAATACAGGAAGTATTCAAAAAATACGGCGAGATCTCCGGGAGAAACTACAGGCCGCTGAAAGAATACATGACGAGCGACGCCGAAACATGCATAGTGGCGATGGGAAGCACCGTCGGAACAGCGAGGCACGCAGTCAAAAACCTCAGGGAAAAAGGAGAAAAAGTAGGCGTAGTAGGCATACTCCAATACAGGCCCTGGCCGGTTAAAGAGGCTGAGCAATTATTCTCAAGATTCAAAAGGATAATCGTCATGGAGAAAGTGATGAGCCCAGGAGCGAGAGCAGGCCCAGTTTACGAAGACATTACTGCAACACTATACCCGAACTACAACGTTAAAATGATAGACTTCATTTACGGCCTTGGGGGAAGAGATATCCCCGCCCAAGGAGTAATCGACATCTATAAGCGAGGAAAAGAGCTTGCCGACAAGGGTAAGACAGATAAAGCATATTTCTACGGGGTGAGAGGAGAATGAGCAAGCTAAACCCAGTGGCGAAAATATCCGACCTACCTGAAGAATCAAAATTCAGACCGGGACACAGACTATGCGCAGGATGCGGGCCAGCAATAACCGCGAAAATCATTACACTAGCCGTACCAGAAGCAATAATCGTAAACGCAACAGGCTGCGTAGAAGTAGGAACAACAATCTACCCGTACTCCGCGTGGAAAACACCATGGGTCCACGTGCTCTTCCAGAACAACGCGCCAGTAGCAGCAGGCATAGCAGCAGCACTCGAAAAACTCTCAGCAGAAGGAAGAGCAAGAAAAATACCAGTCATAGCACTCGGAGGAGACGGCGCAACATTCGACATAGGACTAGGAGCAATATCAGGAGCACTAGAAAGATTAGATAAAATTATATATATATGTTATGATAATTGTGCATACATGAATACGGGCATTCAGAGGTCAGGAGCATCTATTCTGGGTGCTGCGACCACGACGAGCCCTGCTGGGAAGGTGATTCCAGGTAAGCAGGAAAACAAGAAGGATTTAATTGCTATTGTTGCTTCACACCATATTCCTTATGCTGCTACTGCGACGCTGTGGCTTTGGCGTGACATGGTTAATAAGATTAGGAAGGCTGTTAACTATAGTGAGCAGGGTCCTGCGTTTCTGCATGTTCTTGCTCCGTGCCAGTTCGGCTGGCGTTATGATCCTCATTTGACGGTTAAGGTTTCGAGGATGGCTGTTGAGACCCGGCTGTTTCCGATTTACGAGATTGAGGATGGTCAGCTTAGGATTAACTATAGGGTTTCGAAGCCTACGCCGGTTGAGGAATATCTTAAGATTCAAAGGATGATGAGGCATCTTCTTGATCCTAAGAACGCGGAGACGTTGCAGAGGCTTAAGAACTGGATTGAGTGGAACTGGCAGCGCTTGGAGAACCTGGAGAAGGCTGGCAAAGTATTCTGAGGCAACAAAAATCTTTCAGCGTTCGGGTAAAAGGTGCTGTTCCTACAGGGGGAAGCATTCGCATGGACGCACATTCTCTTTTCCTCATCAATTTGCTTTCACTTCTATAATACTTCGAGATTAAACCAGAATCTTGCTTTAGGATACTTCTTGTGGATTCCAGGGCTTTCATGAAGAAGTCGCCGAATTTTTTGCCACGCCAGTTCATGGTTTCTATTGTACGATTCATGTTTTCCTCGAGCGTTGACTCTTTATGTGAAAACCATCGGAGGAGCCTCTTGGCGACCTCCATGTCCTGGGGGTCCTCCTTCGAGAGCAGAGTCTGCGACGCGAGACGGTTTATCTCGTCCTGCACCTCTTTCAAATCCAGTATCTCGCATGGCCAGAGCGCACGCTTCCCCCTTCCTTCTATTGCCCTCACAATCCTCACTTTCAATTTTTCCCTCATAGAGTTAAACAGCATGTAGATCTCCTCATAATAGGGAAGCGGTAAGCTAAGAGGAGAGCCGATGAACGATTCCTTGTATTCCAATGGGCTGTCTTGAAGGCGGTCGCCCGTGTAAATAATCATCGGTATGTATTTGAAGCCCTTGAGCTGGAGAGCCTTGACATCGCTCCAGTGGAACCACACGCTCTCAATCTGCTGAAGCTCCGTCCTGGCCCTTTGTGAGCACCTACTCGAAATCTCTATGCGTAGGGAGAAAGTTGTCATTCTCTACCCTCCAGCCCACTCAACACCCTTAATGAAAATCTTAAGCACATCCCTATTGCTTTTATAAAGCTCTTTAAGATACTCGAAGAGGGCTTTTGCATCCAGGGACTGAGGCTCATCGTAGAATCGATACATAAGGATCGCATTAACACCTTTCGCAACCTCCTCCTTTACGACGCTTAAATACTTGTTGGCCTGATTCTTTAACTCCTCGTCTGAACCTCCTTCATACCCGTGCTTAACTTCAACATACGTTTTATAACCCTTCCATTCACCCACGTAATCGAAGATGCAGTTCGTATATACTTCATGCGGATACTCTACATTCGTAATTTTTCCACCCATTTCTTCGAAACGCATTTTCTCATAGTACATCGCTATGAAGTGCTCAGGTTTATCAAGTGCGCTTTTTGGAACCTTTTCGTTTATGCCACGTATCGTTAAATGCTCGCCCTCCGCATCTTTGTATTTCATTATAAGGACATCCTTCAGCGTGACGCTACTATCATGCTCGATAATTTCGAACTCGGGCTCGTACTTCAGACTAATCATTTCATCGTAGTTGCCTTCTCCCCACGCGACCTCCGGGGTAACCTTCACCGACCTGTCTTCAAACGCATATAGCAACAATCTAAAACAACATCTGCAAACCCTTTTTATACACCCATATTCTCCTAACAATAAAAAGGCTCTATGTTGCTGTTTCAACGAAACCGCCATCAAGAAACTCTTCATCAAATTAATTAGCTCTAATGATACCATAGAAATTGTTTAAGGATGAAAGATTAGCATATGGTATCCCTACAGGATACTATTCAAACCAGTATTAGTACTGATGAAGAGAGTGAGAGGTCAGTAAAATTCCTATTAAGGATCTTAACGTTGGAGTTAGAGCAGGCCTGAACAGCCTGAGGAACCAAGATACTGTTTGAAAGTTTCTGGAGGAGGTTAGGGTTCGTGGGGTGTTAAGCTTCAGGGAAGCGGGTGCTCTCGTCATTGAGCTAGGGAGACTTCACTAATATTTTTGGCCAAAAGATAGCGCGCGCTAGCGTCTAGGAGCTTCGAGGTCGGGGACGCTGGCTTCAAGAAGCCCAAGGGCAGTATCGTGAACCTTGAAATACCGCTTAAGAGCGGGGACGCAATCGGGTTCAGGCTAGCCCTAGGGGATGACGGCAGGTCGGTGAAGGTTACTTCAGAAATCGTGAAAACAGGGGGGAACTATCGTAATATAATTTACCTCGAATATCACACTGAGGTCGAAGTTCTGGATATTTTATTGAAGGATGTGCTATTCGTCAAACATGAGGATGATGGAGATATTCCTCTAACGATTATAGGCATAAATGAACAAATACCTAGGAGGGCGTCCAA
>Ga0078972_1011226_pt1 | contig 16167 bp, 12 predicted proteins | sample YelNatPaOPGAMG01_FD_67568 | JGI IMG/M metagenome (GOLD analysis project Ga0078972, IMG submission 67568) | Hot spring thermophilic microbial communities from Obsidian Pool, Yellowstone National Park, USA - OP-RAMG-01 (SPADES assembly) (version 2) | ecosystem: Environmental > Aquatic > Thermal...
AATGATTTCTTCCAGGGGATGTCCCTGTACCAGAAGGTCAACCTCTTCAGAAGGCAGGCCACGCAGGCGGTCCCGGACAAACCCACCGACAGCATAGACATCCGGTCCAAAAAGCCGGACTAAAAGCTTCCGGTGTCTAAATTCTGCCTGTAACTTTTTCATCAAAGGTATTTTACCTATTTTTTTGGCTGTTTGAAGACCCGCAGACCAACATATTCGAGACCGGGAGGCGTGTAGGCTTCCTGGGAATCGGCTCTCTGGATGGCGGAAAAGCCCTGAATTTGCCCTTTACCCTGGCTGTCCACCGTCCATTCGGCCACGTTTCCACCCAGTCCGTAAATCAGAGCTTCCCCGGAAGGTTGGAAATAATCCACCGGGAGAAGAAGAGCAGTTTTGTTTTTGAGCTTGGCCACGGCTTCGAGCAGCAGTTTATAATCATCATGGTTTATTTTATATCCGGCCCAATACTCAATGGTATTTTCTGGACCCTTGGTCAGAGCCAGGAGTTTTCGGGTTTCTTCAGAATCTGGCAGGCGGTAGTTTTCTCCCGTTAACTGGCTCAGCCACTGAACATATTTCCGGGCTTGTTCAAAAGAAATGCCGCTTACCGGATAATTTTCTGTTCCTGATTCAAATTTATAATTCTGGTCGTAATCCTTCCATTGAGCTCTCGTAACTTCGAAGCGGCCGACTTCTAATCCTTCCCACTTAACCGTTTCAGGAATCAGCTTGCCTTTGACCATTTTCCCGAAATTATGACCTGAGCGGGCAAAGCTCTGGGCCTTGAGGGCCAGGTCCAGCGGAGAACCATCTTTAAGGGCTTCGTTGGCCGGGGTGAAGGCATGGAAGAAGTGTTTATCAAACCAGGCCAGCTCTTCTTCTATTTTCCTTCTCTGGTGGCTGAGTTTCCTCAGCCCATGGGGCTCACCCGGAAAGACGATAAAACGCACCGGGGTCTGGCCAATTTGCTTCAGGGCCCGGTAGTGCTCAAGGCCCTGGCTGAATGGGACGTTAGTATCTTCTGTTCCGTGGAAGATGATGGTTGGTACCTTCATGTCTTTAAGATGCAACAGGGGAGAATTCTGGAGGTAGTAGTCCGGTCTTTCCCAGGGAGCTCCGAGAAAGTAATAATTATCAAAACTTACTCCGAAGGCGCAGGTCCCGTAATCACTAAACCAATCTACATCAGCCGCTCCGATACCAGCAACTTTGAACTTATCTGTCCAGACCGAGAGACCAATGCTCAAGATTCCGCCGTTTGACCAGCCCATGGTGCCCAGCTGATCCGGGTTGACCAGCCCTTTACTTACCAGGTAATCAATACCCTTAAGCATGTCTTCTATCGGGTAATCGTAGTAATGGTCTTTTATGGATTCAACAAATTTTTGTCCATAACCAACAGAGCCGTGGTAATTAGGCATCAGAACAAAGCAGCCTTTCTGGGCCAGCAGGTGAGGATAATAGGCATAGGAAGCTTCAAAGGAGTCCATGTCTATCCCGGTCGGGCCGCCGTGAATGTTAAGAAACAGCGGATACTTTTTCCCCGGCTGATAATCGAATGGATAATAAAGAATACCCTCTATCTCTTCATTCAGTGCTCCCTTCCATTTGATCACCTCAGTTCTGGCCATTTTTTTATTTTTCAGATGAGGGTTAAGTTCAAGAAGCGGCTTTTCGTTTACTATTTTCTGGTTTTCGAGAGCAGCCCAGAACCACTGCTCCGGTCCCGAGGCCGTAGAGTAGGAGTAAATAATTTGCTGGCTATTTTCCCGGCTGGTCAAGTTGAACAGATGAGGATAATGCTGTCCTTCCAGTTCAGCAAATTCGTATCCGTTATCTTTACGAAAATAACGTCTCCATTTGGGTACTGCACCGTTGGCTAATGAAGCAATAAAACCATCTTGGCGGACAATAAAGCCCAGGCCCATCAATCCCCAATCCCACTTTAGGTCGATTTCGTGGTGTTGGCCGGTTTTCAGGTCGTAGTAATAAAGAAATTCAGCTCCGGCAGTTTCATTAACCGGGTCAGAAGTCCTGAGAACAGCAAAGTAAAATCCCTGGCTGTTATGATCCCAGTTTATGTCAGTCGGTTTGAAGAAAGGTTCTTTAAAAATTTCCTCGCTCGTACGGTCAGCAAGCCTGACCAGGAAAAATTTTGGTTTGACTTTCTTGTCCACTTCATAGCTCAGGCTCTGGTTATTTCTGGTGATGACCATCTTTTTGTCTGGAGAGAGGTAAAAATTGGTAATCTGGTCTTTGTTTTCAGTCAGCCGGTGCCACTTTTTCTCCTTTAAACAGTAAAGGAACAATCTGTGAGGGATCATGTGTTCCTGGTCTTCGTAAACTACCGAATCGTCTTTCTTTTCTTTATCATTAATTTCCAGCCAGGTGCGCGGTTCTCTGGCCAGGACCAAAAAGTGGTCTTCATCAACCCAGTCGAAGCTGTTGACCCCGAATTCTAAGCTGGTTACCTTCCAAGGTTCACCCCCTTTGAGGTCCAGAATCCAGAGTTGTTGACCGGCCTCTTCAGGTTTGCTTTCTCCTTCATTTCCCTCCTTGCGGCTGCTTAAAAAGGCGATCCTGTTACCAGCAGGGGACCAGCGCGGCCGGCTCTCGGATGATTTTCCTCTGGTAAGCTGAATGGTTTCGGTTTTTTCCTTAAGGTAGGTCAGGTAAAGATGGGATATTCGTCCGTCTTTTTCTTTATCGGTGAGGCTTTTAACCCAGACCACCCTGGTTCCATCTGGGGAAATCTGAAAATCCTGGGCTCTTTCCTGGTTGATAATATCATCGATTGACCAGGGGGAAAGTTCCTGAGGTTTCCCCTGGCCGAAAAGAAGGAAACCAGGCATAAAAAACAAAATGACTGCGACCAAGGTGAGCAATTCAATCTTAAGTTTTAAATTTTTCATCTTTCCTCCCGTTCATTTAATTTTCTTATATTAATATAACGATTTCCTTTTGATATCCAGCAATTTTTTTAGCTATCCTGTATAATTACTTCTTTAAACCAAGGTTAAAATCATAATGGAGAGATGATAGATGTGCCGAGGCTACCATAAGACCTGGCTAAGGATGGCCGTGGTTTTTATTCTTGTTTCTTCTCTGGTCCAGGTAGCGCTGACCGCTGAGAAAGAGCTGGAACTAAACCTTCAGGAAAAAAAAATCAAAGAAATTACGGCAGATAGTCTGATCTTATCTTTTCTGGCCCGGGTGGATAACAGGTCAGACAAACCCTGTTTTATTTCTTCATATCAATACCGGGTTTTAATAAATCAGAAGGAATATTTTACTCAGAACATCACCCTGGACAAGGAGAAACTGGAAATTAGACCTGGTGAGCCAGTGCTGATTAATTTTCCAGTCCGGTTAAGCTACCAGTACCTCAACCCGTTTCTGACTGAAAACCAGAAACAGGCAACCTGTCAGGTATCAGGACAGATGTTTTTTGTGGGAGATAAGAAAAAGGGCGAAAAGATACCGTTTGAATGGTCCATGTCTTTTCCCATCTTCAAAATGCCCCAGCTAAAATTCTGGCCGCTGCCGATTAAAGACCTGACCCTTGGGGGCGCTGACTTTAAGTTTGTTTTTTCCCTGGTTAATGAAAATGCCTATGAAGTCTTAATTCAGGACATTAACCTGGAATTGAGCCTAGCAGGCAAAGTCATTTTTAAGGGTAAGTTGGGAGGCGACAAAACACTGGGGGCTGGCGAGGAAAAAGCGTTTCCTCTTTCGCTGATGCTTGATTTTTTTGAGCAGGGGCGTGAGCTCAGGGATGAGCTGGAAAAGGAAAAACCGGAATTTAAGCTGAAAGCCCAGGTGACCGCTGATTCAGCCTGGGGTGTTTTAGACTTTGTGCTGGAAAAAACAGACCGGGTGGAAAAGCAGTTCAGCCGTTAAAAGGGAACATGGTCTCAGTCATCATTGTCACTTATAACAGAGCTTCTTTTTTGGCCGAAGCTGTAGAATCTGTCCTGGGCCAAACCTATTTTCAAAAAAACCCGCGGGACTGGGAGCTGTTGATCATAGATGATGGTTCAACTGATGAAACCCCAGCGATTGTCCGTAACTATGAAGCTGAACCCAGAATTAAATACTTCTGCACTGAAAATCGCGGAGTTAGCGCAGCCCGCAACCTGGGTCTGGCCAGAGCCGAAGGAGATTTCATCGGTTTTCTCGATTCAGATGACCTCTGGCTTAAGGACAAAATTCAGGTGCAGATGAGTTATTTGAAGGCTTTTCCGGAAGCTGTGTTCTGTCTGACCGAAGAAATCTGGATCAGACATGGCCGGAGGGTAAACCAGGCGAAAAAACATCAGAAGTATTCGGGCTGGGTGCTGGATAAAGTTTTACCTCTGTGCCTGCTCAGCCTTTCTTCAGCTCTCTTTCGCAGAAAACTTTTTGCAGAAATCGGGGTTTTTGATGAATCTTTTCCTGTTTGTGAAGATTATGACCTGGGCTTGAGGATAGCTTTACGCTATCCCTATCATTTTATCTCCACCCCTTTAATCATAAAAAGGGGTGGGCACCCGGATCAGCTTTCCCGTAAATACTGGGGGATGGATAGATGGAGAATAATGGCTCTGGAGAAGGCATTACAGAGTCAGCTACCCCCAGAATCAGCTCGGCTGATCAAGTCTGAGCTTCGAAGAAAATGTGATGTTCTGGTTGCCGGCTTCACCAAAAGAGGTCATAAGGCAGAATCTGAATATTATTCTCAACTCAAAGAAAAGTACAAAACCTGAAAAATAAAAAGGCCAGGCTCATTCTCTGAGCCTGGCCTTAATTTTAGCGAAATAAGTTAACTGCTTGTTTTATTTAAAACCAGTAATTCAGGCCTAAACTTAAAACATATCCGCTCAGGTCAAATTTTTCAAAACCTTCAAAAGCGTCTCTGAAATCAACTTTTAGGAAGTTATACCTGACTCCCAGGTCCAGGGTCATCCGGTAGCCAATGGGCAACATGACCCCGGCAAAAGCATGGTAACCGACTGAAAAACGGTTGCTCTCATCACTGAGGACATAGGAAATAGGATAGACGTCAATGTTTCCGAAATCAGGATCTTCATAAATATAGCGGTCAGAGAAATCTATCATGCGGCCATGTATTCTGACGGACCATAAGTGCAAACCTACGCCGCCCCCAAAATAAGGAACGAACTGCACCCGGCGCCCGAGAGGTGTTATTTTTACCGATAACTGGAAGGGTGTCTGGGAGACTTCAAAACTGTGAATAATCATTTCTCCATCAGGAAACCCGGCTAACGGGAAGGCAAACTCCTGCCCGTCGTCGAAGGAATACATAGCCCAATCGCGGTAATAACCGCCTTTGTTTCTGCTGTAAAAGTCAATTCCCAGAACCAGGCTGATATTTTTGTTTATAAAATATTCATAATTAAAACCAATCATGCCGCCCTGGTAGTCAGACTTTCGAAAACTCATGTTATCAAATTCAATTTTCCAGAGGCTATCGGCTCCGCCGCTCATCCTGGGGACAAAATATCCATAACGAAAAGTGAAAATGTTTGCCGAAGCTGTGGCCGTAAATAAAAACATTATGGTCAGTACTGTCAGTATCGTTTTTTTCATTTTTTATCCTCCTCGCTAATTCATTATAGCAAATAATGTGCCAACTTTAGTAAATAAATTTATCCTGTGCTATCCCTGAGCAGTGTTTATTTTAGATGACACCTGTCCTGTGATGGTTATTGAAGAATTAACAGGTTTAGGTTAATCTAATCTTAGTTTTGGAGTTCAGGATGTCAAGAATTGTAAAGATTAAGGATGGCCAGATAGAAAAAACTGATCTTAGCCAGGTTCTTGAGGTTTTGCACAATAACGGAATGATAGTCTATCCCACAGAGACATTTTATGGTCTTGGTGGACTGGCCAGCTCAGAAATTGCCCTGGGAAAAATTTATCGTCTTAAAGGTCGTGATCAGAACCAGCCTTTGCCCTTTATCGCCTCTGACCTGGCCATGGTCCTTAATTATGTGCCGCAAATGCCAGAAGAAGCCTTGCTTCTGGCCAAAAAATTCTGGCCCGGGTCTCTAACCCTGGTCCTTAAAGCCTGGCCGGGAAAACTTCCGTCTATGGCTCTTGGACCTGGTGAGACCATAGCGGTTAGGGTGCCACCTTTAATCTGGCTCCGGGAGTTAATCCTGGAGGCTGGCATTCTTCTGGTGGCTACCAGTGCTAACCTAAGCGGCCGGCCACCTCTCTCAGATTTTAATCAGGTCCATGAACTCTTTGGAGGAAAAGTTGAGGTTTTAATTGATGGAGGAAAAACCAAGGGCGGCCAGCCCTCCACTGTCTTGGATGTGACCGTTTCTCCTCCAAAGTGCCTGCGAGAAGGAGTCATACCAATTGATCAAATCCTGGCTGAGTTGAACAGGTTTTAGTTTATTGGTTGTACAAAGAGCAAGTAAAAAAAAATTTAAGAAAAACTAAGACCTTTTCAGATTTAGCTAAACACCTGGGCGTGGACAGGGTCCTGATTCGAACAGAGGGGAAAGGGTGGCCTTTTCGGATTAACAAAAAAGAAATCTAAAGTAAGGATGAAGTAGAAGTGTTTTCTTTTTTTTATTATTCAGGTTGCTTTTAACTGATTACTTAACTTTAGTCCCGGGTGGCAGTTCGCGGTCAAAAAATGGGATGATGGGCTTGCCCTCAGCTTCGGCAGCCAGCAACATTCCCTGAGATTCAATGCCCCGGATGACTGCCGGCTGCAAGTTGGCAATCACGATAAATTCTTTGCCGACCAGTTCTTCAGGGGCATAGGATTCGGCAACCCCGGCAATGATCTGGCGTTGTTCGGTGCCCAGGTCAATCTGCAACTTTAGCAGTTTATTGGTGCCGGCCACGCGTTCAGCGGTCAAGACTTTAGCTACCCGCAGGTCCATTTTCTTGAATTCGTCATAAGTTATGTATTCCATTTTCTTTACCTCCGCTTTTGGTTCCAGTTTATCTGGGGCGTTTTGTTTCTCCATCTCCCCGATGAATTCATTAAGGTCAATCCTGGGAAAGAGAGCCTCCGGTTTCGGGATTGGTTTCTCAGTTCTGAAGTCATAGAATTTCAGGTCGGTCAGCGGCATTTCTTGCGGCGCTTGTTTCAACCCGAGGAGTTCCCAGATTTTTCCAGCGGTTTCTGGCATGACCGGGTAGAGCAGGTAGCTAGTGGCTTTGATGGCACAAACGGCCTGGTAAAGTACCCTGGCTAACCTTGGCCTTGATTCCGGGGCTTTAGCCAGCTTCCAGGGTTCGTTGTCAGCCAGGTATTTGTTGATGACGTTGAGATAGGTCCAGATTTCTTCCAGTGCCCGGTTGAGAGCATAATCATCATAAAATTCAACAACTCTTTTTCTTGTTTCTTCAAACTGGCTGGCGAACTTTCTGTCTTCTTCTTTTTCCTCGCCAATTTCGTTGAGTGTTCCCTGGAAGTAATTAAAGACCATGGTCAGGGTTCTCTGAACCAGGTTGCCCAGGTCATTGGCCAGGTCAGAGTTTAGACGCTGGACAAAACCCTCATGCGAAAAATTACCATCCTGACCGATGGGAATCTCGCGCAGCAGAAAATAACGAAGTGGGTCAGCTCCGACTTTTTTGAGAATGAGGTAAGGATCAAGCACGTTTCCCTTTGACTTGGACATTTTGGTTTCATCTTTTAGCCACCAGCCGTGTCCGTAAACTGTTCTGGGCAGGGGAAAGCCGGCAGCCATCAAAAAAGCAGGCCAGAAGATAGCGTGAAACCTTAAAATGTCTTTTCCGATTAGATGAACATCAGCCGGCCAGAATCTCTGGAAAAGCTCTGGGTTCCAGTCATACCCAATACCCGTCAGATAATTGTGCAGAGCATCGAACCAGACATAAATGGTATGCTTAGGGTCACCCGGAACTGGGATTCCCCATTTCACTGTCGTCCGGGTTATGCTCAGGTCCTTTAGTCCCTGCTTGACGAAGCTTACCACTTCGTTCATCCTGGTTTGTGGCCGGACAAACTGCGGGTTCTGCTGGTAAAATTCCAGAAGTGGTTGCTGGTAGGCAGATAGTCGGAAAAAATAACTTTCTTCTTCTATGAGGATGGCCTTTCGACCGCAATCCGGGCAGATTTTATACCCTTCTGGCTCCAGGGGGACGTCTTCGGACAGGAAGTTTTCCTCGGAAACGCAGTACCAGCCCTGGTAAGTTCCCTTGTAAATATCACCTTTTTCCAGGAGCTTCTGGAATATTTTTTGTACCCCGGCTTCGTGAAATTGTTCAGTGGTTCTTATGAAATAATCGCAAGATATGTTGAGCTGTTTCCAGAGTTCCTTGAACCTGCCCACCACCCGGTCCGCCAGTTCTTTGGGCGTCAGACCTTTTTCAGCCGCCGTTTTTTCTATTTTCTGCCCGTGTTCATCAGTGCCGGTAAGGAAGAATACCTCAAATCCTTTCAGCCGATGGTAGCGGGCCAGGGCATCAGCAATAATCGTGGTGTAGGCATGGCCGATGTGCGGCACATCGTTAACGTAATAAATTGGAGTAGTGACATAGAAAGTTTGCTTAGATTTCTCGACCACCTGGATAACCTCCTTTGATCAACATCATGGCTTCCGCTCGGGTCGCCGGGTTATTGCGGAATGAACCTCGTACTGCCGAGGTCACGGTTATGGCCTTTGGCTTCTTTATGCCGCGCATGGACATACAGAGATGTTCAGCTTCGATGACGACCATGACTCCAAGTGGATTGAGGGCTTCGTTAAGAATATCAGCAATCTGTTTGGTTAACCTTTCCTGAACCTGGAGCCTCCTGGCCAGGGTGTCAACCAGCCTGGCAATTTTACTCAGGCCGATTATCCTGCCTTCTTTTGGTATGTAGGCCACGTGGGCCACGCCAGCAAAGGGAAGAAGGTGATGTTCGCAGACGGAGTAAAGGGGAATGTTCCTGATCAGGACCATTTCATCATGTCGTTCATCCTGGAAAATTTCCAGGTCGTCCGCCGGGTCGAGGAGTGTCCCGCCCAGGATATCTTCCATCATCCTGGCCACCCTTCCGGGTGTTCCTTTAATTCCAGGTCTACCAGGGTCTTCACCGATACCTTCAAGCAGCAGGCGCACACCCTTTTCAATTTTTTCCTGGTCCATTTTACGAACCTGTTTTTTCCTTGTGGTCATCGTCTCCACCATTTATTAGATTTTTCTACGGCCAGAGCCATTATCTTCTTGACTGGCCAACCAAGTTTCCTGGCTGCCTGGCGGCAATCTTCATATTCTGGTTGAACGTTCATTACCTTCTGGCCAAGGCCTGAAACTTTGACTCTGATTGAAACGCCTTCAATGTTTATTTCTTTGATTTCGCGTTTTAAAACGCGTCTTTCTACCTGGTAATAACGAATTCCAATCGTGGAGGTTTCGCTGAAGACAGCTTCAATCAACCTGTCTATTTTATCAGTCTCGGCCAGCAGGGTCAATTTGTGGCCTGGCCTGTTTTTTTTCATGACCACCGGAGTAATAAAGGCTTCCAGGGCACCAAGCTCCAGGGCTTGGTTCAGGAAATGGCCGAGGATTTGTGGTGACGAATCATCCAGGTTAGCTTCCACAAGCATAACCGGTGGCGGATCGGCCGGTTCTTGTTCTTCCCCGTAAAATACCCGGAGAACGTTTGGCTGGTTTTTGAGTTTTCGCTGCCCCAGACCATATCCTATTTTTTCGTATCTTAGCTGAGGAAGATTTGTCCACTGTTTACCGAGCGTGGTCAGGATGGCAGCCCCGGTTGGAGTGAGCAACTCTGTGTGTTCATCTGAATGATAAACAGTAAAACCGGTCATTAATTCGGCAACTGCCGGTGGCGGAACGGGCAGAAGTCCGTGCTCGGTCAGGACGAAGCCCTGTCCAGTGTTTACTGGAGAAAAATAGACTGAACTGACCTTAAGTCGCTCAAGTAGCCAGCAGCAGCCGACTATGTCCACCAGAGCATCATCTGCGGCTGCTTCATGCAGGTGCACCCGGTCAAAAGGCTGGCCATGCACCCGAGCTTCGGCAGCGAACAACCTTTTAAAAACCAGCAAAGCGTTTTCTTTTACTTTGGCCGGCAACCTGGAGCCTTTGATTATTTTCCTGACTTCCTTAAAAGTTCTGGCCGGAGATTCTGGCGTGGTTTCCACCTTGACCCGCAGGCCGGCCAGGCTATTTGACTGGTTTGGTTCAACTTTTACCCTTACCTTGAGTTTTAAAGAAGAAATGGCTTTGTTGAAGTCTTCTTCCTTGACACCAAGGGAAAGCAGGGCACCAAGAATCATGTCGCCGCTGGCCCCGGAAAAGCAATCAAAATAAACGTATTTCATGTTCACTTCACTTTCGCCTTTGTATTTACTCTTAAGGATAATAATTTCCAGCTAAAAAATCAAAAGCAGCTTAAAATGAGGACTTGGGGAAGGCGGTTTTATTTAATTGAAGTTTGGCTTAAAGCTTGACTAAGCTAAGGTTTAAATATATATGAATAATTTCAAGAGGTGAAAAATGAAACAGGAGAAGTATCCACACGCCAGAATAGGAATTCTGGGGGGAACCGGCCTTTACCAGATTGATGGGTTGAACAACATTCAGGAAGTCAAGCTGGAGACGCCATTCGGTCTACCTTCGGATTCTTATATCATAGGTGAGCTTGAAGGTATAAAAGTAGCTTTTCTTAGCCGGCACGGCCGTGGACACCGGCTTTTGCCAGCGGAAGTGAATTATCGGGCCAACATATTTGGTTTTAAACTTCTGGGAGTAGAGAAAATAATATCCGTAAACTCGGTTGGCTCACTTAAAGAAGAAATTAGGCCGAGGGATATTGTTCTGGCTGACCAGTTTATTGACCGCACCCGGCGTCAGAATACGTTTTTTGGCCAGGGATTGGTGGCTCACATTGGCCTGGCTCAACCGGTTTGTCCTGCCTTGTCCAGGTATGTTTACGAAGTGGCCAGAGAACTGGGTTTAAGGGTCTGGCCGGGTGGAACTTATGTTTGCATTGAAGGGCCGGCTTTTTCGACCAAAGCAGAATCCAGTGTTTATCGGCAGTGGGGAGCCGGGGTCATCGGCATGACTGCGGCGACCGAAGCCAAACTGGCCCGGGAAGCAGAAATTTGTTACGTGACCATGAACCTGGTTACTGACTATGATGTCTGGAAGGAAGGAGAAGAAACGGTTAGCGTGGAGCTGGTCCTGGCCAATCTGCAGGCTAATATTGCCAGTGCCCGAGCTATAATTAAAAAGGCAGTGGCCAACATAAGCCGAGCAGAAAATGTGTCCTGTTCCTGCCAAGAAGCCCTAAAAAATGCTATTGTGACTGCTCCAGAGGCCAGAAACCCGGAGACCGTAGAAAAATTAAGACCGATCATCGGGAAATATCTTAAATAATTAGGGGGGAGTTTTGAGCCTGGTAATAATCGGTTCAGTAGCTTTTGATACCATAGAGACTCCGGCCGGTAAAAAAGAAAGAATAGTTGGTGGTTCAGCTACCTATGCTGCGCTGGCCGCCAGTTTTTTTACAAGACCGGGAGTGGTATCGGTCGTAGGACGGGATTTTCCTCGCTCAATGATCGCTGCGCTCAGAGAAAAAGGCCTTGACCTCCGTGGGCTAAGGGTAAAAGCCGGGAAAACTTTTCACTGGCACGGAATTTACAGTCAGGATACCAACATCAGGACTACCTTGAAGACGGAAATGAACGTCCTGGCTGATTACCGGCCAGTTTTGCCGGAACCATACAGGCTGGCCGATATCCTTTTTTTATCCAACCTGGACCCTGAAGTCCACCCTTATGTTTTGCAGCAGATGAAGAAAAAACCCATACTGGCCATGGATACCATACGTTACTGGATTGAAAATAAGCCTGAAGCACTCCTGGAAGCCATTCAGCAGGTAGACATACTTTTTGTTAACGACGAAGAGTGCCGGCTGATTGCCAGAGAATTTAACCTGATTAAAGCTGGCCGCAGTTTGAAAAATTCTGGTCCTCGGTTCATCATCGTCAAAAAAGGAGAACACGGGGCCCTGGTCTTCGGGAAGAACTTTGTTTTCAGTGTGGTGGCTCATCCCTGCGAAGACGTGATTGACCCAACCGGAGCCGGTGATGCTTTTGCCGGGTCTTTCCTCGGTTATTTAGACAGCCGCGGAAAGTTTGGCCAGAGGGAAATAAGGAAAGCAGCAGTTTATGGCAACCTGGTAGCTTCTCTGGTCATCGAAGATTTTGGTCTGGCGGGATTGTTGAAAGCCACTCAGCTTGACCTTGTAGAACGTTACCGAAATTTTAAGAAGTTGGTTTATTTTTGACCCGAATTGGATTAAAATTCTGTCTTGATAAATTTTTTTGTTCAGGGGATAAATCATGAAAAAGATAAAACCACCGGTGGAGCCTTTCAGAATCAAGACGGTTGAAAAAATAAAGATTACCACCAGAAAAGAAAGGGAAGAAATTCTGAAACAGGCCGGTTTTAATGTTTTTAACATTCCGGCAGAAAATGTTTTTATTGACCTGCTGACTGACTCTGGCACTTCAGCCATGAGTGATAACCAATGGGCCGGGCTGATGGTTGGCGATGAGTCTTATGCCGGGGCTAAAAATTTTTTCCATTTTCAAGATACCGTGCGCAATATTTTCTGTTTTAAACATGTCATTCCCACCCACCAGGGAAGAGCTGCCGAGAGAATCCTGTTTGAAACTTTGCTAAAAAAGGGAGATTGTGTTCCAAGTAACATTCATTTTGATACTACCCGGGCTAACATAGAAGTCAGAGGAGCAGAAGCTGTTGACCTGGTCATAGATGAAGCTTATGACCCGGATTCTGACCATCCCTTTAAAGGGGACATGAATGTTGAGAAATTGAAAAAGTTGATTGAAAAGAAAGGTCGGGAGAAAATTCCCCTGGTAATGCTAACGATTACCAACAACAGTGGTGGTGGGCAGCCAGTATCCGTCCGGAACATTAAGGATGTCAGTCAGGTCTGTAAAAAATATCGTCTTCCTTTATTCTTTGATGCCTGTCGTTTTGCTGAAAATGCCTATTTTGTGAAAAAGCGAGAAAAGGGGTATGAGAAGAAATCAGTCCTGGAGATAGCCCAGGAAATCTTCTCTTACGGTCAGGGCGCAACCATGAGTGCCAAGAAGGATGCTCTGGTCAACATCGGGGGTTTTGTTACTCTGGATGATGATTTGCTGGCGGAAAAGCTAAAGAATCAACTTATCATCAGTGAAGGATTTCCAACTTATGGCGGCCTGGCCGGCCGAGATCTGGAAGCCATTGCCCGGGGTCTGGAAGAAATTCTGGAAGAAGATTACCTTGACTACAGGATTAACCAGGTGGCTTATCTTGGTCAGATGCTTGATGAAGCCGGAGTGCCCATTTTTAAACCGATTGGGGGACATGCCGTCTACCTGCTGGCGGACAGGTTTTTGCCCAATATTCCGCGACCCCAATACCCAGGCTGGGCCTTGACCGTTGCTCTTTACCGGGAAGCGGGCATAAGGGCGGTGGAAATCGGCGGTGTAATGTTTGCCAAGAAAGATAAGAAAACGGGAAGGGAAGTATTTCCAAGACTGGAACTGGTCAGACTGGCTATTCCCAGGAGAGTTTATACCAGCGCTCACTTAGAATACGTGGCTCAATCAATCATCGAACTTTACCGCCATCGAGATAAAATTAGAGGCTTGAGAATAGTCCGGGAAAGTCCCTACCTCAGGCACTTTACAGTTAGAATGGAGGAACTCTGACCAGGAACTTTCGGTCGTTCGGTTTTAGAAAAAAAGGCCTTAGGCCATCAGAAATGATTTCCTGACTGCCAATTTCAGAACAAAGCCCAAAACAGAAACATTAAATATTTAAAATGAAAGACAGTGGAGGGGAAAGGTTTGGCTTTCCCCTCCACTTTTCATCAGGCCTGACTTTCTTCCATATTCCTTTATCATTTATCATTTGAGCTCAAAAACTAATCCAGGGAATCTCGCCATTAGTTTTCAGCCTTATTTCTCTGGTCATAAGCGTTTATGTCAAAAAAGCCGTGGCCTGAAAGGTTGAACAGAATATTAACTGGTCTTCCGGTCTTCTTGGCTTCCAAGGCTTCATCAATTACGGCCGCGATAGCGTGAGCTGATTCTGGTGCAGGCAGGATACCTTCAGTTTTCAGAAAAATTCTGGCCGCTTCAAAGACTGCCCTCTGGGAGTAAGCCCGGGCTTTGACCATTCCGTGCTTAACCAAATGGCTGACGAGAGGAGCCATTCCGTGATAACGTAGTCCACCAGCATGGATGGCTGGCGGTATAAAATCTTTGCCCAGTGAATGCATAAAGAGCAGAGGAGTCAGGCCAACGCTGTCGCCGTGGTCATAACCGAGCTCTCCTTTGGTGATGGAGGGGCAGGCTTCCGGTTCAACGGCCAGAAATTTGATGGCAGCGTTTTCTTTCAAACTTTTCCGTACAAAGGGAAAGCTCAGACCGGCAAAATTTGAACCGCCGCCCACACAGCCAATGACCACGTCTGGCAGCAGACCGATTTCCTGTAATTGCTTTTCAGCTTCCAGTCCGATGATGCTCTGATGGAGCAAAACGGCATCAAGCACGGACCCGAGCGAATATTTTATTTCTGGATTTTTTACTGCGACTTCCACTGCTTCGGAAATAGCAATTCCCAGACTCCCTGGATGGTCAGGATTTTCAGCATAATATTTGCGGCCGGCTTCAGTGGTCGGGCTGGGACTTTCCATTACTCGCCCGCCGAAAATTTCCATCATTATCCGGCGACCGGGTTTTTGTCTGAAGCTGGCCCTGACCATGTAGACCTGGATGTTCAACCCGAACTTGGAACCAGCATAGGATAGAGATGAGCCCCATTGGCCGGCTCCTGTTTCCGTAGAAAGTGAGGCAATCCCGTCTTTTTTGGCCAGATAAGCCTGCATCAGAGCGGTGTTGGTCTTGTGGCTGCCAGTCGGGCTAACGCCTTCATACTTGTAGAAAATTCTGGCCGGGGTATCGAGATATTCCATCAATTTTGAGCCGTAGATAAGAGGGGTTGGCCTGAAAACAGAATAAGCTTCGAGCACCTCAGGCGGGATCGGGATAAATCTTTCGGTGGATATTTCCTGAGCGATGAAGCTTTTGGGGAAAATAACCTCCAGGTCTTGAGGATTTAAAGGTTTTTTGGTTAAGGGGTTGAGAGGGGGTGGGGGCAACTCTTCCAGGTCAGCCTTAAGATTGTAAAAATGGGTTGGGAGATGGTATGGATTTCTAAAAGCATACCTATTCATCTTAAACCTCCTTGTTTTTTCTTAATTTTTCTTGGTAAAAAAAGACTAATGCTTAAATAAATAGAATTAGAAAAAAGCAGACTACGGGCGGGCTAGGCCGCCCACCAGAACCAGGAAAGGATAGAATAAGAAGGATGGTTTTTTTCGGCAGGAATAATTTCGACAGTCAGTAATTCAAACATCGTGATGAATTTTAATCAGCTTGAATCAATTTGTCAAGATCAAAAGCCAAAAAATTATTTTAGCAGGAAGTCAGAATAAAAAAACTTGAACTTGATGATAATAATTTATATTTTAGGAGCATGGGATGTGTTTTAAATTCTTTTTGTTTACTGAATATTTGGTTCTTGACCAACTTCTTGACCTTAACTCGTAAAACCAGAGATTTTTCCGCCCTGGTACAGATAGCTAATGACAAAACAGTGCCGGTTCCTGTAATTCACCGGCTTTGTTCGGTGCCCGGCTTAACCTGGGTGCCATTAGACTTCAGCTGGGCTTGGGATATAAGATAAAAATTAAATGAAAGTTTAGAAAATAAATTAAAGTCAGAAAAATAAACCGGGAGGAAACCATGGATAGGAAGAAAGAATCAGAAATCATGAACAGGCAAAGCCGCCGTGATTTTCTAAAACTCAGCCTGGCTGGTGCCGCCGGGCTGGTCTTCTCTGGAAAGGAAATGATTCCAGCTGAAAAGAAGCCGGCTGGGGATTATGGACCGCTTTTTGCCTGTAAACCGATAGACGTGGTTAAGGTAGGCTTTGTCGGGGTAGGGGGCATGGGTTCGGTACACGTGCAGAATTTTTTAAACATACCCGGGGTGGAAATTCGAGCCATCTGCGATATCGTGGAACAAAAGGTCGCCAGAGCCCAAAAATGGGTAGAGCAGGCTGGGTTTCCCAAGCCTCGGG